>Ga0307514_10000346_pt1 | contig 109131 bp, 95 predicted proteins | sample 16_EM_MG_FD_203088 | JGI IMG/M metagenome (GOLD analysis project Ga0307514, IMG submission 203088) | Populus trichocarpa ectomycorrhiza microbial communities from riparian zone in the Pacific Northwest, United States - 16_EM | ecosystem: Host-associated > Plants > Roots > Unclassified | place... | reverse complement strand
TACAGCATACACCGAGTACAGCATACACCGAGTACAGCATACACCGAGTACAGCATACACCGAGTACAGCATACACCGAGTACAGCATACACCGAGTACAGCATACACCGAGTACAGCATACACCGTGTACAGCATGCACCGAGTACAGCATACACCGAGTACAGCATGCACCGAGTACAGCATACACCGAGTACAGCATGCACTGAGTACAACATTCACCGATTACTGCATTCACTGAGTACAGCATCCACAGAGTAGGGCATACACAAATTACTGCATACACCGCCAACTGCATTATCCCATGATCGACTGTCTCCCGCTCCCCTTGAGTCTCTCATCTCTTGCTTGACTATGTTGTATTTGCTTCTCTACATTACCACAATTACGAGTTAACCAATGGACAGACTCTCAGCTACCTTTGCCCCTCCTACCCAATCTATCGTCTCTAGAATGACCACCTTCAAATACTCCTCCAATCACACTTGATCACAGTCTCCAAGTGTATCTTTAAGGTCACACCATTAGCGCCTGCAGGTTGGCACTATCACAACAGCCAAGAGCATCACCGAGATCACTCAATCCCATCCTCCAAGTATATATCCATACTCATATGATTACGGCTTCCAAGTTTGCATTACCACAGCCTCCAAGTGCATCCCAAAACTCGCTCGATCACAGCCACTACAGATAATTTTAAGGCACGCACTTGGTTGTTTAGACACCCACGGGTAATGGAGGTGACCAAAGTGACGAAGAGTATATTTTTGGTAGACCACACAGTAGATAGATATCATTTCATTTTCATCCCATCTTATCATACAGTGAAATTACAGACTCTATCTTTCGCAACTTCTGGTCTTACTCACTCTGTCGGACATTGGCTGGATCCAAACCATTGTGCGGATCCTCAATGCCGGGTAATATCATAACTTCTCTCCTGATTTAGGTGCTACTTGAACCACAACAGCTCATTCTCATGGATTCAGTTTGGATGTTGTGGGAGGAGCTGCAGAGTGTTGGTTATGGGCTCTCTGCCTTCTAGCTTCTTTGTTTCACCACAATGGCCTGGAAGTCTTATATTGCTGAGTACTCTCCATGGAGGTGTCCAGGTGCTTCTCCGATTATGGTTCACTATCATCGGCAGCCTGATTGACGGTATGTGTACATACACAGAGACTTAATTAATGCATGCCATATTGTGATATAGTCAATCATGTGACTGTAACAAAGACAAATATGATAACACAAAATGCCATGTGGTTATGTAAGAACCACTGCTCTGAGAATACAGCACCAAGTCTCCTGCGGTGCTGCACAGTGGTCTCGGCTGCCCTGGAAGTCTCCCACAGAGCTGTGCGGCGGTCTCAGCTGCTCTTCAAGTCTCCCGCAGATCTGCACAGAGGTCTCAACACCTCCAAAATTTGACTATCCTATATATCATATCTCATAGTATTCTGAAGGTACCTCGATAACTGCAGATGCATTCAAGTGCACCATTGAATGCTCTTCAGGAGTCTGAGAGCACATTGCTTAGCTGCAGGGCGGTCTGGGAACATCGAGAAGTACTTAGAAAACCGGGTGAGGTCGCCCTGAGTGTCTATACGGATTGTGTGCTGCTTCCGGACCGAATTGCATTTTGCTGATGTAGATACCATCCTTTGTCAATTGTCACTTTTGCTAGGCCTGTGATCTTCTCTTTCTCCAACTCCCAGAGAATTCAAACAGCTCCAAATGACAGTTTGTCCAGGCCTGCTACCTGCATGATTAGTGTCAGCAATGAGTCCGGGTAGCCCGCAAGCTGTCCGAAATTGGATAGGAAAAATTATTCGGTTCGGTTCCAGACCAGTCCCAGAACCATACCAGACACTTTTTTGCCGTCCAATGTGAGAAATGTACCCATCAACCCACAGGTTTTGTTACCTTTGTGTAGACCCGGCAGGTTCAATCTCCGGTTCTGCATTGCAGGTTGTTCTATTGATAGTTGCATTCAGATATCCCGCTGTCAACCATGCAATATTAACGACGGTATGTCATTGTTTTCTTTGGATGTAAATGCAGCCTTTATAATCAAAAAATAGAGAGACACACAGTCAACCTTTTTGTGGAAATCAGCATCAACGGAGTGTCAACAATTTGTGGTCTCACATCTTGGGTAATGTGAGTGACAATTGGGTGTCGATAGTCAAAAATGAGGTATTCACTACATTTATTGGCAAAAAAAAAAAGACAACCTGCTCTGTACCCCATGCTATAAGTGAATGTCAATGCAGCATTAACAATTCATTGTGTGGGATGATGGGTAATCTAAGAGGCGCCTAAATACAGACCTCCATTAAGAAGAAGTTGGCAGTCTCCCTATGCAGATATGTAAGCGACATTCTGGCAACAGCCTCCTGGACAGTTTCAACTCATTTCTGCTATAATGCTGCACACTAGAGTTCAAAAGAATTCTAGCCTACAAAAGGTATTAAAACATCGTGTATATAAAATAACCGACACATCCCACTTTCATTATGATTGATGAATGGCTGAAAATTGTTGACAGTCAGTTGACGCCCATTTTCATAATACGGCAGGGAGTGCATCGCTATCTCTTAGTTCTGTAAAGGTGGCCGATACTTTAATTATATAAAGTAGTGTTAGGAAAGGGTCCATTTTTGAACGATGTCTACTATAGCGGTTTCAAGAAATCCCAGAACCGGCTGGTTCAGTTCCCGTTTTTGCCAAACCGTTCCCTTGATGAAGTCCATTAACATTGATTAGAAATTATAGAGCATCGTATGCGAAATATGCAGCTTTGCACGGCACATCATTTGGCAGTCTCCAATGTTTGATATCTTTCAAACTCAGCGAGCGGCTTTTGGAATGCAGATATCATTGGTCCAAAAACGATGTGTTTGCGCCACCACTTGCTGCGTTTTTAAGATATCGAAAATCGGAGACCACCAAAAGATGGGCCATGCAAAGCTGCATATTTCACATACCATGGTTTAAATTGTCTGATTAATATTGATGGACTTAATTGGGCAGTTTGCTTGAAAAATCATCGATTTTTAATGTGGTAAGGCCATTACCACACAGACCTATAAAACTGGCAGGTTTCAAATGTGCAACCGTTGCTAACACTAATGTATTCTAACAACACAATCTCTTTTAAACTATCTGACTTAGCAGATGAAAATCCGATAATGCTCTTTTCAGGTATATCATTACAATGGGCCAGGGAGTGTCTCGCTTTCTCTTTTGCTTATACAGGAAGCCAATACCTCGTTTATGAATGGCTGCAACCCATCACCACTCAAATTACCCGTGATGGAAGACCAAAAATCATTGACGCTGTGTTGACTCTCATTTTGCCATGGGCGTATCCACAATATGTTATCATGTAATTTGGCATGGTATAGCATTATCGGTGTTTTTGCAGCCTTTGTACTGTCTTCATATACTTTCTAATTCATCAATGCATTGTTCTTTAGTAATATATACAAATATATCCTATAAATTATACTTTAAAGGTCCACGAAATGTGGATAATGATTCACTCAAATATCCAGTTCCGTTTCATTGTTGCTCGTCTTCACTGTCAGGTTCGCTCAATTGGCTGCTGTTGTCAGGACAATGGATGTCAGCTGCATTACCACACAGCAGATAGTGTACTAACCAGGGAATGGGCCTTCATCAGTCATTAAATGTGGATTAAAATCTTAATCGCACTTGCAATTCTCAATATATGCGTCATGATTGAGACATTGAGCTCAGTGAATACAGGAATGTATATACACATAACCAGGTGGCACATCTTCGATATCGGAATCCTGCACTCCCACATTGTCACAAGGTGGCACAGATGGTGTACAGGGCTGACATGATGTTGGTTATGGTGTTGGCTGACAAAGTAGGTCTGGTGGAGATGCACGCATGCCTTTGTGCCTCCAGTGTGTCTGGTGAGTATGTGATGTGCCATTTTGGCAAGGAAGGCAGCTGTGTGGCTGATTTTCCCAAAGCATAGCCGGGTGTCTTAGCATTGCAGCCTTCACATTTTCGTTCCCAGCAAACTCAACTCCCTGCTTCTCTTCTTCTGGTGCTGCAGCCGGAGGTTTTTTGAATAGGTGTTACACTTCTTCTATTGCTGCGCCCAAAAACCCTCCTTTGGCCATTTTGGCCATATTCAGGGCAAGGCACATGTCCAACTGTTCGAGCTGTACCCAACTTCCTTGCCTTGCCAGAGTTGAGAAAATATTAAAAACCTACACGGAATTGATTGCTGCATCTACATATGGGATTTGGCTATTACCTCCACCATGTATACTTCCTTGGAATTGTCTAAGGTGGTTAAAGCCTGTTTCGTCTACTGTTGTGGCCACTTATCACTGAATTCGTCTACAAACATCCGAGACCTGACAACATCATAATATTCAATTTTGCGGACTGTTCGGGCATATGCCTGCATTCACCAAGAAGGTTTCCCAATATGGACAGCTGAAAATTTGTCACGCAACTCTCAATGTCCACCAGCTGTATAATATATTGTTACGTGATGGCTGTCCACCTCAATGCGGATATACTCACATCCAATTGCGCACGGCTTCATATTGTTGCTGGATTGTGTTTTACAGACCGGTTTTACCTGTGCGACCCGGGTTATGTTTTTGGCGGCTGTATTTGCAGCGTCGCAGTGTAAAACGTGCTGTCTGCAATGTAGTACTATCTCAGCAGGTAGCGTATTGAATGAAGCACCCATCATTGTGCTCGATTCTGATCCACTTGTACCATGCTGTGCTCTGCGTGAAGCGATAATTTGCTGGTGTGGAAGTGAAGAGGAAGATGATAACGAAAAGAAGTGGGATGTACTGAAGATGGCAATAAACAAAATATGTGGGAAGTCCTGAGCTATATATAGTTAGCCTCAATACAAAATGGAATCAGTAACATCCATCTTGGACATTCAACACAAGATGAATCCAGTGGCATCTAGCTGCTGATCCGGCGGGCATTAAACTGTCCGGCATTTTGCATCAAGTTGGTTCGATGTTTGGTGTTTGTTCACAGGGATGAGTCAATGTGAACGACCCCCAAAAACTCGTATTTCTGAGATATTGACAGCACATTATTCGATGGAAAGGACGTCGGCTGATGTACTTCTAAACCAATCCCCGGGATCTTACTAGAAACAGACACTGAACATCCTGTAATAATATACGGTTGGCACTGCTATTCCCAATCAAGTGACGGTCAAAACACAGACTTTACTTTGTTCAAGTCAATTAAGCTTACCAACTTCGACAGAAAAGACGCAGCTTACCTCCATGTGGTCCATATCTTGCAACATCTGGCCCATGAACATTGTCAACATAAAATACAATGGTCAATGCTCTGAAACAGGACCTTTCGCCACTACCAGCTAGCAAATATGGCAAATCAACAAAGCGCTCCACACAACAATGTCATCAAGTGAAAGAAGGCAAGAGTGGTTTGGTGGCAAAATGGGTCCAAGTCCTTAGAGCATTGTGCAACTTGCGATGCAAAACCAAGCTTGCAGCGGGGAAAAAACGTCAAACGCACTTCTAAAGCAACCATGGGAAGGAGAAATAGATCGAGGATTAGGTGGATAGAGAGACCTCTGTTGCAAGGAAGCAAGTTGAAGACACAGAAAGAGGAAGTAAGCCATAGCAAGAAGATATGAGAAATGCTGAAATGGCGGGATTGACAACCACAAAGCATAAAACGACATTTCAGGAGATGTTGAACACCATCAGTGATGATTGGAGCAACCTTGCATGTTCTGACCATGGGCAGGATGGGGAACATGAGGATGATGTTGAAGAAGACCAAAAGCTACGTGAGCTATGCGATGATGATGAACCAGGATGGGTGATGGAAAGAATATCCAAAAAGGTACAGTATCGGGTGGAGTGTTTCGGGCAGCAGCAGATGAAGCTAGACGAATTGAACTAACCAGGCAGCGGAGACCAGGCCGACTACTTCCGTGAACAAGACAAGAAGTATGGGATAACTGAATTGAAGGTTCCCGACGTTGTTCAACTGCAAAGCGCAGATAATGCAGCCTCATCTGGACCTACAACAGTTGGTGAGCTGATGGAGACTCTTCATAGTGTCTCCGGAAAATCGCAAATATCCCAATTGACTTCTCGACCAGGAAGTAGTGATATGATGCTAGGTTCCACGAAACCCCAGGCATGCAAACACACTTCCTTACCCCTGCCGGAGGCAATGGTTGAGCTGTCTCTGATTCAGACATTAAAGCCTATTCAACCCATATGCTTTTACCCCTACAGGAAGCGTCCCAAGCTAATTACCATCTAGATATCAGATTCAGACAACAAAATGGTTATGGCCCTTGTATCACAGGTAGTTGTAGCAACGGTTCCAAATTCCAGTGTTGGTTCTGGGAACAGTTCCACCCGAACCCGGTCCTTGGCAACAGGATATACCACACAAAAAACCCGGACCGTTGGAATTGGGCAAGTTTTGCCTGCAAAAACCCGGTATTTCAATCTAAGAAACTGAGCTCCAATTAAGTATTTGAGTTCTGATTGTGTCATGACATGATCAATACGTATATTGTGCAGTTTTATCCCCTCTTCCACCTCCCGCTTGCAGATTTGCTATCTAACCGATATTCGTTCGGTCGCTATCGAAAACCCATGAAATTCGGATGAAATATCGCGTTATTCCGCCACGACTCAAGGAATATTGGTCGGATAGCCAATGTGAAACTGGGATGTGAAAGAGCGGCTAAGACTGCACAATCTACGTATTGATCATGTCATAATACAATCAGAACTCAAATACTTAATTGCAGCTCAACTTGAGCCAAAGATGTAAGAACCATAAAATGGAACTGCAGTCTGTGTCTAACCCGGCCAAATATCCGCAGCTTTATGTCCGGCCCCGGTAAAAACCCTGACAAGACAAAGCAGATCCGGTTATTGGACTGCTTTAGAATCGATCGAAACCATTTTTCCGGTCCATTCCCGGACCACTGGCTGATTACCCCGACCCATTGCTAACACTAATTGTGGGAGGAGTTAATAAATAACTTTGTAGTTTTGATGAAACCCTTGGAAAATAATTCGCACACCAATTTTGCTATGTGTCATCTTTTACTTGATTTCAGTGACCACATTGTGAGACATGATAATTCATCTGTGCATGTGCAAGGGTCGAATGGGCCATGGCAATGTGCTAGACTGCAACTCACATTGACCGTCAATCAATAAACATGATATCGTCCTGCCGGTTACTGTTAAGTCAGACAACTGAAACCACATTTGATATGAAACTCACTAACAAACTGGAACACAGTGATGTCATATGAGTTAGAGCTTGAGCGGTCAAAGCACAACCCAAACTTGGATAAATAACGACTGTCATGCCGCATTGCTCTCTGCACAGGTCAGGTGCACATGTTCGAGATTTTGATAATTGCTTCTGGTCGGTCATGGAAATTGAGGAGAATGTGCTGGAGCAGGAATCACAACGAAATAGGGCTATGTATATCCAAATTACTGTACAGGTCTCCAACAAATAAGTGCCGGCCGAATGCGGTGTAATGATGTAGGCTGACGTCATTTATCACTCAGATGACGTGTGTAGTGGAGGATCAGAAATTGAGATCAATCGAAGCATTTGGATGGAAATCTTTATACATTGAAACGATTTATTAGCTGACAATAAAGACTGTATACATTTCAACAAACAATTGTTCAGCATCCAATGACAATTAGTATTTCATCAAGCTGAGCGTCAACTAAGTGTCAATGATATTTGGTCTTCAATTTCGGGTAACGCAGTGCTGCACAGTTATTTCGTTCCTAAATGATTGTATTGGTTGTTTTGATAGGTAAAGAGGAAAGTGACACCTTGGTTGCCCCACCCAAGAAATAACCTTCAACATTGCGTTAATGATGTTTGGTCTTGTGAGTTTGAAAATCGAAACAAGACTTGGTCACTGTGATATATAATCAATGCATTGGCCATCTTTACAGTCAAAATGGTAGTGATGAATTCACAACCATTGCCTAAAAATAATTGTCAATCGTTCGTCGACGATTTTTATTCATACATTGTTGAAAATGGAACTGCCGTCTGAGGACATTCAGCAATACTGGAGGTGTTGGCCGCCATTCTAGGCAACAATGGTACTGATGATATTGCTACCACCTTCTAAAAATGTGCGTCAATGGAGTGTCAACAATTTTTGGTCTTACATCTTGGATAATCAATGGGCAATGCAACCACATCTACACTGAATCATATTATGGGCCGCCTTTATATATAAAAATTTCACAGACAATATCACTACCACCTGCTGAAAATGACCATCAGTGGAGAGGCAAGGATTCTTGGTGTTGCATCCCGGATATTCTGCCACCTATGGAACAGGATTCATGCACAATCCATATATCGGCTGCCTTTATGCACAAAGATGCTTGTGACGTTTTGGCAACCACCTCCTAGAATTCAGCGCTGACGGAGTGTCAACTATTTTTGTTGGGGCTCAGTAAGCTAGACAGCAAAGAAATGCATTGTGTTGTTACTAGATTGAGTTTTACACGGTCAGTCTCTTCAGTATGTCCTTCTATACACTTTCACAAAGATGCATGCCATGTCTCAGAGATTTGACTGTTTTTGCTTCGAGCGATAGAGCCAATATTGAAGAACCCGCATTCTACATTGCTATAACATTACTTTTGACAGTCTCTCGAGGCATATTACCCCACTCTCAAATTTTTACAGGGATATCGGTTTCAAAATATTTAAAAACCTCATTGCTAGAGGTTATGATATCTTCCAAAAATGAACGTGTCTTTATTCATAATTTGAGTGACCTTACTTTTCAAATCATCTTTGATGGTGGGAGGGCTTCAATAAATGTAGGCTTGAAACATCCTATTGCTTGGAATCATTCTACACATGTGCCTTCATGGTGATTTTATTTGCACTGCGGAATTGAGAAAACTGGTAGCCCTGAAATCATATGCATAGTTTGTCATGAAGTTCTTCGCCATCCATCAGCACATGGGACCAGCACAATGGGTACACACTTCTTGGCAAGTGCTTACATTTCAAAGTTAACAGAATTAATCGAGTCGGAGGTGACTAGACTGACTAGTTCGATTGTCGACACAACCGCGTTGGCAATCCAGAAGAGGCAAGAAAGCAGACAAATTACCATTGTAAGTTCGCAGAGGAAATTTGGATTCCATATCCAGGTTTGAACCATATTGACTGAATTACCAGACCAAATGCTCCAAACTGGCAGCTCAGGACTTTGAAACTTCCAGATTTTACCAAGACACGTGAAATCGCTTTCTGAGGTTAGGAAGTATTTCGGCTCATGATCAGTAGAATGAGATAGTACATCTCGTGCTACGACAGTCATAAATGCAATACGAAGTGATTTTGTGCTGCCGTCCGCCACAACCCTTAGCAACATTTGCCGGAGTGAATACTCACTGACCATGGATTCAACTAAGAGGCAATTTCTGTCACCAAATGAAGTTTGTTCAGCACTGGACGGATAGACATCAATGAACAAACTAGAACTAACCTCGGTCATTGCTTACATTATAGATCAGAATCGGGCATACCATGAAGTACACCTCGTGTTCGATCGGGTTAATTGTATATTGTCTACCGGTTTGGAAAGCTAATTATGGATGAACAGTCAAGGCCCAATATACTGGAGCAACGCGACCCATATGTTTGAAGGAAGTTATCAATCGTTTTGATGTTAACAACAGCTATCTGCTGGGAATTTCACCAGTTAATGCTTCCGCAAATTACTCCATGACTCGCGAGCTGCAATCCACCCTTGAGGCCTCCAAAGTGGAGTGCCCTGCGATGAGAAACCACATACCACTTACAACACACGGCACACAGCGGGCTGTAGGTTTATTCATGAGCATTTTCAGTGTGAACGGCCATACAATGTCTTGCGATGCGCATGAGCGTGATTAACAATTTGGAGAGAATGAAAGCATAGACATTACGAAGAGTCAAAGACTTCGAAAAGAGGGTAATAATTGAATCAACGAGGTGTCGGCTGTGAGCCCAGGTTCCGCAAACATAATCGAGATAGTATGGGTTTCACGATAATTTGAATGTCCTGGAATTGACCTTCAGATAGCCATGAATGCTTGCTGTATTGACTACATTGGCACCTGGTCGTCAAAACGAATTCATTCACTCCCAAACAGTAACAATCCACATTGCGGAACTACTGATTATAGATGTGAAGATAGATTGGAATTTAACACTGCTGTTGCTTGAGGGAGCCTACCAATTATGAGAATTGACCCGTGAGTGGCCCCAAAATCTAAAATACTGTGATTACCGATTGCTCTTCACAACACAGGATGAATGGACCATCGCAAAGCACTAGATGGAAGATTTGAGGTCATTCCGATACTGGACCGAGTGGATATAGAAGAGGCATATGGTCGCATTGCATTATGTCATCACTTTCAACAATGACATGCTCAATCACATGGACAGCATTATCGGACCTTTGGCTGAGAAGAAGACTCAACAGAAGGAAGACTTGTACTTCACCGCGAAGTTAGCAAGACAGAAGCTGTCAAAATATTATACTACAGTAACTCCCACGATGGGTATGCTTTACTTTTCTGCACCTATCTTTGGTCTTTTTCTGAAGTTGCGATCGTTTCAGACGTGGTCCAATGGAATGAGTATGAATCGTAAGGAGGAGTCATCCAATGCTACTCAATACCAAGAGGCCTTTCTGAAATTTGTGGAGAACAAATACTATGTCAAACATAGACATGAGCCATTCATTAAACCCGAACGCATACCGACCCAAAATCTCTTTCTCTCCGCCATGGCTTCAGGATCCGATCAATTATTCATTCATGCATAGAATATGTGCGGGGATAATGAAGTATACTTATCACCAAACGGTGCGGCTGAAACCACGCCTGGACAAAGCTATTGCGCTGCAAGCTTATAGACTACTGCCAGGCTCTATTAGAATTCACCTCCTGAATCACCAAAGAACTGGGGGCACATTTATCTGAATCTCAATAATTACCACTCCAACCCAATGGAGATTAGCAGTATATTTTGATGCCTGACATATCCAACTTGTGGCGCAAACAATAGGAAATGCCCTCATAGTAAACCGATCTCTCTACAATGGCAAGTGATGTATTCTACATCATACAACATGGTGTCGGAGGGGAGGCCAGAGTGTCCCTTGGGCGAAATGTCATAAGCTAGAGGCCGTCAAAAACCACATATGAGACCGTTGGGGAAAAGCTCATTGTAAAGCAGTTTGCTCGAGTCTGTCGCGGGATACTGGCAAGTGATGACCCGGCATTGGTTACAAAGAATACAGAAAACAACTCGGAAAAGAAGAAAGAGGAGGAGTGAAGGACAAGGCACTCAATGGCCAAAGTGGATGATTTTTCAGAAATGTGGCAGGGCAGCAAAAATCTCTGTGCTACACAGTAGGAATGTCGTGCTCAAAATAAGGAGATGACAGCTATAAAATACGTTCCGGACACAAAAGAGATTGTTGAAGCATCCTGGTTACTCTTTCAACATGATGGTTTGGCTGTATTAAATTATCAGAATTATCTCCTTTACCTCCAGCTTGGCTGCAAAGGACCTCCCTAGAGGACAAACACAAATATCAAATGTCCGCTGACTCAGCAGAATCGACAGTATTCGTATTGAAAGCGATGAATACAGCACGCATGAAAGTATTTCAGACACCGAAAATTGTCTTCACTGGAAAGGCGAATTGGATAATCCAAATCACAGCAAAGACGATTGTGTGGCAGGTGTTGACACGGATATAGAACCACACAATGGCATTCAGGATCCAGAATGCCCAGATTAGTGGGATGTGAGTACCGCACCAAATGTTTCCGGATTGATTCGGCCCACATGGAGGGCAATAAGACAGCCTGAAATGGTGTTTGGGATGGTCAATACAATGGAAACGAGCAGGAAGAAAGGAATCAAGAAAAAGTAGGACACAATACATCAATGTTTCGCCAGTGTCAATATGTAGCTTCACCAATAGTGTCAGTTAGCAAGATTGTATGTGTGAATGGTAAGCAGTGGCTTGTGAATATCGGTTGATAAACAGATGTGTAGCATGCGCAATCTATCTTTGGCATGATATATACATTTTAATAGTATTAGAGTGATCAGTACAGGAATGTTACTGCACCGGGCTTTGCCACCGGGCCAAGTTTCAACCTGTCAGAATGACAACAAATAAGATCAAATCATTTTGAACACAATTATTGATGGCACACGATGTTGAATGGACAATACATCACAATGAGCGACAACAGAGAGCCAACTATCCTTGATTTTCTAAGTTCAGTAACTGAACAGTGTTTTTCGTTGCAGTGATGCAGAAGCAACATATTGGCAGCATTGATTGGCAAGAGAGACAGCAACACAGACACTGCCCCATTCCGAAATGAGCATCAACGGAGCGTCTACGATCATTAGCTTTGAATGTTGGATAATCTATTTCCCAATTGGTTGCAGACATCCATTGATAAGATATCAGCAGCGTTAAGGGGCAAAAATATCAGCGACACTTGCATATACGGTGATTAAGGCATTGCTTGGATCTTCGATCACATAACAGAATTATTGACAGTCTTGATAGGGAAAATACAACTTCTCAAAGGAAATACACAGATCGCAAATTAATCGATTTCGTACACTGCAAAACATCCGATAATATATTGCTGGTTGTTAAATGCGTAATATTGATAAGATACTATTATCGTACTGCAAAGAAAAAGAGCCTTTTATGAATCTATTGATGGACCCGCTGGGCTACCTGCGGACAACCCACCCAATTCAGATGGGTTCGGAGATTACCATTGAATGGTATCCGAGTTGACAGCTAAAATTTATTCCTAACTCAGACTGCCAATTTGGCAATGATTCAGTTTGGACCCGGACCTGGATGCGAAGTGACGGTCTGTAACTGCTGCTAATATTGTTCTTGAATGATTGGGAGTATCAGGTTTCGTTGACAAATATTTCGGAGATACTCGTCTGAATACTACTAGCTGGAAGTAGGTTATAGTACTAGTCGTTATCTACTCGAGAGATGTACTCCAGTCCCAGCATCTCCTCTTTCTCTGTGGCGGTGTTTGCATACTCCCCTGTTGTATCTGTTAGAGCCTCTATTGTCACACCCACCTGAGGGTTAAGAGAGTGTGCTGCATTACAGACATCTGCTCCATGGAGGTGCTCCGGGTCGTTACTCCCCCAATGGTTTCTTGATGTCCGAATAAGTTTCTGCAGCTATGCTTTAGCTCAGACTGCTCCCTACAAGTGCAGTGCACCTTGTTTCTGTTGTTGTTCAAATTTCTGTCTTCTTGTCTTGATGTTGCTGTTCCACCGCCTCTCCGACTCTGCACAGATCCGAACTATGTTTACTGTAATGTTCAGAACCTTGGTCGGTGCTTTCTGTCACCAGCTGGCCTCCAACTCAAAATCGTCCTCGCTGCACCGAGTATCCAGGTACACTCGTATACTGTTAGCAACAGTTCAAGGTTACCCAGCTGCAGTCTGGGTTGGAACCAAACCTGGGGCCCCAGTCCGGGTGAAGAACTGCTTAGTAATCTGCACCAGATAACTTACACTGGGTTGTTACCCAGCCAGCTGTAGCATTGTATGGTCTTTACAACTTAGGCTGCAATGAAGTATTTGAGTTCTGATCATATCGTATCATAATCAATACCCACATTGCGCAAACTTAGTAGCTCTTTCACCTGCTGCTGTCTGATATATGATAAGACCACTATTCATTGAATCACTGTGCAATAACATGAACTGGTTAGTGATATTCGCAGGTATTTGATAGTGACTCAGAAAATATTGGTCGAATTGCAAATCTCACAGCGGGAGGTGAAACTGCGGGTAACACCGAATAATCACTGTATTAATCATGTCATGATACAATCACAACTCAGACACTTAATTGGCGCCAAAGTCGTGAGTTTAAAACGGCAGGTTGTTGGTGGTGAAACCGGCCCAATTGCCACTGTCCAGGTTGTTGGTGTGGTACAACCCATCAGTATGGTCCAGTTCAAGCTTGAACCTGGACCCTCTCCCGACCCGGGAATTTGGAACTGTTGTAAATACTACAAACTTTCCGGCACAAGTTCCATTCATTGCTTCATGGTTGCCTCGGTGTTCTTCTTTATGATTGCCGCCAGAATCCACCCTACCACCCGCACATCGTCTGCCTCATCTTGCTCCCCTACATTAACCTCCAGTTCTACATTGTCATTGTCAGTACTGGTGAGGTGGTTTTTATCTAGTATGGTCCATTGTCTGAATGGTTCATTGTCCAAGCTACAATCAATAATCAACTTGCCTTTGAGGCATTCTCTTGCCCAGTAGTGAGTAGCCCAGTCATAGTTTTCAACTTCCTGTCTTTTTTACGCAACAACATCCTCCCAGGAGATGGCATTCTGCTGTTTGGTGCATTTTGGATTCCATCGTCTGTTGCGGGCAGTCAAGTCTCCAGTGAGCATGGTGACTCCATGCCGAATGATTTGCTACCATCCTAGTCTCCAGGCTCGTCTCTCTCATGACAGTGTTTCTTTACGATAGTGGCCATTAACTATCCTGGTATCATTCTCTCCACTTTCCTGAATATCAGTGACGATAACATCATTATTGTCATCATTGCTCAGATCCATTCGCTCCTCCACTGTGAGGCTGCTTCCTTTGTGCATTACTATCCAAACTCTGTTTCTTTTTGTTATTTCATATGCTGTGTGCCTAATTTCAAATTTTTTACTTTCTCTTCATGGCTCTTCCAAGCACACTATGTCCACCATATGTTCCACCCTCGTCTCCAGTGCCAGTATTGTCCACTTGTATGACTTGCCACAGTTGTGCTTTATCGCTCTGATTCATGGAAACAGTGACTCCCATGGATTGTAGGTTTCCTGAATGATATTCATAGCCAGAACATCAATTTCAACCTGATGGATACATAATTCCACATAACAACACCCATCTGTCATACACCAGTGGAAATATTTACTGTGATGAGTAATCCAATAGACCAGTGCTCAGTACAGAGATAAGGTGCAGAGTCTGTTTGCAGTTCTTGCTTTGCTACATAATAGGTATCCTAACCATAGTGTTAGCAACAGTTCCAAATTGGCAGTTTGGTTCTGGAACCGGGTTGGAACCAAACTGGAACCATTGCAATGGGTTTTGCCCCATGAAAAAACCGAACCGCACCAAACTCTCTGTTTTTTGGGCTGTTCCACATTTTCGTAAAGTCAGCACATTGGCTCCAATTAAGTATTTGAGCTGTAATCGTATCACAATATGATATATACTTAAAACATGCAGTTTTAGATGCAGATGCACCTCCAATTCTCCAATTTGCGATCCGACCACTACTTGTTGAGTTGTTTTGAACAACACCTGATTAACAGAGTGATTTCACAGCAATTCAATGAATAGTGGTCGGATCCCACATTGGGGAACCGGAGCTGAAATAGTATCCAAAACTGCATCCTTTACATATAGATCATAATGTGATACGATCACAACCCAAATACTTAATTGGAGCCAAAGTTCTGAGTTAGCGAAAATGACGCTGTGAGGAATTATAAACCTGGCCAACAGACCGCGGGTTGCTGTCCGGTCCGGATAACAACCTCGCCAAGACAGAGTGTACTGGTTTTTTGGACAGGTGTGGAACCGATCTGATATGTTTTTTGGGTCCAAACCTGGACTGCTTGCAGGATACCTGGACCAGTTGCCAACACCAACTAACCACTTCATATTGAACAAGTCCATTCAGACTTGATATAAGTTACAAGCCAGCTCTCAAGTATAAATCTATATTCCGATATCTTCCTGCTTTGATTTGTGGTATCAGCAGTCACATTCCCCTCGTTCTACTACACATCCAAAGCTGGAGTACATGCAACATACCCATAACCATACTCTTCAGTCCAATATTGAATATATTATCGACATGGGCTCCACTGATACTAGCGATTCCAATATATTTCATGTCACTGATAAACACAATTGCAATCATGGCTACAATACTTCTAACTGAATTACTCATATTCTGCTGTTATTATGATTGAAAATACATCAATTTCATACGAAGCTAAAAGTCAGTATTCTGCTGTACATTAAAAATCAGATTCCCTTATATAAATGTCTAATATCTATCGAAAGCTTCTTTTCAGAAATGCACTGGAGTCTAACATACTATAACAACATTTCCTACCTCATATAAATGGAGAAATCAGCAGAAACTACAATGCCGGATACTCTGGCCTCTCTGAAGTATAATAGGATATTGTAGTTTACTTATACTGTGGTATCCTATATTCGAATATTTCAAGTGGAGACAAGAGCCAGCCAATATACACCCCTCTCTGGCTTCTGTGTAAAGCAGATTGTACATTAGATTGTATACCTTACCAATGGTGATAGAGCCACTATTCCGCTGAACACCATATAACATGGAGTCATTATTGAAAATATACAATGTGTGGAGAACTGGTATAGATATAACAATTGATTTGACAGATTATATATTCGAAGCAATAAGGCACCTTGAAATTATAGTTTCATTTATCAACAATGATATTACACTGCTATATTACTACTGTCTGTAATGATTCCAAATACCCAGTTCGGTTCTGGACCATTGCAACAGATTTCACCACAACACAACCCAGACTGTTGGAATTGGGCCGGTTTTACCACCAACAACCCTGCATTTCAACCTTACAACTTTGACTCCAATTGAGTATCTGAGTTTTGATCGTATGGTAGCATGATTAATATTTAGATTGTGCAGTTTCAGCTACTCGTTCACCACCCTCTTTCAGATTTGCAATTCCACCAATATTCATTGAGTTGCTATTGAAAAGGGGCGAATGTTGCATCTTATATTATGTTAGTTTTCAACAATTCAATCAATTTTGGTCAGATCGCAAATCTGAATGCGGAAAGTGAAATCGCTGTAAATACTGCACAATCTATGTATTGACCATGTTATGATATGATCAGAACACCAAAATATAATTGCAGCCAAAGTTCAACAAACATTTTAAGAACCGTAAAATGGAACTGCAGTCTGGGCCGGGTACCAATCAATTGCAAGTTATACATTTCGGGTCACTTGATGGTTCCTGACTCAGGCCAAGGCCTCGAGTTTGGTTCAAACCCAGACATTAGCCAGGCAACCTTGAACCGATGCTAATAGTGGATATTACTATATAATTCTGATTGGAGCAAAAGATTCAATACAGGGAATGAGAATACCAATTTGCATGTAATATGGAGGATAGTTCATTGTGTCTAATTGTTACTGGAGAATTTGGAGCATCTATTTTCTGCAATGCCAAACAAAAGCAATGGAATAATAATAAGTCAAGATAGATCATTCACAGTACTACACTGTGTAGATGTTTGTTCAAATCTTATATCTGTATAACTTATTTAAAGCTGTAAAGATAACGAATACTGATACAATTGTTATGTATTGTTGAAATCGTACAATATAATATTCTAGATAAACAACATATACTAGTTCCAAAGGGAATACCTGGTATCAAAAGCCGATACTTGTCAATATTGCCTTTTACTCAAAAACAGAGCAACATATGTTAGAGACAGAGTTGTTGACTATCAGCAAAATTTAAAATGATTCGGAAATCATAACTGAACAACTCAGCTATTCTGAACAGCAACACCGATCATTTAAGAAGCTCCCAGAAGCTCCCGAACTGGCTGAATGCAAAAGGATATACATTTGAGATGCTGTGAGAGTACTTTCAGGCACTCCTCAATGCTTCTGAAGTAGCCAAACAGAATACAAGAATATTCTAAAGAGTATGAAGTCGTCTTCAGAATGCTACATAATCATGCCTTGAAGTTGGTAAAATTTCAGAGTTACTGGGACTACGACACTCATCTCCAAGGTGATTCCAGTGTACCTGAAAACCACACTCCCTGGGAAAGTGATAATGTATAAAGTCTATATCGAATAGTACAATTCAATTAAGTTATCCCACAGCTACACACCTGAATCAGGCATTCTAGTCTCATTAATATACAGTCCAGTAGTGATCTAAATCAATGTAATTATTTACAAACCATATGCTAGCAATGCCACCCGGAGCAGCAATCTCTGAATCCAACTGTGCCAGTCCAACTATTGCTCCAACCGGTACAATATGCATCTTATTCATCTGTTTGACAACCCAGATGAACCTGTCAACACAATCAGCCCAACCATAAAGATCTTTGAACTTTGTTGGAATCACCACCGGGTATTCTTGAACTTGTCGACGTAATACCCATAGCTGAGTTTTCTTGCACCTCTTGGAAATGGTCGATGTTGCTTTCCTGCCAGGCAGGCGCTCCTGAAATTGGAGGGTCTGATTCGGTGGAGTCCAGCTGAAGTATAATCCAGGAAAAGGAGGAATTTGCCTTTGGAAGGTATTATCGATGTCATTCTCTTCACTATGCATATACTGGACCCCGATGTTATGAGCTTCAGGCATGAACCCTTGATTGCCATTACTATATTCTACCTTCCAATGAAGTCCCAGACCTTCAACAGATGTAGGGCAGTGACATGGTTGACGGTAATACAACAGTCCATTCTGGAGTTTACTAAATATACTGTCTATGAGTACATTCTAATCATATCCGAGAACAAGTCCACTAACTTCGTGTCCTCTGTCCTCTTCACTTTTTGAGCGGATTAGCTGTCCAAAGTTGGGAATTCCGAAATCTTCTGAGGCATCTCTGAGTGAGGCTAATGTGATACTTCTGCACACTCCACGGATATGCGTTTCTCTCAAATCATATACCTGCTGTGATACAGGGGGGATTATAGGCTCATGTTGAATTGTTTCGAGACGTACCAGATGGGCTGGGCGTGGACCTCGCCGTGTATCAGTAGTGGACAGTAGGTTGCAAACTTTTCCAGAGTCAATATTATACCAGCCTTGTAGTGCAAGATATGACAGTCTCCTCCATGTAGTCAAGACCGGAACACCGGTCATTGTGCTTGAGCATCTGTCGAATATAATTGACTTTGTTCCTAGACTGATATGCCTCTTTCACATTGTCAATATGTAGCTATTCAGAAATATCAGTGGTGAAATTGTCACCGGAACCCATTCACCAGATTGACTGTGATATATGGCTCACAAAATGCATCTTTGGATATCCGAAATGTATTACGCTTTATTCAATGGTTTTCCGGAGCGGCTGAATGCCGATTGTCTCTCACAAAGCTTCAAACTCGATTAAGTGGATGGAGAAATTCTTCTTGAACCGCTTCTGTTCATTCAAGGTGGTGCAATAAATCTCTCTCTCCAGCTGGTTAGTGACACGCTCCGTATCAGTCAAGCTCCAGGATGTCGCTTCTTTCTCACCATCAGATAGGCGGATCGTAAATCACTGTCACTTGTCGGCGGTCATGTTTGCCACCCTGTAAGCCTTGCCTTTGGCAGCAGGTTTCCTTAGGGCAAGTAGTTTGGCAAATACGCTTCTGGGACTGGTTGCCTTGGTTCCGACTCTGTACACTAGTTGTTACTCGTAATGTTGGAATCATACATCGGAAAGCTTGCGTTTAACCGGTGTCCCTTGATGGATTTTGCACTCCAATTGCTCTATTACCTTCTGATAATCAGCATCTGACCAAGTGGTTGCTGCTTGTGGGGCTCTATTCAGGTGCACCTGAAATTGCCTGCATTTTGTGGTGGATACCTTTTCAGCCCCATACCCAAGGGACTCCATTGCTGTATGAATCTTATGAATCTTTTGTTCGCCTCACCGATGAGATTCAGTTGCAAACAGGTCATCCACTGTGGCCTTTGCACATTTCGATATTCTCTGGTCTCAAAAAATACCCTTCATCTGCTCAAATTGCATCAGTGCATTGTCTAGTCCTTTGTGTGACAGATTTGAGTGATTTTGTTAGCTGACAAGTAGAGAGAATTCACATAATGCCCGGACAGCTCCCATTACTAGTTCATCGAAGGCTGTGTCCGCCACAGTTTTCACATCATTCTTGGAGCAGGCAAGCATTGGAGCACAATTCACTGCCGGTGTTCTGATCATTCAATGGATCCCTTTACCTCACCAGGTGCCGCATTTCAATGAATAGAAGGGTTAGAGGTGTGCAGGAGGCCGGGATATTGTGGCCCCGATGTGAATCGATTGTCAAATTGATCGTTGACATTTCCAGCTTTCCGGTATTTGAGCACCCAGTGCATTAAATCTTCAACTAAACCCAGGAGCAGCTGATACCATTCATCAGGCTGCCGAAGGCAATAGATATTGCAGAGAGGGTATTGCCAGAAGTAGTTGCGGATTGGGCAAACACCTAGAGTGTGCAGAGCATCAATATTATTGTCCTCCAGAAGTTCCCAGTAGATATACTGGTCTCTTGAGTTATTGAGTGGTCGAAAAGTTGAATGCCCCATCGGCACACCGTTAGGAATTTCACACATTCGTCATGAGCCTTATGAGACTTGAGCAACAATTATTTGTTCTGGATATTCTCCGACCTAGGCAGCCACCAGAGGGTAACATTGCCGCTGAAATGCATCAGCACAACCCCATTTTGAGCCAGGGCCAGTGATGGCAAGATGTCTAAGTTGAGAGAGCACTGTTCCAACTGCGGAATGCCATACTTCGTCAATGATTTTGGTAACTTTCGAGGAACATGGAGTAAGTCCAACGAGAATCTAGCCGCGCTTTTTGGGTTTCCGGCAGATATCTGTTTGAATATTGCCAATCGCAAGGTACAGCGGCCAGGCATGCTGATTGCCCGAAATATTGGTCCAGTGGGTCTTGTCCGATGCACATATGACTGGCTCAATCGTCACTCTGGGTGGAGGTTGATCCTATAAATCCCACCACCAGTCGTCCGTGTTCATCTCCTTGTAGATTCAACAACCCTCAGAGACAGCAAGACGCACCAGTTCAAAATCGTGGTGTGTCTGAAATGGGAAATTTGCTAGGAGGAACTGAATACAATTGAAAATATCCCTGTAGTATAATGTTCCGAAGATATGTGGGTCATCATCAATCCAACTATCATCGCCGAGCCCGAAATCAAGTTCCCAGAGGAGGTTTTGCCGGGTATCTGATGATTTCAATGATTCGATTTTGTAGTTGTCCAGTTCATGTCTGAGATGTTGATCTATCAATGTTTTCGTTTCCTGGTTAAACGATTGAGCCTACTGAAAGTCGTTTGCAGACCGAAATGGATGCCATGGATTCCATTGTTCCGAGTACATTTGATACTTATTGTACAATTCAGTTACTTTGCCAAATGCTTTCCCCTCTGCATTTTGCACTCCAACTACCTGCCTATGAGCCTTTGCCTTTGTTGGATCAGGGGTACAGTTGAGATCAGGCTGCTGAGGGTGTATAGGTTCTGTGTAGTGAGTATCTTGAGGTGGTGGTACACCCAGTGCGTTGTCTATGAGTAGATCATTATTTGAAAGCTTCTTGATGGCCATTTAGGTGCATCTACTGCAGTCAAACGATGCTGGGTCAGGGTGTGGGAAGCTGGCAGGTGGTAGAATCCAATTGGGAAATAGCCCATCATTCATTGGTATTGAGTGATTTTGTTGACAATGAGCCTCCAGTCGGTTCTCGTTGCATAATTTCTTTCTGCGGGTTCCCCATTTAATATGTTTCCAGCAAGTGTTGACCAGCTTTGAGAAATACTCAGTGTACTGACCAATCTTAATGATCCTTCAAGGGGTATGGTTTGTTGTTGAATTTGAGACTCAAGGGTATTTGTTTGAAAGCAAGCTAACTAACGTTAGCGTATCACTTTCAATGCCGCATCACATACAACCAAATATAGAGGAGGGGTAGAACAAAGTCACCTCATGATCAGTTTTCTTCACAAACTAGTATAATATCTTTCAAATGCCGCACAATAATGTTGCACATTATCTACTCCAAATCATGAGCAGAGAAAGTTTCTGTTGTCATCACTGCAATCAACTGTTAGTACCATTCATCAGGTGCTACTGCAATGTTTGGCCTTATCATATACTACGTCATTGCGGCAGTGTGCAGATTATGTCTACGCTTAACCCACAAGCAGTGGATTACCTCAGCTTAATCCAATGGAATTGGAAAGATTCCTAGCTGGCTGTATGCCCGCTCAATGATCATTGAGAACTGATAGTGATCGGCTGGTAGGATATTTTGTTCAGTCACAATCCTTGACCAGTGGGTGGATCATGAGGAGACAATGAGGTTGACACAAGGGGCTCAAATGGAAGCAATCACTGTTGCTGCTCGACTAACAACGCCTCATATTGAATGAAGTGCAGGTCGTACCAACACAGTCTGAGTGTAAAATGCGTAGCAATACTAACCTTCTAACCAGATATCATTCTTGTTGGGTTCCTAGAGATAGCATGTTGAATCCCGTCCATGAGCTTTACTGTCATGAACCGAACAAAGGTCAGCTTGTATCCAAGATCCTACTGTACGAATTGGACAATTTAACAAACATAAGTGGGATGTGTGTCACTATGATTTCTTTTTCGCAGCCGGGTGTGAGGGGATCAGATGTGCAGTGAAACACCAGTCCGTGACAAAGAAGATGGATATAAGAGGCCTTCATTCCACCTGAGGACACTGGTACCTTCAATATTCTCAACTATACTTTGTTGCATTCGAAATCACCAATTGAATTGATGATTAGTTTACTACCGTATTTTTGTTCACATAGGATGTCGCTGAACCCATGTCTGCTGAAGACAACCAATATGGCTCCAACCGGTGGGCTGTGTGGCTCACAACAACACACAGATGCCAATGTGGGAACATGAGATAGTAATGCTGGATGTACACTGAGGAAAGACACTCAATTCGGGCAACCCACAAATCACATTCATCCTCCACTGGGGTATAGTTACCAGCCTTCGTAGCCACCATTTGCTGGCACTCCCCAGTTCTACCACCATGCCCCATTCAACATGACACCAAGCTCACAACCAGGCACTGGTGCAACCCAAGGATATCTGAGTTATTGGCCATTGTGGCAAGCATATGATTTCCCCCAAGGAGGTTATGGTGGACCTCAAATGTTCCCTTCTCAGCAATACGCAGGAGATGGGCCATCATCTCGAGTAGCACCTCGAGTGCATCCAGCACTGCATCGAAACAATGCAGTCATCTGGCCGACAGCTTCCTACTCTACTGCACCAGGAAAAATTCCCGGTGCACCTGGGAGGCACCTCATTCGGCTCCCGAAGAAACCATTTAAGCCGGCTGCGGAACAGTTGATAACAGATGTTGCAGGGATTGCCGCTTTGCCTTCATTACCAGATATTTGCTATGACAAATACGACGAATTTTATGTGAGTGACGATTCGTCAGACTTTGGTAGGGCCAAAGGAAAAGCCCCAATCAGCTTGAAGCAAATGGAATTCTCTTTCAAGCAATTTGCCAAACGGATGGGGCAGCCCAACTTTTGTGCCTTCAACAAGTAGAAGAAAGCATGAGTGGCTGGGTTTCTGGAGATAAAGCATCAGTCCATTATCTGGGGACAGAACAGTCTGAAACAGCTGCCAGTTGGACCCCTGCACTGGGCAATGATGGTTACAGACTTTTTGGAGACTTTCAACACCTGGCAGCCTTTGGAAAATTTCGATAATGCCAAATGGAGTCGGTGACAGTGGGTTGGGATGTTTTTGAAAAAAAGTGCAAGTGAGTTTCAGGAGGAGAGGAAAAAGGGAAGGCAAGGCAACAAGTGACCGGCAACGGATCTGGGAGAGCGCGCAGACACAACAGCAGATGGTAACCTTCCGAAGTTGCCCAATACAACATTCATGCTTCTGATTGGCCAAGCGCTGAGCGGGAACAATGGCCAGACATCCAGCATGCAACCAAAAGCTTCTTACACAAATGTGAGGCCCAGTGGGAAGCTGATTGATTTCATCGAACAAAATTGTCGCCCAAAAGAACCATACTGTCTGACCGTGATATGAGAGCAATTTGACGCAGGAAGAAATGGACGAAGAGTGTATGGGATTATATGCACTGGGGCAAATGATGAATGACATTCTACATGGTCGGATTTCATACAATAGTTCCCTTTCAAATACCTTCCAGATGAAACTGAGACACAATGTGAAACAATTTTTGGTAGAAATAAAGACAGCAACAGGGAAGCATACTGCGGAGCACATAATGAGACCGGCCGAGATAATCCCCTCTAGCCTGGATACTGTTAGTTATGCCCCACAGCTATTCACGATTCTGGGACATTGGGGGTTTCTGATGAAAACAAAAGAGTGGTGGATGAGGAGGCAGGTTGGAAAGTGACTGACGGTAGTATTAATGTAAGTTCTGATTGAGTGAATAGAATTGATTGAATTCCACATAATTATTCAGTCCAAATGCTGGTCTGCGAAATATGTAACATCGCCATGAATTTCAGAAACGCAGGAGTATGAGCCCATCAGCCCTACTTACCTCGGACCAACTGAATATGGTCATTGAGGACGAAAAGAAGACCGACCAAGGTGCAAGACAGTTGCTGGAGCAAGTGGATGGTGAGGAGGTCCTCGATCGAGAAAATACCAGTTCAGTATTGAATACTATTCTGAGCACAACCAACATCGAATTTGAACACAAGTGGCTTTTTTAGGCAGTCAGGCTGCTGAGTGCATATCCGATTCGCCAATCAACAGAGGATTGCGTTCCCGGCCAGAAGTATTCAATTCTTGGCCTGTGCAGAACGAAATTTGTGGTGCACCAGGTTTGGGCCATATGGTTCGTTGTGAGGAGGTGGGACTGGGATACAGATATACCAGGAGCACTGGTGGCAAACGAAATGGGTCTTGGAAAAATATTTACCTCAGTGGCAGCAGCAATGATATGCAAATTGCTGATGGAGAAAGTTGTAATGGGGTTACCACGGTCGATTTTGTGGGGGAATACCCTTGACGAGTGGGTTAATCTGGCACAGAACAACTTTCCCGGAACAATCGGCAACAGATGGGAGTGGTATGCATTGCGTAGACACAATTCAGTCTCCCACTGCATTTCAGAGATCCAGTCAACTCCACAGCACGGCCATCCAGCATTCACATCAACCTTTGAACCAGTCCTGGTGGTAACAATGCCCGGAGTTGCAGAGACATTCAAAAGTGTGATCGATGGGATGACATATGGAACCAATTGAAACTCATTACCTTGTTGCACGAGGAAAATTCGTATCTCACCCATGAGGATGTGAACACCAGTATTGCTAAGCCGGAAAACCGATGGAATATCTACCTTGTGTCATGTGATACCTTAACATCGAGAGCAAAACCATCAAGCAACGGCCAACTCTCACACAGTTCATGCAGTTTTGGGATTTTTGATGAGTTTCATCAGTACAAGATGAAATACAGTGTGGGCTGGGGAATTGCAATGAATGCGACAATTATATTGAAACTTCAAGACACTGGAACACCGGCATTCCATTCACTCTATGACTGGTGTTTCCATACGATATGGCTGTTTCTAGTATCACCTGAAGATCCAGAGGATGAGACTGTGATGGAAACGCACGGTGCCAAGGCACCGTATTCCACTGTGAAGAGTTCAATGCATGCCATCTGGACTGAAGACCAGGACGCTCAACAGGATGCCGCACACCGGATGATCCAAATTTCAAAGCCCTTGAAAATATGGAGGTGGTTAGAATTAAAACTCATGAATCGGAAACCACTTTTTCGGATACTCAACAAGAATACACATGTTGTTCATCTCGAATGGACTGAGAAACAGCAAGCTAAACTAAAGACCCTGGTGGAAAGATAGTCTTCACAAGGTGCTTCAGGAGCATGAAAGGTACATAGATGGTGGCTGGCATGTTTTTCATTGGTATTACGAGACACCCAAGATCGGAATGACGTCTCAGGCCAATTGTACAATGATTGGCCACTCGATATTTGGGAGGATTCTCCGATTTTCCGATGGCTGAGAGACACATTTCTGACAATGGTTGTCAATACACCTGTGGAGTATTCCGAACCTGATGCAGATGAAGCATTAAATGAGGCACTCCGGCACGAACCCGATAGATATAATTGTTCCTTGCCTTGTTCACCTCCTCCTCAAAAGGTGGTGCTATTTTGTCCTCTTCCTGGCCAAGTTTGTCATTTGAAATGGTGACTCACCAAGTTTTCTGCAGATCATATAGATATTTTCTACCTGTATGCGGAAATGGGCAATGATGAGTGCACAGAAATGCAGCTCAATTTCCACGATTTGCCAAATCCCTCTATATTTGTAACTTGACCAAAAGTGGGTGGGGTGGGTCTAACTCTCACAGCATCAAACCATGGGGTACTAACTCAGAAGTTCTGGGTATTGAATGAGCAGTGCCAGGCCTTTAGACGAAATGTCCGACTGGGGCAAAACAGAGTTCCACACACATGGCTATTGAACAATGGAGCCGGTGAATATGATAGCAGAGCAAGTGATCTCCACCAGCACTCTGGAGTGGCTCAAATGATAGTCCTGCATGGCCTGATGAGCCGATCGAACATGACGACTGCAATGATATACTGCGTTCTGGAGTGTCCAGAGGACCAGATGAAGCAGTGTACGGAGCATGCAGACTTCGTGCCATCAGATGGTGAGGATGAATGATAATTATCAGGGCAGTCTAATCAAGATAAGCCTCTTTAAACATTCAACGAACACAATCTCACCAAGTGATGCAAAATAGGCAAATGGTATGGGGAATCATATGCTGGGGACCACTCCAGGAGTATTAGTTGGAGTTCGATTGGTTTTCGTGTTAGTTGATTATTGTAATGATTATGAGATGAAGGCAATGATCAACAGATATCTGGCAAGCTGAATCATAGTGTCATTTTGATGATCCAATATGTGATGAAAAACATGTGCACCTGAGTAATGGTCGACCAAGTCAAATTCCGCGGTGCTGTATGTTTCTCTTTGTGAAAATCTGTCGAACTTGCTGACACTGCTCATCATACATTGCCCGTGTGGAATTGTGGTACCTATATCAGCTAAAGGGATTTGAGGTTTCAGGTGCACCTGAACCTCCATATGTGATTTAAATTATATGATACGTGTCAATTTCAAGGGCACCGGACACTAGAATTGCGAAACAATTGGGCATATTCACTCAATCAACAAAGCTGAATCATTTACAGTCAATTGCAAAAGTGAATCGCTATCAACATCTGGACTTTTCTGAGACAGACCCAGCACAGTATATCTGTAATCTTCCAGGAATAGAAAGACTGTCTTAGCGATATCGAGTTGATGTATTGTATCCTGAGACACGGCTTGCGTATTACAGGCTTCCCCAAAGATTACAGCTGAGTATTTTCTCACTCAGCAATTGAATTCAGGCAAACATCTGATTTGCCACCGTACGCATATTCAATTCCACAGCCCATTCCAATAAGCCGACACTCATTAATAACATGTGATTCCACTGCAGGCCCCCCTCTGAACCTTGTATTCCCACTTCACATTACCCTTGAGTGATTCATTTTGCTCCATTCGAAGCATATATCCTTCCTTGTTGAATGTGTTGAATCTGTGCCTGCCAGTACACACCGAATGTCCAGCTTTTGGAGAGAAAACTTTTAGGTGCAGGCGCGGCACATCCTTCTCAACCTCAGCTAATATCTGAATCAATGATTGATCGGTATGTGAAGGCCACTGCTAAAATGCCATAACTGTCATACTGTGTGTCAACCCATCCATTGGAGGAAGGTGTCCACTACACACTTACCGTAGATATACAGCCCTTGGCAATAAGTAGCCACACTTCACCGGATTTTGACTAAGACATATGTTCTGGCCTATATGTTTCCAACATCCTACAATAGGTTCTGTCGTTTGAGGTGCAAAATCGAACTGCAACTTGAGAGAGCTGATCTTAAATGATTGCTTCTGCTCAGCGACTCTACAGATGACCGGCAACTCCCGCTCACCTGTATGCCACACTTCCTCGAACAGGCTTAAATTCACAATGCTTCTAATGTAGACTTAACTACATTTTGACTAACTTGTATGTTTTAGGCGCCAAAAATCCATATCTTGAAATAGATTATGTGAACCGATTTCCATCAAGAGAGCTCGAACAGATAGAATCTGGATTCCAGTCCCTACTCTGCGGCTCAATCGGTGACCGGCTAGCTCCCACCTGAAGTTGGTGACCATTCAGAAACAGACGATATCTAATTTTCTCCAACGTGCAATCCCAAGTGTGGATCAAGAACAAATTGTGAAGAAAGCACTAGTTTAGAAAACGCAGTTTCTGCACGTACAAATAACTGTCAAAGTAAGGCACGCCTGCAATCCCAGCCATTGAATTAAATTGAATGCTGGATGCTGATTGGATGCTTGCTGCATCTGAATTGGCCGGAACTACATGCTGTGATTCGTCTTTCCGCTGTCAGATGAAGCCTTATGTCTGATTCATATTGTTCTGATGCACTGCTTTGAACCCCAATATTTGTATTAGGTCAACATTGTAGCATTGAAACTTATATTGAGTTTGGGATTAAATGATGAGGTGTATACAGGATAATATGCGCAACATTTTAATGTGAGTGATGATTTATGACCTGTTTGCTAGCAATCTTGGCATTGACAAGGACTGGAATCTATTAGATTACCCCTGAATCTTCATTGTACCTTTACTGTTCTTTCTCTATGTTGAATCTCTCCTTTGTAAACCAAAATTCTCCCTCTTCTCTTACACTAACTGCATATATATTGTGCATCCAGCAGACTCGGACTGAGGAAAGTGAAGGTATGCACACGAGATTGCCTAATCGACCACTAACTTTGCTACAGAATCCTAAAACAACAAAATATCATGAAAATAGGGTGTCCATCCGACTGGTATACCGCATTCGGAGATTTATAGTTATCCACTATTATCAACAAACCCAGTTTGAACCCATGTAACTTCAAGTGTTGCCACTCTGCACGGTCGCAACTCTATCCTCCGTCCAAGTTCTGCAAAATTCTTCTACACACCAACAATTCTGTGCCACACTGTCACCACTCATATGCTCGAACTAGAGGCACAATAAACTCCCTTGGGTACAGTTATATGCAGGGGTGGATCATGATTAACCCATTTCTCAGTATTCCATAAGTCCGGCCCCAAAAGTAGGTTAATGATACAACCTTGTTAATGTCTCGAGATCTTCATGTGTGTCAAGATGTTCAGGTGCATCTGGCTCAATTCTCTGTATGTTGGGTTACACCAACCTCCAATTCTTGCATCGATAGCGTACTTGGATACGAGTGCTAACATTCAGGATTTAGGGGCATGAAGAATCCATCCAATCCAGTGCACCTGATACTTCCTAAATCCGAACAAAGAACTACCATTGACAATATAAATATGAACCGCCAACATGTCTTCCAGACTCATTCCAGTCACGCCTCAGATTGCATTCTCCTGGACCGAGCATCACTGTTTCCAGGAACTCCTCGAATTACATCGTCCTCGACAGAGTGTTACTTTGTTGCGCTATCTTCCTGTAATTCTACTAAACATCATACTATATTTACCCTTATATACTTCTGTCTAGATTCCCCAACTTCACTTCATCACCATCAACATGGAACCTACGGCCAGCCTGGAGAGGAATTACTAATCACAGAAGAATCACGAAGCCCACCTTGAGAGAACACATGCATGTGCATTGAAGAGGACAGCCAATCTTGATTGCCAATCAAATGTTTGAACTTCCAACCCAGCCTTCGAGTATAGTGTTGGAGATTGCCAATGACTGCGCTATAATCATTATTATGAAGCAGGATGATGACAATTCCAATCGGAAGATCTGCGCGGATGAAAGTGAAGACCCTGGAGAGTCCACCTTGTCTTGCAATACTGAAAAAAACGATTTGGATAACCAGCAGGAGGTCCTACATCTAGGCCAGGCGTAGCATGATAAGACAATACAAACTACAAGGGTTCCACTGCCAAAGAAACGGAGCTGTGGCGATACATCCATTGCACGCACTTCACTTCCAAATCTGCAACATTCGGCCAGCGCCATAGCACCACCATTGCTCAAACGCCAAAAGTCAACCATCAACACATTTCTTGAGTCTGATGTTGTACCTGCCCAGGCCCTCTCACTGTCCAAGGCTGGTGGAGACCACAATGTTCCTCAACCAAAGGCCAGTGGAGATCATAACATTGCTCAACACCCAAAGGCGACTTTTGAGGTAGCGCAACGGTTCATGGAAGCAATTGTATTTACAGAGACTCCCTGGCCAATCATTTCCGATGAGAAGTACTCCATGGTTGACGAAGCTTGGAAACTCGCAATGGAAGCCCAGGATCATCTGCGGGCATTAGCAGGTGCTGCAGTTGGTACACCATCTGTGTGTCAATTGCCCGGTGGTCTATCTCTTAAAATTGATCTGCAAACCTGAGAAGCTGTAAATGTTTATTTTGTTTTCTGCTCCTCGATTAGACTTATGATGATAACCCCAGAAATATACATAGTTAAAGCTCAAGATTCAAACGATTCCAGGGCATCCGGCAGAAGGAGCTCGTCGGACTATACTCAATACTTACCAGTTAGATTTAGGATCAGAGACTGAGCTTCGAATCCAAGTTAGGGAGCTTCTCATTGACGATGCTTATCTATCGAAGGTAACTGATCATAAGAAGTCCTGGTTCACCCGGATGGAAGTCCTTGAATTAATCAACCTTCAGTTTTTCGTCACTGCCAGTAGTCTGGGGTGACAACCAACCACATCGCAGTTATTTGATCCTCTCTCACCGCAGACATTAGCGCTGGCAGCCGCAGCTATTCATTGTGCGCTGCCTAAGCATCCCACTGGAAAGAAGGTTACAGTTACGTTTCCTTAAGATGAATATCGAGGGTAATTTTGCCCTTCCACGGTGATAAGATTGTATTACTGGTTAATCCACTGTTCTACTCATCAATTTCACATGGTGGGCTGCTTCATACCCCCCCCCCCCCTCCCTCCCTAATGGTGCTTCTCCATGGCAATTGGCACTCCTCAATCTCCATCGGCACTCCTCAGACTGGATTGGCATTTCTATATTTCTTTCTGCGCTCCTCAATCGCCTCTCCAACATCGATTAGGAGTGCCTCTATTTCATTCCAGACTCTTCACCTCCTGCCCCTTTCCATGATGCTCAGCATGGATGCCTGCTCCACTGGATAGGCACTTCTCAACCCCCGTCGGCACTCCTTGGCCTGGGTTTGCTCCCCTCAATTACATTCCACACTCCTGCATCAACATCAGCACTCCCCTTGCCCACCCTGCACTCCACGTCAGGCACTCCTTCTATCCTGGTGGTGCACGTCTTTTCCTCTGGATTCATCCAATTCTCTTTCAAACTCCATTTGGATTCACTGTGACCTAACCTCACAATTCCAACCGTTTAGATATCACATATCGAGCGAAACAAAATTGGACTTCAATTTCACCCAGTAGCCAGGCTCGAATCATTCGGAAATTCAAGAAGCACCTTCATCCTCTTTGCGCAGTTGATGAATTGTTTGTTCCAGCATTTGTCGGACCTGATGACATAGCAGATTTATTGGATGACATTATGTCGATATTCGATTGATATCATTCTGATAGCTTAGTTGGGTTATTGTTTCACTTTTACCTCCTTTCATTTTTGAATCAGTCGCCATTTTCTTTGGTTCTCCTTAATGTAGCGTTGCAAATAATAGAATGTTGAATCAGACGCAGGGTACTATACAATGATTTAGAAGTTGATAATGAATAATAATCTATGCATCATATGTGGAGGGTATTCTTATTGCTCGGAGTACATCAGGAGAATCTCAGATGATGCCTGCAGTCCTTCAAATGAATATCCAGAAGAAACCAGGCATCTCTCAGAGTTAGGTTGGGATTCCCATATTGGTTGGGTGACAGTCCCACGTGCTCCCAAACTTATCACAACCGCTCACATGATGCTTCCATACCAGTCATCAGAGATCCAAGTTCCTCTAAATGCCGACCAGAATGCACTCCTAGGGTCTGAATCTCTCCTGAAATCGAAGCTTCTACGTTTACACTCTGCATCCTCTCACAAACTCCTGGACGCTCCCAGTGACAAAAATACATTTTGCTGATGACCAAGTTATACATGTTGGTTACTTTAATTGAAGATGGGATTGTCAGATTATGTCTGGAAGTACATGTCAGTGGTAAATGTGTTAAAGTAGGATTTGTCAGAGATTATGTGAATGCTATATATGATTGATCCGCCCTTATCAGGGCTGTGATTGTCATTGACTATATCAGAGCTATTCTTGTCAAATATATATTATTTAAAAAATATCTATCAGAGACTAGATTACAGTCATTCTTAATATGATATAGTGGGGAGGATTAGCATATAGTAGTATTGCATAAATTTCATACAAATGATATTGATATTTTCCAACAGGTTGTGTACTGCTCATAACCAAGTCAAACCAGGTTATCATCAGCAAATGAACATCAACATGACTTTATGAATGTATCTGTTGAATTAGCAGCTGTTGTTGTTGTTTATTCATACTGTATGTACTCTTACTAGAGTATGACAGAACCTAAATACCTCCTCCCCTTCCAGGGGAGCTGGCTAGATGGCAGAGCGTCCCCTCAGCTACCCTTCTTCCCCACTGAGAAATGAACCACCAAAAGCTAGACCAGAGGAGGAATAACAAGAGAAGATATATGCCCACTGCCACCACTCCCCACACCTGAGTCATCCTCTGCACCTGCTTCACATTATCATTCATTTGGATGGGAACTTCCCAACCTAAGTAGCCACCAGGAAGTGTATCACCGCTTGGTCACACTATTTCATGAAAAATCACTCAGTGACCTGCACATGTGAGCATGTGCCTGCTTTCCAGGAGGTCGCCATTTCCACCCCCATCCACCATGCTTTCTGCTGGTCTCTCCACTGGCAGGAATGGCTGAAGAAGTGTTCCGGTAACTGGGCCTGTGTCCTTCCTCATCACAGGCATTCATCGTCCTCTCTGTGGCGAAACCAATTTAGGTACACTTCAGTGGGTGCACACCTGCACAATAGTTGGTAGAACCAGGCAGCCAGTAACTTCATGCATGTCATCAGAACTGATGTCTTGGTCCTTGTCTTGCCCTTGTTTCTCTAACTGAAGTTTACACTGCACTTGTCGGCCTCTCACTAATCCTTCGCTGTGGACCATCCCTCAGAGATTCGTCTAGCTCAATTCAAGGATGAAGTGGAAGGTAGTTCTAACAACATGTCTCAGCAAGCGTCGCAGGACATGTTTGCCCTAACGGTCTGCCTCATTTTTTCCTGGGATGCCCGAGTGTTCTAGTACACAGTACATCTCAAATGAAATGCCGTGGGCTCGGAGAGCCTGCACTCTTCGATTGAATTTGCTTTCAAATCTCTGCCCTGGGCCCAGTACTAGGTTCACCCTGTACCGATTTCCAGGCTGTGAGTAGTTATGGACAGCCACCGTTTTCACTCCATGCCTTTGGAATGAGTCTCATCTTGATCATCAAATCAAGGGCGAGTCTGATCGCCCGCAGCTCCGCGTTGAAGACCTCCATGTGCGCAGTTACCATATAGGTGCAGTGGGACGTCTATTGATTTCCATGTCTGCATAATGCTGCAGCTCCCACCCAGCCATCGTCTGAGCATGGTCCATCTGTCCCACACATTCTGACCCCTGCTCCGATTTTGGCTTCATTCTCTCTTGTCCAGCACTGCACGATTTTCTTGGCAGCGGTTGTGCTGTCCAGTATGGTAGTGCTGACCACTGAATTTTGGCCCCAGGATGGCCAGTTCATGCCTTCGGTTGTCAGGCCATGCTCATGCTATTCCTTGACTACTCCGCATATCAGTGCACCAGAAGACGAGTTTCAGTGTATCTGTTTTAGCTTGCTACTCCATGCATCCGGTAGTGTTCCTGTAAATTACTGTTGTCTATAGTCTAAGATTGCATGTGCGGGTGTAAGCCCTGACTCTCACATAAGTGCACTCCGTCGGGTTGTAGCGAGCACACCCAGGATGGACATGGCTCGTTGATTTTGGAGGAGTTAGAAGTTGTCTCTTCTGCCTCCTTCTTTGGTATCCCACCTGAGCTCGCTCCCACATAGAGCGACCAATAGGACACATGTCACTTGGACTGTGCATTTCCTTGCAGGAACAATGCTGTATGTCTTTGTAAGGGTTCGGAGTCTCGCATCTGCTGCCCTGGTTCATATCATGTACTACTTGTACTGCTCGCTGATCATCTGGTGTGCATCCCTCCAGATGCCCAGCCAGGGTGTCGCCTGCTGGTTGAATTGCATGACCCTGTCTCCAACTACTATCTTCCCTATCAGCTGTGACTGGAGGTGTTTTTCGTGGCCGTGTACGCGCATGAATTATCCTGCCTACAGTTTTGCAGTGTTGAACTGTAGCCCATGGCTACCTGCAAACTGGATACTCTTTGCTGAGTATCGGTCAAGTAATGTGACAACCAGATTCACATCACTTCCTATCACCACCCAGCTGAGGTTTCTCCCAAAGAATAGCTCTTCAACTGGCAATACATTCTCTTCGACCCGTTTGATCAATTCTGAGATGTAAATTGCTAAGAAAATCTGTGACACAGGTGAGGTTGGGGGACCCCTGCTTCTACTTGTTAGCTTTCAATGGGATTCCCTCTGATGATCATCTTCACCATTTCGTCCCAGAGACAGTTCTCCGTCGATTGGACAAGGTCGCTATCCATTTTCTTGACCTGCATTAGGTTGACTTGCCTTCCTTTTGGCACGCTTAGGAAGGCTGTTTAAACGTCCATAAGAAGCACGCCAGTTATGTGCCCATTTTTCCAGGCTCCATGAGTGCTGGGGACTATCATAGCTGCAGCATTAATCGCTAACCATTATCTTCTGCTTCATATTTGCCCATCGCTCAGTCGCCCAGTTGTCTCTGCTTCTGTAGACAGCAGCTCAGTGAGTACTATCTTGACAACCGTTCCCATGCAGCTCAGCAGTGTTATGGAGCGATTGGCCTTCAGCGGTGTATAGTCGTCTTTGCCAGGCTTGTGTATCATCATGCCACAAGCTTCCTTCAATGCAGCTTGGTGACATCCTCTGCCAATAGCCACCTTTGTCAGCCTCATGATCCCCTCTTTGTCCCACTTCCAAAGTACCAGTATGCAGCCAAAACAGAGCTTGTCCACCCCAGGTGCTTTCTTGACCCATTGAGAATATAATGCTCCTTCAACTGCTTGCTCAGTGATGTATATTTGTACACTTCCTGCGGCAGGTAGTTTGTAGTACTGGTCGTCATCATTCCGAACAAAAGATTCACACGTCAGCCTCTCCTACTTCTCAAATGATCTGTTTGCTTGGTTGCCTTCTGTGTCTGTTAAAGCCGCCACAGGTGCGCCTGCCAGGTGTGTTGTATATCATGCCACTTTCCATAACTCTGCCCCCATCAGGTTTGCCAAGTACTTGCTCCACATTTGCCTCTTCGTCTGTCGAATCGACTTCTGGAGCCCTGCCTGCGCCCTGGTGGCCTCTTCTGAGTTCCGTCTCCTCTGTGTTACTCTCACGACCAGGTTTCTGCTTTTCTTCATGTCGACATTCCACCATCTGTTGGACTGGGCGCAAATCCTGATTCGCTTAGCCATTGTGTCAAGAATGCTGCCCATTGCTTCCTTACACCATGCAGCTTCTTGCTCCACCTCGCCTGCTGTTCACTCTGCATGCAGGTGAGCTCTCTCCTTCACTTGCTTGATCCATAGCTTCTCCCTGGACTCCATGTCCTCCTCTATCATTGCAGCTATAATCCACGCTACTACCCTTTCATGGTCTGCCTCCTGCTGCCTGTCTACTTTCACCTCCCTGGTTATAACCTCATGGTTAGATCCAGTGGTGTGGTCGTTCGCTATTGTGGACAATGTCAGCATTGAATGGGTTGCCAGTGTCAGGTTGATGATCAAGTGGCCTTTATGACCTTCTCATGTCCATTCATGAGTGGCTCTACCATCATTTCATATTTCCAGTCCATTTTTGTCAATCACATGTTCCCAGAGAGCAGCGTTTGACTGCACATGGCAGCTTGGGTCCCATCAGATGCTATGGGCCTTGAAGTCTCCTGTGTGGCTAGTGCCATGCTGCCGAGTGACTATCTGCCATTTGTTCTTTCGCTCCGGTCGCTGCCTCATTCGCCTATTCGATCAGGAACGTTCACAATTCTCCTTATCATCCCTTCTTTGCTCCTGAAGTTAGTTGCGATGAGATTGTCATTAGCACTGCTGCATAAATCTGTCTGCTCATCAAGTACCGGGCCACTCCCTCTCCATATCGCTATAAGAACTCTTTTGCTCTATCTAGTTTCAGATGCGGAAAGACTGATCCCAATATCTCAAATTTCGCTTTGTAGCTGACGCAAGCACAGTCGGTCTGGCCTGTATTTGACTCCCGTCTCGAATGCCGTAACGGTCCATATGTATGATCTTGAACTGCTGTGCTGAATCATTCTAATAATTCTTAGCCATGGCTCCCTCATCGGTCTCAGTCTCGGTCACAGTCATTGTTGTAGTCGCAATGTCAGTCTTGGTCTTCATGATATCTCTTACCTCCCCCGGTGCCTCCTCTTCCTGTACATCTGCGATGTGCTCTTCTTCGCTGCCCCCATCTGCTCCCACTGCTCCCTTCGGCCTATGACCTAACAGCACTCTGTTTGTCCCCAGTGCCACATGCATAGCGTCGCTTGTGGGAACTCGTCCAGCTGTTCCTGTTGGTCTGCTCTGCTGTGGTGCTTTGGCAGCTTCACTCTTCTTCGCGCACCAGCTTCTGAACACAATATCATTTCAATTGCAATTTGAGATTTTCTCCGGCGTGTAACCACAGAGCGATCCCTTCTTTGCCATACATCCCACTACATTGCATTTGTCGTCCCTTGCCTGCTGATGGCCTTGGCAGTAGCCACACTTGGGCTTACTGCCGCATGTGTTCTCGATGTGGCGCCATTCACAGCCGAGCTTAAACCTGCTGTCCAGGCCCACATTTGTGAACACGTCGATTCAGTACCACACTGCCACTGCCTTGACGCCTATCATGATTAAGCTCTGTATCACCTTGCTTCTATCTCAGACAGGATGTATGGATGAGGCGGCGCATTCTCCGCTCTACCCCCCAGTGCTGGATGGTGTGAGGGTTCACCACCCATAGATCTTGAGTGGGGATCACTATGCCCTCGTTCTCTGGTTCAAATTCCTCTCACATCTTGTGTAGGCCTTCCGTGCTGTTTCCCACATTTTGCATGGAAGGTACTCTGTGGATATTTCCCCTTTTCAAGGACTAATTTTCTTCAACATCAACAACTACTTTGTCAACAGTCATTGTTGGTGTGATCATAATGTCATGGTATCGCAGAGCCATCTCTAGTGTCGCATTCTCGTGCATGATTGCAATGATGGTGCCCTTGGCATTCCTCTTTCCGTTAATGATCCTAATGTGGGATAGGGCTTGCTGGTGGAGTGGCCTGCTGTTGCTAACCTACTCAATTACTTCATCCATCATATTGAGGAGTGGCCTGCACTCATCTCTTTCTCGATTGAAGCGTCTCTCTGCAATGGATGATTCAGCCGTTGGGGGAGGGTATAGGCCGGAGGGCACATTGTGACTCTGAGTTTGGGGTTGGACTGTCTTCCAGCATTTGGCCGGAGACGGTATAAGCTTCGGTTTTGGTTCGTGTTGTGGTTCGGTTTGCTGTCTGAGGTCCAGTTTCTGTTTGGGTTTGGGTTTTGGTTGCGGCAGCAGCTGCTGCCTCTCTGGCTCTTCATCTTGTGTTGCGCCTGCATATTATGAGTCCTCTAGGCATCCGCCATCCTGCCTTGCAGTCTCATCTTGATTTTCTTTTCTCGCTTTCTAGGCCAGTGCTGCTTCCCCTACACATGTTTTGGCCTGCACCTTGGCAGTAATGTCCATGATGCCTGTCCCCAATAGTGCCTTGTCCTTCTGGCAATCACCCCACTTTGTGTGCTTATCATCGAACCATTCTTTCATGCTGAGCCACTGTGTCTCATTACGCGCCACACGTGCTTCAGTCATTCAGGCCATCCTGTCGATTGTTTGTTGAAGCTGTGTCACCTGGCGCACTTGCTGCCAAATTGTTCTCTCTATGCAACTCGTCAAATCTCGTGCTGTGGTCGCTGACTCCCAGGTCTCGCTCATCACTCTTTTCCCGTTTATACTATGCACCTACTGCTTGCTTGCAGCCATGAAGAATACACATGTTGTCTTTTCTAATATTGGACTGGTGGCGCCACTAGGCTCTTCGGCTTTAGCCAAGTCCATATATCCCTCGCTTGTGGGTTTTCTAATTATTCTTACTGTAGGGCTCTTACCCTGTTTGCTTGCCATTGTCGCTGGTGCTGGTATGCTTGGTGTCCCAATTCAGTGCTCGCATTCATAATCACCCTCTTTCAATCATGCAAGTGTGTTGGAAGTGTTGTTCCGGGGTCAGTTTAATGTTAGAAATCGAATGGCAATAACTGTATACCACTCTGTTGTGATATTGCTAAGTTAATTTGAAGTTACTGTTTTTTGATCTTTCCCAGGATGGTTCGCAAATCCACTCAATTGTTTGGATTTCTGTGCCTGATATATTTTGCTGATGCACACCCTTTCCTCGGACATTCCAGGTGTGCTGCAAGTCTCCTTCCATGGTCAATTTGAGGTTACAAATTTATTACTCCTATCCACTTTTGGATCACTCTCGTCATTGGTGACTCACTTCGCTGCTGCAGTTTGCCAAGACTCACATAAGGATTTGTATCTGATTTAGAATTAGCAGCTTAATCAGAATATATTTTCCATTGAAAAATGAAACCTTTGAATGTATAAGTGTGGTAATTTGAAATGATGTCTCTGGAGTGGTGAATGTAATTGTGAAAGTGGTGGAAAAGTCAAACTTTGCATATATTGTTAGCCAAACATGATTCTATATAAGAATAGTAGTATATATTCTAAGTTATAATACAATTGCTTTGATATTTCATACAATTGTACATTATCATTAGACTAGATTAACAACAATTTAGTGGTATTTTAAGCAGTATTGAACATTACTTCCACAAGTTGCAGTTCTCACTTATAAGATGCAATAGCATCATGTATACAAGAATAATTGAAATTATTATATCATAAACTCTTGAACTTCATAGTAATTAACCAGTTATATACAATAGTAAAGTAGTCACATTGATAATATATTACCGAACTACACAGACTGCCAGATTAAATCTCAGTTGCTGCTGTATAAAAGGTTTCCACAATATCATTAGTAGTATTACTTGAGTTAAACCCAATAAAGATATAAAATTCTAAACATATAGATTTTCAAAATTACTAGCACTTCTTATTACCTGTTATAGTAATGTATTCATTAATATACTGTTATTGTAGTAGATTTTTAAATACATACAATTGATGATCATACAAATAGTAATAGCTATATAGATATTTCAAGTTTTATGAATTTCTTAAAAAACTAACAGTTATAAATTATATGGAAATATTAAATATAAGGTAATACAGAGACTGTATTTGTTCCTGATATACAGTATAACAATATCTGACTTGATAATATTTAATTCAGTAAATAATAGCTCTAGATTGTATTAACTGATAGAGTTAGCTAACAAGGTACTCTAATTATAAACTTTGTATTATATCAATTTAAAAAGATCATTTTGAGTTGTTATTTTACTTATACAGATTGAATATACAATCTTTGGTAGTATAGCATAGCTTTTATATTGTAAGTAGTATAGTATTTACTTAGTATAAGTGAAATGGAATATATATACATATATGTAGTATTGTTGATAAAACATAATTATAATCAATAGACCAATAGCAGATGTAACTTGTAACTACTGACTATACAATCTGATCACAGTATACCATCAATTCATAACAGAATACAGAGAGAGTATACACAGAGTAATGGATTCCGAAATGTGCTATAGATCCACACAATCAGTCACATAAGTATATAGTTACATTCCCAGAGAAAAATGACCTTACGTGACACATAAAACATAGAGAAGCAATTTTTGGGATGGTAATCCATAGAATTATTGATGCGTGAGACTATGAGATTCTATAAACCGGCGAGTAGGCCACATTACTATGATACGGATGCAATTATCGGCGCTTGGTACTATACCTCATCCTGCATTGAATAAAACTACTAAATGCACATCATTGCACTGTCCCGAATATGCTCTGAAGTATACTCCTGATTACAAGTGATTGTACACTCCCAGCCTGCTCGACTTACACATGCAATTCACCAATCAGGATACTTTCAAGTGCACTTCTTGGCATGCTCTTATGAATGCTTCCAATGGCCCTCAATGGCACCCTCCCAGCCAGCTGGACTAACGCTCCAAAGTATGCTCCCAAGATGCTCTCAAGCACACTCCTGAACACACTCCCAAGTATACTGTCAACAGGCAAGCCAACTGGACTGTATGCTCTAATAGTGTTCGCAATGGTTCTGGCCGGTCACTTCAGGTCTGGGTCTATGTCCAAACCGAACCAGTGTCAAATTGGCCGTCTGGGTTGTCAATATTCCCGAACTGTCAACTGGGGTATGGTTGGATTGTAAACTCCCAACCGGTCTGAATTGGGCGGGTTGTCAGCAGGTTGCCCTGTGGGTCCATCTATAGATTCATATAAGGCTCTTGTTTTAGGAGTTTGTTAATAGTATCTTATCAAAATCACTTTTTCAACACCCAGTAATACGTTTTTGCATAGTTTGCAGCTTTCAATATTGATTAATTTGGAATCAGTGTTTAACCTTCATTTTATTGTATTTTTGCCTCTCAGGGCAGTGAATGATTCCGTTATGAATGCGAAGATCCACGCGATACCTTGATTGACAAATATGCGACAACTGCAACTGTTGACACTCCATTAACGCTCATTTCAAGGATGCGGCAGGAAGCATGTCGCTGTTGTTTTGGCCAGTAAAGGCTGCCAATATCTGATAAATGGATGTCTGCAACCAATCAGAACATAAATTACCCAAGATGCAAAGCTAAACATTATTAACGCTCCATTGAGGCTCGTTCTCAGAGAGTGTCAGATAGCACATCGCTGGTGTTTTACCCCGTAAAGGCTGCAAATATCTGATAAATGGACGTCTGCAACCAATCGGAACATAAATTATCCAACATGCCCAGCTAATCATCGTTGACGCTCCATTGATACTCATTCTCAGAAAGGTGCGGTGACTGTGTTGCTGTCCGTGTTGCCTATGAAAGCTGCCAATACATCGGTTATGCATAACAGCAACCAAATCACTGTTTAATTACCGTACTTACAAAACCACAAATCGTTGACACTCCATTGACGCTCATTTGAATGAATTGTCCATTCAACATCTGCTGCCATCGAGAATAGTTTTCATCATGATTTGAACTTATTGGTACACTTTCTGACCAATTGAGACTTAACCCTGTGACAAAGCCAAGCGCAGTAACATTCTTGCACTGTTAGCTATTACATGACTAAAATTTATGTATCTTGCCAAAAGCTTCATTGTGCCTGCTATACATCTGTTTATCAACCCATATTCACAAGCTACTGCTCACCATTCACACATCATAAATCTCTAACTAAACCACTTCGTCAAGATACATCAAGAAGCTGGTGAAACATTGTAGCATGCTGTCCTAATTTTTCGTCATTCCTTTATTCCGCCTCGTTTCGATTGCATTGACCGTCACCAAGATCTTTTCTGCTTGTCTCTTTGACTTTGGGGTAGGCCAAATCAATCCAGGAACATTTGGCGCGGCGCTCACATCCCGCTGCTCTGGGCATTCCAGATCCTCGATGCTATTGTCTTGATTTATATCAGATTCAATGTCTGCTGCACAATCGTCTTCGCAGTTATTTGGATTATCTAAGTCCCCATTCCAGTTGAGCCAAACTTCGTTGTCCGAAATGCATTCAGGTGGGCTATCCTCATTGGTTTCGACTAGATGACGGTTGATTCTTCGGATTCGGCAGTCATTTACTATTTGAGTTCGTCCTCCCGGGAGGTCCTTTGCAGTTAAAGCTGGTGGCAAAGGAGATCTTTCTGAAAATTTCAATTCAGCCACACCATGATATTGAAAGAGTGATCAGGATGCTTTGACGATCTCTTCCGTATCTGAAAGGCATCCTATGGGTGTCATCTGCGTGTTTTCAGCCCCAAATTGCTTCTGGATAGCACGTAGGTATTGGCTACTGTGCCACATCTTCCAAAAGTCATGAATTCTGGCCATTCTGCGCAATGTTCTTTCCTCCGCCTCTTTCTTCATTTCTGAGTTCTTTTCTTTGTTCTTGGTATCCAATTCTGGGTAAGCGCCGGCCAAAATCTTGTTATTGGGTGGAGCAAACTTCCTCCAGCCGAAAACACCTCAGCAAAGGGAACAGCTGGCCTCCACTCCGACACCATGTAGTATGATAGAGAATATGCCACGCGCCACATTGGAGAAATCGGTGTACTTTGAGTGCGTTTCCTTCTGTCGATGCCACCAGTCGATTGTGTCCAGTTACGAAAATGTACTGCTAATCTCTGTTGGGTCGGTGTGGTAATTATTGAGATTTGGATTAATTTGCCCCCAGTTGTTTGGTGCTTCAGGCGGCAAATTCAAATAGAGCCTAGTGGTGGTCAAGAAGCGTACTGCGCGATAGATTTGTCCTGGTGTCGTCCCAGCCACATTGTAAGGCGTTAAGTATTCTTCATCATCGCTGGACAAATCATATGGATGAAAAGATCATTGACAGGATCCTGAAGCCATTGCAGAGGGGATGAAATTGCTGCTCGGTAAGCTTTCAATCATATTGACAGGCACACCTCGATGCTTGGCACAGTATTCATTCTCCACCTACATTAGAACGGCCTCTTGGTATTGGGTAGTACAGGATGTTTCATCCTCAGAATTAATGTCCAATCCCTTGTCCCACTTCCTAAATGATCACAACTTCTGGAAAGAATTGAGGATATGTGCAGAAATGAGAAGCATACCCCTCGTTGGAGTCTGTTTAGCATGATATTTGGACAGCTTCTGTTGAACTAACTTCACAGCGAAGAACAAGTCTTCCTTCCATTGAGTCGTCTTCTTCGCCAAAGCTCGCATCACGCCATCCATCTGATCGAACATGTCACTGGAAACTGTGATAGTGTGATGCAATGTGACTGTATGCCTCTTCGACATCCACAGGGTCCAATATCGGAATGGCCTCAATACTTCCATGACCTAATTCCCAATGGTTCATTCATCATGGGTGGTGAAGAGTGGCCGGTAATCACTGTTTATTGGATTTTGAAGCCACTCGCGCATGAATTCCGGTACTCAGTAGGTGCGTTCGGGAAACTCTAGGGAAGAGTTCCTATGTGTCTTCACATTCATAATACGAAGTACTGCAACGCAGACTTTGCCATTCTGGCAGTCAATGAACTCGTTTCGACGACCAGGTGTCAGCGCAATCAATACAGCAAGTATTCACTGGTATATGAAGGTCAGTTTCAGGACTGTCAAAATATCATGAAATACATACTTTCTCAATTATTTTTGCTAAACCTTGTCGCATGGCCGACATCTGATTGATTCTAGCATTGCCCTCTTTTCGAAGTCTTTGACTCTACCCAATATGTATGCTTTTATTCTCTCCAAATTGCTGATCGGGCTGATGGGCTTCCCAAGACTAGGTGCGGCCTTTTGCACTGAGACTGCTCATCAATGCACATAAAGCCAGCTGTATGACGTGTGCCATGCATGGTGTGTGGTTTCTCAGTGCAGGCCACTCGATTCCAGAGGCCTCATGTGTTGATTGCAGCCGGCATGTCATCGAGTAATTGGACGATGCATTATCAGTCATAATACCTAGCAAACAGCCGTCTGGAAGCTCAAAATGATCAAGCATGTCCTTCAAATGTACAGCTAGCCTTGCTCCAGTATGTTGGCCCTTGACCTATCATCCTTAATTACCTTTCGAAATGGGAAAAGAACAGGTAATCAACCTCATTGAAAGCGAGTTGAACTTCATGCAATGCCCAGTGTGGATTCATATAGTAAGCAATGACCGACATTATGGCTAGTTTGTTGGTTGAGGTCCATCCGTCCAACGATCAACTAACATTATTTCGTGACAGCAATTTCTTCTTAATGGTATCTACGTTCAGTGCATAATTCCTGCCTCAAATGTCGCTAAGTGTCATTGCGGACAGCAGTACTACATCATCGTGTAATACCTTATATGACCATCATAGTTCCAGAGTTGATATAGCATTCCATGGATTATGAGCTAAAACAAATCCTAATATGAGGTAGCGATTCCATGTGTCTTAGTGAAATACGGAAGTCTCAAACTCCTTACCTGCCAGTTCGGAATATTTTTTCTGCCATTTCGGTCAATATGGATCAACCTGGATGTCAAATATGATTTTCCTCTGCGAACTTACTATTGTTTTTCCTCAACTTCCTTGCCTCTTCAGGATGGCCAAAGCTGTTTCATCGAATGTCTAACTAGTCAATTCAGTCACCTCTGACTCTGTTAATTCATTTAACTTTGCGATTTGAGCATTTGCCAGCAAGTGTTTCCCCATTGAGCTGGTCCCATGCTCTGATAGATGGCGAAGAAATTGATGACAAACGATACGTATGATGCCAGGGCTGCTGGCCTCCTGAATGTGGCAGTGTAAATAGAATCGCCAGAAAGGCGCATATCAATAATTATCCCAAGTAATAGGCCGTTTTGAGCCTACAATTATTGAAGCCCACCCAACATCGAAGATGATTTGCCAAGTAAGGTCGCTCAAATCATGAATACAGACACATTTATTTTTGAAAGTGATCATAACCTCGAGCAATGATGTGTTCAAAGATTTTGAATCCAACATGGCGGTAGGAATTAGAAACCTTCGGACTCTGACTCGAGAGACTGCCGAAAGTAATATTACAGTAACGCAGACTCCGGGTTCTTGAATATTGACTCTACAGCTACAAAGAATAAAATCTGATCTGTAAGACATTGCATGCATATTTGTGAAGTTGTATACAAGGACAGAATGCAAAGACTGACCTCTTAAAACTCCATTTAAGAACAGCACAACGCAGTTTATTGCTGTGTAGCATTCTGAGCCTCCATAATAATTGTTGAGACTCGGTGGGCGGTCAATTGTAGGAGGCGGACGCGATATCGTCACTAGCATTTTTGCAAATAAAGGGTGCCAATAGGTTCATTGTAGGTTATCTGCATTCCATTGCTGTTAAATTATCCAAGATGCAAGAGCAAAAATTGTTGACGCTCCGTTGATACTTAGTTGATGCTCATTTTGGGACATTATTACGATTTGTCGTAAGCATTTTTGCCCACAACGGTGGCCGATAGTTCGATCATGGATCAATGTAGTCACATAGCCCCTTGATTCTACCAGATGCAAGGCCTAAAATTGTTGACTCTCCATTGACTCTCATTTTTAGGGCGTACTGAGGATGTCATTGAAAGCATTTTTGCCTATAAAGACGGCCGATAGTTCAATTATGGCTTAATGTCGCTGCACAGCCCTTGAATTTTCCATAATGCAAGGCCAAAAGTCGTTGACGCTCCGTTGGTGCAAACTTTTAGGACATAGTAGCAATGATATCGTAATCATTTTCGCCAAGAACGGCGGCTGATAGTTCGAATATGGCTACTTGTCACTATACAGCCCTAGGATTTCCCATGATACAAGGCCAAAAGTCATTGACACTCTGTTAACACTCATTTTCAGGATATAGTAGCGATGTTGCGGCAACAATTGCTGCCTAGAAAGGTGGCCAATAGTTCGATTGCAAGTAAACCTCGTTGCACAGCCCTTGCATTTTGTATGATGCCAGGCCAAAAGTCTTTGAAGGACCGTTGACGCTCATTTTTAGGGCATAGTAGCAATGTTGCTGCAACCATTTTTGCCTAGAAATGCAGCTGATAGTTCAATTATGAGTTAACATTGCTACTCAGCCCTCAGGATTGTTCATGACACAATGCCAAAAATCATTGACAGTCCGTTGACACTCATTTTTAGAATATGGAAATCTGTGTATTATTTGGGTTTTTTGCTATAATGCCCACCAATATATTCACTTTGGAAGAATGTGACAATCCAGCCCATTGATTGCCGAATGTGTAACACTATAAATCATTCACACCCTGTTCACGCTCACATTAATCACATCGAAACAGCCTTTGTACGTTCAATCATTGTATGCAATCAATCATATACACATTATTGACATCCAATATTATGTTTCTATGTGTTATCATTTACATCCAGGAGTTTGGTTACCTCTCAATTTCGGATCAACTGCTATCGATGCTAACTAAGTGAGAGATGACGTGGCCCTATTACATTCCCACACTTGGGCCGGCAATTTTATCATGTAGATCATTTCACTAGGTTTTGGTAAATATAGCTCGACTTCCTCACCTTTCCTTATCCAGATCCTTCTCCTCAATTTCCATGACGTACCATACACATCTTCAAATATCTCATCCATCTGCACGAGGTCTGTGCAGAGAGTTACGCTGTTGGATATATGGATGAATACAGCATGACGGTCATCGTTCAGATAGATTCGTCATGTTCACTAACCCCTGTTTCTATGTCATGTATGCCATCAGTCACTTAAATTTTGTTAGTATATTTCATGAGTAATATAGCTTTTGCGTTGTCACTTAACAGTCACTTGCAGATAGAAACCAAATGTGTTGGCCATTGTACAGCCTGATTTGAATTGTAGAACATTCACATGTTGCGTTCAACCCTTGCACATGCAGACGAATTATCATGTCTCACAAGTTGGTCACTGAAATTGAGGAACAGCTGACAGATAGGGAAATTGGTAAACAAATCGCTTTTGACCGAGATTTGAGGTCAAAAATTACTGTTCACCTAACCATTCCTCTGCGGACGCAGGAGCCATCACCATGTCTTTGTCCGAATCCGATTTCCATATGGTGTTAGCTGCAGGATATATGCATTGGTAAATGCTTGCAGGTTTGCCTGGCTTCGCTTTCGGCAAAGGTAACTAATCGGGCTCCATGGCTGGCACAAGACCGAGTATGCTTGTGTTCGACTCCAGGTTCACCGAACCTAGCCTAATATGACTCCTTCCTGGTCGAGAAGTGCATTGCGGCATTTGTGATATTCCGGGGACAATGCCATGACACTGCGTAAGGTCTCCAAATATTGTCTGTGCAGGTGCCGCAGCGTCATCATCTGTTTGCTGTTGAATGACCACCGGAACCCTCAATTCGGATGTGCCGTACTTCTTATCTCTTTCACGAAAGTAGTAGGCTGCATCCTCCCATCCCAGAGATGTCAATTCATCAAGCTTTATCTGCTTCAGCCGAAACCTCTCCATGCGCTGCTGTACCGTTTTGGTGATTGTGCCCATCACCCAGCCAGGTTCACCATCTTCGCTGAGCTTGCCCTGCTCTGTCTCTTCATCCTCCTCATCTTCCCCATCCTCCCCATCGTTGGAACTTGCAAGATCACTCAGACTGTCTCCCATAGTAACCAACATCTCTTCAAACGTCTTTTCCGGCTCTCTGGTCGTCAATCCTGCGATTTCAGCTTCCTTCATATCTTCCTGCTCCTGCTGAACTGCTGCCTCTGCGTTGTCTACTCGCTTCCTTGGGCCAGCAGTTTCTCTCTGAACGTAATCCTCAATCCATTTCTCTTTCTCTTCATTGCTAACGAATTGCATTTCTTGTCGTTTCTCGGCCGCAAGCATCTTTTTGGATCTCAAGCTGTGCACTGCGTCAAGGGCTCGAACTCTTTCTGCCTCCAAGCTGCTCTTGCCTTGATTCGCTGAATGATGTCATTGGGTGGACCGCATTGTTGATTTGCTGTATCGGACCGCCGGAAGTGGAGAAAAGTGCTTTTGTGCAGCAGTGACCATTATAGTTTGGGTTGACTTTGTTGTAGGGCAAGATGTTGGATGATGCAAGATATGGACAATATCAAGGCAAGCTGCGTCTTTTAAATCAAGGTTGGTATGTTTACTCATCTAGAACAAAGCAAAACCTCCCTTTTGACTGTCAATGAAACAGGAATAGTTAGACTAATCATACAACATGACTTGATTGTTCGCATCGGTTTCATGTAATATCCTGCGGATTATTTGAGACAAACAGCAGCAGACGTCCTTTCTTTCGAACAATGTCTTATTTATAGCTGATAATAATGCTAATTTGGCTGTCGTACACAGCAAAGTATCCCTGTGAACAAAGATCCAACATTGGACTGACTTATTGCACATATCGGGGCTGTGGGAAACCAGCGCCACTTTCAGCTAAGCGCAGCAGGATTCATCTTGAGTATAACGAACATGTTGGCAGCTAATCATTCCATTCTGACATGAAGCTAACTATATAATCGTCAGGACTTCCCACTTCATTTTGTTATCATCTTCCTCTCCAATTCCCAACCATCAAATCAAAGATATACAACCACCGCAGCGAGGTCAGAGCAGAACCAAATCCAGCCGATTAGCAGGTGCTGAGTAAAATTGATCACTTATAGACACACAGCAAGACTGCAGACACCAGTTAGTCCACCACGATGCTGCCAATGTAGACACCAAAAATATGACCCAGGATGTGCATTTCAAAATCCTCCATAAGACTGGACGCAGCACGAATATGATGCAGCATGCAGTTGGATGTGCGTATATCCATACTGTGGTAACTGGCCATCAATTAAGCGTATAATATCCCGCGGGTGTGAGGCAAGTGCTACAGGACCAATTCATTACTGCCCATAACAGGAAACCTTCATGGTCGGCGAAGGCATTTGTCCGCACAGTCCTCGAAATGGAACATGATAATGTTGTCCACCCAGGAATCTTCTCGGAAGAATTTCTTGATAAGCATCCCCGAGAGTGGACGGAACAGGCTTTAATCACCATAGAGGAGGCCACGGAAGCGTATATGGTTGAGATAATAGCCGCATCTCAATGTTTGAAGCAGCAACTAATTTCTTGTAGGTATTCAGCATGTCTGCTACGATGGCAACGTAAGCAGGTTGTGTACAGCTGGAACAGGCCGACATGCGCCTGGCCTTGAATATGGCCAAAATGGCCAGATGAGGGATTTCACGCGCAGCAATACAGGAAATGCAAGATATGATCAAGAAAGCTGACTCCGAGGTCTGAGAAGAGAAGAAGCGGGGTGTTGATTTTCCTGGGCGTAAAAAGGTGAAGGCTGCGATAGAAAGACACCCAGCTATGCTTCGTCAAAACCACACGGCCGGATGCCTTCCTTGCTAAAATGGCCCTGCAAAGAATCTGCAGACATGCTGGAGATTCAACGGAACCGGTGTACCTCAGCCCTGCTGACTCCATAGCCGACACCACCTCGGCCCAGAACACCACCCGCCAGAACTGGTAACACTTCGGTAGCTCAAGGTTCCCAAATCATTAATTTGCTGGCCTGATATGTGTATTTACAAACATATCTTCCCTGTACTGAATCTTTGAATCTCGATGCATCTGCCCAGGATAGCCAGAACAATACAGATTTCGATTCAGATATGCTGACTGATGAAGGAACAGCCACTGGTTAGTACACTATCTGCTGTGTGGTAATGCAGCTAACATTCATTGTGAAGACCACAGCAGCCGATTGAGTGAACCTGGCAGTGATGTCTAGCATTGATCGAATGGTACAGAATTTTGGATATTATCATTATCCTGAATTAGCGGACACTGTAAAGTATATTTTAAAGGATATATTTATATGTATTATTAAACAACAATGTAGTGATCAAGAAGAAAGTAAATGAAATGGCTAGAAAGGCTGCCAAATAAACGTGATTGATGGACTACGCCAAATCAAATAATTGCATAGTGTGGAAACACACATGGCAAAATGAGCATCAACGGAGCGTCAATGATTCTTGGTCATGTATCTTGGATAATCTGGGGGGCAACAGGTTGCATATAGTCATAAACGAAGTATTGGCTGCCCCTATAGGCAAAAGAGACTGTGAAACACTCCCTGCCCCATCATGAAAATGAGCGTCAATGGAGCATCCACAATTCTTGGTCATTTATCTTGGATAATCTTGGGGGCAACGGGTTGCACATAGTCCTAAATGAAGTATTGGCTGCCTTGATAGGCAAAAGAGAAAGTGAAACGCTCCCTGCCGCATCATGAAAATGAGCGTCAACGGAGTGTCAACGATTGTTGGCCTTCCATTATGGTTAACCCAGCGCGATCTGGCCGTTATTGTCTATATACATGGTTTTGACTGTTGTGCTATGCTAAAAGGCTCATGAATACTTAGTGGTAGGTCGGTAAATGGAATGAGTTGTTACTGTCACAGAGAATGTGGCAGGAATATTCTGAACATATCTGCCCACAAAGGTTGCCATATCCTTGTTTATAGATACTTGTGATTATGTGCCACTCGTATTACTGAAGATGCAAGACCCAAAATGGTTGATGCTCTGTAGACCCTCAATTTGAAGATGGGGTAGGGAGCGTTTCGCGTTCTCTTTTTGCTATAAATGCGGCCAATACTTTGTTTCTGACTGTATTTAACTTGTCGCCCCCGCAGATTACCCAACATAAACGAAAAACAATTGTTGACTCTCTGTCAACGCACATTTTCCGGATGTGGTAGGATGAGTGTGTTTATTCGTTTTGATCATTAAGGCAGCCAATACATCGATAATGAACTGTGACGTACGAATGTCAATCTTGTACGATTAACAGTAGCATATCTGAATGCGACAATATATGTGAAACCCAACACGCGGAACCGGAGATTTGAACTGACTGCTCCAGCCAAACCCTGCAAAACCTGCGGGTTGACGGGCAAGGATCGGGTTTTGACCCGCCAACAGTCAGTGTGTTGGGTTTTGGGATGGGTCTGGAACTGAACCAACCTGTTTTTGCGGTCCAAACGGGGACCACTAGCGGGTTACCCGAACCCATTGCTAACACTACGCTCCAATCGATGCTCCTGGGGGCTCGATCCAGAGACTGGCTGAGTTGCAGGTGCCAGGTACCAGGGGATGGGTGGCAGATGGTGGTTGGTGGCAGCCGAACTCGTCACATCCTTTGATATCCTATTTTGAATAAGATTTTCAATGCGGCCACTGTGAATATATCTTGTGATGCCTCATGGTTATGGTGATGACAATTTCAGCCTTACATCCTGCAGAAAAGGTAGGCAATTGGATCTTGGGAAGAAAAGATCTCCAAATCAGATTTTCCAGCGGGACCAGCTTCTGCTCCCCAACAGTGTTAGGTGGATATTTGCGCATTAGGTCTGGGGCGAACTGTGATGATGGCCATCGTAATAATGGCCTCGGTGATAAATGCCATAGTGCTAAAGGCCATGGTGATAATGGTCATGGTGAAAATGGCCATAATGATGGTGTCAGTGATGGCGATCATAGTACTGGAAGCTCTAAGACCAGTAGGTTCGCTATGTCAATGTGAGTATCAAATCTTCATCAGACTTTGAGCCTTCAATTAGCCAAAGCTTCCAGAATCTCAGAGTGTGCCATCGGCCGAAGGCTTTCTTTGGAACACTCTAGTCCTTCCGAATATGCTCGTGCATGCTCAACCTAGACACATCTTGTGATCCAGCTGCCAGGCACGGGGAATCATCTGGCAGGTAGCATGTGGTGGCCAACTGAACTTCTGACCTCGGTCGAGATCATAGTCTAAACCGTATCTTCAGCGCAGCCACCAAGACAAGATCTGACGATGCCTTATGGCCATGGTGTTGCCAATAGCAGCATTCAATCCTGCAGAAATGGTGGATAATTGGCTGATACAGTGAAATCATCTCCGACTTAGATTTTCCACCAGAATCTGCTGCCCACTTCCCATGGATTTTACACATATGTGTGAACATTGTATCTGGGGCTGATAGTGATGATGTCGAGGGTGATGTCGATAATGATAGCGATGGTGATGGTGTTGGTGATGATAATTACAGTACCAGATGCACTTAGACGAGAAGGTGGGCTACGTCAACATCGGCATCAAAGCTTCCACAAACGTAGAGGCATCTATTTCCCAATAGATTCCAGTGGAAATCTCTACTCCTCCCGATCTGAGGCTTTCTCAAGAAGACTCCCAAACAGGCAATCCAAGAGGCTTTCCAGAAGACTCTCAAACAGGCATTCAAAGAGGCTGTCAAGCATGTTCGCATGCAGTCTCTCAAGCGGACTCTCAGCAATAGTATACTGCACTGGTATAGCAGGGAGGACTGCAGGCAGTGAATACTGGTATAGGTTCATCTCTGGCCACCAGCAATATATAGTTCCATGGATCTACACATTAATGGCTATGAATCGACAATAGATCACTATAGACTGCACATTGCACATGGGTACATGAGAAGCTTCCAATCAGCTGCGCATGTGCGTGTTGCGCAGACTGCAGTCAACTTACAATATCCCTGATATTATACCATTGAGAAGGTTTGAACCATATATGTTCTCCATTATCTCCATCAGCAAGATGTAAATTGGTCCGGAAGCCACATGCGAACCTCCCAGATACTCTGGTAGCCGTTACCAGTACTTTTATGTACTTCCAGATGGTCACAGCCACCCCTGGAGCTAAGCATTGTGCTGTCAGACTCTGCAAGAGCATGTTCAGATGCTTCTGAAAGCAACAGCAGTTATGGAGGTGCATTCAGGATACTACAAGATATGACCTTTCCCCAAGTCGAATTCATGTGCAGCTTGGACCTCTGCGCTTGTCTGCAGGAGCCATTGATAGCACCTGAGACTACTGCACAAGCTGTGTGGGAGAATTGGTGTCATATTCTAACAGCAGTGGTTCTTACGGTTCCACAACCACAGCGGCAAACGTGCAAATCAACTATAGGCTGCGCTGCCCGCACATGCACACACACGCAGCTCATAGCAAGCTTCCAATGGAACCTCGCGCAATGCGAAACCTATCATCATATATAGTCGATTCATAGAGCTGGGCACGTGGGCCGATGGAACTATATATGGCTGCCGGCCAGAGATGGACCTATACTTGTCTTTACTGCGTGATGTTATACCGGTACTGTACACACTATCACTGCAAGAGCCCGCTGGCGATTGAATGGCTGCTCTAGAGCCTACTTGAGAGCCTGCTTCAGAGTCTGGTTGAGAGCCTGCTTGAGAGAGCTGCGCTTTGGGGGGGAGTAGAGTTCGCCTCCACTGGAAGCCTTAGGCCGATGATAAACTCTGAGTTTGTGGAAGCTTTGGCAAATAGAAGCCTCTAAGTCCGTGGAAGCTTTGGGTAATGGAAGGCTCTAAGCCCATGGAAGCTTTGGCTAATGGAAGGCTCTAAGTCTGGAAGCTTTGGCTAATGGAAGGCTCTAAGTCTATGGAAGCTTTGGCTAATAGAAGGCTCTAAGTCTGTACAAGCTTTGATGCTAACATTGACATAGCCAACCTACTTGTCTAAGTGCTTCTGGTACTGTGATTACCATCACCGACACCATTACCATCGCCATCATCACCATCCCCAACACCACCATCAGTCCCAGCACAAATGCACACACATACGCCCACAATCTGTGGGAAGCAAGCAGCAGATTCTGCTGGAAAATCTCAGTCGGAGATCTGCTCTCCCCAAGATCCAATGGCCTACCATTCCTACAGAACCTAAGGCTGCAATTGTCAACACCATGGTCAAGAGGCATTGTGACATTTCGTCTAAGTGGGCGTGCTAACGATAAGTTTCAGACTGTGATATAGACCGATATCATGTTATCGGCCGCCCACCACCCACTACCCACCACCTGCCTCATGCCACACACCACCCACCAAACACTGCTCGCCACACGCCACCTGCCTGCCTCTCACATTCTAGTGCCTGGCATCTCCAACTGAACAAGTCTCTGGATCAAGCATGTAGGAGCATATTCGGAATGAGTTGAGTTTTCCACGGGAAGCTTTTGGCCAATGGAAAACTCTGAGTTTGTGGAAACTTTGGCTAATTGAAGGCTCTAGGTCTGTGGAAGCTTTCACGAGTAGAAGGCTCTAAGTCTGTGGAAGCTTTGATGCTGACGTTGACATAGCCAACCTACATGTCTAAGTACTTCTGGTACTATGATCACTTTCACCAACACCATCACTATTACCATTGCCATTGCCATTGCCATCGCAATTGACTCCATCAGCCCCAGACCAAATGTGCACACTTACGCCCACAATCGATGGGAACCATGCAGCAGATTCCGCTGGAAAATCTGAGTCGGAGATCTGCTCTCCCCAAGTTCGAATTGTCTACCATTCTTACAGAATCTAAGGCTACAATTGTCAACACCATGACTATGAGGCATCGTGAGATCTTGTCATGGTGGGTGCGCTAAAGATAAGGTTCAGACTATGATGTTGACCTACGTCATAATATCAGCCACTATACACCATGCGCTATCGGCCACCCACCACCCGCCTCCTGATGCCTGGCTCCTTCAATTCAGCAAGTCTCTAGATTGAGCACATGGGAGCATACATGGAAACATATAGTCAAATGAGATCGGGAGTGTCTTGACTCTTGAGAGTGTACTTGGGAGGGTAGAGCCAAGCAGGCTAGGAGTGTGCCATCGAGTGCAATGAGGAGCGACTTTGAGAGTATGCCCGGGAGTGTACTTGAGAACGTACTCGGAGTGTACTTGGGAGCATCTTGTGAGCTAACTTGGGTGTGTATAGTCAAGCTGGCTCGGAGTGTCATCCAGTGCAATTGGGAGTGTACTTGAGACCATGGTCAGGAGTGGGGTTGAAAGCTTATTGAAAGCTGGTATGGAAGCGTACAGTCGAGGAGGCTGGGTGTGTGCAATCGAGTACACGTGAAAGCATCCTTGGGAGCATGCCCGGGAGTGAGCTTGAGAACGGACTCGGAGGTGTACTGGGGAGCATACTCGAAATGTACCTGGAAGTGTCTTGAGAGCTTACTTGGGAGTGTATAGTCAATCAGGCTGGGAGTGTGCTTTCGAGTGCAATTGGGAGCGTCCTTGAGAGCATGCACAGGAGTGTACTTGAGATTATACTTGGAGTGTACTTGGGAGCATCTTGTGTACTTACTTGGAAGTGTATAGTCAAATAGCCTACGAGTGTGTCATCGAGTGCAATTCGGAGTGTACTTGAGAGTGTGCTCGAGAGTATGCTTGAGATCGTCTTGAGAGCTAACTTGGGAGCATACACCCAGCCAGGCTGGGAGAGAGCCATCAAATGCAATTGTGAGCATCCTTGAGAGTATGCCCGGGGGTGTACATGAGAATGTACTCGGTGTACTTATGAGTGTACTCGGAGTGTACTTGGCAGTGTCTTGTAAGCTTACTTCGGAGCGTACGTCAAGCAGACTGGGAGTGTAATCAGGAGTGGACTTCAGAGTTCACTTGGGATCGTTCAATGAAGTGCATTTGACAGTATTATCAAATGCAGCATGATGTATAGTATCAAGTGCCCATAATGGCATCGGTATCATAGTAATCTAGTCAACTTGCAGGTCTATAGAATGTCGTAGTGCCATGCATCAAATATGCTATGGATCACCGGCCAAATAACAGCTTCTCTATGAGTTATGCGTCGCATAAGGTCATTTTTCCAGGTGCACAAGCCATTTCATTGATTATATTTGTATTTGCATCAGCACAATGTAAATCAGTCTGGAAGGCCCACACAAATCTCCCAGACACTCCGGTCAACCTCGCCAGTGCTCTCAATCCCTTTCAGATGCTCCCAGATCCCCCTGCAGCTAAGTAAAGTGCTTTCAGACTCTGCAATGGCATTCACATGTGCTCCTAAAACCACCCACAGCTATGAAGGTGAATTCAGGATGGTATGAGATTTGACTTATAAAATTGGCAAATTTTGGAGCTGATGAGACCTCTGGGCAGATCAGGGGGAGACTTCAGAAGCAGCTGAGACCTGAGGAGAACTCTGCAGGAGACTTGGTGGGGTATTCTCACCGCAGTGATTCTTAGTGTTCCATACACGCAAGGCATTTCGTCTATCATAGTTGTCTTTGTTACAGTTACAAGATTCGCTACATCATATTATGGCATCTTGTTGTATCTAAATAGCCATACATACATACAATACTTAAGAGTATTCTGAGGACTCGCCCCCCGGAGACGCCAATTGAGACAATGTAGAGATGCACTTCGAGGTCATTGTGGTAGGAGAGCCCGGTTCTCACTAACCACCGCCAATTACTTTGGCGCAGTGAGGCCTGCGGGGGCATATGGAGATAGAGGAACAACACAGATTGTCCCAGCAACAGGAAGTTTACATTTGGGAGACTTTAGGATAGATAGACATCACATTTTACGAAATACACACTCTATCTTTCCCAGTACTCGGTCCCACGTACCTTGTCAAACTTTGATCTATACACACAATCTGTTTGGTTCTTCACATGCAGGTACAGCATCATATTATATGACCCTCATTCTATGCTCCTCGAGCCAGAACAGCACTTTTTCACGAATTCCCTTCGGCAGCCATGACAGCTCCACTGTTCCGCCTCACCGTGATCATGTGAACATAGAGATGTACTTGCAGGGCTTGATCACGTGACTTGGGAGATTTACTTGAAGGCCAAGAGCAAGTGAACTCAGAGATACACTTGGAGTCTGTGATGGAACAAGCGTGGACATGCACTCCATGGCGGTGTTTGAGCAAGTTTGTAAACAACCCAGGGGCCCTGATCAAGCGAGATTAGATCAGTACTTTGCAGTGGTTAACACGGAGGCGGTAGATTGGGAGCGAGGTGCTACAGTTGTCAGTGTATGCTGTACCCAGTGAATGCTGTACTAAGTGTTAACTCAAGATCATGGCCTGGAGAGATAGAGAGCAATGACTAAACTTCGTGTTCTTAGGTGATGGTAGAGTCGAGGACAAGAAAGAGAGAAGATGAGGCAAATCATTATGAGAGACTGGGACTTAAGAGAATTTCGTATGCAAGTCAATTGACCATATCCGATACAGCAGGTACATGTTCCGATCCGCCGTGTAATGACACTCATACATGCTCTTTCCAACCCAGTCAGCCAAGTCCTACTGTTGATATCATACAGCCGCTCATATCCTCTACAATGTTCGCATCGTCCACCACCATCTCTCTCTTTCTCATCCACAACTCTACCATCATCTCAGAACACAAAGCTCAGTGATGTCTCTCTATCTCTCAGCACCATGATCTTGAGTTGACACCGAGTACAGCAAACACCATCTACAGCATCCACCCATGATTGTTGGTCGTCTCGTCATTTTCGAGATCACCATATGAACCCTGAATGAAGCTTCTGCTTCCAATGTGCCTCCTTACATGATCGACCGCCATCATCCAGCTCCCAATGACGGATCATAGTCAAAGTCGCCCTGTCACATTCTCACAGTAGGAGTTAACTAACTGATGAAGAGAGCCTCAGTACCATGCACATACTCCATCGACCGCCTCCAAGTAGTCATACAATCTTGCTCGATCAAGGCCTGCAGGTATATCTCCTAACGCGCTTGATTACGGCCTTCAAGTGTATCTCCAAACTTGCCCAAATATAGCCTCCATGTGCATATCTCCATACGCACTCAATTACAGCCTCCAAGTACATTTCTCCAAACTTCCTCAATCACAGCCTCCAAATGCATCTCCAAACTTGCTCGACCACAGTCGCCAAGTGTATCTCCAGCCTCTTCCCATTATGGCCTCCAGGTTATCACAATTATGGCCTTCAAATGCATATCCAAGCTCACTTGATTACGGCCTCCCAGGGCATATCTCCAAACTTGCTCCATTACCCCCTGTAAAGGCATCTCGAAATGTGCTGGTTCACGATCTCAGAGTGCATCTCTATGTTCACTTGATAATGGGCTCCAAGTGGATCTCCAAATATGCATGAGTACTGCCTCCAGGTGCATCTCCAAAGTCTCTCGCTCACTGTCTCAGAATGTATCTCTAAGTTCAATAGATCGTCATCTTCAGACACACCTCCCATTGCTCTCAAGCACCGCCTGCAGCCAGTTCAGATTTACCATGTGTCGATGGGTAGCTATATAGATACACAGATGAAAATACAAACTGAATACATGAGTTTTAAAAATCGTTGAACAATAAGTAGTAGCTATGATTTCTAGGTACACCAGCAGCGATCCCAAAGATGGTGTTTTCCCCAGACTGCTCAACTGTGATTCAAGGTGCTCCCAGACATATCGCTGGGTCTCGGAGACATGTCGCTGCCACTCCAAGGCTTCTCGCTGTTACTCCCAGATGCTCCTAGGTGCACCCCAAGTACTCTCCGGCGCTCTGAGCTGTTTCTAAACTGATCACAATCACTCATACGGTTCTCCAGTACCAGTCATCAGAGATCCTAGTTCCTGCGAAGACTGGCCGGAATGTTCTCCTCTGGTCTGATACTCTGCTCAAATTGATGCACGTAAATTTACACTCCACATTCTCTCAGATTCTCCTGGAGGCCTCCAGTAACTAAACTATATATTGCTGGTCTGTTACAGTCACACAATTCACTACATCTTAATACGGCATGTTGTATGTATGTCTTACTATATATATACATATGGAGATCCTGGGATAACTGTGATGGACAAAGTGACTGGGAGCAAATTTTTGGGAGAAACTGGGGTAGATAGACATCGTGGTATTATACAAAATACACACTCTACCTTTGACTGCTCTCGGTCTCACACACTGTTGCCAAGCTTTCATAGATACACCCAATTTGTATCACTCTTCACATACTCTTGCCCAGCTTGCAATTATCCACACATTTTGTGTGGTTACTCATGCACTGTTGCCGAGCATGCAGAGATTGACCTACTTTGTGTGGTTCATCATTGCTGGGTCTCCCTTCATATCGTGCCACCCTCTTCCTACCCTCCTTTAGCCAGAACCGCTTCTGCTCATCAGTTCCCTATGGATGCCATGGAAGGTGTGGCGGAGTGGAGATGATGGGCTGTCTGCGTTTTCGCATCTACATAGAGCCACACAGTGATGGAGTAAACTGAAATATGCACTCCGAGGCCATGATCCACTGACTTTGGAGATGCAGCTGGAGGCCATGGTCCGACGAACGTCGAGGGTGAATTCGTGCAAATTTGAAGATACAGTTGTGCGCTGTGATCGAGCTAGTTTGGTGATGTACTTGGAGGCTGTGATCATGCTAACTTGGAGGCCTTAATTGGGCAAGATTGGAGATACCAAGGGAGGCTGTAATCAGGCAACTTTCAACATACACATGGACGCTGTAATCCTATGAGATTGGCAAAATAGTTGGAGGCTGTGATTGAGCGAGTTTGGAGATACACTATCAGGACAATGTATTTGGGTCACTGAGAGCTTCTGGGAGTGTCTGAGAGTTGTCGGACTAGAATCCAAGGGTGCTCAAATCCCAGAGTTTACTAAACCGATGCAGTGGCCTTCAGATGCACCTGGCAGACCCCCAGTGCGCTTTCAAGCCAGTGTTGGGTCACACATGGTGAACTTGATGGTGCAAACTTGGTGGCCATTATTGAGTGAGTTTAGAGATACACTTGGAGGCCATGATGAAGGGAACATAGATAAGCACTCCAAGGTTATGATCAAGCGAGTTAGGAGATACACTTCGAGGCCATAATCAAGAGAGTTTGGATATACACTTGAAGGCTAACATTGGGTGAGTTTGGAGATACAGTTGGACACCATCATCGTGCGAAATTGGAAGCTTTAGTCAATCAAGTTTCAGAATACACTACGCAACCGTAGTCAAATGAACATCGACATATACTTGGGGGCCGTGCTCGATCGAGTTTGGATATGCACTTGGATGCCATGATCAAGCAACCTTGGACGAATGCTTGCAGGCTGTCGATGGGCGGCATACGAGGAGCTGAGACCCTAATTATCAGTGAGTTAACTTACAACCATGGAAATGTAAAGAAAACATTACCTTTGAGCTCTGATGGAGAGTTGGCTGTTGGTGGTCAATCCTGTTGGGAGGAATACCGGAAGTTGAAGCTTCTTCCAGTGGTCAACTGGTAATCGTGAGAATGAAGGGAAGACAGACCAACCTGGGTGGAAGTAGTACTCAGTGTATACTTGTACTCGGGGTACACTGTACTCAGTGTCTGCTGTACTCCATGTTAACTCATCATGATAGTATGGAGTGATAGAGAGGGATGACTTAACTCAATGTTCTGCAGTGTGATAGAGTAGTGCATACGCAAGTGTGATGGGGGATAACGATGGAAACAATATACGGAATATGTGCAGATTTGAGAAGTCAGGGGTACAACTTGCTTGATAGAGTTGAAAAGACCTTGTATTGGTAATATTACCCACGGGATCAGGAGGAGTAGCTGCTGTCTCTGGAATGGTAAATTGACTCACACACAAAATTCTCACAATTCCCAGTTTCTTATCATAATATCCCCCAACACCTCTCATCTCTCTCTGTCTCTACCATGACCCGAAAATACAAAGTTAAGCGATCACTATCGATCCCTCCATGCAATGATTATGTGTTAACACAAAGTGTTACACCTTTGGATTAATCACGGTTCTGGGGTCACAAAATATCACCTGAGGATGATCTCAGGTGGCGAAGGAATAAGGTTCATCAATCATAAGCCAGCACTATTGCCACACCAATGACCGCCAGGCACATGTCGCTCGACTACATCATCGCCACCCACTCTCGAGTGTTGTCATAGTGGTAGTGGTGTGTTAATTCAATTCAAATGCCCATCGCTCTATACTCTATGGATGAAGATAATAAATGACTCCAGCCATCGTCACCTCTATATGAGGAATCTTGCGATTGGCATTAGTTATGGCCAGTGGGATATGAGCACTTGTGTATGATACAATACAGGGCTGTTACATAGTACAATGAGGAAGATGGTCTGGAAGACAACTGTCCGATGGATACCAATCAGTCTGGAGATACATATCAGAAAGATGCTGTTGGTCCGGAGGGACTGGAGGATTGGAAGGATACTATTGGCTCAGAGGATGTTCAGGCCGACTGGTTATCAGAGCAAGCGGATTAGGGGACGAAGGGATGGTAGTAATTCGTCCAGAGCAATGCATACTTAGAATTAGCAGTTAGAGCGCAGAGTCAGGAGGTATAAAGTCCTCTCGAATCTCCGCTGATATAGAGGGCAACCTTCTCGCAATGGAGAACAAGCCTTAACAATATATTCGAATTGGAACGCTATTCTACATTTATTCCATTCTGATTACTTTCTGCACCTGAGTGAAGCTTCGAAGTAAACCATCTATTAGTTCTTGCATAAGTCCAAATATCAAGTCCGATCGCGAGACAAGATAAGGGGATACATAGAAGGGATACTTTTAGTTAAGTGTATCTTGGAGTGGATTCTCCCACGTTACACTGAGTATAAGATATAGCAAGTACTGCATACAACATTCACAGTGAACACCAAATACTGCATACACCGAGTACTAGTGTTAGCAATGGTTCTGGATGGTCACTTGGGGTCTAGGTTTCTGTCCGAAATGAGTTGTTGCCAATTTGGCTGTCCGAGTGTCCAATACACTATATCTCTCACTTTGGGTATGGTTCTATGGATATCTCCCAACCTGTCGGAATTGGGTGGGTTCTCAGTGGGTTGTCCCACAAGTCCATCTGTAGATTGATATGATGCTTCTGGTTTTTCTGCTTCAGAATAGTATTTTATGAACATTGCATATACATTGTCCAGTAATCACTGTTTGCTCATTTTCTAGTTTGCAATATCGGTCATATTGTAATCCATGTGTTTGTTTTATATATTGTATTTCTACCTATTAAGGTGGTTAGTAGTTCTTTTATGAGTTTATATATCTGCATGAAGCCTTGATTACCCAATATGCAAGACTAAAAAGTGTTGATACTCCGTGGACGCTCAATTTCACGATAGGGTAACCAAGATATCATGCACTGTTTGGCCTGGAAAAGCCGCCATTACTTCATATATGAATTATAGCTACACAGTGATACTTAGATTACCCAAGATGCAAAACCAAAAATTGTTGACTCTCTGTTGACACTTATTTTCAGGATGGGGCAGGGAGTGTGTCGCTATTGTTTTTGCCCCTAAAGATGGCCATTACCTTATTTCTGGATATCTGAAATCAGTCACCACTTAGATAACCCAAAATGCAAAGCTAAGATGTGTGACAATCCAGTGACGTTCATTTTGAGAGTGGGGCAGTGACCATGTCACTTCCTCTTTGGCCTATACAGGCTGCCAATAGGTCGGTTATGCTAACATCCACCAAATCAATTCTCAATTATCTTCCTTACACAACCCAGAATAGTTTACCCTCCATTGACATTTATCTTTGGATGGTGGTAGCAATATTGCCACTACCATTTTTGTCTACAAAAGAGGTCAATATATTGATTATGTGTTACGTCATTGCACAGCCCTTGGGTTATCCACGATACATGACCAGAAATTGTTGATGCTCTATTAATGCTCTATTGACTCACCATTGATGCTAATTTTCAGGAGATAGACGCGATGTGTTTGCAACAATTTTTGACTGGCAAGGTGACCAATACATTGGTTATGGGTTGACATTGTTGCACAGCCCTTGGATTATTCAAGATGCAAGACCAAAAATCATTGACACTCCATTAACTCTCATTTTTAGGAGGTGTTAGCGATATCCTCCCATGTTTTTTTCCCTATAAAGGCAGCCAGTCCATTGATTATGTGTTAATGTCATTCCACAGCCCGGGAATTATCCAAGATGAACAACCAACATTCATTGATGTTCCATTGCCACTCATTTTTAGGATGGGGCAATGAGCATGTTGCTTCCTCTTTCACCTATAAACACCACTAATACTATCACCATAGAAGGATGTGACTATACAGCCCTTTGATTGCGAAACGTATGTGACAAAAATCGTTGATGCTCCATTGATACTCACCTTAAATGCATCCTAACCGTCATTGTATACTCAATATTTTGATGCAAATGATCATATAGTCATTACCAACATGGAATATATTGTTTCTATGTCTAATTATTTCCATCCAAAAGCTTTGTGGTGTCTCAATTTCTGATCCATCACTGGATTTAGTATCTTGGTGATGGATGATGTAGCACTATGACATTCCAGTGCTTCCGGTCGGCAATTAACAGTATGTAGATCCATGCACTAGTTTTTGATTCATATAGCCCAACTTCCTCAATCTTCCTCACCCACTTCCTTCTCCTTGATTTCATTGACTAACCATACACAATGTTCACAATCTCCACCATATGCACCAGGTCTATGCAGAAAGTTATGCAGTTGGATGCATGGATGAAGCCAGCATCTCAGTTGCCAATTATACTGAGTCATATCACCCACAGACCTCTCCTTCTATGACTTGTATGACATCACTTACTTAAATTTTGTTAGTAAATTTCATCTGTAATGTAGATATCGCTTTCGCACTTTCCTGTAACAGACAAGTCAATATCAAGTATCTTGGTTTTCTGTCAACCTGATTTGGAGTCCAGAACTTTTGCATGGGGCATACAACCCTTGCACATGAACAGAAGAATTATCATGTCTTACAATTTGGTCACCGAAATCAAGAAAATGCTGATGTGTAGCACAATCGGTACAGGAGTTGCTTTGTAATGAAATACATAGTCAAAAATCCCAATTCGTGTATCCTTTCTTCCGGCGATGCAGGAGGCATCACCACTTCTTCGTTCAAATCTGATTTCTACATGTTAGTTAGCTAGGGAGGCTGTATCAGATGGTAGAAGCTCACTGGTACAACTGGTTTGAATTTCTGAATCAATGACAAAGCAGGTGCCCCACTGGATAGAAGAGACACTATGCGTTTGGAAGGATGTGGTTTCCCAGAACTTAGGCACTTATGATTACTTCCTGGTCAAGAAGTCTCTTGCAGTAATTTCGATATTCCTGAGATGTTATCAAGAGTCTCCATACACTCTCCAACTGATGTCGATGCAGGTGATGCTACAACTTGGTCTGGTTGCAGCTTACAGACTTCCAGGATGTGCAATTGAGCGGTCCCATTGTTCATATCTGTCTGACAAATGAAGTTGACTCTGTCCCACCATTCCGGTTTTTTGAATTTATCAAGCTTCATCCGCTTTGGCTGAAAACTCTCCATCAGATGCGTTTCCATTTTGGCGATTGTGCCAACCACACAGCTGGGTTCATCATCTTCGCTCAGCTTGCCCAGCTCTGTATCTTCATCATCTTCCTCATGTCCAGCATTCTCCTCATCATCAGGACTTACAAGATTGCTCAAGCTGTCTTAAATTGCTGTCAGCATCATCTCAAATGTTTCTTGAGGGTTGCTGGTTGTCAATCCTGCATTTTCAGCACTTTTCATATCTTCCTGGTCTTGCCTAATTGCTGTCTCTGCTTCTTCAACATGCCTTCTTGCCACAGTGGATTCTGTATCCACCTAATCCTCAATACTTTGCTTATTTGTTTGCTGCTTGGAAAGTGTGGTGCCCGTCTTTTTTCAACTGCACGCTTCTTTTTGGATCGCAAGCTGAGCAATGCACATATGGCACAGACCCTGTCGGCTACCGAGTTGCACTTGCGTTCATTCGCTTGATGATATCATTGTGTGGACCGCTTGGTCGATTTGACGTTTTTGACCACCAGTAGTACTGAAAATATCTTTTTCAAAACATTCACCATTGTAAGTTGTGTTGACATTGTTGGTGGGCATGCCGTTGGATATTGCATGATATAGACAATATAGTGGCAAGCTGCGTCTTCTATGTCAAGATTGCAATGGTAGATCCACTTGAACAAAGCATAATCTGCATTTTAACTGTCACTAATTTGGAATTAGCTAAGTTAACTGTACAATATGACTTGATTTGCAGCCTCTGCTTTATGTAACATCCTGGGGATGTCATGAAACAAACATCGCCAGAAGTCCTTTCAATCAAAGAATTTCTGGTTTTTATCTGATAAACATGAAATTTCAGCTGTTATTTACATTTCTTGATCACTATGAACAAACTTACAACATTGGATCTACTAACTGCGAATATCGTAACTGTTGGAATCCCCATCAACTTGCTGCTATTTACAGTAGGATTGATCTTGAGTAGATTGTGCAAGTTCGCTGTTACTCATTCCATTTCAACCTGAAGCAAGCTATACATTCCTCAGGACTTCCCACTTCATTTCATTATGATCTTCCTCTCCTGTTTCTCAGCAGCCAATCATGCCTAGAAAAACACCTCATCAAGGTGAGAGCGGATCCAAATCAAGTCTACAGACATGTGTTTCATCCAATACAGCACCAACTGGGACACAGCAACAGTGCAGACTCCAGGTAGTGCACTGCGATGCTGCCAATGCAGCCACCTAGTATATGTCGCAGGACACGCATCTAAAAATGGTCCGTGGAATCAGAAGCAGCGAGATTAACTAACAGCATGCGATAGAATGTCAGTATATTTTTCTCAAGTATGACCACCATTAATTGGCTGTATAATGTACAGCGGGCATATGTAGAGAGCTACATGACCAATTTATAGCTACCAGTTACGAATAACCTCCAGGGTTGTGTGAGGCATTTGTCATAATAGTCCCCATAATGGACGATCAATTTGTTGTTAGCTCTGCGATTATTGTATCTGAATGTTGTGAGAAGCATGCCAGAGAGTGGATGAAACAGGCTTTAAACACCTTAGACGAGTCTATAGAAGTGGATATAGTAGAGGAAATAGCCAGATCCCATTTTTCGATGCAGCAACTAATTCCTTATAAGCTTGCAATGCGACAGCTACTATGGCAAGGAATGGAGGTTGGATACAGTATGATCAGTCTGACATGCGCCATGTGTTGAATGTGGCCAAAATGGCCAAAAGACAAATTTCGCATGCCACAATACAGGAATCACAACATCTGATCGAGAAAGATTACACCAATGTCCAACAAGACACGAAACGGGGAGTTCAGTTTCCTGGGCACCAAACAGTACAGACTGCGATATAAAGACACCCGACAATGGTTTGTGAAAATCACTCAGAAGGCTGGCTTCCTTGCAAAAATGGCAAAGCATAGAATCAACAAACACGCTAGAGGCACAAAGCAACAGGTGCATATATACCAGACCGATGCAGACAGCAGACACCAGAACCGACACTAACTCCGCCTACAACACCACCTGCACCACCCTGTGACAATGAGGGAGCTGAATGTTGTAGATTGTACTGTGTACCAGCCAGATATGAATATTTACATGCTCCTGTTTGCCCCGTTCAATTTTTTGATGTTTATGCGTTTACCAATGATAGCAAGCACCATTGAGAATTTTTTGCAGATTTGCTGACTGCTGAAACTGGGTTGTACACTATCTGCTGTGTGGTAAAGCAGCTAACATCCATTTTGCAGACCAGAGCAGCCTGTTGAGAGAACCTGCAAGTGAAGATGAGCATTGACAGAACGGAAGATGGTTTTTCAGTGTATTATTATCTACAATTACCAGACACTTTATAGTGTAGGTTAAAAGATATACTTATATGTATTATTAAAGAACAATTTTGTCAAAAAAGAAAAAGTACAACAAGACAATAGAAAGGATGCCAAAACACCATTAACAATATCCTATGGCAAATCAACTAATTGTATATTGCGGATATGCCCATGGCAAAGTGAGCATCAACTGAGCATCCATCATTTTTGGTCTTGTAAGTCAGGGAATTAATAAATGACTTGCTTGCTGTAACGCATGATGTAACTATTGGCCACCTGTATGGGCAAACTGCTAGCGATGACATCACGACTATTTCATAAAATATGTGTCAATGGAGCGGCTATGGTTTCTGGTCTTGTATGTCAGGTAATTATGAAGTAACTTGGCAGTAGTTATACATAATCGATGTATTGGCCATGTTTATAGGAAATACAGAATGCGACACACTCCCTGCCCCACCTTGAAAATGAGCATGAACGGAGTATCAACAAGATGTGGTCTTGCATGGTGAGTATTCCAAGTGGTGCTTGGTTGTAGACATCCATACACATGGCATTAGCAGCATGTATAGGCAGACAACCAAGTAATATTCCCATAACATTCTCCCAGACAGCAATAACTTATTTCATTGACCAAACTGGAACTAAGTGTTGATCAGAGTTTGAGCTGACAAAAATGGTCAGAACTTCGTATATAGATAGAATGGCCACATTGCACTGTGATTAACCACAACACGAAGCCAAAAATTGTTGACGCTCCATTCACACTCATTTTCAGAATGGGGTAGAGGGTGTGTTACCTCCTCATATCCATATAACGCTGGCCATTACCTCATGGATGAATGTCTGCAACCAGTCTCCACTCAGATGATTCATAATGCAAGGCCAAACATCGTTCACACTCCATTGACACTCATTTCCAGAATGGGCCAGGGAGCATGTTGTTTACTTTTTGGCTTAGAATGGCAGCCGATACAGCATTTATAATCGTCTGCATCCAATCATGACTAAGATTACCCTAGATACAAAACCAACATTCCTTGATGCTCCATTGACTCAAAATTTTGAGATATGACAGGGAGCCTGTCTCTCTTGTATTTTATTACAAAGGCGGTCAATACATCCAAAGAAGACAATAACACACTAAAGTCAGTATTTTTCAATTAACAGTTGGATGTCTGAATGAGACGACAAAAATAGAATCACCCAAATACAAAAACTGGAGATTTGAATCAATAGGTCTAGGCACACCCTGTGAACCCTGCATGTTGACCTGTCCGGGTCAGGGTTTCACCTAGCCTGATGCCACATGTCTGGTTTTTCACCAGATTTGAGACTGAACAGAACTAATTTGGTGATCCAAACCCAGACCACTGGAAGGATACCTGGACCCGTTGCTAACACTACTGAGTACTGTGTATACTGCGCATCTTATCATACCAAGATCAACTGTTCCCCACTCCCAGCCAGTCTCTCATCTTCCATTACGAATCATTCAGTGGACCTTGTTTAACACGATTTGCAACATTCCCCCAATTACCAGTCAATGAATCAATTACAAATCAGCTGCCATTGCTCCTCCTTCTCAATCTACCGCCTCCATAGAGTCCTTCTCCATGTACTCATCCAGTCTCAATCAATCATGGCCTCCAAGTGTATCTCCAAATCTGCTCAATCTTCGCATCCTACATCACATGATAATGGCCACCAACCACATCTCTCAGCTTACTCTATTACGGCCTCGAAGTGCATCGCAGTGTTACTCCATCTCAGTGTCCAAGTGTGTCTCCACACTTGTTCGATGACGGCCAACAAGTGTATCTCCAAAGTCATTCAATTATGGCTTCCAACTTCATTTCTGAGAAAGTTGATCTTAGCATCCAAATTCAAATTGAAACTCGCTCCATCATGGCCTCCGAGTACATCTCTGAGTTCCATTTGATCTCAGGTTCCAAGTACATATCCAAACTCACTCAATCATGGCCTCCAAGTTGGCATGATCATTGGCCCCAAGTGCATCTCCAACCGCGCTCGATCACAGCTTCAAAGTACATCTTCAAGAAGCGATGGCTGGTGTATGGAGACACAAGGGTAGTGCAGGTGGACTGAATGACAGGGAGTATATATGCTGGAGACCTGGGAGAATATAGACTTCATCTCATCTTCATCTCATCTTATCATACAACAATACTACACACTGTATCTTCCCCAAAATGTATTCTCACATGCTCTTTTCAAGATTTTGCAGATCTTAATGGCCAGATGCTATCATATCATCTCTCCCTATTCCTACACACTGTGGAGCAGAATCGCTCATTCTCACAAATTGCGTTTTGATGTCGCAAGAGGGATGGTCGAGTGTTGCTGGTGGTCTCGCTGACTTCTGGCTCCATCATTTCACCACAATGGCCGCCAAGCGGTACATCTCTAAGTCCTCTCAAAGGGCATCTCCAGGTGCTCCTCCGAAGCTGCTTGACCACCACCCGCGGCCAGATTGACTTTGTGTATATACCTCAAGTGACTTGAATAATTCGTGCCATACTATAAGGTAGTGAATCTTGTGACTGTAAAAAAGACAAATATAATAGACAAAATGCCTGGTGGTTATGGAACTCTAAGAACCACTGCTTTGAGAATTCAGCACCAAGTCTCCCACATTACTTCCACAGCAATCTCCACAGCAGTCTCCCGCAGATCTGTGCAGTGGTCTCAGTAGCTTCAATATTTGAATATCCAGTAAGTTGAATCTTGTAGCATCCTGAATAAACCTCCATAACTGCAGATCCTTTCAGGAGTACCTGATAATGCTCACGCAGAGTCTGAGAGCGCTTTGCTTAGCTCCAGGGGGGCTTGGAAGCATCTGAAAGTACTTAGAAGCACTGGTCAGCTCAACCAGAGAGTCTGGGAGGGTTGTATATGGCTTCTGGACCACTTGACATTTTACTGATAACTTGCAGTCCATGATCGCATAAACGTGGAGGCTGTAATCATGTGAGTTTGGAGATAAACTTTGAGTCTGTAATAGAAGGTGGCTGGAGATACACTTGGAGGGCAAGATTGAGCGAGTTAGGAGATGCACTTGGAGGCCATGATCAAGCGTGATGGGAGGAGTACTTGGAGGTGGTCAATCTGAAGGCGATTGTTCAGGAGGGAGGCGCGATAGGAGCTAAGACTCCATTCACTGGTTAACTTGAAATTGTGGTAATGGAAAGAATTGAGTACAACATAGTCTGCCGAGAGATGAGAGACTGGCTGGGAGCAGGAGACAGTCAATGTTTGAATAATGCAGTACACAGCGTAAGCAGTACTCAGTGTCATCAGCAAAATGTATATTAGTAACTGCAAGCCTCCAGGAGTGTCTGAGAGGATGTGGAGTGTAAACTTAGATGCATCAATTTCAAGAGAGTATTAGGCCCTAGGAGGGCATTGTGACTGGCCATCAGAGTAACTGTGATCTCTGACGACTGCTACACGTGTACCATGGGAGTAATTGTGTTATGATGGGGAATAATTCGGAGTGCTGGAGAGAACGTTGGATGCACCAGGGAGCACATGTGAGCACCGGTGACAGGTCTGGAAGGGCCGGCAACAAGTCTACGAGTTACTGCAACTAGTCTGGCAGCACCGGCGACAAGTCTGGCAGCACCGGTGTCAGGTCTGAGAGCACCTTGAATCCTAGTAGAGCAGTCTGCGAAAAACAACATATTCTTTGGAATGCTGCTCATGCACCTGGGAATCAAAGCTACTACTTATCGTTTAACGATATTTTAACCTCAGTTAGTCAGTTTGTATTGTCATCTATGTATCTATGTAGCTATCTAGATACACATCCCCACATGGTATGTCGGGACTGGCTGCAGGCGCTGATTGAGAACAATTCGAGGTGGCCCTGAAAATGACAAGTGAGTGAACTGCGAGACGCACTCTGATGCTGTGACCGAGCGAGGTTGGAGATGAACTAAATGGGGGTAATCGAGTGTATTTTGAGATACACCTGGGGCCCGTAATCAAATGAACTTATAGATGCACTCCGAGATCGTAATCAAGTGAGATTGTGGATGCTCTTGGAGGCTATCATGATGTGAGTTTGGAGGTACTGTTGGAGACCATAATGGAGCGAGGTTCATACTGCACTTCGGAGCCCTAATCGAACAAGTATGGAGATACATATGGAGGCTTTGCTTGAGCAAGGTTGGAGTGCGTAATTCAGTGAGTTTGGAGATCCAATTGGAGGCCACGATTGTGTGAACTTGGAGGCTGTAATCAAGCGCAATTGGATCAGTACATTGAGGCAGTCAATGGATTGCACACTTGGAGCTGAGACCATTTTCATAAGTTAGTTTGCTCGCAACCATGGGAATGTGACACAGTGACTATACCTTTGAGTTGTCATGGAGAGCTGGCTGATAGTAGACAATTGTGTAGGGTGGCATGTAGAAAGCTGAAGCCAAATTCAGGGATCATCTAGTAATTATGAGAATGATGGGAATAGAAACAGTCTTGGGTCAATGCTGTACTTGGTGAATGCTGCACTCGGTGTATACTGTACTCAATGTATGCTGTACTCAGTGTCAACTCATTCATTATCAAGACATGGATAGGTAGAGAGGGATGACATAACTTTGTGTTCTGCAAGAATGTCAGAGGTATGGACAAGAAAGAGAGACATTGGGGAGGAAGATGAGAACAATTCAGAGGATACAAGTGGATATGGGAAGTCAGGGGTATGACTTTCCTGACTGGGTTGGGAAGACCTTGTATAGGTGCTCTTACACTCCAGATCGGGACACATACCAAATGTATTTGGGATGGTAAATTGACTCGCACACATATTTTTCTTAAGTCCCAGTCTCTCAACATGAGTTCCCCCATACCCTCTCATCTCTGTCTTTGTCTTTTTCAACTCTACCCTCCTTTAAGAAAGCGAAATCAAGACATTACGCTCTACCATTCCATGCGATGATCAAGAGTGATTGCCCAGTGCAGCCTACAGTAAGTACTGTATACACTAAGTACTGCAGCATCGCAAGATCGACTCTCTCCTGCTCCCAGACAGTCACTTATTTCTCATCAGACCATGGTGTACTCAATTCTTGACATTTCCACAATTAGAAGTTAACAAATAAATAAAGTGTCAGCTCCCATCGTGCCTCCCTCCCAATCTACCGGCTCCAGATTGACCGCCCCCAAGTAATCCTTCAATCTTGCTCGATCATGGCTTCCAAGTACATGTCCAAACTCTCTCAATTAGAGCCTCCAAGTATATCTTGAAACTTGCACGATTGTGTCTTCCAATTTGCACCTTTCTGGCTTACGACTGAATCCCCAAACTCGCTTGACCGCAACGTCCCAGTGTATTCCCACACTCACTCGATTATGACCTCTGACTGAATCTCGATGTTCACCCAACCACTGTGTGGTGAAAGAGTAGATCTGGAAAGCAGGCTGCCCATGAGTGAATCTTCACCACACATTGCATGGCATCGGAACGAAATTAGTGAGACAGAGTGGTTCTTGCTTAAAAATCATTGAAACACAATCAGTGGATCTGAAGAGATACCTGGCTATGATGAACCACACATTTTGTGTGGATCTATGAATACTTGGCAAGAGTGTATAAGAATCCACATGAATTCCGTGGATCTACAAAAGCTAAGCCAGAGTGTATGAAACAAAGAGCTGGGAAAGATAAAGTGTGCATTGCATATAATGAGATGATGTCTATCTACCCCGCGGTCTCCCAGATATATAATGCCTGTCGCTGAGTCCATCTCCGTTATTCCTGTGTCTCCGGAAGATTATATATAGAGAGACTTCAATAATACATACGATATTGTGATGTAGTGAGTCTTTTGACTTTGATAAAGACCAATATGATCGATGAAATGCTTTGTGGTTATGGAACCCTAAGAACCACTGGGATGAGATCATGGCACCAAATCTCCCACAGAGCGTGTGCAGAGGTCCCAGTTACTCTCAAAGTTTCCCACAGCCTCGTGCAGAGATCGCAGCAGCTGTAAAATTTCACATTCCCAATGGTCGAGTATTGTAACATCCTGAATGCACCTCCATTACTGCAGGTGCATCCAGGACCATGTGAGAATGCTGTTGCAGAGTCTGAGAGTACTTTGCAAAGCTTCAGGGGGGGCTGGGAGCATTTGACAGTATGTAGAAGCACTGGTGAGGGCTACCGGAGTGTCTGGGAGGTGTGCAATTGGCTTCCGGACAGATTTACATTGTACTGATAGTGTGCTGGTCTCAGTGTATGTTGTACTTGGTGTTAACTCATGAGCATGTCACAGAGAGGTAAAGAGGGATAATGAAACTTTATGTTCGTAGGTGATGGTAGAGTTGGGTATGAAACAGAGAGAGATGAGAGCAGCTGGGACAAATCATCATGAGAAAATGGAACTTAACACAAGTTTATGTGCCGGGCAATTTGCCATCCTTGATATGGCATATACGAGTCCCGATTCAGCGTGTAATACCACCGAGATGAGGTCTTCCTAATCCAATCAGGCTAGTTGGGCACCTGACTTCTCATAACTGCTCATATCCTCTACATCGTACTCATCTTTATCTTCCATTGTTTCCAGTCTTGTTGACCATTCGACTATCATCACACAACACAAAGTTAAGTTATCCCTCTTGAACACTCCATGCCATAATCATGAGTTAACATGACACCTAGCATACACTGAGTATAGCATCCACCCAATATTGTTTCTCTCCCCTGTATTCTCACAATTACAAGTTGACCACTGCATGTAACTTCTGCTTCCAGCATGCCTCTCTACACAATCCACCACTATCAGCCAGCTCTGGATCAGAGGTCACAGGTAAAGTCACATTGTCACATTCACACAGTTGGGAGTGAAATAACTGATGAATTCAGTCTTAGTATCTGGTGCACCATTCATCGACTCCTTCCAAGTACTCATCCATTCTCATTTACCCACAGCCTCCAAATTCATCTCCAAACTTCCTTAATCACGGCCTCCAAGTGTATTTCCAGACTCTCTCGATTGTGGGCAGTAAGTTTGCACAATCATGGCTTCCAAGTGCATCTCCAAACTCGCTCGATCGCAGCCTCCAAGTGAATCTCCAAACTTGCCCAATTATGGCCTACAAGCGCTTGTCGAAATCCGCTCAGGTACAATCCCGAACTGTATCTCCAAGGTCAGTTGATCACAGTCTCTAACTATATCTCCAAATACGCTCAATTACCACATCCAAGTGCATCCCTAAACTCACTGTGTCACAGCCTTGGAGTGTATCCTTGAGTTCACTCGATACTCATTTTCAGGCCCACCTCGATTTGCTCTCAAGTACTGTTTGCAGGCAGTCCAGATATACCTTGTGTAAATTGGTAGCTATATAGATACCTAGATGAGAATACAAACAGAATACATGAGGTTTACAAATTGTTGAACAATAAGTAGTAGCTATGATTCCCAGGCACACCAGTAGCATTCCCAAAGAAGATGTTGTGTTTCCCAGACTGCTCTACAGTGATTCACAGTGCTTTCAGGCTTGTGGCTGGCGCTCCCGGGTGCTCCCAGGCTTCTTGTCGGCACACCCAGGCCTGTCATCGGTACTTCCAAACATGTTGTTGGCACCACAAGGCTGTTAGCCAGCACTTCCAGGTGCTCCCAGGTTTGTCATCAGCACTCCTAAACACTCCCCTTAATATCAGCAGACCTCCTATGTGAACCTTGATTTTGTGCCAGTGCTCCCAGGTCCACCTAAATGCCACTTCATTAGTCCAGTACACACTGGAATTTAACCACCCTGTGATTCTGGTCCAACTCCTTCCCGACACTCCTAGAGGTTCCCAGATACAACAATACATTTTGCTGATATTCTAATATCATCATAAGGCTTACATAGCATGAAGAAGTATAAAAAATAAATTACTTGTTCTTACAAAATTTGGTGTAGTATTTTGGCCATATCATAGCGGGCTTATCAGTTTTCTATTCAAGTTTCAGTGGTTACCAAGTTGTGGGTAGGTATATGGTACATTATGTTTGAAACATTATCTCAGATTCACTAGACTTCATATTCTTTCTAAATTTGCTTGTATACAATCATCCCAACAGTGTCCTATAATGGCTGCGGCCGTGGATACATCTCAATTCATTTAATGCTTCTGTGGCAGAACTTTTAGATCATAATCATTCAGTATGAAATAGTGTCTCAAAGTTATGGTCAGTTATAATCATCTGTTTTATTCATTACCAAAATTGAGTATTTTTTTCCATTAAAGTTCAGATTGAGACAATCGAGAAGAGGAATAGTTCTCAGCAGGTTCATAACCTATTGTGATTGTATGTAGGGGAGACCTATATGTTAAAACTTATACTCAGACTAGAGAAAGACACCAGGTATATAGAAGAGTCTAGTGAATCTTGCCATCACCTACAGTGGCATCAGCAAAATGTGTTTCAGTCTCTGGAAGACTGTAGGAGTGTCTGAGAGGATGTAGAGTGTAAACTTGGAAGCGTCAATTTCAGGAGAGTATCAGACCCTAGGAGGTCATTCCGGCTGGCCTTCAGAGTGACTGGGATCTCTGATGACTGGTCCAGAAGTAACTGGGATCTCTGATGACTGGTATAGGAGTACAATGGGAGTAATTGTAATAAGTGTCAAAGCACATTGGAGCGCCGGATAGAACTTTGGGGGCACCTGGAAGTGTTACTGAACCAATGCAAAAATCACAAACAAACTCTGAGAGATGCCTGGGTACATATAGATATACATTGGGAGCACTACAGGTGTTATCTAAGACTCTCCTGATCTCCACGAGCAATCGATTTCTCTCAACAGCGAATATGATGTATGGATTATTGTTCATTATCAATTCTGAATCATACTGGGTACCATCCTCTTCAACACTGTATGTATTGGCTCGCTACATTATTGTACCAAAGAGAAAGGCAACTGATTCAAACATAAACGCAGCTACACCGAAAGAATAACCCGACTAAACTGTCAAATGATATCAATCAAACATGGTGTCAATGTCATCCACTACTTCTCCCATCTCATCAGGGCCAACAAAAGCAGGAACACATAATTCATCAATGGTGCAAAGAAGCTGGAGGCACTCCTTGTATTTGCTGATTATTGGTACCTGGCGAGTGGCTGAAATTGAATTCCAATGTCATGTGGCTCGATTTGTGATATCTAACAACAGTGTAATGAGATTTTAGCTATCTGCGAATCTTAATTGGGGTTTCAAAGGGAATATGATATAGTCAGATAAAAAAGGGGACCAGCTACCAATGGGCAAGAGGAGCACCAAGATGGGAAGTGCTGTGTTGCAGGAGTGCGGGAAGAAAAAGAAGAGTGCCAAATCTATGCTATGGTGAGCCAATGGAGATTAAGGAGCATCCAAACTGGTGGAGGAGTGCCAAAAAGGGGTGGGGGGGTCAGGAGTACTTAATGAAATAAATGAGCACCAATCCTGGCAGAGGAGCACCCAATCGAAGCAGAGGAGCACCCAATCCAGGCAGAGGAGCACGGATGGGGATTGAGGAGTGCTCTCCCAGCAGAAGATCGCTGAATACGGAGAGTGTGGGGAAGAAGTGCGGAGTGCAATATAGGATCGAGAGCCTACACCGAGGTGTGCTGGTGGGAATTGAGGAGCTCCCATCCCAGGCTGAGGAGCACCGAAATGGGGGTATAGAGTGCAGAATAAAATCAAGGAGCGCTAATCAGAACTGAGGGGATTGAGGTGTGGTTGTCCCTGCGGAGGAGCGGTGAAAGAGGAGGAATTGACTACCGAAGGATATGGAAGAGAGTGAATCTAGGCTGAGGAGCACTGACGAGGATTAAGGAGCGCCAATTCTAGCGGAGTTGCACCGCATAGTGGGTGGAGTGGGGGGGGGTTTGAAGCGGCCCACTAATGTGTGATTGATGAGTGTAGTGGCTTCTGGAGTAAAATCTATTATAGGGGATGGACAAAATGTACCTCGATATTCATCTTGAGAAAACATCACTGTGGTCTTCTTTCCCATGGCATATTCAGAGAGCACACAATGAATAGCTGCAGCTACCAGCGCTAAAGTCTGCAGAGCGAGAGGTCAGAAATAATGGGATGTCGTTAGCTGGCGGCCCATGCTATTGACCATGAAGAAACATTGATGATAAATGAGATCGAGCACTTCCATTTGCGTGAACCATGATTTCATATCATCAACGACCTTGGAGAGATATGCATCATCAACCAGGAGCTCCTAAACCTGAATCTGAAGCTCAGTCTGAGAGAGCAAATCCGACAGGTAACTCTGGACAACAGTTCACCGTGCCCCATCTGCCAATCGTCCACGAATGGTAGTTATCTTCAGTTTCAACGATATATATTTTGGGGCGTAGTCAATATCATGAATCTGATTGAGGAGCATTAAATATAATCCAAGACTTAAAGGTAATCATGTGTGCGGATCGATTTTGAGAGATCGATTGCTACGCAATTGACACACCGATGGTGTACCTGCAGGAGCCCATGCTAATGCCAGCTAACAATCCTGCGCTTCAATGGCTAGTTTCCAAGCCTCTTCAACCATCGAGTACTTCTCATCGGATAATATTGGCTACGTAGTCTTTGTGAATACAATTGCTTCCATGATTCTTTTCGCTACTACAAAAGTAGCCTTTTGGTGTTGGGGAACGTTCTGATAGGCACTGGCCTTGAGTTGTGGAGCATTCTGGTCTCCACTAGTCTGGGGTTCCGGCAGCGCCAGAGCGGATGGTGCACAGTCAGACTCAGATAATTTATTGAGGAGGGCTGACTTTGGACATTTGAGCAGTGGTGGTGCCATTGACCCAGGTGGTTTTCAGCAGTTTGGAACCAGAGCACATGCAATAACAGTATCAGTATGGCTACGTTTCTTTGGCAATGGAACCCTTGTGGTTTGTAATGACTTGTCCTGGCGCGCCTGGGCTAGAAGTAGGACCTCCTCCAGGTGATCCAAATCGGCTTCTTCAATGTCAGATGATATTGTGGACTCTCTGGAGTCCTAACTTTCGCCCTCAGTTTGGTCCTGATCGGTATCATCATCCTGCGTCATTAATGAAATGAGGGATGTTAGTCACTCGCAGTATGATGCATGAAGGAAGATAATTGGGAAACGAACATTTTATGGGAAATGAAGATTGGCTGCTTCCTTGAATGCAAGTGCTCTCTCAAGGTGTGCTTCTTGATTGTTCTGTGAATAGTGATTCCTCACCTGGCTGGGCGTAGGTTCCATTTACTGTAATGAAGATAGCCATTTGGGGAATGTGCGAGAGAGTGTATAAGCAGTAAATATATAATTAAGTGCAATAGAGTAACGGGATAAATGGAGCAAGAAGTTGCACATTGTCGAGGAGGATGCAATTTGAGGTGCACCTTGAAGGTTTAGGCAGAGATGACTTCAATGGTTCATAGTTCGATCGCACACGGTATTCGGGTGTTGTGATTCAGGATATTGTCAGGTGCACCGGAATAGATGGATTTGTTGTCAGGTGCGCCGGAATGGATGGATTTGTTGTCAGGTGCGCCGGAATGGATGGATTCCCAATGTTGAATATTAGCAACTCTCCTATCAACAACACTCTGTATGGATACAAGAATTGGAGGTTAGATAAAGCCAAAGCACATAGCATACAACCAGACACACCTGAACGAGATGTGCTGGAAGAAAACATGCGATGTCAACTAACCCTTAGCATGAAGAACCTGAATGAAAACGTGTGCCCCTGCATGTGGCTCCTGTATACAAAGTAATTATGCTTGAATGCTCGAGCATTTGAGGTGACTGCATGGTATAGAATAGGTGCATCATTGAGAATCTGCAGAACTCAATGAGTGACGACTGAGATGCAAGAGGTCATACTGCGTTTGTTATAGATCAAGGAAACTTATGAATCTCCATATGTAGTATATCCGCCAGAAGGACACACGTATATTCATGATAGTCTATTGTATTAGGATGCCGCAGCTAAGTTAGCGGTTGATAAGGTAATATCGTAGGTATAACTTTCATTTGATGTGTTCATCTGGGCCGTGTCTGCAGAATATTCTTCACAACAATATTGCAGTCAATGGAGGAGGGAGAGAATTTGGTATACGAAGGAGAGATACTCACAGAGGGATACCGACGTAGAGGACATATTCTATGGTTCAATGAATGCTTCAGGGGTAATGTTATGAATTCAAGCACTCGTCGATACCAAGATTGCTAACAAATGAGTCACGAATACTAACTGACATGCTGATTTAGCGCCGAATATCTAGTAAGTTACACCCGGTAAAATCACATATTCATTTTGTGTCTCCCAACTACAAAATAGACTTAAATAAATATGGCGGTTGAAAGCTATATGCTACGATAGTATGAATGCGTAGTGAGACCTCATTTCACAGCGGGTAAAGGAATGATGATTGCCTGCATGCAGTTCCGGGGAATTGAGGTGCACTGAAGATTAAATGGTTATGACAAGATTCATTCGCTGGGGATTGCAGGCCTGCCATACTCTGACAGTTAATTACAATCTTTGAAGTTGCCTTTTCTTCACTGAAACTTTCAAGAGTCGCTCTCTTCGAACTTCTCTCATGATGGAAATTGGTTCATGTAATGAAGTTTCAAATACGAATTTTGGAGGCCCAATCATGCATTTTGTCAGAATCGAGTTAAGTCTGCATTCAAGGTATTGAGAACTTAGGTGTCTTTGAGTAAGTGTGGTACATGGGTGAGTGGGAATTGCCGGCCAACAGGTAGAGTCACTGAGCAGAATCTGCCTTTTGAGATTCTCACTCCCAAGCTGCAGCTCTTTTGACAGAGCTCGATGATGCAGAAGCTATTTTAGGATTTGGAAGCAGAGGTCCAAACATACTACTTAGGCAATATCGAGTTAAGTGAGGTTGATAATTGGCCAGGTCTATGCATGTATGGTTGAGTTGGGCAGGGCTACGTTCCTCCAATGGACAGTTAAAGGCTCACTGATTCGTGGCAAAGCCGCAGCTTCTGCAGGAATATCATAGTCGCTTGGACACACCTCAGAACGGCATCCCAGAGCATCAGAGAATGGGACACGGCTCGGGTATTCATGGTGAACCTGCGCCTTTCGCTGCTGGGTATGTTCTGGTCTATGATTGAATCTCAGGCACAATTGAGATCTGCAATCAAGTCCAGAATGACGTTCTTGGATTTCTATGAGGCCAACTTTGGCAAGCTGCGACTCATTATGAGAGTCTCATTCCAGGTCGGGCACGCCTCAACAGCGACAATAAGCCTCCGAAGCGCATGTACCCCACTTCAGAGTGCACTTTTTTTTTTAGTTTGCTTCATTCTCATTCTCTTTTCTTCGGCTTTGAATCAGTTAACCCTGTGCACACAGATTGTCATCCCTCACAACACTGCGCATTTAGATGCAGCTAGCTTATCCCTCTCGCCCTCTGCTAATATATCAATCTATGCATAATCGGTATGTGAAGACCGCCGCTAGACACCATTCATTTATGCAGTCTAGTGTGTCTTCTAACTCTCTTTTCGACTATTTGTCTCTGTTCAGAAGATTACTTTGGTTGAATGTCTAAAGAGACATACCTTGATGAAGTGTTTGTAACAATCAAAGATGATAGCTCATCTGACTGATAAGTGTTACCATTCTCTTTCAGCCACTTCGTATAGTCCGCATGAGACTCCAGGATCTGGTAAATCATCGACGTCTTGATGTTTGGACGATTCATCAAGCTGTACAGGACACTCAGTTGGGCTACTCCAGAGTGTTGATGGAGATCACTCGCAAGGTTATCATAGCCACCAGGACCCCTATTCAGTGACCATGTGTGTGGTACTCAGTTTTGCCCTAACCAGACAACTCGTGCAAATGCCAGCTGCAGCTTGTTCGATACCCAGAACTTCTGAGTTATTACCGTATGGTTTGCTGCCGCAAGATTTAGGCTGGCCCCGCCCAGTTTGGGTATTGTTACAAATACTGAGGGATTGCACGAATCTTGGAATTTGAGCTGCATTTCTGTCCGTTCATTATTGCCTATTTCTGCATACATGTGGAATATATCCACATAATCCTCAAAATACACGGTTAGCAACCACTTCAAATGATGTACTTGGCCAGGAAGAGGGCAAAACAGCACCGCATTTTGTGGAGGAGGAGGTGCACTGCAGAGACCATTTACATATCTCTCTTGTTCTGAATGGAGCACCTCTCTTAATAGGTCGTCTTCGTCAGGTTCAGGATACTCCGCATGTTTGTTGATAAGCAATGGCAGAAATTCCTCTCTCAGCCATCGGAAAACCGGCGAATCCACCCAAAAATCAAGTGCCCATTCATTATAACATTGTCCAGAAACATCGTTGGGATCCTCTGTATCTCCCAACACTAATGAAAAACATGCAATCCGCCATTAATGAACTCGGCATGGTGCTGAAGCACCACACGCAGTGTATCTCTCCACTATGGCCTTCCGTTTCGCTTGCTTGTCCTCAGTCCACTCAAGATCAATGAGGTGTGTATTCTCCTTCAGTATCAGCACCAGTGGTTTTCCACAGGCAAGACTTGATTCTGACCACCTCCTTATCGTCCAAGGATTTCCAATCAGTATCATCTGGTGTGCAGCATCCTGTTAAGCTTCTTCGTCTTCGGTCCGGATAGTATGTATCGAACTCTTCACAGCAGAATACAATGCGTCTGAGCCATGAATCTCCATCACAGTATCATCCTCTCGATTATACGGCCCAGCTGAAAACAGCCACATCGTCTGATAACACCAGTCATAGAGTGAATGCAATCCTGGTGTAGCTGTGACTTGAAGTTTGAATCCAATTTTCGCATTCATAGCAATGTGCCAGCCCACACTGTTTTTAGTCTTGTACCGATGGGACTTATCAGAAATCCCAAAACTGCATGCACAGTAGGAGAGTTGGCTGTTACTTCAGGGTTTCGCTCTGGAAGTTGATGTATCATACAGCACACGGCGGATATTCCAACTGTTTTATGGCGAATCAATACTGGTGTTGAGATCCTCGTGGGTGAGATTCACATTTTCGGGGTACAACATGTACCCGAGAGTGAAATCAGTTGCATGTGTCATCTGTTCGATGACAGTCTTGAAGGTCTGAGCGACTCCGGGCATTGTAACCACCAGGATTGGTTCGGGGGCTGACACATGTGCAGGATGCCCGTGAGGTGGTGTTGTCTCGATCTTCAACAGGCAGCGGGGCACAGAATTGAATATCTCGAGTGGATACCACTGCCGTTCTTCACCAACAATGCTGGGAAAGTCATTGTGCTCCAAAATCACCCACTCTTCACAGGTATCCCCCCATATAATGGACTGTGGCAACCCCATCACGACATTCTCAGTAACCACTTTGCAAAGCATTGCCGCTGCAACTGAGGTGAAAGTCTTTCCAAGACCCATTTCATCCTCCACAAGTGCTCCTGGCATATCGCCTTCCCAAACCCACCTCATCACGATGAACCAGATGGTCCAAACCTTGTGCGCCAGAAACTTAGTTCCAGGCAGCTCTGGAATTGAATACTTTTGGCCTGGAACATGGTCCTCTGTTGATTGACGAACAGGATGAGCATTGAGCAGCCTGACTGCCTCGTCAACACACTTGCGTTCAAATTTGTTGTTGATTGTACTGAGAACCGTATCCAATACTGAGCTGGTATTTGCTGGATCGAAGACCTTCTGATCATCCTCCACTTGCTCCTGAACCTCCCTTGCACCTTTGGCTGAGTCTTTTCGTCCTCAATAATCACTTTCAGTTGCTCTGATGTAAGCTGGGCTGATGGGCTCATATCATGGCGCTACTGAAACTCATCACGATGTTAGGTAGTGGACAGACAAGTAACCATTGGAACAAATATATATGGTTGCGGTACAATCAATTCTATTCTTTCAATCAGAACTTACATCAATACAAGTATCATTCTCTTGCCCACCATCCTCATCTCCCTCCTCTGTTCCACCCTCTTCAGAACCTTCCAATGTCTACGTATAATGTTTAGCTGTGGCTCACATCTAGCCTGAAAACGGCTAGCAGCAATTACCTTAGCCGGTCTAATTACATGCTCGGTAATCTTCTTCCCTGTAGCTCACTTCATTTCCACCAAAAATATTTTAAGATCGTGTCCAAGTTATAACTTGAATGCATTTGAAAGGCAACAGTTGTACGAAATCTGGCTATAGCTAGGGTCCACTATCATTTCCCTTGTGTATATAATCCCATATACTCCTCATCCAATTCGTCCTGCTCCCAGGTGCATTTGAACCTCCATGTTACAATGTATGGCTCCTTCAGGCATCCGTTTTTGTCATTGAATTCAATTGGCTCCTCCCAGTGCCTCACATCGGTATACAAGGCTTGGAGTTGGGTTGGGGATAGAAAGTTATTGTTGCCATTGGACACCTGGTGAATCAAAACCATGGATGATGTATTTGGCAACTCTGGATGGTTACTTCTCACCTTTTTGCTCGTGTGCTCTCCCAAATCTGTCGCTGATCGCACGTTGCCTCACTGTCCCTTTTTCCTCGCCTCTCCAATTTTGCTTCCACATTTCTTCAAAAACCACTCCACCCACTGCCGATGAATCGTTTCAACATTATGGACATTATCCTACGACAGCCTGCTCTCAAATGTCTCCAAACAATCTGCAATGGCTGTCTCCCAGTGCAGGGGTCCATCTCTAAGCTGTTTCAATCAGATCTGCCCCCAGATATTGGACCAATGCTTTTTCTTGAAAAACCCAGCCACCCATAGTTTCTTCCACTTGTTGAATGCACTATGGTTGGCCTGCCCCATCGTTTTGGCAAATTGCTTCAAGGAGAATTCGAATTGCTTCAGACTGACTGGGGTTTACCCTCTATAGCACCCAAGTCTGACGAATCATCACTTTCATCGTCTGCATCATAATCGTGGTAGTCATTCTCCGTCAAAGGGGCCAAGTCGGCAATGCAGGCGACATCTCTTTTCCGCTGTTCCACAGGCGGCAGGAATCGTTTCGTTGGGTGGCTAATGGGAGGTCTCCCAGGTGCCCCGAAAGGAGGTCCAGGTGGAGGAGTAGAGCTGGAAGATATTGGCCGATTGACTGGATTGTTTCCTGGTGATCCTGGAGGCACTCTCGGTGCACCTGGAGATGACAGCCCTTGTCCTGGGAACTGCTGCTGGGGAAACATTTGAGACTTGCCATAACAACCTTGGTGGAGGTTATATTCTTACCACTGTGACCCAGAACTTGGATATCGTTGGGTTACGCTGGTGGTTGGTTGCTAAATGTTGTATGTCATGTTGAATCAAGAATGGTAATAAAAATGCAGAGCGCCTGGAAATGGCTGCTGTAAAGGAGGGTAACCACACCCATCTGGCGGATGATATTGATTGGCGTGTTTCCCAGATCGACTAGCTTTGCCAGTGGCATGTCATGAACCATTATCTGAGGATCCTGATTTCTCGTCATGGCGCTGTTGTGAGCCAAATAGGCCACCTGGTGGAGCCATATTCGCTGTATTTGGTGGAGATCCCTTCATCAACATGATCTGTGCACAAAGATGGTGGTAAACTACTATAGATGCACGATGTGATCTAGAATATATCGGTGTATTGTTGAGTATGTTGCAGGTAGCAGTGACCTTCAGCGGAATGAAGAGCTTCCTACATCCCATTCTGTTGTCAAGAACTGTGGTGTTTCACCACACCTTTGATCGATGAAACCAATCCGGGCTTGAGAAAAAGAAACCTTAATCACACACATCCCGGCTTTCTTTGATTTATGCTGGAATTCATATACTAGGATAATGAATAGATGCTCACCTTCATGTGCTTCCATGACTTTAGCGGTTGTAAAAGGGATATGATATGATATCTCCAGAACCCAACAAGAACTATGTCCAGAATGATGGTTAGTACAACTAGGGATATTACACATATGTTGTGTGTGTACGACGTTTCACTCTCATTCAAGAGGAGACGTGTAAGTGGAGCAGCAACTGTGATGCATCCTATCGAACTCCTTGTCTAAAAAAATTGTTCTCCTCAGGATACACGCCCCAGTAAAGGATTGTTACTGAAGCAACCATCCTACCAGTCTATCAGATCATTGCGCAGGCAGACAGCTAGCTAGGAAACTCACCTATTCATTGTATTATGACGATCTATCTTCATTACCAGATGCTCGGAGGCTGGAACGCAGGTATAACACACAACGCCCCAATGATATAATATAAGGCCTATGGCGGTATATGCAGTGATGACAAAACAAACCTTCTCTTCTCTGCTAACACTGTTCTGCAGACAATGTGCACCATTTTTGTGTGGGATATGATAGATATATCCTGCTTTATATAGAAAATGGATCGTTTGGTGATTATATATTTCCCCTCCCCTGTATTTGGCGGGGTACGATGTGGCTGTGAATGTCATATGCTAACCCAAAATACATGAGGCTCAAATTAACCCCCGAAACATCATCAAGATGCATCCGTATACGTATTCACTGACTATCGCGTGAATATGGTCAACACTCGCCAGAAAAATGTTAAGGGCTTTATCTGGAAGGAGAAAGTATTCGACGAGAACCGACTCAAGACTCACTATCATCACTATCACCCAATATTGATGATTGATGAACTATTACCGGACAGGAGTTTACCATCTGCAGGATGGGATCAACCCGAGCCATTATGGTTTGACTTCAGTTGGTGCACCTGAATGGCCATCGATAAGCTAGTCAACTAATAATGTACCCATAGACAATGTTCCTGGTACACCACCACCGGAAGATACTTCTGACGAAGAAACAATAGACCCCCAGAGGCCTGATCTGATATGGACCCCTGATCCAAAAAAGACAAAGGCTCATAGGCATGTAGTTGGAGTGGAAAATGCAGGGGTGTACACATATGGCAAAGCAACTGAATTCTACCACTAGCATCAAAAGTACTCAGAACAATGGAATCCATGGCATCCATTTTAGTCAGCACACCACTTTCAACTGGCTCAATCATTTAGCCAGCAAACAAAAACGTGAATCGATCAGAAGCTGAGGTGTGGACTGGACAACTTCAAAACTGAATCATTTCACTCTGCAGATGCCCTCAGAAAACTCCTCCCCAAATTCCATTTCGGGCTTACCAATAATTGTTGGATAGAAGACCATTCGCCTATCTTCGGTACATTATACTACAGGGATATTTTCAATGTATCCAGTTCCTCTGGCACATCTCCCAATTCAGGCGCACCTCCATTTTGAATCGGTGTGGCTAGCAGACTTGGAAAGTCACCGAATATACAGTGATATGAACACTGGCAACTGGTGGTGGTATACGCAAGATCTGCTTCCTGGCAGAGCGACGATTGTGCCAGTAATCCGCGCATCCGACAAGACTCCCTTGACCAATTTATCAGGCAATCAGCATGCCTCGCCGCTGTATCTCACGCTTGGTAATTTTTGAAAAGATAGCCACTGTACACCTAAAAAGCGCACCTGTATTCTTGTTGGGCTGATTCCATGTCCACCACAAGGTGCCAAAAATACTGACAAGACATGGCATTCCACGGTTGGAACAGTCCTGTCCTCACTCACGAATCTTGACATAACTGGTCCCAGCCTGAAATAGCATTGTGCTGATGGATTCCAGAGAAAATGATATCCTCTTTTGGCAGCCTGGGTCGGGGATTATCCAGAACATGTTATGATTGCTCAAGTCTCATATGGCTCATGCCCAATGTCTGAAATTCCTAAAGGTCCGCCAATGGGGCATTCAACTTGTCGAGCTCTCAATAACTCATGAGAGCAGCATGTTCAATCACAGCTGCTGGACAAAACTAATGTTGATGTTCTGCACACTCTTCGTGTTTATCCAATCCACAACCAGTTCTGGCAATTTCGTCTCTGCAATGTCTATCAACTTTGGCAGCCTGATGAATTGCATCAGTTGCTCTTGCGTTTAGCTCAAGCCTTATTGCACTGTCTGCTCAAATCCCTGAAAGCTAGAAATGTCAGTGATCAATTTGACAATCGATTCACATCGGTACCACAATATCCAGGGCTCCAGCGCTTCTCGAAACCATTCAATTGGATGTAAAGCAGCTCCTGGCAAGGCAAAGAGAGCCGGGGCATGATCAGAACACTGGCAGTAAATTGCGCTCCAATTCTTGTCTGTTCCAAGGATGATGGAAAAACTCCAGTGCAAACAGCCAAGGATGAAATGCCAATGGGAGTAGTGCAGGCATTATGTGAATTCTCTCTACTTGTTAGCCAACAAAATCACTCTGACCTATCACTCACAGTACTAAACGATGCACTGAAGCGATCCTACAAGAAAAACAGGTGCCTTTCCCGATCAGAAAATGTCAAAGTCTGCGAGGGCCAAAGTGAATAACCAGTTGGCTAGAGAATCCCATCAGTTACAAGAACAAAAGATTCCTAAAATCTGTGCTGCAATGGAAGTCCCGGTGTACAGGGCTGAAAAGGTTACTACATTAAAGTGAAGGTAATTTCAGGTGCGTCTGAATACAGCCTAACAAGTGGCAACCAAATGGTCAGAGGCTAAACACAAGAGGGCAATCAAGCAATTGGATCACGAAATCCATCAGATAACACCTGTCAAACACAATCTTTTCTATAAACTATTCCAATATCATGAGCGACAACTATTACACGAAGTCCGGACTAAGGCAACTTGTCCAAAAAGCACATGCACCGGAAAAATTGCTCTTATGAAGAATGCCGCTGAATAAGAGGTTTAGGGGGCAGCAAACATGACCGCCGATAAGTGTGTGGAATTTCAGGTCCGTCCATCCCATGTTCAGAAAAAAGCCACCGCCTGGAGTATTGCTGATATGGATCGCATTGTGAGTCACCTAGAGAGAGAGATTTATGGTATAACATCGAATGAGGCGATGCAGTTCAAGAAGGAATTGGCCATATGCTTGATTGAATTTGAAGCTTGGTGGCAGACAATCAGCATTCAGGAGCACCGGAAAGCCATGCAACAGTGTGTTATCCATTTCGGATATCCCAAGATGCATCTCATGCGCCATATATCACAGTCAATTGGGTGAATGGATGCTGGCGACAACTTCACCACCATTATTTCTGAACAGCTACATATCGGCAATGTCAAAGAGGCATATCGATCTACCAACAAAGTCCATTACTTTTGACAGATGCTCAAGCACAATGACCTGTCTACCAGTTATGACTATCTGGAAGAGACACTTTCATATCGTACCCTACAGGGCTGGTACGATGTTGACTTGGCAAAAGTTTTCAACTTACTATCCACTGCTGATAAACAGCCAAATACTCGCAGAGCCCATCTTTTATGCCTCCAACTTTGTCAGGACGAGCGATTTTTCCACTCCGTATCACCACAGGTATATTATTTGAGAGAATTTTATGTCCGCGGAGTGTGCCGAAGTATCAAATTAACTTCACTGAGCGATGCATCAGAAGATTTTGGAATTCCCAACTTCGGACAGCTATTCCTTGCATAAAGTGGAGAGGACTGGGGACACGAAGTGAGTGGACTGGTGCTCGGATATGTTCAGAATGTACTCCTTGACTATATATTCATTAAACTTCAGAATAGGCAGACATACTACCTAGTGTTAGCAATAGTTCCGGACTGTCACTTCAGGTCTGGGTTCGGGTCGAAAACAAACGATTGCCAAATTATCGGTCCGGGTTGTACATTAACCCAAACCGTCAACTTGGGTATGGTTCGATGGTAAATTCCCAACCCGTCTGAATTGGGCGGGTTGTCAGAGGGTCGCCCAGTGGGTCCATCTATAGATCCAAATAAGGCTCTTGTTTTTGAAGATTTGTTAATTGTATCTTATCACAATCGCGTTTTAAACAACCAATAATATGTTTTTGCATGCTTTGCAGCTTGCAATATAGATTAATTTGGAATCGGTGTTTTACCTTTGATATATTGTATTTGTGCCTGTCATGCCAGTCAATAATTCCATTTCGAACACGAAGATCCGTATGATGCCTTGATTACCAAATATGCAACAACTAAAACTGTTGACACTCCGTTGACGCTGATTTTCAGGATACGGCAGGGAGCATGTCGCTGTTGTTTTTGCTAGTAACGGCTGCCAATATTTGAGAAATGGATGTCTACAACCAATTGGAACATAAATTAGCCAAGAAGCGAAGCTAAAAATTGTTGACGCTCCATTGACACTCATTCTCAGGATGTGGCAGGGAGCATGTGGCTGTAGTTTTTCCCAGTAAAGGTCGCCAATATCTAATAAATGCATGTCAGCAACCAATCAGAACATAAATTAGCCAAAATGCGGAGATAAAAATTGTTGATGCTCAGTTGACACTGATTCTCAGAATGGGGCGGTGACCATGTTACTGTCTCTTTTGCCAATTAAAGCTTCCAATACATCGGTTATGCATAACAGCAACCAAAGCACTGTTCAATTACCATACTTACAAAACCACAAATCGTTGACGCTCCGTTGACGTTCATTTTACAGTATTGTCCAGTCAACATCTGCTGCCATCGACAATAGTTTTCATCATGATTTGAACTTGTTGGTAGTCTTTCTGACAGATTGAGACTTCGCCCTGTGGCAAAGCCGAGCACAGTAACATTGTTGCACTGTTCGCTCTCACAGGACTAAAATTTATGTTTCTTGCCAAAAGCTTCATTGCGCCTGCTATACATCTGTTTATCAACCAATATTCACAAGCTACTGCTCACCATTCGCCCATAATATATCTGTAACTAAAACCCTCAGTCAAGATACATAAAGAAGCTGGTGAAACATTGACGTATTCTGTCCTACTTTGTCTTCACTCCCTTATTCCTCCTAGTTTCGATTGCATTGACCGTCACCAACACCTTTCCAGCTTGTCTCTTTGACATCCGTGTAGACCGAATCAATCTGGGAACATTTGCCGTGGCGCTCAGATCCCGCTGCTCTGGGCATTCCGGATCCTGGATGCTATTTTCTTGCTCCATATCAGATTCAATTTCCACCGCACAATTGTCTTTGCTGTCATTAGGATTATCTAGGTCCCCATCCCAGTTAAGCAAATCTTCAGTGTCCGAAATGGTTTCAGGTGCATTATCCTCATCACTTTTGACTGGATGACAGTTGATTCTGCGGATTCCACGGACATTTATGATTTGAGTTTGTCCTCCAGGGAGGTCCTTTGCAGACAACGGTGGTGGCAAAGGAGATCTTTCTAACAATCTGAATGCAGCCGCACCATGATGTTGAAAGAGTGAGCAGGATATTTGGACGATCTCTTCGATATCTGAAATTGATCACACAGTGGACACTTGTTCGTTTTGAGCGCAAGATTCCTTCTGTGTAGCACATACGGTTTCGTTGCCCTGCCACATCTCCAAAAAGTCGTTAACCTTGCCCATTCTGGGTGGTTTCCTTACCTCCACCTTGTTGCATAAATAGACCTGACTGATGGTGTTGCATAAATAGATCTGACTGATGGCGGAGTTGACTGTAAGCCGTAGGGCACAAGGTACACCGCATTCTTGTACTATATATTCCTAGTCTTTCTTCTCTCTCTCTTTACACTCTGTACCTAAGTCCATTCACACGGTTCTCCACTTCCATATTTCAACAGGTTATGAGCCCAGTGGTCGCCACTCTATTTTGATCTTTATCCTCGAAATCTGTTACACAAATCTCACGATGTCGTCCAACCCTAACCCTTAGTCCTCCTCATCCTCCACCTACTTTCAGCTCGTGCCGAAGCTTACCGGTGCCAACTACGCAACATGGATAATGAAAATGGAGATGCTGCTTATCCGCGCTGGCCTCTGGTCAATTGTCTTTCAGCGCAAGCCGCGCCCAACACCGACAACCGCTTCAGGTAGTGCCAGCAGCAGCCGTACTCATGGCAACACTGCGGGCCCATCCTCCGATGATGAAGCAGCCCAGAAGTGGGATGAAGATGCAGAGCAAGCAAGAGCCGAGATATTCCTCTACCTAGACGAACGCGTCGAACGCCGTGTCCTCAACATTCGAAATCCTGTGGAGCTTTGGGGGAAGTTACAGACCTTCTGTGAAAGGAAAGGATTCTCATCCCGTTTCTATCTGTGGCAGAAGCTCTTCACCTTGAAGCTCGTTGACTATCGAAAACGCGATGAAGGAAATACGATAGAACTCTACCTTGATGCATTCCGCTCGCATGTGCAGCAGCTCCGCAGCTCAGGTGCCCCAGTCAGCAATGAGATCGAAGCATCAGCACTCCTGAATGGTCTCGATGATGGCTATGAAAGCTTTATTGTTTCAACTACCCAATCCATCTGCCAGACAGCCGATGATGAAATCGATGTAGAGCAATTGGTTAGTCAACTCTGTGACGAGGACCGCCGACGTACCTCTGGTCAAACCTCTACCGAGATTGGTGATCCCAATACTGGATCAGCCCTCAAAGCACATGGCAAGAGACGATATCCGAGTCAGTCCAATAAACCTCGCCCGACCTGCAACCACTGTGATAGAGATGGCCATCGGCAAGATGATTGCTGGGAACTACATCCAGAAAAGAAGCCAGATCGGCGCTCCAAGCGTCCGAAACAGGGCAGTTCTTTGCTTGCACATGGTATCGCCGAATATGAATGCGACCTTCTCTCAAAGCCCGACTGCACTGTGCTGCGGGGCCATTCTGTCTTTGCCTGACTGCGCTGTGCTGCGGGGCTATCCATTCCATTGGACAATTGTCTTTGCCTGACTGTACTGTGCTGCGGGGCCATTCTGTCATTGCTCATCTGCACTGTGATGCGGAGCTGTTCTTCACCTGTCCGTCTGTACTGTGTTGCGGGACCGTATCATTATTAGCCTCTCTGCACTGTGTTGCGGGGTATATCAAGTTTCTTTGTCTTCGGGGATGGTGTAGGTTTCTGGGGAATTTCCTGCACCACGGCTAACGGCCGGCCATATGGGTCCTTCGTCCGTTGCATTCTTATTTGGCTTTCTTAGTTCTGATGGTCTTGCTGCTTTGATTTTGAGGAGCGCAGCAAGAGGGGGAAGTGTTCCATAAATAGACCTGACTGATGGTGTTGCATAAATAGATCTAACTGATGGCGGAGTTGACTGTAAGCCGTAGGGCACAAGGCACACCGCTTTCTTGTACTATATATTCCTAGTCTTTCTTCTCTCTCTCTTTACACTCTGTACATAAGTCTATTCACACGGTTCTCCCCTTCCATATTTCAACACACCTCTTTCTTCGTTTCCGAGTCGTTTTCTGTGTTCAGTGTATCCAATTCTACGTCAGAGCCTAGTAGTATCCTGTGATTGGCTTGAGCAAACTGCCTTACAACAACATTTTCGTGAACGGTCTCGCCTGTGGTTTTTGACTGCCTCCAGCCGATATCATCTCGGCAAAGGGGAAAACTGGCCTCCAATCCGACACCATAGGGTATGATAGAGAATATGTCGCGCGCGACATTCGAGCGATCGGCGTACTTTGAGTGGGTTTCCTCCTCTTGATGCTACCAGTCAGTTATGTACGGTGACCAAAATGTACTGCTAATCTCCATTGGGTCGGAGTGGTAATCATTGAGATTTGAATTAATTTGCCCCCAGTTCTTTGGTGCTTCAGGTGGTGAATTCAAATAGAGCCTGGCGGAGGTCAATAAGCACACAGTGCGATTGCTTTGTATGGGTGTCGTCTCAGCCACATTGTTAGGGGTTAAGTATTCTTCATCATCCCTGGACAAATAATATGGATCAAAGGATGATTGACAGAATCCTGAAGGTTGCAGAGGGGAAGGGATTGCTGCTTGGTAAGCTTTCGAGTTTATTGACCAGCACACGTCGATGTTTGGCGCAGTATTCATTCTCCACATCCTTCAGAAAGACCTCTTTGTATTCGGTAGTATAGGATGTCTCGTCCTCAGGATTCATATCCAAGTCCTTGTGCCACTTTCTAAACAATCTCAACTTCCGGAAAGGATTGAGGATATCTGCCGAAATGAGAAGCATGCCTGTTGTTAGAATCACTTCAGCATAGTATTTAGACAGCTTCTGTCGAGCTAACTTCACAGCGAAGAACAAGTCTTCTTTCCATTGAGTTTTCTTCACATCCCAAGCTCGCATCATGCCATCCATGTAATCGAACATGTCAATGTACACTGCGATACATAGATGCAATGTGACTGTATGCCTCTTCGACATCCACAGGGTCCAATATCGGAATGGCCTCAATACTTCTATGACATACTTCACAATCGTCCATTCATCTTGTGTTCTGAACAGTGGCTGGTATTCAGTGTATTTTAGATTTTGAAGCCACTCACATGTGAATGCCAGTAATCAGTAGGCCTGCTCGAGTAACTCCAGTGTTGTGTTCCAAAGTGATCTTCACATCCATAATCAGTAGTACCGCCATGCGGACTTTGGCTTTTTGACAGTCAATGAACTCGTTTTGACGACCAGGTGTCAGTGTAATCAATACAGCAAGCATTCTCTGCTATATGAAGGTCAGTTTCAGAACTTTCAAAATATCATGAAATACGTACTGTCTCAATTATCTTTGCTAAACATGGTCTCATGGCTGACACCTTATTGATTCTAGAATTGCCCTCTTTTCGAAGTCTTTGACTCTTCCCGATGTCTATGTTTTCATTCTCTCCAAATTGCTGATCACGTTCATGGGCTTCTCAAGACTTGGTGCGGCCTTTTACACCAAGACTACTCATGAATGCACGTAAAGCCAGCTGTATGACATGCGCCATGCATGGTATGTAGTTCCGCAATGCAGGCCTCTCGATTACAGAGGCCTCAAGGGTTGATTGCAGAATGCGTGTCATCGAGTAATTGGAGAATACAGTATCAGTCATAATACCAATCAAACGGCCATCTGGAAGCTTAAAATGATCAACTATGTCCTTCAAATGTACAGCTAGCCTTGCTGCTGTATGTTGGCCCTTGACCTATCATCCTAAATTATCTTTCGAAACGGGAAAAGAACAAGCGATCAACCTCATCCATTGCGAGTTGAATTTCACACAATGCTCAAATTCGATCCAGATAGTAAGCAATAACCGACATTATAGCTAGTTCGTTTGTTCATGTCCATTGGTCCAAAGCTAATCTAACTCTATTCAGTGAGGGCAATTGCTTCTTGATTGAATCCATGGTCAGTGTATATTCCCTCCGGAAAATGTTGCTTAGGGTTATAGCAGACGGCAGCACTAGATCATCGCCTAATGCCTCATATAACCGTCGTAGTTCCGCATTTGATATAGTGTCCAATGGAATATAAGCCGAAACAATTCCTAACATGAGGTATCAATTCCATGTGTCTTGGTGAAATTCGGAAGTTTCAAAGTCCTTAACTGCCAGTTTGGAACATTTTATCTGTCATTTGGATCAATATGGATCAAACTGGATGTCAAAGCTGATTTTCCTCTGCGAACTTACTATTGTGATTCCTTGACTTCCCTGCCTCTTCAGGATGGCTAAAGCTGTTTCATTGACCATCGAACTAGTCAATTCAGTACCCTCTGACTCTGTTAATTTGTTGAACTTCGCAATGTGAGCTTTTGCCAGCAAGTGTTTCCCCATGGACCTGGTCCCAGGTTCTAATGGATGGCGAAGAACTTCATGATAAACGATACATATGATGCCAGGGCTGAGGGTCTCTTAAATTCTGCAGTGTAAATAGAATAGCCACGACGGGGCATGTCTAGAATTATTCCACCCAATGGGCCACTTGGAGCCATCATTCATTGAAGCCCACCAAGTGTCGAAGATAATGTGTAATGTAAGGTCACTCAGATTAAGAAGAAAAACATGTTCAGTTTTGGAAGAGATCATAGCCTCGAGCAGTGAGATGTTCAAAGATTTCGAATCTGACATGGCGGTTTGAATTAGAAAGCTGGGTAATCCTACTCGAGAGACTGTCGAAATTAACAATACATTAAAGTAGACTGCAGGTTCTCAAATATTGACTCTACAACTAGAAGCAAATAAATCAGATCTGTAAGACATTGCAGGCATATTTGCGAAGTTGTATACAGGGACAGATTGAAAAGACTGACAGCATAAAACTGGATTCAGGAACAGCACAATGCAGTTCATTGCTGTGTCGCGTTCTGAGCCTCCATGAACACTGTTGACGCTGTGTGGGCACTCAATTGTAGGAGCCAGACGCTATATCATCACTACCCTCTTTGCTAATAAAAGCTGCCGATAGGTTCATTGTGGGTTATCTGCATTCCATTGCCATTAGATTATCCAAGATGCAAGATCAAGTATCATTGACGCTCCGTTGAAGCTCATTGTGGGACATTGTTTCGATCCTGTCGTAAGCATTTTTGCCTAGAAAGGCGGCTGATAGTTTGGTTATGGGTCAATGTAGTCCCATGGCCCTTTTATTTTTCAAGATGCATGGCGTAAAATGGTTGAGGCTCCATTGACGCTCATTTTTAGGACATAGTAGCGATGTTGTCGCAACTATTTTCGCATAGAAAGGCGGCTGATAGTTCGATTCTGCCTTAATGTCACTGCACAGCCTTTGAATTTTCCATGATGTAAGGCCAAATGTCATTGACGTTCCATTGACGCTCATGTTTAGGACATAGTCCTGATGTTGTCACTACCATGTTTTGCCCAGAAAGGCAGGCGATAGTTCGATTATGTGTCAAAGTTGCAGCAAAACTCTCTGGATTTTCAATGATGCAATGCCAAGAACGATTGAAGCTCCATTGACATTCATTTTTAGGAGGTAGTAGCGATATCGTCTCTAGCATTTTTGCCCATAAAGGCCACCAATATAATGATTATGGCTAAATGCCGTTGTACAGCCCAGTTATTATCCAGGATGTAAGACCAGAAATTGTTGATGCTCTGTTGACACTCATTTCTATGATGGGGCAAGGATTGTATGGCTAGCCATTTTATCTATTGAGATGGCCAATACTTCTTCTTTGGATGGATGTGACTATGCAGCCGAGTGATTGCTGAATGGGTAAGACTATAAATCATTGATGCTATGTTGACTCTCACCGTTGAGCTCACCTTAGTGACATACTAACAGTCATTTGGTGCTCAACAATTGTACAAAAAATGCATACAGTCTCTATTGGCAGCCAGTATACCATTTCTATGTATTATCAATTGAATCCAAGATCTTCGAAACATCTCAGTTTTTGAGCCACCACTATACATGTCATCGGCATGATAAATGATATAGCTCCATCGCGTTTCAACACTTTCGGACGGCAATTCATGGCATAAAACTCCATGCACTAATTCTCTATCTTTATATCCCGACGTTCTCACCATTCCTTATCACGCTCATTCTCCCCGGTTTCCATGACGTACCATCAGCAATTTTCAATTTCTCGACCATATGCAGGAGGTCTGAGCAGAGAGTCATGCAGTTGGCTGCATAGAATCATGCAGTGTATCGGCTGTCATTTGTCTGGGTTTCGGATGTGCTTTGACCTCTCCTTCTATGCGTCGTATGATATCACTGACTTAAACTGTGTTAGTAAATTTCATCTCAAATTTAGGTTTTGCTTTATCATTCAACCGTAACAGGCAACACCATATACAGTTTGTTGGTCGTCAATCAACTTGATTTGGAGTCTAGAACATTTGCATGGCCTGTACAACCCTTGCACACACACTACCGAATACTCCAGTCTCACAATTTGGTCACTGAAATCCAGAAAAAGCTGACCGGTAACAAAATAAGATCACAAATTGCTTTTACACGAAATGTGTTGTCAGAAATACCTCTTTGGCTATCTACTCCTCTGGTGACACAGGAGCAGTCACCATGTCTTTGTTCAAATCCGATTTCTATATAGTAATTAGCAAGGGACGCTATATGTAGCGGTAGAAGCTTACAAGTTGAACTGGGTTCGCAATCTCTATCTGTGATGAATAGGACACTACGTCAGTCAGTGGAGGTATGATGTGGTTGTCTGCCTGAGATTTCTCCGAACCCAGCCTGATTTGACTACTTCTCTCTCGAGACGTCACTTGTGGCAATTCAGATTGTCCGGGGACAATATCAAGAGCCTGCATAAGCTCTCCAAATGTTGTCAATGATCGTGTGGCTGCAGTCATGTCTGTTTGGGGCTTGCCTACTGCCGGAAGCTTCAATTCAGTCATCTGGTACTTCATATCTCTCTAACAGGAGTAGTCGGCCGCATCCCCCCATCCTGGTTACATCAGTTCGTCAAGCCTCATCTGCTTCTGCCGAAAGCTCTCCATGCAGTGCTGAACCATTTTGGAGATTGTGCCCATCACCCAGCCGGTTTCATCATCTTCGCTCACCTTGCCAAGCTCTGTATCTTCTTCATCATCATCCTCATCTTCCCCATTCTCCTCATCTTCGGAACTTGCAAGATCTCTCAGACTGTCTCTGCTAGCATTCAACATCTCCTCAAATGTTATTTCAGGCTTTGTGGTTGTGGATCATCCCTTTTCAACATTTCCCATATGTTCCTGCTCTTGCATAATCGCTGTCTCTGCGACTTGAACTCGCTTTCTTGCCACTGCGGCCTCTCTATCCACATAATCCTCAATTCATTTCTCTTTCTCTTCATTGCTTAAAAATTGTATTTCCCGTCTTTTCTCCGCCGAAAGCTTATTTTTGGATCGTAAGCTCCGCAATTATCCCAACACTGCGACGCTTTCTGCCTCCAAGCCACTCTTGCCTTTATTCGCTTGATGACGTTGTCGTGTGGAATGCTTTGTCGATTTGCCGTATTTGCCCGTGGGAAGTGGTGAAAGGTTCTTTTTCGGATCATTGACCATTGTATCTTGTGTTGACCTTGTTGTTGGGCGAGATGTTGGATTTTGCAAGATATGGACCACATGGAGGCAAGCTGCGTCTTTTATATCAAGGTTGGTAGGTTTGATCAATTTGAACAAAGCAACATCAGCGTTTTGACCGTCACTTCATTGGGAATAGTCATGCTAACAGTGCATTATGACTTGGTGGTTAGCATGTAATTCATGTAAGATCCCGGCGATGTCCTGAGACAAACATCACCAGACATCATTTCCGTCAAAGAATGTCCGTTTTATATCTATTAAACATGAGATATCCGCTGTCATTTATCACGATGTATTCCTAAATACACACAAACAACATTGGACCGATATACTGCAAATCGCAGGACCGTTGGAATCCCCTGCAGCTATACGCACTGGATCTATATGTAGCAGAATTCAACTTGAATTGAATGTGGAAGTTGGCTGTCACTCATTCCATTTTGACTTGTAGCTCACTATATAATCTTCAGGACAACCCACTTCTTTTCGTGATCATCTTTCTCACCTTTCCACAACAGCAAGTCATGCCTCCAGAAACACTTCAACCAGGTGTGATTGGAGCCGAATCAAGCCGAACAACAGGCAGTTCAAGCAATGTGCCACCCGGTGAGAGACAGCAGCAACGCAGACAGCAGTTAGTCCACAGCGATACTGCGATTGTACCTACCGGAAATATGAACCAGGACGCACATTTAACAACGGTACGTAAAACCTAAAGCAGCAAGAACAAGCAGTAGCTTGCGATCGGATGTGAGTCAATCCATATCAGTGTAGACGACAGTCAACTAACAATATAATGCACAGCTGGGGGACTTAGAGAGCTACGTGCCCAATTTATCGCTTCCCTTAACGGCAGACCTCCATGGTCGACCAATGCAGTTATCCGCACAGTCCGCAAAATTGGTCATCACGATGTCTTCAGTTGTGGGGTTGTCGCAGATCAATTTCGTGATAAACATCCCCGGGAATGGATGAAACAGGATTTAAACATCTTTGAGGAGGCTACGAAGTCATATATAGTTGAGGTAATACCCAAATCTCACTTTAGAAGCAGCAACGAATTTCTTGTAGGTTTTCAACATGTCGGCTACTATGGCAAGTCAAGGAGGTCAGGTACAGCTTGAACAGTCCGACATGCGTCTTGCCTTGAATATGGACAAATTGGCCAAAGGAGGGTTTTCGCGCGCTGCAATAGAGGAAACGCAACAAGCAATTAAGAAACCTCGTGCCGAAGTCCGAGAAGAGAAGAACCAGGGTGTTCTGTTTCCCAGGTATACCAAGGTGTAGGCTGTGATTGAAAGACACCCGGCAATGGTTCGCAAAAATCACACGGACGGCTGGCTTCCTTGCCAAACCGACACAGCAAAGAATTCACAGACACACTGGAGGCGCAAAGGCATGGGTGCACCTTCACCACGACTGGCGCCACCTCAGCCCAGAACGCCACCTGCGCCATCTGATGACGGCGAGAGCTCCGAAACAGAAGTTGTGCAACCCGGATATGTGTATACACATACTCCCCTTTCCAGGGCTCGATTGTTCAATTTTAATCTATATGCCAAAGATCGCATGTGCGATAAAGATTTTATTCCAGATTTGCTGACTCATGATGGTCCATCCACAGGTTAGTATACTATCAGATGCGTAGTCATGCAGCTGACAGCCATTTTAAAGACGATAGCAGCCTTTTGAGTGAATCTGACAGCGAAGATGAGAATTGACTGAATGGAACGGGATTTTTGAGTATTACCATTATCTACAATTAACAGACACTTTAAAGTATATTTTAAAGGGTATATTTATAGACATCATTAAAGAACAATGTAGTAATAAAGGAGAACGTACATGAAAAGCACAGAACAGCTGGCACAAGACCATTATTGATATACTATGCCAAAGTGAATGGTTCCCTATTGCAGATACGCCCATGGCAAAAATGAATGGCAACATAGCGTCAACAGTGTTCAGCTTGTCATCATGGTTACTCCGCGTGGCGATAGGTCGCAGACATTCATAAATGACGTACAGGCTGCCTTTATAGGCAAAAGAAAAAGTGATACGCTCCCTTCCCAATTCTGAAACTGAGCGTCAATAGAGCATCAACGATTTTTGGTCCTGTAAGTCAGGTAAGTGATTAGAGACTTTGCTGTTTTGATGCATACTGAAAATATTGGCCGCCTTTATAGGCCAAAAAGAATGTAACACGCTCCCTGCCTGATTATGAAATGGAGCATCAATGTAGCGTCAACGATTTTTGGCCTTGCATTATGGTTAATTAAAGCGCGATGTGGCCGTTAATGGCTATATACAAAGTTGTGACCAGTTTTATAGGCTAAAACTCTCAGGATCACTGAGTCGCAGCTTTGAAAATGATCCAAATTGTGGTTGTCTGGGAGGTTGTTGCGGGAACATCACTTGTGATCTGCCTATAAGGGCTGCAAATTTCCGGTATATAGATGTCTGCGATCATTCGCCAATTAGATTACCCAAGATTCAAGACCAAAAATCGTTGTCACTCTGTTGATGCTCAATGACAAGATGGGGCAGGGAGCGTGTAGCTCTCTCCTTTGCCTATAAAGGCAGCCAATTCTCTGATTATATATAACAACGACTAATTCACATTTTACTTGCCTGACTTACGAAACCAATAATCGTTGACGCTCTGTTGATGCTCATTTGCAGCCTGGGGCAGGGAGTGTGTCACTTTCTCTTTTGCTTATAAATGCAGCCTATACCTTATTTATGAACGTCTGCATCCAATTGCCACTCAGATTACCCAAGATGCAAGACCAAAAATAATTGACTCGTCATTGACTTTCATTTTCAGAATGGGGCAGGGAGCATTTCCCTCTTGTTTTTGTTTATAAAGGCGGCCAATACATCAGAAAAGGACAACGATATACCAATGTCAATATTTTCCAATAAGCAATAGGATATCTGAATGGGACCATAAATATAAAAACCTGAAAACCGGAACCAGAGATTGGAACCAACGGGTCTAGCCAAACCCGGCAACACCCGCTGGTTGACCGGTACCGGTCCGGGTTTCGCCCGCCAAGATGCAGTGAGTCGGGTTTTCGGACAGGTTTGGAACCGAACCGATCCATTTTCGCGGTCCAAACCCGGACCCATTGCTAACACTAGTACTACCGTCAACCATTTCACTGCCTTACATCTCTTGAGCGTCTGGGACTTGATTGCAATGTAGAATATACCAATGCCAACAAAGGGATCATGCCTGAATCTCATCACATCTCGGTGTATTATACGGAAAGTGACCTTGTTAACACCTTCCAAGGCCAAATTTCTTCTTTTCCGGTATTATACTTTAGCTGCACTCCACCGAATCACATCCTCCAATTTCAGGCGTACCTGCCCGCTGGAAAAACGATATTGACCTTCTCCAAAAGGTGCAAGAAGACTCGACAATGGATATTACATCCTCAGGTTCAAGAATATGCAGTGGTGGTTCCAACAAAGTACAAAGATCCGCATGGTTGAGCTGATTGTGTTGATGGGTTCATCTGGGTTGTCAAACAGACTGATATGATGTATATTGTACCTGTTGGAGCAATTGTTGTACCAGTACACTTGGTGCGAGAGAATGCTGCATCAGATAGGATCGATAGCATATGGCTTGTGAATAATTATGTGGATTGAGATACCTACCAGACTGTATATCAAGTTAAAATGCCTGAATCACAGTGTGCAGGAGGAAGATAGTTAATTGAATTGTACTATTTGATATAAACATTATAATAATGTCTTCCGGAGAGTGCGGCTCCAGGTTCGAAATGTACTGGAATAGTCTTGTAGATGCGGCCAATACTCCCAATCGCTCCGAAATTTGCACATTTCAATAGTTTGATTTTGTAGCATTTCGAAGACAACCATACAGTCTTCAGCATCTTCTTGCGTTCTGTTCCACATCTTCCAGAGCATTAAGGAGCACCGGTGAAGCAATCTCGGAGCACCTGAGAGCTCATCGCTTTGCACTCAGCCAATCTGGGAGTATCTGGAAGCATCTGGAAGCATCTGGAAGCATCAGTGTGGCTGTTCAGTGTTGCTGAGTTGTTCAGTTGTGACTTCCAAACCATTTTACATTTTGCTGATGTTAGGTTGTAATTAGTGCAGTTGGACACAGGTGATATTGGAAACTATCAGGTAATTGAGTAGAGACTGGGACTGAAAGTTTCTATCGATAAACAGGACAGAAACAATAACACTGTTGTCACAGTTGTCGATTTCTGTACAATACAACATAATGAGTAAAGAGAGAAGAAAAGGAATCCACCAGAACCAGATATTCTCTCTCTAAACACAGTGTGTCTGGTACTCACAAATCATTCTTCATCTATCAATGCACAATCTGAATGCTTCAACATTATCTTTACTGCCACCAATAAAGCTCCGATCGAGGCAACCATGCCATATTATCTGAATTCACAATAACTCTGAGTACTTCTTCATAACACTAAATAATCGTACCAGTACAATGACATGATCTCACACTACTTCTATATATATCAATATCAGGCCCTTTCCATAATTCCCGCTATTACTGGTTTCTTAATACATTCCTGTCACTCATCAACTTGTGATATGGTGGTATCCCCCCTCAATGAATTGAGGTCCTCTAAGAGCGTATTCCAATAGTCTTGGTTTTGCAGGGTAGTGTTGATGAAACTCCTGTACAGCGACTAACTAGTCAACAACCTTAGTGGGTTCCCATGTTGAATAGCTACAACCCATCCACTGAATCAGATCCTGCAACTGACTGCTATATACTTGGCTACTCCCCACGCTTGAGATCTCATACTCTTCTTCACCATTTACCTAACCTGAGGAAAGGCATTCCAAATATTGCCCTGGAAACGGATCTTCTATTATAGAATCTATCAATGGCACTGGTTGAACCAAATAGATTTGTATCATCCCAAGCAGACTCAATTCAAAACCCTATGGGTGTACTTGCCTAACTGCAGTATATGGTCTTAACCATTTCCAATCCTGCTTCCATGTTCATCATGTTGTCCCAGCATGCCAATCATCAACCCAAATGGTCTTACTCTTCTGAATGTTCAGCGCTCATGCCCAAGACAAGGTTCAATTCTTGTCCTGTATGGTGTGCCTTCATCTCCTCTCGACTCAACAGGGTTTAATACATTTGTTGCATCAACTGTTGATCTGTATTGGCATACACTGGTTATTAATTGTGGCTTTACTCCTGAGCATCCAAATATGTTATTACAGTATCAGCAAAAAGTAAATTGGTTTGGAAGGCACATGTGGCCCTCCCAGACAGTCAGGTTAATCTCACCAGTAATCCTAAGTAATTCCAGATTCTGCAAAGCCCCTCTGGAAGTTAGCAAAGAGCTCTCAGATGCTGCCAGAAAACTCTCAGATGCACCTCAAAATACCTGTAACTATGGAGGTGTATTCAAGATGCTACGCTATGTGACATTGAGGATAGGGATAATTTGACACAACTGAGACCTCTGCGGTGGTCTGGAGAAGACTAGTGTTAGCAACAGATCCGGGTAACCCGCCAGCAGTCCGGGTTTTGAGCGGCGGTTTAGTTCGGCTCGGTTCCAGACCCAGCTAAACACTCGACCCGCGTTGTCTTGGCGGGATTGTTACCCAGACAGGACATCAAACCGCGGGTATTTGGCCAGGTTGGAACCGGACCGCGGTTCCAAATATACGGTTCCTACTCCTTTGGCTCCAATTAAGTATGTGAGTTTTGATCGTATCATGACATAGTCAATACGTAAATTGTTCAGCTTTAACCCCTCTTTCACCTCCTGCATTCAAATTTGCAATCCGACTGATATTCATTGAGTGGTTGTGAAATAATGGCTGATTTTAAGCGAAATTGGCGGGTTGTCGATTGCAACTCAACGAATACTTGTCAGATCTCAAATCTGAAAGCGGGAGGTGAAAGAGCGACTAAAACTGCACAATCTACCTACTGATCATGTTGTGATACGATCAGAACTCAAATACTTAATTGGAGCCAAAACGGTGAATTTGAAATGCCGGGTTTTTGGTGGTAAAACCGCCACATTTCCAACGGTCTGGGTTTTTCGTGTGGTAAGACCCGTTGGCGCAGTCCGGGTTCGGGTGGAACTGGACCCGGAACCGACCTGGCAAGTTGGACCCGTTGCTAACACTAGAGAAGATTTCAAGAGAAGCTGTGACCTCTGCACACAGCTCCACAGAAGACTTTTTACTGACTTAGGTATTCTTGCCACAGTGGTTCTTAGTGTCTCATAACAACAAGTCATTGTGTCTATCATATTCATCTTAGTTACAATCACAACAAAATTTGTTACGTAATAATATGACATGTAATATCTATCTAAGCGTATCCACAAATATACATATACCCTATCTGCCTGCAGACGGTATTCAAGTGCATTCAGAGGATTGTGTAGAAATGCTGATTGAGTACACCCAGAGATGTGCTTGGAGGTCATGATCCTGTATGTTTGGTAATAAACTTGGAGAGCAAGATTATGCAAGTATGGAGGCTGTGATAGAGTGAACTTAGAGATGTGGAGATGCACCTGGAGGCGATGATGATGTGAACTTAGAGAGCCTTATCAAGCGAGTATGGAGATGCACTTTGTGACCATGATTCGGTAGGTTCAGTGTATGACTTACAGGTTCAGATGTTGTCATCTCAGATACAGGCTTTGACGCCATGATTGAATAAGTTTGGAGATGTACTCAGCAGCCATGATTGTGTAAACTTAGAGGCCATATTTGAACAAAGTTAAAGATGATGAGACAGATTTGGAATGAATGATTGTGTTAACTCAGATGCTGTTAGGGTGAGATTTTGGAGCTGCACCTGGCAGCAAAGATGGAGTATTCTCAGGGATGCACTAGGAGGTGTTGAATGAGCGAGTTTGGCGACGCACTGGGTGATCATGCTTGTGCAACCATGGAGACAGCAGTTCTGTAAACTTAGTAATGAGGAGAGTCACTTGGAGACCATGATTGTGTAATCTTGGAGGCTGTGATCTGGAAAGTTTGAAGATGTTCATTAAGGCTAAAATTGAGTGAAATTAGTGATCTACTTGGTAGGCATGATCTGGCAAGAATGAGATGCACTGCAAAGCCATCGGTGTGAGAACTTGATGGCCATAAAGAAGTGAATCGAGAGTTGTGGACACACACCAGAACACCAGGATTGTATAAACTTGGAAGATCTAATTCAGCATGTTAGGTGGCTTCCTTGCAGATCGAGATCAAGTGAACTCTGAGATGCACTTGTGTGGCAGCAATCATGCAAGATTCCAGGAGGGCTTGGTGACTGTCCATCGAGAGGTATTGGATCAGGAGAGAGTCAGAATGGTAGCTGAAACTGTATGCATTGTTGTACTTGTAATCATGGGAATGTCGAAAGTAGAGCACAACAATATGTTGCACCAGGTAATGAGAGATGAGAGACTGGCTCAAAGCAGGAGACTTTCCATGAAGGGTTGGTGCTATAGTTAGTATATACTGTACAGGGTGTGTGCTATACTTACTATTAACACATGATCATGGCATGGAGAAATAGAATAGCAGAACTTGACTTTTTGTTCTCAAGGGTTGGTAGAGTTGACAACAAAAATGTGAGAGATAAGAGGAGATGTGAGAGATCATCTTAACACACTGCGACTTAAAAGAATTTCATACACAGGTATAGCTTCCAGTTCCAACACAGCAGAAAGAACTTCCGATCTGGCTGGTAAAATCACCAATTGGAGGTATTTTATGCCAAATCAGGTAACTTGTACCCCTGATATCCCGCATCCAGTGTATCCTTGATATCATTCCCATCTACATCCCCCAATCTCTCATACTCAATTACAACTCTACCACTCATAGAAAATACTCAGTCAAGTAACCAATCTGTATCTCTGTATGACATGATCATAAGTTAACACTGAGTGCAGCATACACTTTCTACACTATCCACCAAGTAAACCATCCACCAAGTACAGCATACACCGAGTTCAGCATATACTGACTACTGCATGCACTGAGTATAATGTATATTAAGGTTAACTTACACTGTGTACAGCATACACCCAGTACAGTATACACCAAGTATAGTATACTCCAAGTACAGCATACACCATGCACAACATACACCAAGTATAGCATTCACTGGGTACAGCATACACTGAGTACAGCATGTAATGAGTACAGTGTATACTGAGTGCAGCATACACTGTGTACAGCATACACTGAGTGCAACATATGCCAAGTACAGCATACAATGAATACAGCATCCAGCCAAGATGGAATCTTTTCTCTTCATTCTCACTATTATGGGTTCACCCTTCATTGTAGCAGCAGCCTCAAGCATGCCTCCCTACAAGAGCATCTGCCGCCTACCAACTCTCTTTGAAAGTGCAATTGTAAAGACAACTTGCCACCTGGCCACTGTAGCAAGTTAATTAACTGATGAACGGACTCTCAGCACCTATCATGCCTGCCAATCCACAACCTCCAAGTAGTGCCCCAATTTCGCTTAATTATTGCCTCTATGTCTTTCTTTAAACTTGCCCAATCACTGCCTCAGATTCCATCTCAAAGTTCACCCGATCTTTGTCTCCAAGTTTGTGCTATCAGGACCTCTGGGTGTATCTCCAAACATGCTTGACCATGGTATCCAAGTGTATCTCTAAACTTACTTAATCACAGCCTCCAAGTGAATCACTGAATTCCGTTGGTCTCAGCCTGGAACTGCATGTCCAAACTCACTTGATCGGGGCTTCCAATTGCATCTCTAAGTTTTCTCAATTGCCAGGTTCTGGCACACATCACATTGCATGTGAGCGCTGCTTGCAGCCAGCGGTTATCATCTGTGTGTAGTTGAATAGACATATGGATTCATCACAACATGGGTATATTAGTACATCGATGCATTGATGCGAATACAAATTGAATAAATGAGTTTCAACATTATTTAATGATTCGTAGTAACTACCATTTCCATGTGCAACAGCAGTGTTTTGGCTGGCAAATGTGTCAACTACATTTACAGGTGCTCCAGAGACTGTCACAGGTCCTACAGTATCCTTGAAGATTTATTGCCCAAGGTTGCAGATGTACCTGAGTAGCAAATTCATCAGTGCAACTAACTGCAAGATTTGTCACCAACACTTCCAGGTACACCTGAAGGCCACTGTATTGGTCCAGTCAATGGCTGGATTTGAGCATCCTGGGTTTCCAGTCCAACAACTTTCACATACTCCCAGAAACTCCCAGTAACCAGGCTATATATTACTGATATGGATCTACCCATTGAACAGCAAAGATTGGAGTATACTTTAACATTTCTGATGCCCCATTGTTAGTTGAAAACTGGGCCATTGGCTACCATTTTGTGCAAATATCCTGCTGATGATTTACAAACACCAGTAAATACTGTTCTATAGTGGCATTCATATATTCTGAGTATTCATTACTCTGGGAATAAAATGTTGTTCTCACCTGTCTTTTGATACATCAGTCGGTTGCACAATTGTCTACAGAGGACTGTCACAATCTGGGGTGTTGTAACGAAACCTAACTGTCTGCAGGATGGCATGAAGATGTTTCTGTATCCGGAGAAACCACTCAGCCAACCCCATTGTATCAATAGTCATACAACTGGGTACAAAATGTCCTATTTTCAATAGTTGATCGACTTCTCCCTAGAAGGCATCGACCTTTCACATTTTGATAATGCACCCAGGAAATTAAACAACATCTCTTCACAAGCCTGTTCCAGAACACAGAGTTATAGATGTAATCCACATATCAAATGCTGAGCACTCTGGATTCTCTGTTAGCTATGGCAATTTCATACATATCAGTTTACCTGGGGCCACACTTCTTTCCAGTACTACCATCTATCCAGACATTCAAATGACTACGCTCATCTTGGGTATTCTGCAAATACTCTCCCATGGGATTGCCAGATGAATCGTAACCTCAACTTCTCACTAGTGTTAGCAACGGTTCCAGTTTTAGACCCCGCTGGTTTCATAGGTCTGTGTGGCAACGGCCTAACCCTATCAAGAATCGACAATTTTTCAAGCAAACCATCACTTTGAAGCCACAAATATTGATCAGAGTGTTTAGTGTTTGGTATGTAAAATATGCAGCTCAGTACGGCGCAGCTTTTGGCAGTCTCCGATTTTTGATATCTTCAAATCCCACTAAGCGGTAGCCCAAAAACCTCGTTTTTCAGCCAAAAATGACAATAATTTCAAAGCAGGTTGCTGAGTTTGGAAGATATCAAAAATGGGAGACCACCAAAAGATGCACTGTCTGAAGTTCTATATTTCTTTTACCAAATACTGAATTATGGCATGAATATTCAAGGACTTAATTGAGCGAACTGTTTGGCACAAACCCAGACCGAACTGGTAAGGTACAGGTTTCCTTGGAACCTGGATGTTAGAAACGGTCCGAAAACGGAACCATTGCTAACACTACTTCTCACTCTCTGTGATGTATCTCTTCTCTTGGTTCATCAACTTTCTATTCTCCTATGTACATTCTGGCACCATTATTTGTTTCATACTCCTGCCTATCTATAGTGCTTCAATGACTTTCTCTGGTAATAGGTGTGTCAAATATTCTTCCGAAAACACGTTGTGGATATGATTATGGCTTCTGTCAGGTGGACCATCTGCCAACAAACCCCATTGTTCCTATTTATTCCACAGCTTTTGGAACTACCAGAATCTTATTTTTCATCCTGTCATTCACCTTCCTAGGGAGATCTCCTAGTCTTCTATTCAACATATCCACAAATCAGTTTGATCACCCTGGTTGCTATAAGGTCGAATAATTGAACCATGACCTTAACTCTAACCACCATGCTTGCCTGTAAATCCACCCGATGTGAATCAAGAAATACTACAGACTCTTATGATCAGGTTATTCTTGATTGAGGTATAATACTCCCAAGCACTGAGGTCTCCACTTCTCTATTCCTTTAATATTTGCAAGAATTTCCTGGTTGAAAACATGATAATTGCATTCTTCCGGTAAATGGGTTTTTCACAATTATGCTATCTGATGTACAACCTGTTTATCATTATATTATGACTAAGCACTTGCTGATATGTAGTTGGATGTATTCATGTTAGTTAGATATTCCCTTGGCAATTGAAATGTCACAGTGCTGGTGCTATTGGGAAACAATTAATCTGGAATTTGAGGGCAAGTTGCTGTTCAGGATATAACTTCAAAGATTCATCTCTCATTGCAAGTCATGCGATGAGTTCTGCTCTTTCTGAATATTGGGAGATAACTGGCAATAAGAATTTGAGAACCCATATGATTGTTGAATGTCAAACACATTACTTCACCTTCCATTTGATGTGTTTATGACTCAACTCCAATATTATATACTATAAACCATGTCCTAATAAATCAGAATTTCCTTCTTCGAAATAATCAACTGAACATCAGCAAAATGTAAAATGGTTCGGAAGTCATAACTCAATGACTCAGCTGTTCTGAACAGCCACACCGATCCTTCCAGAAGCTCCCAGAAGCTCCCGAACAGGCTCAATGCAAAACGATGTGCCTCTCAGATGCTCTGAGAGTACTTTCAGGTGCTCCTCAACGCTCCTGACGTAGCGGAACGGAATACCAGAATATTCTAAAGAGTATGAAGTCGTCTTCAGAATGCTATA
>Ga0307514_10000345_pt1 | contig 109673 bp, 127 predicted proteins | sample 16_EM_MG_FD_203088 | JGI IMG/M metagenome (GOLD analysis project Ga0307514, IMG submission 203088) | Populus trichocarpa ectomycorrhiza microbial communities from riparian zone in the Pacific Northwest, United States - 16_EM | ecosystem: Host-associated > Plants > Roots > Unclassified... | reverse complement strand
GGCAGCCTTTACGGGCAAAAGCAACAGCCAAATGCTCCCTGCAGCATCCTGAAAATGAGCGTCAACGGAGCGTCAACAGTTTTAGGACTTGCATATTGCGTAATCAAGGCATCGCGCGGATTTTCGCATGCATAACTGTATTATTGACTGCCTTTCTAGGCAAAAATACTATATATTGAAGGTGAAACACAGATACCAAATTAATCGATATTGCAAACTGCTCAACAGGCAAAAGCTCATTAATGGTTGCTGAAAACTTCATTTTGATAAGATACTATTAACACACTGCAAATACAAGAGCCTTATATGAATCTATAGATGAACCCGCTGTGCAACCCGCTGACAACCCGCCCAATTCAGACGGGTTGGGAGTTTACCACGGAACTGTACCCGAGTGGGCAGTTCGGGTGTATTGACGACCCGGACCGCCAATTTGGCAATGGTTCGGTTTGGACCCGGACCCGGACCCGAAGTGACGGTCCAGAACCGTTGCTAACACTAGCCTCTGGGAGTGTCTAAGAGTTGTCGGAACGGAATTCCAGGGTGGTCAAATTCCAGATTTGCCTGGAATGATGCGTGGCCTTCAGGTGCAGCTGGGAGCACCTGGGAGAGCCGGCGACATGACTGGGAGTGCCGACGACAAGCCTGGGAGCACCTGGGAGAGCCGGCGACATGACTGGGAGTGCCGACGACAAGCCTGGGAGCACCTGGGAGCGCAGATGACAAGCCTGGGAGCGCCGGTGAAAAACCTGGGAGCACCTGGAATCACTGTAGAGCAGTCTGGCAGAAACAACATCTTCTTTGGGAACACTGCAGCTGCGCCTGGAAACCATAGCTACTACTTATTGTTCAACAATTTTTAAAACTCATGTATTCAGTTTGTATTCTCATCCATGTATCTATGTATCGAGATAGCTACCCATCTACACATGGTATGTCTGGACTGGCTGCAGGCGGTAGTTGAGAGAAATTCGAGGTGCGCCAGAAGATGACAATCGAGTGAACTCAGAGATACACTTGGAGGGGGTTATTGTGTGAACTTAGAGATGCACTTGGAGGCCGTGATCAAATGGGTTTGGAGATGCACTAGGAGGCCATGATGGAGTGAACTCAGAGATGCCCTTGGAGGCCGTAATCGAGCGAGTTTGGAGATGCACTTGGAGACCATTATCGAGTGAACTCAGACATGCACTTGGAGGCCATAATTGAACCCATTTGAAGATGCAGTTGGAGGCCGGGATCGAGCAGGTCTGGAGATGCACTTGGAGGCCGTGATCGAGTGAACTCAGCGATGCACTTGGTGGCCGTAATAAAGCGAGTTTGGAGATGCACTTGGGGGCCATAATCGTGCAAACTTGGAGGCCGTGATGCGTCGAGTTTGGAGATGCACTTGGAGACCATGATCGAGTGAACACAGAGATGCACTTGGAGGCCGTGATCGAGCAAGTTTGGCCATGCACTTGGAGGCTATGATCGAGCGAGTTTGAAGATGCACATGGAGGCCCTGACGGAGCAAGATTGGAGGAGTACTTGGAGGAGGTCGATAGGAGGCGCGCCGGGTGCTGAGACTCTATCCATCAGTTAGTTAACTCGCAATCGTGGGAATGTGACAATGTGACTTTACCTTTGAGCTCTCATGGAGAGCGGGCTCGGGCGGTCGATCCTGTAGGGAGGCACAATGGAAGCTGAAGCTACATTCAGGGGTCAACTCGTAATTGTGAGAATGAACAGAAGACAGACAATCTTGGGTGGATGCTGTACGCGGTGTATGCTGTACTCGGTGTAAGCTGTACTCGGTGTATGCAGTACTCGGTGTATGCTGCATCAGCAAAAAATATTTCCGTCCGGGCGGAATGGCTCCGTCGGAGTGGACGCGCTCCGTCAGAGCCGTCGGAGACACGCCGGTGGCGGATGACTCCGCGCCCAGCTTCAATTCAACGCGTTGCGTTCCATATTGCCCTCTGATCGCTGTTTCACCGTTTCTTCTCGTTCTGTCGGTCTCCTGTTTTAAACGATCACCCTAGCGTTGTGGCCAACTGTCACCATACATCGGAATGGGTTCATTGGGTACGCGCTTGCATCGGGATTGCAATGCTATGGGTGATGCTGCGAAAATCTCTCCTCGCGTTCCTTTTACCTGCGCGCAAAATGCAATTCTCTCTTTACTAATTATACACATCATTCCAAGTCCCCAGATCTATCTGGCTATTGACAATCCATAGTTCGTTCCGTCCGTGTCCTGTCTTACTACTAGTAGCTATCTCTGGAATGACGTGTACGCAGCCGAAAATATTTCCCACACTGAAAACTTGCAAAGCAACGGCTGCCGGTGCTTTTCTCACTTGTGCAAATTTCGAGACCGGATCCAAGTTACCCGAGTTTTCAGGTATTGTGGTGAGCGCCAGGGCTAACCAGTACTCAACGAAAGCTCCATCCTTGTTTAGGAGTTTGATTTTGAATAGTCATTGCAGTTGCCACGGGAGATGGCCATTAAGCGCGCCATAACACCTCCCCGGGCGTTGCTTTACACATACCCAGTCGTTCCGTCGATCCCCTCCGCGCCAGCTCTGGCTTCCTGTGCATCGACACATCTGAGATATGCATTCACCATCTAAACCCTCAACTTGGACCTTAATACCATGGTAAATACAGAGCTCCATTGTGTGCAGTTGATCATCCGATATATAGGTCTTGTTACGACTCTTATGCTTGATAAACTCCCGGGTGCCGCTGTATATTGGCACGCGGTGTGTTCCGTCTTGGGTATTGTCGAGTAATGCTCTGAAGTCTTTGATCATAGCGTCAGGATGCTTACCATCACGGCGGTTTTGGGGCCCCATGAATTCGGGCTTCGCATATGACTGGGAGCCCAGGGGGGCAGCCAGATCAGCGCCGGAAGGGAGGACTTTGCAGGCGGCAGCGCTGTTCTCCAGAAGCTGAGCAAGGGCTTGGAGATTGAGATCTCTGATTTCGAAGCAGAGAAAGCGACGCTGAAAGGTGATTACTTGCAGCAGGTAGTTGAGATTGTGATTGGAGGCGTTCCAACCATCCTTGAGGTTCATTTTATGTGCTTGTTCAGGTCTCTCACCAGAATACTGTTGCAAGGCTCCGTAACGACGAATCTGTTCGACCCAATGAGACATCAAGTGGATCTTCGGAAAGTTGAAGTCAGCATCCAACTCCTTGGAAACATCTATCTCGTGGCTGATATAATACCGCCAGGCGTTCATTTCGCGCCACTTCTTGGACGGTGTCCAAGGTTCAGCATTTGTTTCCTCGTCTACCTTTCGCTTCTTCACGAGTTCCGTTCTCAGGGCATTGGTTTTGGCCTTCACCTTTTTGCCGGCTCGCCCGAGCAAGAAAACATCTTTGAAGGTGTGAAAACGATGCAAGGCGTCCTCCATGGAGCTCAAAGTTGCATCATCGTGAGATTTATATCGAGCATAGATATAGAATTCTAAGAATGCCTGTGTGCACTCAATTGAGCGATTGAATATGGGACGCTGAGCGGGGTTTCCACCTCGTAGAGACTGGGTTACAACTCCTAGCATGTACCGGCTCATTTCTTTCATCTCTTTCCCATTCCATTGAGAAACTTCCTCATATGACTTATTTTTTGGTGTGAGGTCGTGGTAAGCAGGCACGGATAACAATATTGCATTGTACTTGTCAAGCCGTTCGTGCGTCTTCATGAGGTGGAAAATCCACTTCTGGAGGTGGTGAAGCATGCCGATCTGCATTGTATGAAGGAGGTCGGGCTTCAGTAGGTCGCTCACGATACAGGGAATATGTTGAAACACGTTGAATTCTCGGTGGACATGGTGTGACGAGAGTTCGGCATCGGCTGCCTTGGTGTTGGCATCGCTGAGCATTCTATATAGATTGTAATCCCGCCGGGGGTGTTGCTTGTCAGAAGGGACATAATCTCGAAGTTCGGTCTTTGGACACTCGCACCAAAAACAGACATGCCGCTCGAGATGATGTAGGTGGCTATACTCAGGGCAATCTGCAAGCCATGCTGCTAAAACCGGTTTCCAACGCCTGAAGTTGCCATCTGCACAGAGAACATTGAAATACCAGCTCTCGGCGTTGGGATTTTGTTTAAAGGTGAGAGGCTTGAGTACCCGCCGGAGTACTTCGTTCAGCACCTCTCGGTTTGTTTGCCGCTGCTCATCCAGCCGCTTCTGAGGAATATTGCGGTTCTTGATCGGAATCGGCAGGAGAGGGACCATTACGATGGTGTGCGCTGAAGGCATCTGGCAGATCTTCGAAGATAGATTGCCAATTGTCATATATACAGGCCACTCTTTCTTGTGGCCGGCAAAATTCGAGAGATGTGTTCCGTCGGACATGAAGATCAAGGGAACCAGTGTATCGCCCAGTCTGAGTGTTGCCTTAACCTCGATTAGCATGTTATTATCCTGGAGTATCTCTGCTTACCTGTCTCTCCCAACACCAGTCCGCAGTGTGCATTTCAGTATAGAGGCGTTTCGGTGGCGTATCGCTGTCAAAGCAACGCTGAGGGGCGTAAATGAGATGCTTGGCGTAGGCTGGCTGCCGCATCAACCATCTCATGCTTTTGATGATGTGTCGACTCCAGTATTTGATAGGCCGTTGGTGATTGTCATTCCATCTCATATCCTCGAGAGTGTGTAGTGCGCACTCCCCGAGAGCCTGATCATCTGGCATGCTACCCACGAGCTTCTGGACGCCATCCCCGTTTTTGAAGCTTGGGAAACGCAGAGCGGTGTTTTCTTCCTTCAGCACGTTGTCATAGTATGTCTTCATACCCTTCTTCTTGATCCCACACTGGATATATTTGTACTGTTCATGCGTCGCAAACGGGTAGTAGGGATTGTTCCGTAGGTTCGTCTCAAGGCAACCCTGAGCGTCGCGTTCCCATGGTTCAGCAATGTAATCGCTCAGCGGAGCGCCGGCGCCGGGGTATGTTTCTGTCCACGGCAGAGGAGGTGGTGGTGGTTGAGACTCCGAGTCTGCGATGTTTTCAATGTGTTCGAGGTAGGGAAATGCGTTCAAGTCTTCGACTGAATCTTTGTTAGCGTTGAATTCACGACGCTGAGCGGGTTCAATGCGTCGGGCCGCTCTGCGAACAGTCAGATTCTTTGCAACTTGAAGGTGTTCAGGATGGTGTAATTTGATATGTTTAAGTCGCCAGCTGTCTGAGGTGAACTTCTTTCCGCATGAAAATTTGGTGCAACGGAATGGGGTCTTCTCTGGCATTGTTGACGACACGGGAGGAGTGGAGTATTCACTATAGAAAGGGACGAAAATTGGAGCTGGGCCTGAGCAGTCTGGTGTGGGTATAAGCTCACGATACTTGAGAGATTTATTGAGCCTCAACACCATCACGCCAGGAGTTGCAAAAACACTGCATGCGCGATGTCCCATAATACTATGAATAAATAAAAAATGAACCCTGAGCAATCCAAAAACCTCGCGACGCGTGTAATAATCAATGCCTGAGATAAATAGATTAGAACAAAGGAAACGAACAAGCCCACAACCCTAACCCAAACGAACAAAACACCTCCACGCGTGCCTTAATCAGTGCCTGAGATGAATAGATTACAGCAAAGGAAACTCACAAGACAAGAACCCGACTCTAACCGAAACGCAACGCGAGGACTGGTTCACTCCTCGCCTACCGAGCCATTCGGGCGCGCCTCAGGGAGAGGCACATCAGGGAGAGGCACATCGGGGAGAGGCACATCAGGGAGAGGGACATCCGGGAGAGGAACATCCGGGAGAGGGACATCAGGGAGACTGTAGCCACAAGCCGATTCGCCGAGTAGCTGCTGCTCCACATCGACATCCGAGGTGTTTCCGGCTGCCTCAGCTTCTCGCAGAGTTGGCGCCGCTGGGCGAGGTTTTTGCAGTGTCACAAGCCCCAAAAACTCCACACCACTGAGGGTATGAGTCTCTGGAGTTCGTGGTCGTGGGGAAGGCTCCGGGGTTTGTGGCCGTGGGGCAGGCGCCGGAGGTTGTGGCCGTGGGGTATGCTTGCGCATCTCCTGGCCTTGCTCAGGTAGCACGGTTGGCTCATCGTCTACCATGGTATCAGCATCGTCAGCCGATGTATTTACCATCTCTCCCTGGCCAATCGTCCGAGGTTCTTTGCCATCATCCTCATCCTTATCCTCCTCCTCATCCTCATCCTCCTCCTCCACCTCCACCTCATCTTCCTTCTCTTTATCTTCCTCCTCTTCATCTTCCTCCTCATCATTGTCACCATCCCTTTCCATATCCACATTGCTGTCTAAATCAACGCCGTCCGGTGCGTCCACATCATCCTCCATGCGCATATCCACATCAGGGTCAAGTTCTGAGCGATATTCGCCGTCCGACTTCTCGGTAGAGTCGGTATCATCATTTGAGGAAATTGACATGGTGGGGGATGCTTCCGGCTCTAAATATACCCGCTCTAGTTAGCCCTCCGTGTCCGAGTCTGCCTCATACCTTTCCTTCTGCAAGTGCAAAGCAATGGCACGAGAGATATCATCTCCCCCTGGGGTTTGTTTAACAATACCTTTCCCTTTACCCTTCCCCTTACCCTTCCCCTTCCCTTTCCCTTTCCCCTTCCCGTCCTTTGTTCCCTTCCCTTTCCCGGTCCCTTTCTCACCGCCCTGCGGGTCCTCCTCACCCTCGCCATTGTCATTGTCATTGGCATCGCCAGGACGGCTCCTTCCACCGCTCGGCGCTCCGGCATCCGCCCAGTTCTCATCATCATCATCCTCGTCGATTATCTCATCCCAATTCAGTGGTCTAATGGCCAGGAAGTCGCCTGGCTTGTACTGCCGGCAGCTTGGTGGCTCAATCTTTGCCCTGAGATGATCGCTACCGTACCAAGAGAATCGCTCGCCGGTGCGTTTAACCTTCCCCGAGCTGGTTGTCTGCGGATTGGAGCGATCGACTTGATCCCCGAAGGCATGGGGGTTGTCCCACCTCCAATTGTTCATTTGGTCGCGGGTTTTGTCAAACATTTGCCCCATATATGAGCGGAAGGCAGCCCACCACTCCCGAAAAGGCGAACTCCTGCTCCTGCGGTGCGGCCACATCAGCTGGAATTGTGAAAAGTGGCGAGTCGTGACTGGATCAAGAAAGATTATATCATAAAAGAGGTCCCATGCCCTCTCGTCCTTAACGCCGCAAACATTGTATATCCGTATGAGTCCACGGATGTGTTCCGAGATGAATCCCTTTATACGGTCCCGATCCAACGACAAGCGTCGATTTATAACCGATGTCGGCATCTTTGCCCTAGCCTTCCCCTTTCCTTTGCTGCTGCCCTTTGGTGCCATCGCTGTGAGTTGACAATGAATCTACATCCGAAACGTTAGCATTATGATACAGTTGCATGTAGCGGAAGGAAGCCCAGAGGGAAAGTACAAAGTTGTGTAGGTTATTGAGTGTGTTTTGGAACGAGAGGCGTTGTTTTGTGCAAGTCACGTGAGGTCGAGATCAGGATGCTGTCGGTGTGTATAATACGAGAGGAAAAGAGAATGGAGGTGTAGGAGGGAAGAAGGGATATATATACTCGAGTTCCGGCGATTTCTTAGTTCAAGGTTCAACTTGTGAGTTTTGTTGGTTAAGGAACACAAAACGGCGCAGCCTTCATCCTGCCGCACCACCAGGCACCTCATGAACGACAAGCCTCGAGACGAGATTTAGTACTCGCCGTGAGGACAGTTTGCAACGCCGGGCGTTGCGTTTGCATCACACATCATTTTTACCGCTCAGACCTCGTGCATCTCGGAGGAAACTGAGTAGTTCTCAGTTTGTCCCAACTGTGCAACCATCCAACACGGCTACCAACGCCTAGCAGTGGAAAAAGCACACGCAACTGATGTCATAGGATAGAGAATACGTCATTGTTCGCTTTGTGATGCTTTTAGCTCTGCCAAAGTGGGATTTCCACCGGGAAGCTGAAGATATACACAATCGATGGTTCGAAGTATTGTGCCAAGAACGAGTGCAATACGATGATAATCGCGCCAAGATGGCATAAACACCCTTCAAGCGGTGCAAATAGACCTTCAGACGTTGCTGTAACAGTGAATATCAATGCTCAGTTTAATCTGAGTTTAATCTGATGGCAGTTAACCCCATAATTGAATGCTTTGGAAGGGATCTCGTCCCCGAGTATTGTCAGGGTTTAGAGTCTGGCACGGTCTACACTGCGCCTCCCTTTTTTGTCGAATCCGTCCAGGGTCGCTCAAATAGGAGTCTACCTCGCCTGCCGTTGCATATGCATGCAGAGGATATTATTCCTACCTTCTTAAAGTTGAACATCTATATCGGAATATGCCTTCCCAAAGCCCTCACCCTGGCACGACTCCGGTCGTACGAAATGTTCGAAGTCTTGCTAATCGTCAGAATCAACAAAAGCGTGGGCCTTCGGGGAATTCTCAACTTCCGCCTGCTAAGAGACGCGTTTCCGTCCCGGCTGGCGAGAGGGATTCCTCTCAAGGAGAGAGTTTCGGACCCTCTACAATCCAAGGTCAGAACTCCACCCCCTCATCTTCGCTGAACAATTCTCGCGTTGCAGATATCACTCAACGCGTGGCTTCCACCCCGTCCACTACACAGCGACGGTCAATAATTACTCCAACCACCACGCCGGGTACAAGCAGTCGTAACACACCAGCTCCCAGCGGAACCATACAGACAGACTCAACGCGTCGCGTTGTATCCAGCCCAGCATCCGGCATTGCTAGCACTCCCACTCCTCTCAGCGATCTTGAAAACCTGCCTACCCCCATCCCGAATCCAGAACCCCGCGCGATCATTACATATCCACTGCGAACGCGAGCTACCGAAAAGAATCGGAGACAGAGGCAGTGGCAATGGCAACCACAGGCGGTGTCTACACCTCGATCAATGGTCTCCGGCAGTCGCAGCATCCATCGATTTGGTCACTCAGACATGATGCGTCTTGTATTTGCAACAGGCAGACTCCTGGAGCTCTACATGTGGAACAGACGGCCGTTTATGAGTGCAAGCGACTTGGAGACAGTAAGTTATGCAACGCGACGTGTTGCGAAAACATTAGCTGAAGCCCCACACTGGCAGATAATAGAGACGTACTGGAACACCGCTATGCAGCAAAACAACATTTGGTCCATAGCATTCGAGGCACGCACAAAGGAGATCTTGAAAGAGGTATGCTGAATCAACGGCCCACGGTGGATATTACACGCTCAAACAGGTACCAGGTTCGCGCACAAGTCGATAAGGTTAAATCCCATTTTATTCAATCAGTAAGGGACAACATTGCAGAGCTTTATGATCTTCACCGCTTTGAATCCGCCGCAGAGCGTTTGGAATTCATTGATTCCCTTCTGGCAGACAATAAGTATATTTTTCCTGTAGCAGAGCGTGTGGAAGGTGGTGTACGCGGTCCAAATCCAACGCAGAGAGAGTCGAAAGCTTATAACGAATGGCTAGCGTCCACTCTACTTCCTGGTGGAGGCAATCCCGCGGTTTATCTACATCAAATTTTATCATCGGGCGAATAACCGCGGTATGTATGCTGATGGATTTATAATTCCATGATTAATGACAAGGACGGTCATATACCCTCCCCACTGATCATGTTTACATGCACCGCGTTGCACCATGCTCTCCTGGAGTGGCAAAAGAACAAAGGTGTTCATCCGAAAGCTTCCAAGTCAAAGCTGAAAGCGAACAGACCTGATCGCTCGAACTACTTCAACCACAACAATGACGGTAGTAAGATCACATCCTGCTGCGCTGTAACTGGTCGCAAGTTGTTAACCTCGCCTGGCGTTGCAGACACGTATACGTTCTTGATGAATACCTGGAACACACTACCGGAGAGCTATCAACAGAGGGTGTATAACAACACTCTTGCTACAGTCAAGCGTCAGATCCAACAGGCGGAGAACCCAACGCCTGCCGTGGAGATCAGCGTGAAAGCAGCGCGTGTTGACAATGCTATTATTCTTGATTATTTGGCCTCCGAAGTGGCGCTTGAGGAGCCTGAGATCGCAAGCACTGACCCAAACATCCCGATAGACAACAATTGCACTGATGACGAACTTCATTTCGGGATGCCAAGGGGCAGCGGGGATTACTAAGATGAAGGTGATGAAAGCGACGATCGCGATGCCATCCCCACCGCCATCCGGCGACGACGGCCCGCAACAGAACTCGAGAGGTTTGACCTGGGAACCAGTGATGTCGACGGGTATGAGGGCGAGGATGGCGACGATGCGGATGCGGATACCGATGCGGATGCGGATGAGGAGGAAGAAGCATCGCAAGTCGATGATGGATCAACGCAGAATGTGTAGGATTGACCTGGGGCCCAGTGATGTCGACGGGTATGAGGGCGAGGATGGCGACGATGCGGATGCGGATGCGGATGAGGACGAAGAAGCATCGCAAGTCGATGATGGATCTACGCAGAATGTGGAGGACTGAGGGCATAGTACTAGACAGTGTGACGATTGGACTGTATATTTCAGACCTGTAAAATACGATAATGGCGAAGCAAATGCAACGGCAAGCAAGGTATCCGAAGCGAAGACTGTATTGCAGTATGTGACACAATCTCAAAGCTAAACATATATGGGGCGAGTGTGGCATCCGATATATTATAGCAATAGCGGAGAGGTAAAATGTAGCTATCGGCCGAAGAAAGGCATAAACATCGCCAGGTGTTGTGTGAATGGCTACAGCATGACTGCAGCCCCTGTGATGAGTGTAACACACGTGTCGTTCTGATGGTACGTATACCGGGCGCATAGTCATGGATGTGAGTATGCAACGCGACCCGTCGCCTGGGCGACAGGTAGCGTGTAATTCTCCGTCACAGGGTACGAGGTTCCGTCAGAGCCGTCAGAGCTGTCCGGAACACCCGGGTGTTTCAGACGGAAACTAGGGTTGTTGCTGATGCATGCAAATGCCTGCCACTGCTCATCCAACACCCAAAATTTCTGAGATATTACTGCATGATTTGCAGCTGTACGATTTAGGCCTGTCCCGTCCACTTTGGGTGTGGTTATAAATACAGAGGGATTTTGTAAATCCTGGAATTTGAGCTGCATTTCTGTGCATTCATCATAGCCCATTTCAGCATACATGTGGAATATATCAACATTATCCACAAAAAACTTTGTTAGCCACCACTTCAAATGACGAACTTCGCCAGGCAGAGGACAAAATAGCACTGCCTTTTTTGGAGGAGGTGCACTGGGCGGTGCATTTTCGTTTCTCTCTTCTGAGAGGAGCGTCTCTCATACTGCATCGTCTTGGTCAGGTTCGGAATACTATGCAGGTTCCTTAATAAGCAATAGCAACAATGTCTCCCTGAGCCATTGGAAATTCAGAGATTCCACCCAAGTATCGAGTGGCCATTCATCGTGCCATTGTCCAGAAACATCGTTGAGATCCTCGGTGTCTCCCAACACTATCGAGAAACTAGGTAGCTGCCATCTATGAACCCTCCATGCTTCAGAAGCACCCCATGAAGTGTACCTCTCCACCAGGGTCTTCAGATGTACTTGCTCTTCCTCAGTCCACTTGAGATCAATGAGGTGTGCATTCTCCTTTGGTATCCGGACGAGTGGTTTTCCATTGGCGAGTTTCAATTCTGACCACCACCTGACTATCCATGGCTTTGCAATCTGAATCATCCGGTGCGCCACATCCTGTGGAACATCTTCGTCTTTAGTCCGGATAGCATGCATCAAACTCTTCACAGCAGAATACAATGCCTCAGCACCATGCTTTTCCATCACAGTATCATCCTCTGGATCTTCGGGTTAGTATTAGCAATGGGTCAAAATTCCAGGTTCGGTTCGACGACTGGTTCCGACCCGGATCTGGACCGTTCCAATGGGTTTCCACACAAAACCTGCTCCTCAAAAGTCAACATTTCTTGCTGCAATTAAGTATTGGAGTTCTCATTGTATCGCGACATAATCTATATGTGAAATATGCAGTTTGATGCCCTCTTTCATCTCCCATTCTACGATTTGCAATCGGATCAATAGTCATTGAGTCGTGATGGAAACCCAGTTATTTTGGGGTGATATTCAGCTCAATTTCCAAGCGACTCAACGAATATTGATCCGATCGCTAATCTGAGAAAGGGAGATGAAATAGGGCATCAATCTGCACATTTCACAAATAGATCATGTTGTGATACGATGAGAATTTATATACTTAATTGGAGCTAAAGTTGTAGGAATAGTAAAATTGAACTGCGGTCCAGTTCGAACCTGTCTCTGAACCCTGTGGGTACCCCTGTTTTCCGGGTAACAACTGGGACTGGACTGTCCAGTCCAGTTCCAAACTCAGACCACAGCCGGGTAACCCGGAACCGTTGCTAACACTACTTCAGACGCACCTGAAAACAGCAACATCGTCCAAAAACACCACTCATAGAGTGAATGGAATCCCGATGTAGCTATGACTTGAAGTTTGAATCCAATTTTCGCATTCATCGCAATTTCCCAGTCCACACTGTTTTTAGTCTTATACCGATGGGACTCATCAAAAATCCAAAACCTCCATGCACAGTAGAAGAGTTGGCCGTTACTTGATACTTTCGCTCTGGATGTTAAGGTATCATACGAAGCAAGTTGGATATTTCATCGGTTTTCTGGCTTGTCAGTACTGGTTTTCCGATCCTCGTGTGTGAAATTCGCATTTTCGGCGTGCAATAAGTTGACGAGTTTGAATTTGGTTCCATGTGTAATCTCGTTGATAACACTGATGAATGTCTCAGCCACTCCGGGCATTCTTACCACCAGGATTGGTTCAAGGGCTGAGATCAGCGCTGGATGTCTGTGGGGCGGTGTTGACTGGATCACCAACAGGCGGCAGGGCACAGAATTCAATCTCGGGAACGAATACCACTCCCGTTCGTCACGGACAATGCCGGGAAAGTCGTTGTGCGCCAAAATCACCCACTCTTCAAGGGTATTCCCCCATAAAATGGACAGTGGCAACCCCATTATAATTTTCTCTGTCACCAATTTGCAAAGCATTGCCACTGCAACCGAGGTGAAAGTCTTTCCAAGATCCATTTCATCCGCCACCAGCACTCCTGGCATATCAGCATCCCAACCCCATCTCCTCATGATGAACCAGATGGCCCAAACCTGCTGCGCCAAAAACTTAGTTCCGGGTAGGCCTGGAATTGAATACTTGCAGCCTGGAACACAGCCATCTGGTAATTGGCAAATAAGACACGCATTCAGCAGCCTGACTGCTTCATCAAGACACTTGTGTTCAAATTCGTTGTTGATTGTATTGAGAACCGTATTCGGTACTAAACTTGTATTTTCTGGATCGAGGATCTCCTCACCATCCTCCACTTGCTCCTGAACCTCCCTTGCACTTTTGTCCATGTTCTTTTCGTCCTCAATGATCTCTTTCAGTTGCTCAGATGTAAGCTGGGCAGATAAGCTCACATTCCGGCGCTTCTGAAATTCATCTCAATGTTAGGTATTTCACAGAGAAGCAACCTTTTGAACGAATACATGTGGATGGAATATAATCAATTCTATTCTTTCAATCAGAACTTACATTAATACAGGTATCATTCTCTTGCCCACCATCTTCCTCTCCCTGCTCTTCTCCCTCTCTTCCACCCTCTTCAGAACCTTCCAAAGTCTATGTATAATAATTAGCAGTTGCTTACGTCTAGCCTTAACACGGCTAGCAGGATTACCTTTATCGGCCTAATTATGTGCTCAGCAATCTTCTTACCTGTCGCTCTCTTCATTTCTACCACAAATATCTTCACACTATGTTCAAGTTTCAACTTGAAAACATTTGAAAGGCAACAGTTGTAGGAAATCTGGCCATATATGGCGTCATTGATCATTTGCCCATGTATGTATATTCCCATATACTCTTCTTCCAATTTGTCCTGCTCCAAGGTGCACTTGAACATTAATGTGAGAATGTATGGCTCTTTTGGGCCGCCATTTTTGTCGATGAAATCAACCAACTCCTCCCAGTGCCTCACATCTGTATACGAGGCTTGGAGTTGTTTGGGGTCTGGAACCATATCCTTCCCAGTGGACACCCAGTGAATCATAACTGTAAACGTTGTATTTGGCAACTCTGGGAGGTTACTTCACGCCTTTTTGCCTGCGTGCTCTCCCAAATCAGTCGCTGGTCGCTTGTTGCCTCACCTTCCCTTTTTCCTCGCCTCTCGAATTTCGCTTGCACATTTCTTCAAAAACATCTCCACCCACTGCCGGCGACTGCATTCAGCATTATCGAAATTTACCAACAGCAGCCAGTCCTCGAATGTTGCCTAACAATTTGTTACCTCCATCTCCCAATGCAGCGGTCCTTCCCAAACTTGTTTCAATCGGTTCTGCCCCCGAATATTCGACCGATGCTTCTTTTCAAGAAACCCCACCACCCATACTGTCTTCCACTTGTTGAATGCACTAAAGTTGGGCTGCACCATTCTTTTGGCATATTGCTTCAAGGAGAACTCCGTTTGCTTCAGGCTAATTGGGGGTTTGCCTTCTGCACCGCCCAAGTCCGACGAATTGTCACTCTCATCATCTGCATTACATTCGTCATAGGACATCTCCGGCAATGGGGGCAAGTCCGCAATCCCTGCGACATATGTTTTCCGCAGTTCCGCTGCCGGCTTGAATCTTTTCATCAGAAGGCTTATGGGGTGTCTCTCAAGAGCGCCGGAAGGAGGTTTGAGGTGGAGGAGACGAGCTGGAAGATGTTGGCTGATTGACTGGAAGATTTCCCGGCAGTCTTGGAGGCACTCTCGGTGCACCTGGAGATGATGGCCCTGGTCCTGGGAACTGCTGAGGGGGGAACATCTGAGACCCATCATAACCAGCTTGGTGCAGGTTATATCCTTGCCACAGTGGCCCATAACTTGGATATCCTTGGCTTGCACTGCTGGTAGGTTGTGAACTGTGCGTCATGTTGAATGGAGACTGGTGATAAAACTGCGGAGCGCATCGAAATGGCTGCTGTAAAGCAGGGTAACCGTACCATTGTGGCGGATAATATTGAGTGGTGTGTTCCCCAAATTGACTGCCTTTGCAAGTGGCATGTCATGAACTTTTGTCCGGTGATTCTGAATTGTCATTGCTGCGTTGTTGCGAGCCAAATAGGCCACCAGGTGGAGCCATATTCACTGTGTTTAGTGGAGATTCTTTCGTCGACATGCTCTGTGGAACAAAGATAGTGTAAACTACTATTGATGCGAGATGAGATATAGAATCAATCGGAGTATGGTTGAGTATATTGCAGGTAGCAGTAACCTTCGGCAGAATGAAGGGCTTCGTATATGCTATTCTGTTGTCACGATCTGTGGTGTTTCACTACACCTGTGATTCATGTAACCAACCCGGACCTTGAGAAAAAGAAACCTTAATCAAACACATCCCGCCTTTCTTTGTTATATGCTCGAATTCCTATACTAGGATATTGGATAGGTGCTCACCTTCATACGCATCGATGACTTTACAGGTCATAGAAGGGATATGATATAATATCCCCAGGAACCCAACAAGAACTATATCCAGTATAAAGGTTAGCACAACTAGGGATATTATACATACGTTGTGCATGTACGACCTTGCAACCTCATTCAATAGAAGGCCTGTGCGTCGAGCAGCAACAGTGATTGCTTTCAATTGAGCTCTTTGTCTATAGATCTTAGTTCTCCTTATGATTCACACTCCAGTCAAGGATCGTTACTGAAGCAAACATCCTACCAGCATTATCAGTTCTCGATGATCAATGCCCGGACATCCAGCTAGTTAGGAAACTCACCTATTCAATGTATTATGACGATCCACCTTCATTTTCAGCTGCTCGGATGCTCGAGCGTAGGCATAACTCACAATGACGTAGTATAAGGCCCCATTGTCGTGATTGCCGGGATGACAAAAGAAACCTCCCCCCCGCATTTGGCGAGGTGCGATGTGGCTGTGAATGTGTTACGCTAACCTGAGTTAGCTCGCTTTCAAACCAATATCGCTGAGGCTCTATATCATCCCCAGAAGCATCATCGAGATTCATCTGAATATGTGTTCAGTGACCATTTCTCAAATATGGTCAACACTTGCCAGATACATCTCAAGTATTTTATCTACAAAAGGAAATTATTCGACGAGAACCGACTCGAGGCTCACTATCAACAATATCACCCAATATTGATGAATAAAGGGCTATTACCTGATGGGATTTTACCATCTGCAGGCTGGAATCAACCCGAGTCATCATGGTTCGACTTCAGTCGGTGCACCTAACTGGCCATCGATGAGCTTCGTCAACTACTTCATCTACCAATAGCCAATGCACCTGGTGCACCACCACCTGAAGATTCTCCCGACCAAGAAACAATAGACCTCCAGAAGCCTGATCTGACTTGTACCCCTGATCCAACAAAGACGAGGGCTCATAGGCAGGTAGTTGGAGTGGATAATGCAGAGGGGAAAGCATATGGCAAAGCAACTGGATTGTACCACAAGTATCACAAGTACTCAGAATAATGGAATCCATGGCATCCTTTTCAGTCAGCAGACGACTTTCAACAGGCTCAATCATTTATCCAGCAAACGAAAATGTGGATAGATCAACATCTGAGGTGTGGACTGGACAACTTCAACATCGAATCATTTCAATCAGCAGATGCTCTATGAATGCTCCTCTCTAGACTTGATTTTGGGCTCGGCAATGATAGTGGGATCAAAGATCATTCGCACATCTTCGGAACATCATACTACTGGGATATTTTCAAATGTATACAGTTGCTTTTGGCACATCTCCCATTTCAGGTGCGCCTCGATTTTCAACTGGAGCGCCTTGGGGACTCGAAAAGTAGCCGAATATACAGTGAGATGAATCCAGGCGATTGGTGGTGCCAAACGCAAGATCAGCTTCCTGCTGGAGCGATGATTGTGCCAGTCATTTGTGCATCCAACAAGACCCACTTGACCAATTTTTCAGCTGACGGGCATGCCTGGCCGCTGTATGTCATGATCAGTAATATTCGAAAAGATATCCGCCGTACACCTAGAAAGCTCACCTGAATCCTTGTTGGGCTGATCCCCTGTGCTCCAAAATGTGCCAAAAATACTGATGAGACATGGCATTCCACCGTTAGAACAGTGCTATCCCCACTCCAGAATCTTGACATCACTGGCCCTGGCTTGAAATGGGATTGTGCTGATGGATTCCAGAGACAATGTTATTCTCTTTTGGCTGCCTGGGTCGGGGATTATCCGGAACAAGTCATGGTTGCTCAAGTCTCATATGGCTCATGCCTGATGTGTGAAATGCCTAAAGGTGCACCGATGGGGCATTGAACTTTTCAACCACTTGATAACCCTTGAGATTAGCATGTTTACTTGGAGCTTCTGGACGAAAGGAATATCGATGTTCTGCACACTCTTGGCGTTCATCCAATCCGCAACCAGTTCTGGCAATACCCTCTCTGCAATGTCTATCGCCTTTGGCAGCCTGATGAGTTGCATCAGCTGCTCCTGGGTTTAGTTAAAGACTTATTGCACTGGCTGCTCAAATACCTGAAAGCTACAAATGTCAAGGATCAATTTGGCAATCAATTCACATCAGTACCACGAGATCCAGACTTTCAGCACTTCTCAAAACCATTCGATTCGATGAAAAGCGGCTCCTGGCAGGGAAAACAAATCCAGAGAATGATCAGAACACTGGCAGTGAATTGCGCTCCAATTCTTGACTGCTCCCATGATGCCGGAAAAACTGCGGCGAAAACAGCCTCTAATGCAATGGTGATGGGAGCAGTGCGGACATTATGTGAATTCTCTCTACTTGTCAGCCAACAAAATCACTCTGATCTATCCCTCGCAGCACTGGACAATGCACTGAAGTGATGTTACATGAAGAAGGGTGCCTTTCGAGATCACATAATGTCGAAGGCTGCGAAGGCCAAAGTGGATGAACTATTGGCAGGAGAATCCCATCATTTACAAGAACAAAAGATTCATAAAATCTGTGCTGCAATGGAGGTTCAGCTGTACAGGGCAGAAAAGGTTACTGTATCAAAACGAAGGCAATTTCAGGTGTACCTGGACGGAGCCCAACAAGCAGCAACCATATGGTCAGATTCTGATCGGCAGAGGGCAATTGAGTGATTGGAGGGCGAAATCCATAAGGTGACACCTGCTAAATGCAAGCTTTTCAATGAATTATTCCAACATCATGTGGGACAACTACTGCAGGAAGTCGGGACAAAGGCAACCGGTCGCAGAAGCATATTCGCTAAAAAACCTTGCTCAAGTAAAGACTGCTGCAGAAGAAGAGGCTTACGGGGCAGTAAACATGATCCCCGACAAGTGTGTGCAATTTCAGGTCTGTCTATCCAATGCTGAGTTTGAAGCCACCACCTGGAGTATCACTGATAGGGACTGCGTTGTAAATCAGCTCAATAGAGAGATTTACGGTATCACTTCCAAAGACCAGATGCAGTTCACGAAGGAATTCTCCATCCACTTGATTGAGTTTGAGGCTTGGTGGCAGGCAATTGGCGTTCAGGAGCTCCGGAAAACCTTCCAACAGCGTGAAATCCATTTTGGATATCCACTAATGCATCTTGTGAGCCATATATCAGAGTCAATTCGGCGAATGGATTCCAGTGACAATTTCACCACCAATATTTGTGAATGGCTACATATCGGCAATGTAAAAGAGGCATATCGATCTACCAAAAAAGTCAATTCCATTCAATAGATGCTCAAGCACAATGACCGGTGTACCGGTCTTAACTATATGGAGGAGACACTGTCATATCTTGCCCTTCAAGGCTGGTACGATATTGACTCTGCGAAAATTTTCAACCTACTATCAGCTGCCGATACATGGTGAAATACGCGCTGAGCCCATCTTCTATGCCTCCAGCATTGTCAGAAAGAGCCATTTTTCCGGCCCGTATCACAACAGGTACATCATTTGAGAGAAACTCATGTCTGTGGCGTGTGCAGAAGTATCAAATTAACCTCACTCAGAGATGCATCAGTAGATTTCGGAATTCCCAACTTTGAACAGCTATTCCTGTTAGGGGTTGTCCTTAACAGCGATAATAACACTTGAATTATGGTTATAAGATGCATACATATCTACGATATGCATAACACCTATGCATGTAATATTCAAGTCGGTCAGTAATATGCTCTTTAGCAAGAGTTCATATTAGTCGTACGAAGAATGGACATAGGGGTTCTATCTTCGTTTACTCCTGGATACTCTGCGGGACATGCATGTTGTCATGTACGGCAGTTGATAGTCAATATGCGATTACAAGGACTCTTCACACCCACCCGTAACAGGTCCGGATACCGTGGGGCACGTTTCGGTCAGGAGAATAGTCTCGACCTTAGCATGACGTAACTGAGAGAATAAGTGACATAGGCACTGGCCTAGAGCAAGCACTGCTTGTTGGTTCAAGCAGTCTGGATCACAATGTAAACTCGTATCAAATACAAGCTTACGCGTCAATGTTCTTCGTTTGCATAGTATCAGTTGGTTGCCGATTAAATCTATGACGTAATTAATAACTCACTTCCATGAGGGATTAAGAGGCGATAAGCATCATCAACTTGGTTGGTGGATGTTCCAGCTACCGACTCGTACGATTGCAATAATGTCTAAAGTCTATTTGTCTGACGTGTGCGATGGATGGCCTGATTGTCAGGAGCGTAATGCTTTCAAACCACATTGCAGATAAGAGAAGCGTCTTGGAAGAGATAGCACTCAGGCGTGGGGGCCTGGGGAATGGCTATAAAGAGACATCAGTGTCGCAAAGGATTTGAAAGAAGCAAGCAGCTAGCATTAGTCAACACAGAGCACCGAAGACAATCTTAAAATATTATTAACAATTCTATCTATTAAGACCTTTTAAACATTTCTACCCAATTTCACCTCCGAAATCAGACAACATATGTCTGGTTGACACTTGACACAATCCAAATACGCTCTGCAACATGCTGTCGTACTATTTGGAGAGTTACTTACTCAACTGGCAGAAGCACGTTTAACCCACACTTACCGAGTGGTTTTTCGTTTCTGCAAACTTGAGGGTATCTACTACCTGGTGTTGAGGTACTTGAACACCAGCGCATCACCGTTTTAGAAGTGGGCAGAAAAGTGGTTGCACGACGGGGAAGTTTAATCTTCCTTTACATTGGAGATGGGCACTGGATGAGGTTTGATCTTGGGCGCTCTTGTATGACAGTACAAGAGGTTGAGTCTTAGGACAAGACAAGGAGAGAAAGAGTCTCTTAGATAGGCTGTTGTGCTTAGATCAATAAATATTGTATTGATTATTGGGATCTAAAACACCCCCATGACAATTCCGTACACAAATTGAGGACGACTGGGGACATGAAGTTAGTGGACTTGGGCTTGGATATGATCAGAATGTACTCATAGACAGTGTATTTATTAAACTTCAGAATGGGCTGTTATACTACCGTCAACCATATCACTGCCCTATATCTGTTGAGCGTCAGGGACTTGATTGCAAGGTACAATATATGAATGCCATCCAAGGGATCATGCCTGAATCTAATAACATTTGGGTCCAATGTATGGACAGTGACCTCGATAACATCTTCCAAGGCCGAGTTCCTTCTTTTCCTGTATTATACTTCAGCTGGTCTCCACCGAATCAGATCCTCCGATTTCAGGAGTACCTGTCTGCCGGAAAATCGATATCCATGTTCTCTAAGAGATGCAAGACAACCCAACAATGAATATTATGTCCTCAACCTCAAGAATATGTGGTGGTGATTCCAACAAAGTACAATGATCCGCATGGTTGGGCTGCTTCTGTTGGCGGGTTCATCCTGGTTGTCAAACAGACTGATAAGATGCATATTGTACCTTTCGGAGCAATTGTTGGACCTGCACATTTGGTGCAAGAGAATAATGCTGCATCAGATAGAATCAATAGCATATGGCTTGTAAATAATCATGTGGATTTAGATACCTACTGGACTGTGTATTAAAGTTACAATGCCTGAATCAAGGTGTGCAGAAGATAGTTAATTGAATTGTACTATTTGATATAAACATTATAATAATCACGCCCGGAGAGTATGGCTCGAGGTTCGAGGTGCACCGGAATACTCTCGGAGATGTGGCCAATACTCCCAATAGCTCCAAAATTTGCACATCTTAATAGTTTGATTTGGAAGCATTTTGAAGACAACTATACACTCTTCAGGATATTCTTGGATTCTGTTCCACAACCGCCGGAGTATTTGAGAGCACAGCTGAAGTAGTCTCGGAGCACCTGAGAGCACATCGCTTTGCATTCAGCCTATCTGGGAGCATCTGGGAGCATCTGGAAGGATCAGTGTGGCTGTTCAGAGTTGCTCAGTTGTTTGGTTATGGCTTCCAAACCATTTTACATTTTGCTGATGGAGGAGTGGAGTATTCAGTGGAGAATGGGACGAAAGTTGGTGCTGGGCCTGAGCAGCCTGGTGTGTAACCTCACGATACTTTCAGCTAACTTGAGAGATTTATTGAGCTACAACACCATCACAAGGAGGTTCCTTACACGCCAGGAGTTGCAAAAACGCTGCATGCGCGATATCCCATAATACTATGGATAAAATAAACCCTTAGCGATCCAAAAACCTCGCGATGCGTGTAATAATCAATACCTGAGATAAATAGATTAGAACAAAGGATATGGACAAGACAAGAACCTGACCATAACCCGAATGCAACGACCATTGCCTCCTCTGCAATGTGAGGACTGGTTCACTCCTCGCCTACAGAGCCATCCAGGCGTGCCTCAGGGAGAGGGACATCGGGGAGAGGGACATTCGGGAGACTGTCTCCACCTGCCGATTCGCCAAGCAGCTGCTGATCCACATCCACATCCAAGGTGTTTCCAGCTGCCTCAGCTTCCCGCAGCCATGGCACCGCCGGGCGAGGTTTTTGTGGCGTCACAAGCCGCAAATCCTCCAGCCCACTAAGACAATAGGTCTCCGGGGTTTGTGGTCGTGGGCGAGGCTCCGGGGTTCGTGGCCGTGGGGTATGCTTGCGCATTTCCTGGCCTTGCTTGGGTAGCACAATTGCCTGATCATCTACCATGGTATCTACATCGTCAGCCAATGTATTTACCATCTCTCCCTGGCCAAACGTCCGAGGTTCTTTGCCATCATCTTCATCCTCCTCCTCATCCTCCTCCTCCTCCTCCTCCTCCTCCTCCTCCTCCTCCTCCTCCTCCTCCACCTCCTCCTCCTCCTCCTCCTCCTCCTCCTCCTCCTCCTCCTCCTCCTGCTCCTCCTCTTCCTCTTCCTCGTCCTCCTCCTCCTGATCTTCCTCCTCCACATTTTTCTCTTCTTCATCGTCACCATCCCTTTCCATATCCACATCGCCATCTAAATCAACGCCGTCCGGTGCGTCTATATCATCCTCCATGCGCATATCTACATCAGGATCACATTCAGAGTCGTATTCGCCGTCAGACTCAGTAGAGTCGGTATCATCATCTGAGGAAATTGACACGGCATGCAATGCTTCTGGCTTTAAATATACCCGCTCTAGTTAGCCCTCCGTGTCCAAGTCTGCCTCTGACATTTCTTTCTGCAACTACCAAGCAACGGCACGAGAGATATCATCTCCCCCTGGGGTTTCTTTGACAATACATTTCCCTCTACCATTTTCCTTCCCCATCCCCTTCCATTTCTCCTTCCCGTTCTCAGTCGCCTTCCCTTTCCCCTTCCCATCCTGTGTTCCCTTCTCTTTCCCAGTCCCTTTCTCACTGCCCTGCATGTCCTCCTCACCCATGCCGTTGTCATTGTCATTACCATCTCGAGGACGTCTCCTTCCACCACTCGGCACTCCAGGATCCACCCAGTTCTCATCATCATCATCCTCGTTGATTATCTCATCTCAATTCAGTGGTTCAACGGCCAGGAAGTTGCCTGGCTTGTACTGCCGGCAGCTTGGTGGCTCAATCTTTACCCTTAGATTATCACCATCATACCCAGAGAAAGACTCCCTGGTGCATTTAACCTTTCCCGAGTTGGTTGTCTGCGGATTAGAGGGATCAACTTGAACCCCGAAGGCATGGGGGTTGTCCCACCTCAAATTGTTCATTTGCTCGCGGGTTTTGTCGAACATTTGGCCCATATATGAGCAGAAGGCTGCCCGCCACTCCCGAAAAGGTGAACTCCTGCTCCTGCGGTGCGGCCACATCAGCTGGAATTGTGAAAAGTAGCTAGTCCTGACTAGATCAAGAAAGATTATATCATAAAAGAGGTCCCAGGCCATCTCATCCTTGACGCCACAAACATTGTATATGCGTATAAGTCCACAGATATGTTCCAAGGTGAATCCCTTTATACGGTCCTGATCCAACAACAGGCATCAATTTATAACTGATGTCGGCATTTTTGCCCGAGCAGTTGCCTTCCCGTTTCCTGTGCGGCTGCCCTGTGGTGCCATCGCTGCGAGGTGAAAATGCATCTACATCTGAGGGGTTAGCATTATGATACAGTTGAACTTAGCGGAAGGAAGCCCAGAGTGAACGTACAAAGTTGTGTAGGTTATTGGGTGTGTTTTGGAACAAGAGGCATTGTTTTGTGCAAGTCACGTGATGTCAGAATAGTTCAGGATGCTGGCGGTGAGATTAATACAGGAAGAAAAGAGGATGAAGGTGTAGGCGGGAAGAAGGGATATATATACTTGAGTTCTTGCGATTTGATTCATATCCTGCGTTTGTTGGTCAATGAACACATAGCGGCCCAGCTTTCATCTTGCACAACCACAAGGCACCTCATCAATAAGGAGCCTCGAGACGAGATTCAGTACTTGCCGTGAGGACAGTTTGCAACACCGGGTGTTGCTTTGGCATCACACACCACTTTTAAAGGTCAGACCTCATGCATCTCAGAGCAAACTGAGTAGTTCTCAAGTTGTCCCAACTGTGCAACCATCCAACATGGCTACCAATGCCTAGAGGTGGAAAAAGCACACCCAACTGATGTCACAGAATAGAGAATACATCATTGTTTGCTTTGCGATGCTTTTAGCTTTGCCCAAGGGGGATTTCCACCGGGAAGCTGAAGATATACACAACCAATGGTTGAAAGTTTTGTGCCAAGAGTGAGTGCAATACGATGATAATCGCGCCAAGAAGGCATAAACACCCTTCAAGCGGTGCAAATAGACCTTCAGACGTTGCTGTAACAGTGAATATCAATGCTGAGTTTAATCCGAGTTGAATCTGATGGCAGTTAACCCCATATTTGAATGCTTTTTAAGGATCTCGCCCCGAGTATTGTCACAGGTTAGAGTCCAGCGTGGTCTACACTGCGCCCCCCGTATTTGTTGAATCTCTCCATGGTCGCTCAAATAGAAGTCTCCCTCGCCTGCCGTTGCATATGCATGCAGAGGCAATCATTTCTACAGTCTTTACGTCGAACATCCATATCCAATAATGCCTTCCCAAAGACCTCACCCTGACACAACTCCGGTCGTTTGAAATGTTCCAAGTGTTGCTAATCGTCAGAATCAACAAAAGCATGGGCCATCGGGGAGTTCTCAACTTCCCCCTGATACCAGACGCGTTTCCATACCGGCTGGTGAGAGGGATACCTCGCAAGGAGGGAGTTCCATAGCCTCTACAATCCAAGGTCAGAACTCCACCCCCTAATCTTCGCTGGACAATTCACGCATTCCAGATATCACTGAACGCGTGACTTCCACGTCATCCGCTATGCAGCGACGGTCAATACATACTCCAACCGCCACGCCAGGTACAACAGCACACTGAGGAACCTCAAAGACAGACTCAACTTGTTGCATTGTATCCAGCCCCGCATCCAGCAGTGCTAGCACTCCCACTCCTTGCAGCGGTCTTGAAAACCTGCTTACCCTTATCTCCAATCCAGAAGCCCGTGCAATGATTACAAATCCACTGCGAATGCGAGTTACAGCAAGCAATCGGAGCCAGCAGCAGTGGAAATTGCAACCACAGGCAGTGTCTACACCTCGATCAGTGGTCTCCGGCACTCGCAGCATCCGTCAATTTGGTCACTCAGACATGACGCATCTTGAATTTGCAACGGGCAGACTCCTGGAGCTCTCCATGTGGAACAGATGGCCGTTTATGAGTGCAAGCGACATGGAGATGGTAGGTTATACAACGCGATGCGTTGCGAAAGCATTAGCTGAAGCCCCACACTGGTAGATAATAGAGACATACTGGAACACTGCAATCCAGCAAAACAACATTTGGTCCATAGCATTTGAGGCACGCACAATGGAGATCTTGAAAGAGGTATGCTGAAGCAACGGCCAACATTGGATATTACACGCTCAAACTAGTACCAGGTTCGCACACAAGTCGATAAGGTTAAATCCCATTCTATTCAATCAGCAACGGACAATATAGCAGAGCTTTATAATCTCCACTGCTTTGAATCCAACACAAAGCATTTGGAATTCATTGATTCCCTTCTGGCAGATACTGAGTATCTTATTCCTGTGCCAGAGCATGTGCAAGGTGGTGGACACGGTCCAAATCCAATGCAGAGAGTGTCAAAAGCTCCTAACAAATGGCCAGCATTCACTTTACTTCCTGGCAAAAGCAATCCCACAGTTTATTTACATCAAATTTTATCACTGGGTGAATAACCACGGTAAGTATGCTGATGGATTTTATAATTCCATGATTGACAACAAGGATGGTCATGTACCCTCGCCACTGATCATGTTTACCTGCGCCACGTTGCGCCATGCTCTCCTGGAGTGGCAAAAGAATAATGGCGTTCATCCGAAAGCTTCCAAGTCAAAGCTGAAAGCGGACAGACCTGATTGCCCGAACTACCTCAAGTACAAGAATGACAATGGTGATAACATATCCTGCTGCACTGCAACAGGTCACAAGTTGTTAACCTCGCCTGGAGTTGCAGACACATATACATTCTTGATGAATACCTGGAACACACTACTGGAGAGCTACCAACAGAGGGTGTATAACAACACACTTGCTACAGTCAAGTGTCAGATCCAACAGGTGGAGAACCAAACACCTGCCATGGTCATCAGTGTGGAAGCAGCGCATGTTGACAATGCTATTCTTCTTGAATATTTGACCTCCAAAGTAGCGCTTGAAGAGCCTGAGATTGGAAGCACTGACCCAAACATCCCAATAGACAACAATTGCACAGATGACGAACTTCATTTCGAGATGCCAGGGGGCAGCGGGGATTATGAAGATGAAAGTGACGAAAGCAACATGCGTAATGCCCTCCCCACCGCCAGCCGGCGACGACAGCCCGGGTCTGAACTCGAGAGGTTTGACCTGGGAACCAGTCATAGCGACGGGTATGAGGGCGAGGATGGGAATGATGCAGATGCAGATGAGGAGGGAGAAGTATCGCAAGCCAATGATTGATCAATGCAGAATTTGGAGGACTGAGGGCATAGTAGGTTTGACCTGGGAACCAGTGATGTCAACGGGTATGAGTGCGAGCATGGTGACAATGCGGATGCGGATGAGGAGAAATCAGCATCATAAGCCGATGATGGATCACTGCAGAATGTGTAGGACTGAGGGCATAGTACTAGAGAGTGTGAAAATTGGACTGTATATTTCAGATCTGTAAAATACGATAATGGCAAAGCAAATGCAATGGCAAGTGATGTATCCGAAGCAAAGACTGTATTACTTCATGTGACAAAATCTCAAAGCTAAACATATATGAAGTAAGTGCGGCATCTAATATATAGCAATAGTGGAGGGGTAAAATGTGGCTAGCGGCCGAAGAAAGTCATAAACATCGCCGGACGTTGTGTAAACAGCTACAGCATAACTGCAGCCCCTGCAAAAAGTGTAACACACATGTCATTCTGCTGGTGCGTATACATCACCACATTCCAGGCGCAAAGTTTGCAACAGAAAGTATGTAATTCTCTGTCAGCAGGTACGAGGTTCTGTCAGAGTCGCCAGAGCAGTCCGGAACACCTGGGTGTTTCTGCCGGAAACTAGGGTTGTTGCTGATGAGAGAGAATCGCATGTAGCTTCCGGACTATGTTACATTTTGCTAATGTATCGAATTCATTTTCACAGGTTTAAACTATTGTGAAGGACCTGAATATGATTCTTTAAGCACCTGAAAGTACTTTGCATTGCATGTAGTCTCTTGAAACTTATGAGAGCACCTTCAAAAATCAGTGTTGTTGTTCAGAGTTGCTCAGTTGTTTGTGTAGAACTTCCGACCAATTTACATTTCACTGATGTAGTCAAAGTGCACTTTTGCCAATGATAAGTAGTTATCAGATTATATTCCATACCAAGTTTCATTTTTTAATATTATTACTTTTAAACTTACTCTTCCATTAGTAAGGAGTTTTGATTTGTTATATAGAAATATTTGCAGTAAAAGAAATTTTACAAAAGCAAAAATCAAAACAAAGTACTAATAACAATGTAAATAAACTATCAATAACATTACTATCTTAAGTAACATCGGCAAAAGTGCAAATCAACTAGAGGCTGTGCTACACACACACGCACAGATGCACAGCTCATAGCAAGCTTCCCATGGACCGCTGTGCAATGCGCAGTCCATAGTCGTCTATAGTTGATTCATAGAGTGGTGCATGTGGGCCTATGGAACTATATATGGCTACCAGCCAGTAATGGACCTATACTTATTTTTACCGCCTGCGGTCTTCGCTCTTATACCGGTACGGTACACACTATCGCTTCGAATCTGCATATTAGCCAGCAGGTGCTATAGAGCCTCCTTTAGAGCCTGCTCAAAAGCCTGCTTGATTGTCTGCATGACAGCATTCTTGAGAGAGCGTCACATCAGGAGGAGTAGAGTTTTCCACGGGAAGCTTTTGGCCGATGGAAAACCCTGAGTTTCTGGAAAGCTTTGGCTAATAGAAGGCTCGATGTCTGAGGAAGCTTTGGCTACTAGAAGCCTCTAAGTCTGTGGAAGCTTTGGCTACTAGAAGCCTCTAAGTCTGTGGAAGCTTTGGCTACTAGAAGACTCTAAGTCTGTGGAAGCTTTGATACTAACATAGACATAGCCAATCTACTTGTCTAAGTGCTTCTGGTACTATGATCACCATCACCGAAACCATCAACATCACCATCATCACCATCATTACCATCGCCATCATCACCATCAGCCCCCAATGCACACACATATGCCCGCAATCAGTGGGAAGCAAGTAGTAGATTCCACTGGAAAATCTTAGTCAGAAATCTGCTCTCCCCAAGATCCAATTGTCTACCTTTCCTGCAGAATCTGAGGCTGCAATTGTCAACACCATGGCCGTGAGGCATCATGAGATCCCATCTTGGTGGCTGCACTGAAGATAAGGTTCAGACTATGCCATCGACCGACATCATGATTTCGGCCACCATACGCCACCCACCATCTGCTACACCACACGCCACATGGCACCCGCCAAACACTGTCCACCATACGCCACCTGCCTCACACTTCCCGGTGCCTGGAACCTGCCACTCAACATGACTCTGGATTGAGCATGGAGGAGCATGTTCGAAAGCATTAGTGTTTTTTCCGGAAAGCTTTTAGACGATGGAAAACTCTGACTTCGTGGAAGCTTTCGGTAACAGATGGCTCGAGGTCTATGGAAGCTTTGATGCTGATGTTAATGTAGCCAACCTACTTGTCTAAGTACTTCTGGTACTATGATCACTTTCACCAATACCATCACCATCGCCATCGCCATCGCCATCGCCATCGCCATCGCCATCGCCATCGGCATCGCCATCGCCATCGCCATCGCCATCGCCATCATCACCATCTCCATCAGCCGCAGACCGAATGTGAACATATACACCCACCATCGATGGGAAGTGGGTACCCACTTGCTTTGCAAAATCTGAGTAGGAAATCTGCTCTCCCCAACTTTGAATTGTCTACCTTTTCTGCAGAATCTAAGGCTACAATTGTCAACACCATGACCATGAGGCATTGTGAGATCTTGTCACGGTGGCCGCGCTGAAGATAAGGTTCACACTATAATATCGACCATCGTCATGATTTTGGCCACCCTATGCCACCTGCCACCCGCCACTAGTCTTTTGGTGCCTGGCACTTGCAACTCAGCAAGTCTCTGGATCGAACACCCCGGAGCATACATGGGAGGATATAGTCAAGTGAGATTGGGAGTGTGCTTGAGAGCATCTTGAGAGCTTACTGGGAGCGTACAGTCAAGCAGGCTGGGAGTGTGTCATCAAGTGCAATTGGAAGCATCCTTAAGAGTATGCCCAGGAGTGTACTGTAAATGTACTCAGAGGTGTACTTGGGAGCGTACTCAGAGTGTAATTGGGAGCCTCTTTGAGAGCGTCCATGGGAGCATATTGTCAAGCAGGCTGGGAGTTTGTCATTAAGTGCAGTTGGAAGTTGAGAGCGTACTCGGGAGTATGGTTGAGAGCGTCTTGAGAGCTCACCTGGGAGCATAAGTCAAGCAGGCTGGGTGTGTACAATCGAGTGCCATCAGGAGTGTACTTCAGAGTGTACTTGAGAGCATGCAAAGAAGTTCATTTGGCAGGTTTGTTGAATACAGCATGATGTATAGTATTAAGCGCACATAATCGCATGCATATCATAGTAATCTAGTCTAGGCGCAGGTCCATAGGACCTCATAGTGCCACACGTCAAATATGCTATGGATTACCATCCCAAAAACAGCTTCTCTATGAGTTACACGTTGCGTAAGGTCATTTTTCCCGGTGAAGTAGTAATTACTATTATAGCCACTGCTTCAACTGGACTCTTCTATGCAAAGCCAAAAGCCATTTACTAGATATAGAGTCAATAACATGCAAACAAGAAACAGTATATGCAGAAGTGTAAGGTGGGTAGATATATACTAAAGTTGCTGCTTGCCTAACTCCTGCTGCTCTTTTCCTCTCATATATCCTCTTCCCTGCTCCTTACTACTTCTGCTGCTTTTCAAGCTCAAACTCAAGCTCTGGCTGGGAGCTGGCTGAACACACTGTATTCAATTACCTTAAATTCCACCAAGGCGGCGAAGCCGTCTCCGGCACTAGTAATAATATATCGCCAGAGGACCTTTCAGCCGACTCAATCGTTCCCTCACCTGTGTCTGACCATCCAAGAAACCACCGTAAATCCTAGTTGGTTTATCACCTCACTCGGAGCCACTCCGCCTCTTCTCCCTATTCGGTAACTTCAGCCCACTACTTTGAAGCCTGGAGTTTAGCGGCTATGGCTATACTTTCCCGGATCGGGCGTGAAAAGGACCCCTGCCGTATTGTGGAGCATTGTGGGGAACAGTCGGACGACCCTCCGCCAATGCGTTACCACATCCCTGCAAACGCCTATCTTTGCCTGAAAGGGGGTAAGAGAAATAGAATGAAAATCTTTAGAGGAAGATGTGGAGACGGGTATTGGAAAAAATATGTAGTTTGGTAGGGTCAGAGTTGGTTCGGCGTCAGTTCTACTGCTACCACCCTGTTAATATTCATTGACGTCCTAAACTACCCCAGTTTCTTCCTATGTTTGGGTTTCTATCTTTCGTCATCTCTCGCCCGAACCCAGCAACTATAGTAGATACCCAGGTGTTGAACCTACCGAGAGATGATAGGGTGAGAGACGGTGAGACATCCTGAGAACGGTGGGTTAAAAGGTAGATGAGAACTACAATTCCATGGGATGAAGTTTGTGCCGTGGTTAGCTTGAGAATAGGGTACGGTAGTAGCAATAGCCGCTGGGGACCATGAAAAGAGTAGAGCTTAATTCGCGAGTGAGGCGACATGAACCTTTATATCAACCTTCTCATTCGCCCGTTATATCTCCCACTGCTTAGTAGGCTCTAGATTCTACATATACGGCGAATGATTCATCAACCCAGAAACGATGAAGAGCACCAACGAATACCAACATTCACCCGCCCAAGCGCACTAAGGAGGTGTCTTGCAGTGATAATTTCTATACATTAGCTAGGCGCCCGGGAAAATGACAAACGGTCAGAAACCGTTGAACTACCGTGGATATAGACGACAGGCCTATGATCATGCAGCTCTGGGCCCGTGCAACAGTTCTTGAAGCATAGGTCGGGTTCCGGCCTTCAGGCAATGGGAAATGTGCCTGGACATCACCGAAGCCCAGAGAACACGACTAACTAATTGATGGGGGTAGAGCATGCGAGAAGCACTTGGGGTGTATAGAGAGTAGAGTCCGGTATGCGTGGAAACCCTGGAAACACCTGGTCAAAAACCAGCCCCCTGACAGACACAAACACCGCAGATCACTAGAGTGATAGACCCTGTTGGATATGCGAGAGATTTAGTACCTTTTTTCTTAACGCCTAACTAATTAGGCGGCCTTAAGCTTGCTTAAGACTATGCCGGAAAAATAGGTGAACTTGCTTAATCAGAAATGGGCCTTCTAGCCAATCCGAATGCGACAAAACGAGTGATTGTTTGTGATTTGGAGGCGAAAAGAGGTCATGAGACTAGAATGTGGTCACGAGAACGAACAGGAACTCAGCGTGCAGCCTCACAGCATCTGAGACTAACAGGTTATTGAGTGAGAGTCTTATATGAAGGTCACATGACCCTTTTTTTGAACCGGCCCCCTGCTGTAAAGTAGAAGGTAACCATGATGAGAATTTCAAGAACATTTTCAGAGATACAGAGTACATGGGGTCTGGGGGCTTTGCCCCTAGCAGAAAGGCAAGGGGCGGAGGCAGGGTGGGAGTACCAGCGACCAATCTGCCTGCAGTCCTGAGTCATTTTGCTAGTATTCAGTTGATAGGTACTCTGCCCATAACTGTAAATATGCCTGTGAGCCTCCACGGCACTAGTGTATATCCGCTGCTTAAGACAATAGTCTTCGCGTAGCGGAGCGGCCAGTAGATTCCAACTGCACACATCGTTACCTGAGTACTCGAAAGTCATGTATGATCACTCGATGTAGACAACCATCCGGGTGTTGCATATATAGACTTGACCAAGTTGACCATAAGCTGAGGCGTGATGGTAGGTCACCAGGTAAGGCACAAGGCACAACTATCTGGCGTCTTTCTCCTCTCTTCTTTCTATACCTAAAGTCTATACATGCACATGGTTCTCCCCTCCATATCACAATACCAGGAACCGTGCTTGTACTCACGATAGAGAGAGAACCTCAAGACTATCTTGTACACATTGTGTGAGTGAGAAGCAAGTCACAAGTGCAGGTGTAGAGTACATATTTATGCAATAATCCAATCACTTGGGTGGGTTTCAATCTCAACTCGGATTGACACTTGGCATTTGCATATCAACTTTTATCGATAGTGAGATCCACTCCGCTCAGATGCTCTCGTTCCTAGATTTTCTCGTCGCTTGCAAGCTTGCCGGAAGCGAAAAGTAGCGGCTAGATTTTAAGTCCGAGATTTATCAACAATTTCCGCTAATTCTAAATGACGAAGGGAGCCACTCAGGTCCCACTGATTGCATACAGGTATAGGTGCTAATTTAGGGTTGTCACTGGCTCTGAAAGAAAAGGGTCACGGATAGGTGTCTCCCCCAACAGCGTCTCCCCAATTCATATAACTTACTTACAAGCAAGTAAACACCAAACGGGAAAGACAAGGCGTAGTAGAAAAAAGAAGCATGAAATCTCCGTAAAAAGAACGCAAACATGCATCTGCATCTACTCTTCTGTAGTCAGTCCCAGCCGCTTCTAGTATAAAAAACTTCAGCAACAAGAAATAAAAAAGTATGAACCAAAAGTCTTGATATTGCACACGAAGCAAGGAAAAAAATAGAAAGACCCAAAAAAACCAAAAAAACCTAGCAAGTACACCTGCAGTCAGAAACCAAAAACCCTCAATGAAGCTTGTACCCGCCCCCGATTCTTGATCCCAACAACGTTATATTACCCACCGATCATCCACCACTACCTGCTGCTGCCTTACCATGGTTCCCAAAAATTCGCCTAACGCGCTGTGATCATCCTCACCAAATACTACCTCAAGTCCTGATTGCGGATGATTGTCTTCATTTCCATCGCTCGGCTCATTAATTCCGCTCAAGTCTGATGTAGTATGAAATCCTTCTCCCGTGACAATCCCAACCTTACTATCGTACCTCGAAGCGCTGTCGCCATAAATGTGTGCTGCATGTTGGGCATCCATCATAGCCAGCATTCGTTCCCAGTCGTCCACTGATGTGACACTTGTGTCTGGTGGGACCGAATGGGGAACTGAATGTGGGGCTGAAGGTCTATCTGGGATACTCTGCGTTGGATCAAGGCTCCAGAAGAAATCAAGGTTCGGTGGGTCATAGGATATCGAATGTCGACCCTCTTGTATTATTGTAACTTTTGCCGGTTGGGATGGCGAAATTTGCTGGTGTAGTGATCGAGAATGTAGATCCGCCACGGATGATGACATTACCCTCGACAGATTACCCGAACCAAGTACATTACCTCTTCCCGAACCAAAGTCGTGGGGAAGTGATGGTCGTCTAGCGTTGTTGTTTGAAGGTGACTTTCTAATTTTCGCCGAAACCGAGGAACTTGTTCGGCGAACAGTAGAATGCTGAATTTCTAGTGAACTCGAAGCATTTAACGATAGCGGAGATACAGCCTGAATCACATTGGTGCTGGCGACTGGTGTCGTCTCCCCTTTAGAGGCGCAGCTGATAACAGATGCCACGGTACTGAGTGCTTGAACCATGCCGTTAGACCCCATTTCTCCTAGTATCACTGACAGTAGCTTTTGGTTCTCCTTCGCCAAAACACCGTCACGCTGGGACTCCACTGCGCTGTATATAAAGGTGAATCCAGCCAAGAGTAACACCTGTGCCTTGTTCAGACAGAAGGCAAACCCGAGGCCCCTCTCGGTGAGCAGGTCCATAATTTGAACGATGCATTTGCTAGAATCCCTCACCACGACAAGTGCCGCTGACGAGTGATGTGAGAGATTTGAGCTAATAAGAGGGCGATGAATCAATGTTCGGATGTAGTGGTACGCAAGGACCTATAAGCTGCATCAGACGAAATTATATAAAGTTGGCAGGAACCAGTCCTACCAATAATGGAGAGCGACTGTGGACAATATTGGTGGCAGGTGTCCCATTGACAAACTCCAACCTCAAATGCGGTGCCAGCCCAGCCTTCCAAGCGTCAAGTTCCTCTTCCAAATCCCGCAGTTTGCTGTAGCTCAACTCAAGAGAAGCTGCAGTAGAATACTCCACTTCGAGAACCTGGGCAAGAACTCGCGATCCCCGGAAGAGAGCCAATGCACTCGAGATTTTCGTCGAGTCGCCCGGCAAAGTTGGTAGGAATCCTTCTTCCGAAACATATTCATCGTCAATATCGGACGGATACTCGGCATTAATATCATCCTCTCGCAGAAGCTTCGGCAAACCAAGCATTGCGGCCGAGAAACTAATGAGGTGAGTATCATGGACCTAAGAAGTGGGGTTGCGATTGACTTACCCATCTAAACAATAGACGCACCAAAATGCCCTCTTCCTCATCTCACCGCCTAGGGCCCCCACTGCAAACTTGCGCTGGCTGTGATTTAGTCCCAAACGCAGTATAATGCCAACAGCCAGATTCTTGTAGTGAAGTAACTTTGCGTAGTCTCCACGTCCGAAACAGTAAAGCTGAGCTAGAACTAGACATTGGACAGTGTTGATCGAGGTCTCTGATATAACTGAATCTAGCGCCCGTTGCCATTGGAAGTCAAATGACTGCTGATCCGAGCTGTTTCTTGGCTACCATCAGGTTAGCCTTACTAATCGAAGTCTCTAGCAGTATGATTCCTTACTTCATGTTGCTGCAGTGCAATTGCAAAGACCAAAAACAATTTTGCGATATCATGAGCAGGGAGAGAAGCCGCTGCTGTGCTATCTGCCGCTACCAGCTTTTCGTATGTTGATAGAAATGTAGGCCTATGAAGAACTGGAAACAATGGATGATACTCTTGGAAATAAGAAATAAGCAAGTGATCCGACAATAGTCTGGGCGGAGCCTTGAAGGCATCTGACTGGAGTAGGGAATCTGGTACGATAGTGGACTGTCCTTGAAAGAATTGTTCTGTTTCGAACTCCACTGTGTATCGACCCGTTTCTTTCATTCGTTGCTTTACAGTATCTGCTGAGACTCAGCTTCAAACTTGCTTGTACTGGACCAGGATTATCATACCGACGAATATTCTTCCGCTTGAAGCACCCATATACAATCCATCCTGGCTATCTACGCTGATCAACTCCGTTGGCTCCCCAATTGTAATCATTTCGTCTCCTTCAGCGCTCCCACTTCTCCCTGACCTGAAACTCTCTGGACTCTTTCTCATCCCACGCATCGTCCCAGGTGAGGTGCTTGCGGGTGGCGAATATGGAGAGAAGGAATGTATCTTTGAAACCATTTCAAGCTGTTCATCCTTTGCATCGAGTAAGTCCTTCAATTCTCTAACCTCCCTCTCCAAACTCCTTACTCTCTCCTCCAAACTCTCAGTGTAACCTCTAGGAAACGCACGCCGCGATAATTTATCCGACGTTTTACACTCAAATCCAACGTTCGCACACTGGGAGCAGCATGGCCGCACCCCATCACAGCGAATCTTCTTTGAACGGCAACGATCGCAGGCTTGCGCGATTCGCGTCTGGGATGAGCCGCATTTGATAAGTTTCATGGGAATAATTCCCGGCATCTTGCAAGAATCGGGTAGGTTTTTCGATGGTAGCGAGACAGGAAGCTCCTATCGTTATGTTGTTGCTCTGTAAACCGTCTGTGGTTTGTGCTAAGTATTGATCGGTTGGTCAGACTGGCTGGGAAAGTGTTGCATTCGTTATGGATTGAGCAGTGGGGATCCGATAGAAGTCACCGGCTGATGTAGGAGACGTGTGATATGAGCGCGGCTGTGGCGGAGGCGCCGTTATTATTGCCAGTGATTGTTTGTTGCTCTGAGGGTGATGAAGGCGATAATGATATGTTCCCCGGAGGAGATAGAGGAGGGGAAGGCGGACTAGGTATGAGGAAGTCGCGGTAGTCAAACGGTTGAGTGGACTAATATGCTAGGTTAATCTTGGTGCCGAGACCAGCAGTTGTGTGGAGCTATGGATTGGTCCTGGCGCTAGGAAATAGTTCTCCAAGGCGACAGACGAGAGAGGCCAGACTGCTGAATTTCGGACTTCCCGAGTTCAAGCGGGGCACATCGTTTGTTTTATTGTGAATCTGTGAACCCTCGACGTAAGGGCAAATAAGGTCTGGAAAGTATGTACTTGAGAGCTTACCTAGTCATCACGCACGGACTATGCACGGACTATCGCGCCGGCAGGTATCAATCTCTTCCCCGCAAAAAAGCGACATCCCAAACGAGTCACGACGACAGGACTACGACTTGAACTTTTTCTCACCTCCCTCCCTTGGGATTTATCCGATTGAAGATTCGACTGGCTGACGTCGCCGGCCAAGAACCCCTTACTATTTCCCACGAGAGTCCCAGGTGCTCGCCGCCACGATGGGCGAGCAGCTCCAAGTAACAATTTCGTCCATTACTCACCCCTCAGTATAGAATAGTACAGAGTACCCTCTGAGCACTTGCTCCACACGTCATTTCCCTCAAGCTCGGAACTAACCGCAGCAGTACCAATAAGTACGGCACTTTCCTCGGGATGTCTGATAGTATACAGTACACCGCCGTTGCTCTATGTAATGAATACTAATCGTGGGTGTACTTATCTACTTCATAAGCCTCCATATCACGGTCCTAGTTTATAACGGTCTCAGTTATTATTCAGTTAATAATTAACCCGATTACCTAATATTACTTCTGTTGCCACCGTGGGCTTCTGTGGTTGCATCCGACAAATACATACGTACGTACGCACCCAAAGGATGATCGTACTCGAGAAGTACCTCATATCGACGTACGCCGCGATGCATCACGATGCATCCACACTTTCGTTTCTAGTTCGGTACCGGTTTCGGGCAACTATTCCAGGAATCAGGTATGCAGTTGGAGTACTGTACAATACTCAAGAGCAGTACTTACAACTTCATATCGTCACTCGCGTTGCATCTCCTGTGGGCTCTCGCTCGTTGCATCAACTTTAGTGTTAGCTCAGGGCATTTCGGCGAGCCAGCCTCGTCGCCGTCGCCGCCTTTGGGCAGTCAAAAGCTGGAATGTGAGGAGCAGGCCCAATTTCCAACAGGATCGATCTATTCGGTGAGTGATGTGCCATTGCTTGTAGCAATAGGCCTGCGTGAGAACGAGTAACAGTGCAGGGCTTGCCCTCCTAACGGAACTTCAATGTCACATTCTATCAGCATCGTTTTGCACCAGGAAGCACTTGGAGCTAAGTATTATTTGCAAGTGCATAGCGGCGGTGACAGTCACCTCCCGCCATGCATGCTGTTTGTAAAAATTTGCAGTATTCTTATTTTACCATGGGCATAAACTCTTTGAGGATACACTTGCTAATAGCCCGGTCCTGAATCCCGGTGCATGGTTATAACGAAGAGGCGGGAGGCGAGAGGCGAGAGGCGATTGTAGAGTGTACAATTAGTTGCTTAGGGTTCATGATTTCGCTACTCACTCCTGTTCTCATACAAATTTGTCTGGGTCGATCTACATTCTTCCGATTTTTCGTGACTCCCTCGATGAGTCCTGTGGTTCAAGTCTCTCCTGCACTCTGCTTCTGCCTCTGGACCTCCGCTTGCTAACGAGGTTCACCGAGTAACCTATTGGCTACGCTCTTGCTCATTCCAGTTGGAAAGGATGAACTACTGCCTAGCCCCATTGATGGGGGGGCCGGCTTCTTATCTAAATGATCTACTTACCCACGGTGGATATGGCGTTCATTAAGTCGGGGAAATTACTTAAGTATGGGGTAGTCCATTTAGTAGAACACATCACTGTATGAGATCTCAGCCATTGACCACCACGATGTCTTTCAGACCACCAACTCAATGAACCAGAACATGATGGTACTCACCTCATGACGTTCCAACTGCATACGTCAAGATAGGTGAGCATCAGTCAGGCTCAGGACCCGCCATCCTCCGCAGTAAAGCCACAATAATCCTCGAATCGCACCGTGGATCATCAGCATGCATACAGTTCTCGCTTATTGTCCACATGGCGTCCATCTGAAAACCCAGTTCTGCCAACTTTATTGTGTTACCTTTCGTTCGTTTTGCTCGCCAAACCCCATTAAGTTACAAGAATATACCAATGGGGGAATTTAATCCCGTTCGTTCCGAGATTTCCAGCCCATGCGAGATTTCCCCACGAAAAGTCTTCTCCAATCAGGTCTCAAACACTTGATTCTATGGCTGATATCGAAAGGTCTGTAGTTGAACATGCATGAACATCTCCCGATAACTAGTACCCGAGGTCGTATGGAGGGATTGAAGATGCGTGGAACGGGATGGAACGATGGCTTCCTACGACGCACTTTTTTTCGGTTGCATACGATAATCTTCGGGGAGATGCGCGGAATCCGTTCTGGGGGAGGTGGCTATCTGTGGGTCATGTATTGTTCAGATGGGTCTAAACGGCTGGACGTCCGTGCCAGTAAAGATTCAGAATAGCGTACAATAGTGATAGGGAAACCTGGGGAAATTTTATGCCGTGTACAAGAGAACAGAAGCTAATCAGCATTTAATGATAGTGTCTATACAGTTTACGTGTACAAATCTAGTTTGCATGAACTCCAGATTCTAAACCATGTGTTCTCTAACCATTCCAATCACCAACCAAGGAAGCCAAGTTTCCTCCTACTACCACCAGCGCAACTTCGGCGCAAAAAACAGGATGAAAAGCGTAAGGAATACCTGAACAATGAGGTATCGGTGTCAGCAGCAGTCTAGATTCAGGGGTTGGCACAGCCAACAGTCGCAGGGACTCACCAAAGCCACTATAATCGCCAGGTAGATCATACTCCATATGAAGGAAACATTTTCGTCTCTTCTCAGCACCTCCATTTTTTGCCCCGCCACCTGCATTCCCTGTGTATTACGGTCTAACCCTTCCCGTGCTGCCTGCAGATAGCTCTTCTCGTCGTCTAAATTTTTGCCAAACTCGAGACTGCTTTCTTTAAGCATCTTTGCCATAGAGAGGAGATCAGAGGTGATGGCCTCTTGCTCCGAGCGCTGGTAATCGAGCAGTGCCTCGGTGCCGGCGAATTCCGGAGCAACCGTTGTGCTTGTAACCTTTTTTGCGCCGGACGCGGAAGCGCCAAAAAGTTCTTGTCTTTGTTCGACAGCTGATTTCGTGGGAAAACGGTGTCGTACTGTGGGTGCTATTTGGGTGTCCGCTTGTAAAGGCGTTTGGGTATCTGCTTGTAGAGGCGTTTGAGAAAGTGAAGCTACATGTCTTCGTCGTGTAGGCTTTGATTTCTTCAACGAGGCGTAATCATCATCGTCGTCATCCTCCACCCGTCCGCAACCGTCAACCGGCACTATAACTCCGCTGTCCTCATCGTCTTCACCTTCGGATGAAACCTCTCCTTCGGTAGTATTTGACGCCGCGAGCTGTAACGATTCGTTGAGCCGACGGATCGTTTGCTTTTGCGCTCCGAGCTCAGCCAAAGACTTTTGGCGCCGCGCTGGGACGGTGATGGTAGCGCTCGCCAACTCAAGGTTGTGGAGAAGCTGTCGAGAATACTCGAGATTCTGGATCTCTGCTTTAGCTCAGACTGTAGCCATACCTGTCGGGATATTCAGAGGAGCCCACGGCAGCTATCTTTGCACGCTCAAGAGGCGTGGTGGAGCTTCCTCCGGAACGCAGTTTTTGATCGAGGCGTGAGAGAAGGCGTGAGAGATTCTTAGAGGCAACCGTCGGCGAATCGAAGCCGGTAGGAGTTGTGTTTGCCATTGTGTCGCGAATGTGATTGTCGGTCGTCGTGAGTTGAAGCTTGCTTGCTGATGAGGACAAGTCAACGCTAACGGTAGCTTCTGGTGGATTAGGGTTTCCCTTTCTAAGAATAACTCACGATTTTTTTATTCGACTGACTTAGACGTGAGCACATTGGAGATGTCACCAACCACAATGTCGAAATCCAAACGCCCTCTCGAACATGAACCAGTATTAGATCAAACGGACCAGACGAAGCGGGCGAAGAAATCCCAGTCAAAACGATTCCTTGATGAACTTGCGTGGAAGGAAGTTGCAATGCCGGACCGGCTCGACGATGTCGAGGGCTTCTTTGGGCTGGAGGAGGTAGACGGAGTGGATGTTGTTGGAACGGAGGGAGGGAAAATAGAGTTCAAGGTAATCCTTGAGTCTTGCGACGTTCTGCGCAGTGTTGATCGGAGTCTAGCTGGTGGATAAAGCGAAGAAGGTGAAGTCGAAGAAGGCGAAAACCAAAACCACCGTCGCAGCCCCGCGGGCTAAGGAAGAGAGTGATAATACAGCAGATAGGAGAGAGGAGGAATGGGGTGGGATTAGCGATACTGAAGTGGAGCCTTCAGACGAGAAGCCTGCGCTAGGGAAGAAGAAGACAAAGAAGACAAAGACAAAAATGGATAAGAAGGACAAGAAGGACAATACAGTTTTCCAGGTAAAGGACAAAAAGATGCAACAGCAGATAGCAAAAAGCCGAGCTGGGAATCCTTTCGAGGCTCTTCTGGGGGATCGGCCGGACGGTTCTGACGATGATGGTATTGCATAACCCCCAACTTATTGTGGTATTTGCTTGAATTGACATAAGGAGCGGTAGTTGACCTCCCCGAATGGAACGAACTCAATCTTTCTACTCCGACTCTCCAAGCCATTGCAAAGCTTAAATTCACTTCACCTACAGCCATCCAATCCTCCGCTATTCCAGAGATCTTCGCTGGCCACGATCTGATTGGAAAGGCTAGTACAGGTTCTGGAAAAACCCTTGCATTTGGAATCCCTATCCTCGAAACATTCCTGAAGTCTAACGTTGCCTCGGCTGAGCTCGCCAATGCCGGCAATTGCAAAAAAAAGTCACCAAAACTCCCTCTGGCACTCATTTTGTCGCCGACCCGCGAACTTGCACATCAGCTAAGCGAGCATTTAACGGCATTAGCGGCATTTGTGCCAGATCTTAGAATCGTGACCCTCACTGGGGGACTTTCTTTACAGAAGCAGCAAAGACAGCTGGAACAAGGAGGTGGTGCGGACTTGATCATCGCCACACCTGGAAGACTATGGGAGGTAGTTAGTGAGGGTGTGGGCTGGGTTGATAAGCTCAAGAGGGGGCTGAAGTTTTTGGTGGTGGACGAAGCCGATCGGTTGTTGCAGGAAGGACGCTACAAGGAGGTGGAGGAGCTGTTGAATCTTTTGCAACGAAAGGAAGATGAGTCGGAGGTCGAAGATGAAGCCTCGTCACAGGAAGATGTGGATGCCACGGAATTCAAGAACAAAAACAGAAAGAAGAAGCTCCTGACGGTAAAACGACAAACTCTTGTTTTTTCGGCGACTTTCCATCAGGGGTTGCAGCAAAAGCTGGCATCGAAAGGTGGGAAAAAAAGCTTGGGAAAATTCGGTACTGGGGGTGATCTGATGGATCAAAAGGAAAGTTTGGCCTATCTTTTGAAGAAGCTGAACTTCAGAGAAGAGTCACCAAAATTTGTCGATGCAAACCCAGTGGGACAGTTAGCGGAAAGATTGCGAGAGGGAATTATCGAGTGCGGCGCTATGGAGAAGGTATGTTATCTGAATACCGACGTCGAAACTCGGAGATGCTAACTTGGAGCTTAGGATTTATACCTCTATTACTTGCTTCTACGATACCCTTGTAGGACCCTTGTTTTCACCAACTCGATATCCTCCGTCAAACGTCTGGCTCCATTCTTGTCCGAACTACAGCTTCCTGCGAATCCCTTACATTCCAATATGATACAGAAAGCTCGTCTACGAAACCTAGAACGCTTTTCGTCAACATCAAACCCCAATTCGATCCTCATTGCTACGGACGTTGCAGCTCGTGGTCTTGATATCAAAGGAGTCGAGATGATCATTCATTATCATCTGCCCCGGACAGCAGATATATATGTGCATCGATCCGGAAGAACGGCCAGGTCCGACGCTAGAGGTATTAGCATTCTTCTTTGTGCACCTGAAGAAGTCATGGGTGTCAGACGACTCGTTGGAAAGGTTCACGAAGGAGAAACTGCAAAGAGTACAAGGCGATACGCAATGAAGAGCTTCGGTTGCGACCGAAAGCTCGTAGATTGTCTCAAGAAGCGGGTGGATCTAGCCAAGAAGATCGCAGATAGCTCGGTTGAGAAGATGAAGAAGAGTAAGGAGGGTGATTGGCTCAAGACTGCTGCGGACGAACTAGGTGTGGAGTATGATAGCGATGACTTCAATTCGTTAAAGATGGGAAAGAAGGGGCAGAGAGGTAAACAGAAAAGGGAGAAGGCAGCAAACGCTCCAAAGGCGGATGTGGGTGCATGGAAGGCCGAACTGAGAGAACTGCTGAAGCAGAAAATTAATAGTGGGTTCTCCGAAAGGTACTTGACGAGCGGGGCAGTGAACATCGCGAAGGCTCTGTTGGAGGGGGATCTAATGCATGAAAATATACTGGGCATGGAGAAGAAGAGCGTGGTAGATGAAACAACGTGGTAGTACTATCAATAGTCAATGTACCTAGGCTCCGGGAGCCCTTGAATTGGCGATGTCGAGATTGGAGTTGCTCCTGGGATGCGGAATGCGAGTGATGATTTGTGATATCACCCCGAAATCGCCTCCTGATCTTGAAGTATTAAATGTGTCAATAAGATGGCCCGGCCCGTATAGCTAGAGCGCCTGCATTTGTATGTGCAGTGACGTTCATCGTCAAGCTCATGCGTTTGGGGTTGATGTAAGGTGCATACAGTAGGACCTTGGCGTTCTCAGAACTGCGTTTGCCCTGGAGGCAAGCCAGCACGACCTCAAGCAGCAGAGCCGCCATATAGCATTGCATTACTTACTCAAACCAAGTTCGAAGTAGCCAACCAACCCCTTTAACCATCCATCCTTCAACCATCATTTCCATCACCCTAAGCTTCAGCACTTCATCCAGATACCTCCGGAATTCATATTCCCATCATCTACCAACTCCCCACCTTTCATACCTATCGTCCATCATCGAATCCGGCGATAGCCAGCTGCAGAAATGCCCGGCTTGACTTCCGCCGCCGGCCTCATTGGCCTCCTCGACGAACCGGATAGCCATCTCAGAAGCTTTGCCCTTCAGCAGCTTGACGTCTATGTTCATCAGTTCTGGCCCGAGATTGCGGATGAGGTTTCGAAAATGTACGCAACTGGTTATTGAGTTTTCCCCGCCAACTTCTGCGGTGTCGTTGGCCGGCCTTCGTTATCAAAGATCATCATGCCATTTCTCTTACAATATCTCAGTATCTCTTCATCAAGCGTTGGATGGAGGCTAATTGGTCGGCGATGACGTAGTGAGATCCTCTATGAGGATGAATCATTCAAACAACGAAAGCTTGCCGCGCTGGTAGCTTCGAAGGTGTACTACCACCTTGGTGAATATGACGAATCGATGATGTTTGCTCTGGGTGCTGGCGAATTGTTCAACATCACCGCGAAAGAGGAATACGTGGAGACCATCATCTGTACCTATCCATACTGCCACTCCGAGCCGCAGTGAGTAGCTGACATTCTTGGCTAGCTAAATGCATTGACGAATATATCGCTATAACATCTCGAAACGATGAAATAGCACACACACCCGATTACGGCAAGGATGCTGCACCGGGCGAATACGTACCAGGGCCAAAGGAAATCGATCCTAGATTACAGGATATTGTGGAACGAATGTTCCGAAAGTGCTATGAAGAAGAGGACTATAAACCAGCAATCGGCATAGCTATTGAAGCAAGACGACTAGACGTGGTAGAGGAGGGAATAAGGTTGGCCGGTCAGCGAAGCAAGGAGCGCAGGGGAAAGGCGAAGGAGGTAGTTGAAGAGAAAGATATAGCTGTTGACCTGATGGAGTATGTATTGGAAATTGCTATGGTAGAGGTACAGGAGATCAGCCTGAGGGAAAGAGTATGTTTACAGCGTAAAGCATGGAAATTGGGAGTGCGCTGACATATCTACAGCTTCTACGTCTTCTCGTTAAACTCTTCCTATCCCTTCCATCACCAGACTACTTTTCTATCAGCAAGTGCGTTATACATCTCAACGACACCTCATTGGCAGCAAAGATATTGCAGGATCTGGTACAGAAGGAAGAGTCAAGACCGCTACTTGTCGCGTATCAGATTGCTTTCGACTTGGACACCTCCGCTACACAGGAATTCTTGCAGAAAGTCATCGCCGATCTTCCAGGTTCGGATACGGAAGAGACGGATAGTGCCGCAGCTACAGCGGGGAGCGATACAGTTGTTACCGACTCAACCGAAGATGACCCGAAGATCAAATCCGACAAACACTACCGGTCAATTCGGCAAATCCTCCGCGGAACTAAGAACATTGAACTTTCCCTCGAATTCCTGTATAGGAATAACCGAACCGACATGCAGATTCTTAACAAGATCAAAGATTCCTTAGAAGCCCGGACATCCATTTTCCATACTGCTCTCACGTTTGCCAATGCTTTTATGCACTCCGGCACAATGGTGGACAAGTTCTTCCGGGACAATCTTGACTGGCTTAGTAAGGCAGTCAATTGGTCCAAGTTCACCGCTACCGCTGCATTGGGAGTGATTCACAAGGGTAACCTAAGCCAAGGAATGAAACTTCTGCAGCCTTACCTGCCGCAGGAGGGTGTTACAACTGGCTCGCCGTATTCCCAAGGAGGAAGTTTGTACGGATTAGGACTGATCTACGCAAACCACGGTACCGACGTGCTTGAGTTTTTGAGGAAGCAGTTCAATGCCGCCCAGGATGAGATTGTGCAGCACGGTGGTGCTCTTGGCCTGGGTGTTGCGGGGATGGCTACCGGTAATTCGCAGCTGTACGAGGAGCTAAAGGTAGTTCTATGGAGCGATTCTGCTGTTGCGGGTGAAGCGGTAGGATTGGCGATGGGACTGATCATGTTGGGCACTGGAAATATGGGCGCAATAGAGGACATGACCCAGTACGCACACGAGACTCAGCATGGGAAGATCATCCGAGGCCTAGCGATGGGTATGGCTTTGATTATGTTTGGACGGCAAGAGCTTGCCGATGAGCTGATCAAGACTCTACTTGATGATCAGGACCCGATACTCCGATATGGTGGTATCATGACTATTGCTTTGGCATATTGCGGTACCGGAAGCAACAAGGCCATTAGGAAATTGCTTCATGTTGCAGTCAACGATGTTAACGATGATGTTCGCAGAGTTTCGGTCATGAGTTTGGGCTTTATTCTCTTCCGGAAGCCAAGTGCGGTTCCCCGGATGGTAGAACTCTTGAGTGAGAGCTACAACCCCCACGTCAGATATGGTGCATCGATGGCTCTGGGTATCGCATGCGCTGGTACCGGTCTCGATGAGGCGATTGACCTCTTGGAGCCCATGATTAAGGACCCCACCGACTTTGTGCGACAAGGCGCCTTGATCTCCATGTCAATGATTCTAGTCCAACAGAATGAACAGATGAAGCCTAAGGTTACACCGATCAGGAAAACCTTCGAGAGTATGGTGGGAGATAAGCATGAAGATGCAATGGCGAAGTTCGGTGCTGCTTTGGCATTGGGTATTATCGATGCTGGTGGCCGGAACGTCACCATTGGACTTCAGACCCCTACAGGCAGCTTGAATGTTCCTGCAATAGTGGGGATGGCTGTTTTCACTCAATATTGGTACTGGTTCCCGTTAACTCATTTCCTGACTCTGAGTTTTACACCTGTTGGTCTGATTGGGTTGGATGAGGACCTGAATGTAAGTCCTTTTGTCAATTCTGCTAGCTAGGGTCCCCATTAACTGTCGGTAGATTCCTGATTTCAAATTCTGGTCTAATACCAGGCCATCACAGTTCGATTACCCTCCCAAGGTCGAGGAGTCTACCGATAAAAAGCCCGAAGAGTTCGCCACCGCAGTGCTTTCAACAACAGCCAAGGCTCAGCAGCGAGCAAAGAGAGCGGAGAAGGAAAGGGCCGCAAAAGAGGCTGAAGCTGCAGCTAAGAATGAAGGAGGCGATGCAATGGAAACCGAACCTACAGCATCAGCACCTGCTACTCCCGGTCCATCAACAACAGAGAAGATGGATATAGGCGAAGACAAAGAGGGAAAGAAGGAGAGTTCTGAGGAAGAAAAGAAGGATGGCGAGGGGGATAAGAAGAAGCGCGTGGAGAAAGAGAAGGTTGGGTACGAAGTTAGCAACTTGTCGCGAGTTCTTCCGGAGCAGTTGAAGTATATCAGTTTCCTAGAAGATGGGCGGTATGAGCCAGTTAAAAGGGTATGTTTCCATCTCACTTTCTATATGCCCCAATGGAGGCTAACCCCTCGCTTATTCTGTAGCCAACTGGAGGTGTCCTATTACTCTTCGACCGCAAGCCAGAAGAGGAGGTCAAGTTTATGGAGGTCAAGAGTCGAAAACCAGCAAGCACTGCTGCGGCCGGAGCTGCAACTGGAGCTGAAGCCGTGGCTGCGGCGGATGTAGGCGGTGCAGAGGCGGCTGTTAATGTGCTTAATATGGAGGACGATGATGGGACTGAGGATGCGCCGACGCCAGATCCCTTTGAGTATAATACTGATAGCGAAGATTAGATGGGGGCGGGCTTCTGTGTAATTAATAGCTATGTCGTGCGTTTCTGCTACTTTTCTTCTTCCGGAATTACATAAAGTTTATACAAGTCTAGTCGTGTGCCCCAGAGCTCCTCAATCACAATCCCGCTAAGCGGTAATCGTCAATTCTTCAGAGTCGAAGAGCTTGAACATCATTGCTCCAAACACACAGCCCATCACTCACCCATTAAACTTTATAGTTGTTGCATGTATATATAGAGCTAACCGCTAGCGGGGCACACTTCTCTCTCGTATATAACTCAAGTCTTTCTCCTTCTCTCTTCTCTGTAGCTTAAGACTATATACGCACACGGCCCATCACTCACTCATTAAACTTTATAGTTACTGCTCTCCTCGGTGGTTCCCTGCTTGACTTGTGACTCCTACTCGCTGCAAAAACGCGTGCCTTTAACCAAGGTAGAAATATTTAAAGTTGAATATTGGTTCCTGATCGCGCACGCACATCTCTTGATCACTACGTCATACCGTGTTTGTTTGTTTGTAATCATATTGCATTCGGCCGCTAGCGGCCATGGCATATCCCGTACACATTTCCTCCCCGCTTCTTCTGTAACATAAAGAAACAAAAGCAAAGTCGCGAGTCCTCTTCCCCCAGCAACAAAAGAAAAACCGCCAAAAAACGACATCAACTTTTACACCCCCCCATCACTTGACCCCTCGTGATCTGAGTTCTCCGCCTCCTCCACCACTCCGCTAATTCTGCCCACATCTGTCAAATTAAGAAAATCCAACACCGCACGCGTACATTTTTCTTCTGCAAAAACAAGAGACATTGACAAACTAATCTTCGGCTTCTTCAACACCTTTTCAATCCCTTCATACCCGTCTTCCCCCTCTTGCCCGTCAACCCAAAGCCGCTTCTGTTCTCGTTTCCATCTTTTGCACCACTTAAAAAGGTGGTCTCTTGTCTGATATTCATGCCCACACCACCAGCATTTCATATCTCTTCTTTTTCCGATGCGCATTAAGTATTTCCCCAAAAGAGCATGTCCTGTCTTCAATTGATAAAACCTCACCACAATCGATTTTCGGGATTTCATCACCGCACTGTTACCCCCCCTCTTCACCAAATCATACTGGTAACTGTGCTTCGATTTCTTTCCCATTTCTTTTATCTCTTTTTTGCTTTGTTTCCATTTTGCCTCCGTAAGGCGTCGGCCAATATGGGCAAAAGATATATAATTTAAATGACGTAGCGGGTTTTGTGTTTCAGTATAACTTCCGCAATGCTTATATGCCGCTTTTGTCGCTTGTAGGTCTGCTTCTTCATTGCCTTCCACACCCTTATGCGCAGGTACCCACCGGTACTCCACCTGGATGCTTTTATCGGTCAACTCGCTTTCCCAATTCATCGTCAGCAATGCCAGTACTTGTCCTGGTCCTGGTTCGTCCGATTGTATTCTTCGTAAAGTCGCTTGGGAGTCCGTAAAAATCGTCACTCTCCTCCCTTCTTTCTTTTCGCCAATCTCATCCGCAATTTTCACTGCTTCCGACATTGCATACATTTCCGCGTCAAACGCTTCCTTTTGTCGGCCTAGGTGCACCCTCCTCTTATTCCATCTTCCTTCTTCTTTCCATACCACTGCGCACCCTACCCACTCATCTACTTTTCTCGATCCATCAGTCCAAAGAACTAAGCCATCTCTCTCCTTTCTCGCCTCTTCCAACGCTTGTTCTTCTTCCTGAATTATCACTTGGCCTTTCAGCCTTTTCCTTATTTCCGGCAATGTGGTCCTCTCATAACTTCTCCTCTCGAGAGGGTAATCCTCCGGGATCAACTCATCAATCCCCTCCACCCTTCGTACCACATTCCCTTCCATTTGTATCATTTTCCCTCCGCCTGCAGCATCGGGCATCATCATTTGCCTCATCTTATACCGCCTAACTCGGTTATTAAGAATCGCATTTGCCGGTCTCAGTTCAGCATCATTCATCAAAGCTCCTTGAGGTGTCGTCTTAAAGCATCCGGTAACCCTTCTGCCTTGTTCATTCAGTATCTTTTGCACCTCATTCGCTTTATTTTGTTGTCCCTTCCACCACAGTTCCACTCCATATAACGCAACGGCCTGTACTGTAGCGACCTGAATTCTTTGGCATCCTTCCGAGTTTAATCCTTTCGTACTCATCAAGGATCGCACCCTATTCTGCACTCTTCTTGCTTTCACAAAAATCTTTTTGCTGTGATCATTCAGGGTAAGTATACTATCCAGCCATACCCCCAACCACCTCGTCGCTTCTTTGTTGTATTGAACATTATGATTTCCGACCCTTATCTTGGCCTTCATCTTCGGTTCCTAATTGTTTCTCTTTCAAGTGAACAATATCGCTTCGGTTTTTTCGATATCAAACTGGCAGGCGTTTTCCTTCGCCCAACTCTGTGCTTCTTTGGCGCATCCCTCTAATCGTTGTGTGCATTCCCCCACATCTTCACCTTCTACCACCCATGCCACATCATCGACAAAAGATATACCCTCACTTCTGCACTCTTTTTCTTTTTCTTCAACTCTGCCGAACAGCCCCGAAAGGTATATGACAAAAAGTACTGGCGACATTGGCGACCCCTGCGGAACTCCCATTTCCACATCCATACTGTCTCCTTCCTTTCCATCCATCGACATAATCACTTTTCTCTCTTCCATAAAGCTTTCCACCCACCTCACCAGGTCGGCTTTAAACCCCATCTCTTCCATTCTTTTTATCAAGTTCCCTTTTGCCACATGTGGAAAAGCTCCCTTAACATCCATCAACAGCACTGCCGCGGTATTCCCCCTCCCCCACTCTTCTTCGACTCTCTTCATTAACCTTCCAACCGCGTCTATTGCTGACCTTCTCTTTCTGCATCCAAACTGTCCGTCGTGAAGCAGCTGCCTTCGCTTACACTGCTCTGCTATCGCATTTGCTGCTACCTTCTCGACCACTTTTCCCAGACAATTTAACAACGTAATCACCCTATATGCTTTGGCAACTCCGTAATCTGGCTTATTCGGCTTCGGTATAACCACGCCCCTCGATTACTTCCAAACCCGTAGCTGTATTCCTAACCTAAATGTCGTTTTAACGATTGCTGTTATTCTCGGAGCGTCCCACTCCCACAACAACCTAATCGCCTTAAAACCCAATCTATCCGGACAAGGTGCCTTCTTAACCGACTGATCGAACAGAGCCAATCGGATGTCCTCATCGGTAATCTTTTTCCACATCCCCCCTCCCTCTTCTTGGGCCTTTCTCTCCACCCCCTTCAAAGGTTTCGGGAACGCTTCTTCCTTAATTAACTCTGCCTTGTCCTCCCAGGATTCCGCCACTACTCCATTCCTGGAATTCAAGGCTTTCGTCGTCTGCTGACCTCCCGGTTTTGTATACCTCAGGGCCTGCCACACCTGATCCTTTGTGGCCGAAGACAAAAAATCTTACCACATCTTCGTTTTCGATTGTCAGATTATTCTTCGGACGTTGCTCCGCTGCTTTTTAATCTGTTGCTGCGTCGCTTCCCCCCTTCGTCTGGCCCTTTTTAACGAGCCCAAAATTCTTCTATTTTCTGCGATCTCCTCATTCCACCACCTTTTGGATCTCGCACAAACTTTCACTTTCTTGCAGCACCTATTAAAATGATTAACAAAGTTCCGCTGTATCCACTCAGCTTCCTTCTGTAATTCTTCTCCGCTGCTTTCCTCGGTCAAAACAGGTCTCTCTGAGCTCTTATCCTCCCAATATTTTTTAGCTTTTTCATAATTTTCTTTTTCCTCCTCCGACTTGAGCCCGTCAATATCCCATCCTGTAACCTTTCTCGACACTTTGACTCCTTCCCCTTCGTCCCATCTTAAGTGGGCACACACAATCGCATGATCCGAAGTAGTTGCCAAATCTGTAGCTATCTCCAAATTATTGGCCATCCCGGCTTTCGTTATGAAGAAGTCTATTAGCGATGTCAAAATTTCGCCATTTCTCGTATTCGTATGGGTTACTTCCCCATCGGTAACATCGGTCAAATCATACTCATCCATAACATTCATCCCAGATTTTATTTGACAAATTTGTGGGCATTCCGGATCCCATCTATCACTATGAGCATTCCAATCTCCTCCTAACAGGATCTTGTTCCGCCTCATAATCTCCTTCCATCTTGCTGCCTGCGCCAGTCTGCCTTGGCTTCTCACCCCCTCCACCTGCCTCAGCTGATCATACATATTCACCAATCTCATTTCCCTTCCCGAGGGATATTTAATATCAAACACCTGTATATCTCTGTCTCCCTGCATATCCACTTCCGAAAACTCCAGGTGCGTATCTCTTCTTATTGCGGTCATCGTTCTTCCTCCTCTGACCAATCTATATCCTGGGTGGCTAATGTTATATCCCTCCTTCTCTACTACTGGTTCTTGCATCATCACAACATCAGCTCCCCAAACAATTCCCTTTTCCAACGCTATCATTGTCGCATTGTACCCCCTCCCACAATTGTGCATTATGCACTTCACCATTGCTTCATGGGGGTTTCTAAGATCCCTGCGCTGGAGCTTGACTCGGTTGTCGCCTGTGTCGAAACGACTTGGACTTCCGGCTCCTTTTCTGGCTGCTCGTCTGACGGAGCTTTCTTCTCGGCTTCTGCTGTGGAAGGTCCCCCATCCTCAACTTGATCCGGCTTCTTCTGCTGATCTGTAGTCACATTTCGGCATTCTCCCTCTCTCTCCTTCCAGGTTCGCCTTTCTTCCCTCGCTGTCTTAATGGCTTCCTGTTTCTTACCACAAACATTAGCCTTCGCGATATGATTACCCTTGCAGTTGACGCATTTGTCGACATTATGGGTGCAGTCCTGTCCTGCATTTGCTTTGCAACCTACTACGTTGCACTTATGATTCTTCGTCAAATGTCTTCCTGCGCACAACATGCAAGCCGGCATCTTCAAAGCCCCACATTTCGCCTCAACATGTCCCCATCTGCTGCATACTCCGCAGAAAGAATCCGGTCCGGCAGTCATAAACTTCTCCACATCATACTTCACTCCTGCTGCCCTCAATCCTCCCTTCAAAACTCTTTCGGCCATTCTGCTTCCCTTGACTGCAAACACAACCGATGATGCCTTCCTCCCCTCCAACTTCTTCTTCTGCACATCTTTCGGTCCTCCAATCCAGCTGATAGCTAGGGGCAACACCACCCCCTCATTCTCAGCCTGCAATTCTGACCTCAATTTCTCCAGTCCTCCTCCTGTCTTCTTCCCCAAATACCTATCGAAATTGACGCCGTGCATTTTCACTTTCTCCCAAAGTTCATTCGTCTCGATGTCCACAATTCCTGCATCCACCTTTCTTGCCGCCTTGATCACAATTTCCCTATACTTAATCAGCATCTCAGCAGTTGCTCCAGGGGTCGTAATCGTTGATAAGCATCCTTGAGTATTCTTCGTAACTCCTTGGATGCGCACAAAATGGGGGACCTTTGCCTCGAAAAGTGCTCTATTCACCTCCGACGAAATGTCAAAATCTTTCTTTTGAGAAAGTGGGAGTCCGTTATCTCTCTTGAACGTGACTCTGCTTTTCTCCATCAAATTCTGTCCTGGGGGGACCGGCCTCATCTCCTCCTTCTTTTGTTGTGGCACCGCTGGCACCACCGGCTTCTTTTTCAGGATTGTAACCTGTCCCACCTCCAGACGCGGCAACTCCTTACTAACTCCTCCAGGTGGAATCACAGGTACATGCTTGGATCCCTCCAGCCCCTGCTCATCCACCTCCATCTCAGCCCGGATCGCTCTTTCCACCTTCCTATTTTCTTCCTCCGAAAAAGTCGCTCCCGGCTCAAACTCCACCTCGCTGATATCTTCCTCATCAGAGGTAACTTCCACCTGTTTCCCCCTTCAGATTTCGTCCTTCTTCCGGCTTTCCTCAGCCATATCCTCAAATCTCTTAACCACCCTATCGGTTAATTGATCCTCCATTTTTCCCATGCAATCACTCATTGCATTTTCGATCGTCTTAGCCATATTTACCGGAGCAATCTTGGCCAACTTTTTCTCAATCTTGCTTAATCTCTCATCAAGCTTTTCTGTTCTAGCCTCGTCGTATTCCCAACTCAGCTCCACCTGCTCATTAATTTCCTTGCTGATTTTTTGCGTGCTCGCCACTGCTGCGTCAGTAAAATTTTGCCTTGCTGTGATGTGTTCTGCTTGCTCGCCACACCACTTCGCATACTTCACATCATAATCTTCCCTTCCAACCATAAAATCCCTCAGCCCATTAGTGTTCCGAAGATACTCACCAATAAAGGCCTCCAGATTAACTGGCTCACTCTGATTCGTCAGACTCTCTGCAGGCTTGGCCCAATCAGCCTCCAACTTTCTACTGCTTGGCGTCTGCGGCATATTTGGGATTGGTCGTTCGGGCGTTTGCGGCCTCTTAACTCCCTTCCCCTTATTGCGCTTTTTTCCCTTCTTTGTTGGCGTCATGTAGGGTTCCTCGTCCCTCCACTCCACCTCTGTCATCACCTCATCGCTGACCTCGCTGTCATCGCTGATTTCGAATTTCCTCGGAATGGGTGTGTAGACTTTCCGGGTCTCCTCCATTCCCCCCTCTTTTTCCACATGCTGGCTGGTATTTTCCTCCGACTGAATATACCTCTGCGCAATAATTCCAGTGTTCGCCCTAGGAGTCGAAAAAGGATTCATGGGGAGCGCACTTGGTGACATAGCTAAGATGCTGCCTCCATAACTCGTCGTCGGACAAGGAGTTGAAACCCTCTGCCCCGATGGTTGAGTCTGCTTCGGAAAGGAGATATCGCTTCCTCTGTAATCCGTAGTCATAACTGTAGTCGGTGGTGGTGACAATGAAGAATTGTCACTCATAATGATATGGATGTCGTATTGCTGTGACTTCCTGTTACCAAACTCATCGCATGGCGCCGCTTGTGGTAAAACCAGTTCCATGACCTGGCTCAGATGTCCCGCTGCCCTCTGCTCAGCATTGTGAATCCTAACTCCCTGATTGAAAACTTCCCTAGTCACAGTAACTGCCGCCGGTTGTTCCTGCCCCAGGTATTCACCCAACTCCTCCCGAGTGATCTCAGAAGTCGTAGCTGTTCCATCCGGGTCCCTCTGGAGGTCCCTGGCAATGATTATCTACGCTCCAATTCCGCTGGAAACGCTCTCTCCGTCTGGAACCGAAACCGAACAGTCTGGTCCGCTAGTCTCTTGCATCATCCTCTCCATTCTTTCCTTGGCCTTCTGGAAGGTGGATGTCTTCTTTGCTGCTCCGAAGAGGCTCATCGTTGTCTGCTTCTAAGCGGTTGAAGTTCGTTCAACTGAAAACCGAAGCAAAAATTTTCTCGCGATGTCAAACTTGATTGGATAAAATCGGTCTTGGCAAAACTAAAAGGTGGTGTGGTGTGTTGTCGGAGGTGTGTACGTCATACCGTGTAATCCTACCAGCACCAACCACCACCTCATACATAAACCCTCCAACGCCCCCTCTGTCTCACCTGTATCACATTACAAACCACACAATGTTCCGCGTCACCACCGTCTGCCGAATCGTCACACCACAGAAACATATTATCCGCTACTACGCCAGACGACCAGGTACAGGCCCATCAGATCATACGGTCAACAAACCGCACGAGCTGGACATACAGAGTCACAGCAGTAAGCAGGGGATGCGGGAGCATGATGCTGAAAGTGGACGGGGGGTGGGAGATAAGGTGGATCCGAAGAAGGAACATCCCAAAGCTCCCGAACCAGTTATTGGGATGCAGGATGAACGGGGGCATACTAGTAAGTTGCTTCTTTTTGTCTGAGAATGGGGTGTGGTCTGATGGAGGATTAGAGGGGAATTAGGGAAAGGGAATTGGTTCATATGATTGATTGATTAATTGATGAGCTTTTATAATGCAGAGATAGATGTATATATTTAATCCACAAGTGCTGAAAGACAACTCCCCTGGCTTTTCACGCAGGCTTTTTCATGTTCGCCCGACTTTGAAGGATAATATCTACAGATTGTGAGTTGGGTGGAGAATTGGGGGGAGGAGGGGGAGGTTACATCGTTTTTCCCTACCTCTATAATCTCATCTTCTGCCAACTCACACTCCTTTCGCGCCTTCTATATATGCAATCGTCACATCACCCATGACTTTTCGTGCCGCATCTTTCACTGTGATGTTTCTACACCCCCCATCATCAGTAAAACCCCACCAATCAGAGAGGGTATCCCTACTTCCCAACTAGCACACAATCCCTAAACACTGCATTCTGTCCTGCAGCGCCCGATCCAAAACTGTGAATATTCCGTGCCAGAAACACGGGTACCAAACCCAGCAACTTCGCCGCCCTAGAAAGCACCTCCACCACGCCGATAGACCCAAACCGGTACAAGACCATATCCTTCAGATTCTCAACCCTATTCTTCAGCTTCCTTCAGCCCGCCACCTTCTGGATCACCATCTGCGATGAGGTCGTCTCGTGTATCCACAAACTCACTTCCTGCCTTATAGCGCACATAACCCTGCTTCGCTAGTTTCCGGAGGAAGACTTCAGAGATGGAAGAGGTCAACACGATTGACTGTAGATCCTGCTTCTTTGCGATCTTAGCGATGTGCTGGTCCGCGTCCGGATGGTCGATTTTGCTGAGCGCGATCACGGTGGAGAATTTTTCGTCTGTGAAGGCGTTAACGACCTTTTCGATGGTCTCGTTATCCCATGCCTCCAGCGGCGTCTTGAGGTTGAGTTTATCCAGATACCGAGCGACGACCGCAGATGTAGATCCATAGCTGGAGAACTGCCCCTGCAGTGTATCCACCGCGCTGGCCTCTACACGTTGTCAATCCCCACCCCCGCCGAAAGAACAGGTGCCGCTTACTCAACGCAATATGCCTTGTTCGGATACTCCCCACTTGTCCATCAAATTACCTTGTATCCTGGGTGGTGCTCAGCCACCCATTCATGAGACACCAACCTACAGTACACTTACCACCTCACGATCTCGCCATGCAACCAGACGATATCCTAGCTCGGATCGTATCCTCTAATCGCCTTCCCTTCCGCATCTGTAGTCCCACTCACATCCACCACATGCACCAGCGCGTCAGTATGTCGTAGGTCGTCAAGGAACTTATTCCCGAGTCCCCTCCCCTCGTGCGCGCCGGGGACAAGCCCGGCAACATCCAGCAGCTCGATCGGGACTGATCGTTTCCCGTTCTTACACGTGCCATAGTTCGGCCGGCAGTGTTCTTGCTTTCCGAAGCGCGCGCAGGCAAAATCCTAAGATCTATCAGCTACTACGATAGGGAGGAGTAGGGAGAAGGCGCGGAACTATTTGGAGGTATCCGATGGCCCGTTGTGGATCGATTGTTGTAAACCTTTGCGCAGATTAGAGATTAAGAAGTAGGTGTGGTGGAACCGGGGGTGCGCTCACGGGAAGTTTCCTACGCATAACACAGGATCAGCATAATGCAGCTAGCTGGTTGTGCGATGGGAGGAACTTACCAACCTTTGAGCTCACGTCTGTCAGTGAATTTAAGGTTGCTGATTTGCCGCTGGAAGGCTTTCAATGAGGCCAATCAGAGGGTTGTGAGGCATATGGGGTGAAACTGCGCAGTAGTGATAATTCTTATTGCATGTATATATAGAGCTAACCGCTAGCTAGCGGGGCTAGTAGTAAACTCGCGTCTTTCTCCTTCTCTCTTCTCTCTGTATCTAAGTCTATACACACGGTTCTCCCCATACTAGCAACAATTCTAGTGGGTTGAGGTTGCGAGTGATATTGAAATAATGGGTAGGTAGGACAAAAGTTCTAGGCGCTGCCCACGATTGGCATTCAACACCACCCAACCACGACCCGCGAGCAACTCTCGCTGCTAAGAGCAAAAGGTACTGGGGATGGATGATTAGCGGACTGATTTGGGTAGCTCTTCACACCATACTACCAGAGTGCTAACAACACCCTCCAGACTTGGTCCAGTACAGGTTCTAAGTTGTGAGTTGGAGGTTCGTTGTACATCAACTGGGAGAACTCTGACGTCTAGAACACTTGCCGTACTCTGAACTTCTAGTTACTACCTCATGCTACCTGTTCTGTTCTGTTGACAGTCGAACGCGTCGTTTGGGCGGGTTCGAGCATCTGTCGGAAGTACCAAGCACGCGAGTACAGAGCAACTTGTCGGATATCGTTAGTTATGACTTCACCTTGGGATTCTCGAGCACCTCTGTAGTGGAACCCACCGAGCATCCTGTTTTCCAGGATGCTGCATGTGGAGTCTCTGGGGACCTGCATCCAAAGCTTAGCAGACCTGCTTGGCATACGTCACAACGAGTGACATCATGGTAACCACCAACAACGAACAAGAAACAGAAACAGAACATTTAGAAATCCGCATCTATAAAGCCATCAATTTACCCCCGTCTTCGGCTTCCTCTCATCATCCTACAAACACTTCACATATACTTCATACACACTTCACACTTCACACAACCAAACAACCAAACAACCAAACAACCAAACGACAATCAAACAAACAAACATGTCTTCGAACGGAAACAACCAGCCCTCCACCCTCAAGTCGTACATTGATGCCACCGATGCCACCGTCATGAACGCCATCGGCTCCCTCACTGGTATTTCCCCGCCCTTCCCCCTTTTCTTCCCCATTAACATCCCCAGGCAACCCCGCCGACAAGCAAGCCGCAGCCAACAAATCGACCTCCGCCAACGCTGAGCGGGAGACCTCCCGCGTGGGTGGCAGCGCAGGTCCTTTGAACTTCTCCACCAGCGGAGTAACAGTCGACAATGAGGACCGCACAAGGGGCAAGAAGGACCAGATGGCTGGCTCCGGCAAGGAGTTTGTCGGCAACATTGTGGGATCGGATAATCTCAAGACCGAGGGTCGTCGACAGAACGAAGAGGGGCAGGGCCGTGAGGCCGCGGGACAGATTAAGGACTATGTTGGTGGTGCCGTGGACCGGGCCACTGGTACCATTGGCGCGACTGTGGCGGGGGTTACCGGGAATAGTCAGGCAAAAGGTATGCCCACGGGGAGAGGAGTGGTTGATAGTGTGTGCTAATAGGTGTGACAGATGCATACCAGAGCCAGCATGATCAGGGCAAGACCAATGTTCGCGGTGTCGAGGCCGATGTTCAGAAGCAGCAGTAAATGTCCTTTTATACCTAGAAGTCTGATTTGGTTTGTGCACTTTAACTTTCGGGGAATCTTGGGTTTGAATTAAGGCGCCGAATGATTTGCTTTCTACTATGATGTTCTCGTATTAGAATTAGTAACTGCCTGCACCAATATGGTAGCCTGCTTGGGTATCTATTTTCTTGCCACTGTTGGTGATTCTGTGACAATGATGCTGGTTGTTCGTTCCATCTTACTGGTGTTGATAATCCCATGGAATGAGGTCATGATTGTAACGAGCTGCGGAGTCTTGAGCTTTTGGGGAGTCATAATGTTCTCAAAGTCGATACAGGTTCATCCCAGACGTTGGTCTATTGGATGGCTAGTCTAGACTATTTACTGACGATGCATCTTCCTATAATGTTTTATTACTTCAACGCTCACCAGAAAGCGGTGTGCCTGCAGAGAGGTTGCTCTTAAGAGCCGAAGATATTCTATCGAAGAAGTGGAACCGGTATGTTGACAGCTCAGCCAGAGCCATTCTCCTGGTGAAGAACTGGCTCGGGCAGTCTGAAGCGGGGGTGTGGGAGGTTGTGGAGGTAGAGGAGGAGGAGCAGGAAGTTGGAAAAGATTAGGTGGACGCTAAGTACCCTGGACGATCACGGTAGGGAAGTTGGGGGTGACAGGGAAGCGGCCGGAGGTAGGCCATAGTGATTTGAATATAGAAAGAGGGACTGGAAGGCAGAGGAGGCAGAGGGGGCAGAGGATGTAATGCAGAGTGTGTAGTAAGACAATATCCCGGGATGGCGAGCGAGACCACTGCTCAGTCCCGGGACCACGAGGTAGATAGGTCGGCAGGACGAGATGTCCCTGGACCGGCTCCGAACTCGTCTCGTCCCGTCCCGTGTACAACATTAAGCAGGCTATTCGAGGAAAGCTTGGAAACAAGATGTTCCTGAATTCGTGGCGAATTTTGTTCAGCGGATGCAAAGCACCGCTTGGGGTATGTGCACCGAGAGCAGCAAAGTTGTAAGGCTTGAAGGACATCTCCTTCCACGCACCATTGTTTCGATCATCAGCAAAGCTCCAGCCTACAAGGTAGCAAATACTGCGGCGCTAACCTTGTAATCATCTCCGCTCCAAATCCATCTCTTCCTTGACAATCTCCAGCGCAAACTTGGGGCCTTTGTTGATCTTGAAGCTAATGTGCTTCTACATAACAACTAGTTTCCTCTTCTTCAGATCCGCCAGGATCTTTAGGTCGGGGAACGTTTTGGCATCCTTGATCTGTAGCTGCTCGCGGGTTACATCGTTAATTGATGATGCCTATATGTCCGTTCACAATTAGCATCCACCCCATCGGCATCAGATGTGATGTACCTTCTTCACCAATCTATCTCCGTCTTTCTTAATCCAACCTTCTTTGAAAGCTTTACCTTGTCCAACCTTTGCCAAAGCAGTTCCCACAACTTTCTACCGTGCATCAGCAATCTCATCCCCATTATTGTCATACTAGGTTGACTCACTGCTAACTAGCTCATTGATCTTAAGCTCATCTAAAGACTTACAAACCGCCTCGTATACCTTGGCCTCATGGGAACCGCATTGCACATTTTTCGCGCCCTCTGTCGTTAATACTGCAACCTCTTTGCCCACCGTTTTGTAGGTAACTGTATTTCGACTCTGCAGTGAATCCAAGGAGCCCTTCAAAACCAGTGGCTCGAGGTCTGGGAAGCCCATTGTAGAGGTGAGAGATAGAGCGCTGACATCATTCAGTGTGTGTGTAGGAAGATCCGGTGCCATTCTTTCGAGCTCGAGGTCGTTAGTTGAATCACGGTGGGGTCATTTATTACCCGGACAGATATTCTTTGTGAGTCACTCATTGTAGGGACTTACCAAGTCTGCCTACAACCGAGAAATGGGCCACTGGCAAAACACCGAGCCACCAGGCTTACTTAAATTCATTGTTGATAAACGATATTCATGTTTCATTGATCATAATGTCTGTTTATAGCATTCAAGAAGCAACGCGTTTTACCTCACCGCTGATCTCGTTCCAGAAGAGCTCAACTGCCGTACCCAATCAACCCAAACCCAGTTTATCTCAACTTGATACAAACAAAAGGAACCTCCACATCTTCTCCGGATTGGTCATCGACGCAAACCTCAAATATCAGATTCTTGGTGTGCTCTGGAACAGGAACCTTTGAGACGAACTCGACCAGTTTGCTCATCCTAATCACACCATTAGCTACTGCTCATTCATGAATAGCTGTCGGGAAACTCACTTCAAACCATATCTCTCATCCCGCTTCTTCTTTGGGAAGAAGCTGGCATATAGCAAGCTGACTCCCGAGCTCAGCATGGTAACCTCGAGACCTCTCTCTTCCATAGAGTCCAAAAACTCGCGAAGCGTGATGTCATTGTCGTACTGGAATCTGTCCCAGAGCTTGTCCAGCTCAACTTCTCCATTCTTACCCACATACTTTCCTTTCGGACTGGCAATAGGCTCGCTGAAAGCCAAAAATGGCAGGGCGAGGTTGACAAAACCATTCTTGTAGTCATCAATCTTGGTCTTACCGTCGACAAGCTTGTAGAGCTCAAGACAAATCAGGCCCGTGGCTAAGGAAGTGGTTGTGGCTGAAGAGCGGAACCGCAGTTAGTGTCTACAGCAACCCCAAAAATTTTCAGCCAGAACGCTTACCAATGGCAGGAATAATCTTTCCGGCGATTCCTTTAGTCTTGTGCTTGTCAGCAGTAGGGATGGCATAGTTCAAAGCCCTTAGGTTGGATGCGGCAGTAATGAAGTCCATATGGTAGTTGGTATCATCGTCCTTTTCAAAATCGACCTTTTCGAGTCTGTAACCTGCCAGCGTGCTAGGTGGTGGCAAGCTGTCAAGGAGCTGGTTCAACTCGGACTGATCATCAAACCCACTACCTTGATTGGCATTTGGGTCTGGTTCATTGTCATCCGCCTGTATCTTCACGCTATCGCTAGGTGAAAAGTCCGGAATGATCATGCTGTCGAGAATTTTCTTATATGTAGAATCATCAACGTTAGTGCCCTTAATACCATAGTTGAAGGCATGAAGGTTAGCAGCCGCCTTGATGAACGACATGTGCTCCGGGTTGGAGGTATCAAATGCCAAGGGACTGGGTGCTCTCTTGGGTCCACTCCAGAACGGTGTTCCGGTCGAGGTGACGGAATCTTTCGGAAACGTGAACAAAAGTTGCTGAATGTTGTTATTGAACTGCTCTTCGAACTCTTTTCGTGCCCAGCTGATACATTCCTCAAAGGTAATTGGTTTGTAGGTAACAAGGTAATCTCTGATAGTCTCCAAAATCTGTTTCTGGTTGCCCGACTGCTTGAGGGTAGATTCCAGGAAATTAGGTTGCGAGAGGTATAGATTTACATTCTCTGCTGATTGGACGAAGTATGCCTCAAAAAGATCCCTAGACCATGCAATTGTATGCTCGATCCTGTTGGGGAAACTTCTGAGTGTGCACATCGGGAAAGACTGTTCTGGGGGATCCTGGGAACTCGAGTAACTTTCAGTGACCTTGGGTAAGATCACCTGCGTGTTTCCTTTAGTGCCGAGCGTTCCGCTCTCAAGTAGTGGCTTCAAGAAGAAAACACAACGGCGATCAACATACGTTCGCGCTTCTACGTTATCCAATGCATTGGTAATGCCGTCGAGCTCCTGCCAGAAATCTTCATTGAAGACGTGTTCGGTATCCTGACCCACACGATCCCTCATAGTGTTGATTTTACCCAGGAGATCTGGATTCATGGCCTGCACGGCGGTTGCTGCGCATTCACTCTTGAGTTTGCCAACGTCCGTAGGGCGGAACAAGAATTGTCGGTTCAAGTTGCTCTTCTCAATCTGATCCATGTCGGTCACAGATACCTTGCCGTTAGGACCAGTTCCAAGTCCCATCAGTGCCCAGTTCTTGAGCATTTCACAACCAATAGCGCCAGCTCCCACCAAGAATTGCTTCATATTGGCGATATTATCTTGGAATTCCTTTCCGAAAACTGCAATCTGGCCGTCATAACGAGTGCCCAAAGGCTTGCACGTTTCTTCGGACCGAACGACGGAATTTGGCAAGCTCTCCAGAGAATCAAAGTACATGTACTGCATTATTGGTCCAAACTTGCACGATACGCTCTTCAAAACTTCCTGGGCTGCCATTCCACCGAATAATGCGCACATGGGTGATAGGTAGCCTGTGGCCTGGAAAGACAGTTCTTTGATGAGTTTCTCGTCCAACTCAGGTTTCGAATCTCCATAGGTCTCGGCAATCTTGGTTGCGAGACTATGTACCTCGGTGGCATCCTGCTCGTTCATAGGGCGGGGCCAAGCCTTATGAGCTTCCTGAAACTTATGAAGTGCCTGGAAACCAACGTGGAGCTGCATTGGCCTGTCAAATTTGGCGTAATCGGAGTAGACAAATTCTGGCTGAGCAAGTTGCTCTGCTAGAGATTTGAAATTGATGATCTTTGGTTTCTTGACCTGCGTGAATTGGCCTCCTCGTATGTACGGTCCGTAACTCGAAACATCGCCGATTGAAAATGTGTAGGGTCCTAGATATTCTATATCAGCCCGCATTCGCTCGCAACCAGGAAAAATACCCTACCTTTGACTTCTACCTTAAATTCGGCACCGTTGATTCCTTCCATTCCCTGAACCTCGTGGAAAGTTACATAATCACCATCCTCCAACCCGTGCCGACTCTCATCGAGGGCGGTAACCAATCCTGTTTCGTCAATTCCCGCCAAAATCCCACTCACGGGGTTCTCGCCAGTTGGATCCACTACCGCAAAGTCGCTGCCAAAATCGCAGAAGATACTCCCAAAAAGTCCATGCGTACACACCGAAACAAAGGCGATCTTCTTCTCATGACAATATTCATTAATCCGTAACTGCTCGGATAAAGGGTAATCGGTTAAGACAACCGCTTTGTATCTCGCCAACTCCTCGAGATTGCTGAAGACGTTCTGTGGAGCAACTTGTACCGGAGTGTAGGTGTTGAGTTCTGCCAGACGAGGAGCAGATACCTCATCACGTCGTTTTCTGACGTCTTCTGGGCGGAGGAAGAACTGTGCAGACAGGTCCGCGATCTCGACTGGTTCTGGGTCGTAGAGCGAAATGGATTTAACACCGGCAAGGCAGATGTTTTTGGCTATAACAAGTCAAAAACTAAGCTTCGTACAACAAAAACCTAAGTTTGCAAATACCAATCTCGACACCAAGTCCCTTAAGTCCAACAATCAGAATATCCGATTGGCTCATGCGTTTCATGGCCTCATGCCCAAGAACGTATCTAGTCAACGGTTAATGCGACTCACACGACAGTCTGCGGGATAAGTACAGCTGACGACTGTAGAGCCCTTCATCGATAGTGGAGCTTTGGGTATCGACGGCCGGAGAATCAACCTGCATTTTCGTTGGATCCTGGACTGGTTAGTATGTGCCATCCATCCAACATCACCGTCCAACGGGAGCCTATATTACCATCACAGCTTGTTTTGCGGGGCGAACGAGGACGTCGTTCGAAGCCTTTCTTTTCGACACCTTGGATATGGAGTTGGGTATAAGGTGATGACGTTACTGAGTGCAACGAAAGTTGAAGTAATTACTAGCTTCAAAGTGAACTAAAAAGTATAGTGTGGTAGGTACGCAACGAGGCGACCCGACGCTGGTAGAGGTGGTAATGGCGGGTATTTGTAACAAGCTGGAAGTACCAGAAGATACAGGAACTGGATGGAAGAAGAAGCACGTTGATGATGAGACCGAGAGAACTTCAAGTTACACCTTGCTGCCTAAGTGTCATGCGGGGGGGAGGGGCACTAAGACATTAGCCAAGAAGCCAAGCAGCCAAGAAGCCAAGCAGCCAAGAAGCCAAGCTACCCCCACTCCAGTTCGTAACATCAAAAGTCACTCGAATATTCCAACTATTGGCGATTGGCGATGGTTCAAGTTACTAGACACCAAGGGATTTCTACAGATATATAACTGTCCAAAGTAGCACATGGTGTTTGAGGTCAGCATCCTTAAGGCTCTAGACAAGCTTCACATCGCCTACTCCGTCTGTCCACCCAATCATTCCTGAATCCGTGGCAACAAAGAGAAAGTCCAATGCAAATGTAACATTTGAGATGATATCACGCAAGCCTACCCCGCAATAAGTAGCGACCCATAGCACAGGATACTCCGTTCCACCCTCCAATCTACCGGCCACCTACTTGCAACCGTGGTAACAAGCAATTACTCGCAGCACTGCCGACTGCAGCCAAAAATTCCGGGTCACTATTGACGTGTCCGTGGTGGGTGCTAATACCTCTTCGGCAGAGGGTGGGTTTGAACTTGCATATAGTTGATGAATGTGACCAAAAAAAGGGGGGTGAGATCCTATATACGGCGGGGGCCGGGAACAGTCGTATAAAACGCCCCACTGGTCAGCTACAATCTCCTCCTTCCAGAATTTCCAACAACTCAAGCAGACAAGACAAGGTGGTCCCACCACTGGCGGCAACGTTGATCCCATCACGGTCGGATATTCCACTGACCATACATTGCAGCAGGTTCATAGATATTAAGAAGATTGTTCAATTCGGAAGCTGCTCACACATTGGCGACCCTCTGCTCCACGGTATGCCGGATCTCGAAGCCATTCCATTCATCCAGATATTCTATGTCTAGTAGGAGTGTTGACGCCATGGAGCTGTCACGCTTGAACTTATCCCATTCTCAAATTTACTCGGTGTCCTTGGCCACTACTACCCGCACGACTAGCATCCAAGGGAGGGTTTCTGGAGTGCTGGGTACGAAACACTTTGATGAGGCACAAGACCAATGGTAAAGATGTTCTCACGGTCTCAAAGAAAACTGACTGGATTTGGAAGTGGAGGAGCAGAGAACAAAAATCTTTGAGAAGCATGGCTGTGAGGAGTAATGGTGGAAGCTGGTCACTGGGAGAACTTTTCGCGGTTGAGAAAGAATAAGGTTATCGATAAGGAACAACCACACCACGAATCTGTGATCGCGCGAGATCTTGTGATGCAACCGTGTGTCCTGTCACAACCAACCACGTGGAAAGCATTATACTTTTAAATACACACCTTTATTAACAAACCAAATAAAGTTCACATTCTTTTCCGGACGAGAGAAGAGGCGACAAATATACAGCACGAATTCCAGGTCGGGCCCACTCGTGGGAATATACGGTGAACCACGCTGCCTAGCCTGGAAGTATAAAATCAGGGGGTCACTGCGGGGACGTGTTGGAAAGTATGTGAGCACGAGGTGGAAGTGTGTAGGTCGGCTGGTACTTAACTAAAGGATGTTTGACAGCGCTTAGTCTCTCTTTTCCTCCACCTCTTCTCGGTGAAGGCTGATATACTAGCAATTATCTCTATCAGGCTGCGAAATCTGTACATACGAGGCGGGCTGACAGGCCTCCTGGTGTTCGATACGAGGTCGTCAGGCACAACTTACATAGTTCGCTAGGCAAGCTGAAAACTGTCAACATTAAGACAAGACTCGTCCAGCGCCTACGACCAGGGTAATACCAAACCTGCATATCTCACGAATGGGGCAGGCGCCGTCTTTGGAGTAGATTTCATGGCCAAAATCATATCAATATTATTTATTCTCGGAGACTAATTAAACGGAAGTCTGCATCGACCAGGGCGACAATGAATCAAGGGGCTATGTACTGAGTCATTGAATGTATTCTCATACTGTGCACATATAGCGAGGACAAAACTACATATGCAACACCTCACGTTGCGTAAGCGCCTGTTGTCAGTTCCAGGTATCAGAATTCTCGGAGCCTTGTCGGAGCTGTTAAACTCAAACCATTGCCGAGATTATACCACTCTTGTGTCACGGCTCCCGAATGCACTACTGGCCACAATATTTCGCTTGAGGAAGACATGATGGAGTACAGATAACGCGGGCGCATGTAGATTTGGCCAGAAACCATCCTATCGGAAGGCTGTCAGTTTCTGGGTAAAAGTGGGACCGGGAGTTCGGAACGTTAATCTTTGCGGGCCTTTGAAACGAAGCGGCCAGGTAAAGTGCACGTTTGGCGATAGCAAAAGTGGCTCCGGGACAGCCGGTATATGGAAGATCTATATTCCATAGACAATGCCAAGTGCGAAGGCAACTGGTATGCTACGAACTCAGCAGCTTGCTTTGAATTGACTTGGCCTATGGTACCCACCAGTAGGAGAAGGTGACGAAGAGATTGTTAGAGTACGCGCGGCTTTGCCTAGATAAGATACGTCATAGATGCCCTCTTCTTACTAAATCTAGTGCTATCTGTTCGATGATCGGCGATTCTGCAACAGGACTTGTGAGGTTGATACCACCATACAATTCATACTTACTCGAGTACAAGCAAAAAACCGAGGTCAGAGTCCGGCCTTGAACACGGATATCGGCGGGCCCAAGCCGGCTGCGGGTTATCTGAGAAGATGTGATCAAGGGCGGATTCGGCAAGATCGATCGCCAGTCCTTGGCATGCAAGTGTAGGCGGCAATAAATGCCAGTACTTAAGAATTATGCTTGAGGCGAGAGCCCACCTTATTGTCGGTGGCGGAGAAGACTGATTCACCGCGAACCGCTTTCTCGGCATGTTGTCGAAATGACCCTTCTCGGCGTAGTATTATTGGGGAAAGTTCTTCACAATTTTGGCAACACGCTGATGTCGTACAGCGTCGTTATATGTTCTAATCAAGACCGTTACAAAGTCAGTTTAGATATGGTCGGCGCGCTAAACCTATAGCACGAGAGCGTTATTGAGTTTATCTACTCAAGAATAAGGTTGCAGTTGGCTGTTCTCGATCTACGGCAGTGCGATCTTGCTGGGCTATATCTGATTCTAGCCGTGTACGGTGGTAATGTTCCTGTTGAATGGAGGGTGCTCTCAAGTATCAATCGACCTTGGCCTGTCTCTTGGACACAAGTTGTTAGTCTTGGAGTGTAATATCTGAGACTAACAAGCTGTGTTCCCAGTGTGCCGCCCAAAGATTGGCCGTAGAAAAATATCGCGCCGTCTTTCGAGTCGGAATGTTAGAGGGGGACCTAATACCGTCTGCGTATTAACGAGAAGCCCTCCTCCGAAGGGCGACCAGTTGAGACTCCGTATCTGGAATGCGCGATCGGTCAAACTGGGTGCCCCGATAAGACAGCAAGATGCCACAGCCCACTCGATCCGAATCACTTGCGTAAGCGGTCCATCGGTGGCCCTGCCAGCAGTCAGCATTACGTCGGTCATGTTGGGCGTACTGACGATGTTTCCTGCATTTCTGTACATGTTAAGAACCTTTAAGACGTACTATAATGTCAATTCTCCCGCGAAGCCATTAGCAACTTCAAGAGCGCAGGTTCAAAGTATCCCCACTCCCGGCGAAGAGCTTCACCCACCCCCCATCCACAATCTCGGACTCGTCGATGTGAGGACTTTAGTTCGTGCGCCTCCGGAACGTATTGAGGGTAAATGAGCGAGAGCCCACTGACTCTGACATGTGTAACCTTTGCTTATCTGACAACGTGTGGGGCAGGTATTGCGTATGCTTCGTTTGCTTGAAATAGCGGAGGCTGGTTTGTGCAAGTGTTCTAAAGTTGTTTATTTGGGGGTACTCTGGCCACATATAAGGGGCCTGAGAAGCAACAGCATGCGCACGTTTGAAGTACCCTCTACCACCACAACTATGGGAGGTACATGGCAGTGGCTTATGCTGTTGCTTCGCTAACCCTAGTACCGAGCACATAAACGCTGAGCTGAAGCGGCAACTCGGCCCCTTGTTGGAATGTGCAGAGCCGCACTCGGGTTGCCTCTTGCCGTAGCGTGTGCGGCACGAGGAAATACGACCTGAGAATTTATTTTCCATCAGATGCGCCAGTGGCTACAATTCGGTATTTTCCAAAGCCGCGAAGCATTAGCTTCTCGGATTATACAGGCTCCTAACCAATTGTATGGCTGAAAGTTAAATAATGCCCTCAAGAAGATCCCTCACCGGCGTGAGATTCGTGAAGTGAAGCTTAGCACAAAGCACCCAGGTTCCCGCTAAATAAGGTCCAACCTCGTTTGAGTAGCCTAATGGCGTATGCCTGCCCCCTCGAGCTTTGGGCTACTCCTTGTTACTTCTTTTGCATTCAGCTGCTGCCCAAGTATTTCAGCATTTTCTTGGATCTCCCTCCGTCTCCCATGGCCCACAGCACATGCTCCTCTTAGGTAGTCGTTTACTCTACTCTCCTGCTCGCGATTTCATCGTTCGCCTTTCTATCACTTGAAGTGCAGCCCACCCAGCGGTATTTACAAAGCGGTCTTTGCTGGACTACAGACAGTACTTAGGCGATCATCGCTCTCCATCCGGTTCCAAAATCCTATCCCTAGCGATTTAGACATCCAGCATTCAAAAGCAACCGTTTCCGCATTCATTGTTGTGCATACGAATAAAGAAAGTGTCGGCAAATCAGAACCCCCATTGCGAAACCGGTTTTACGGTGCAACTGAAGGCACACCTTAACACGCCGAGATGGTTCTGCTGAGCATCCCCTCTCGACTTCAAGGCCGCTCCAAAAACACCTCGCCTGTTGCAAGTCGATCGGGATCTCCAAAAGCCATGAACGATAGCTCTCTAGTGCTTAAGGTCTCTGTAAATCAGGTATCCTTTTATTACTCTTCTCCGCCAATACTTCCGTTCCGACGCGTACTAAACGCTATCACAGGGTCGAAACTTGGCTCCGAAGGACAAAAATGGTTTCAGCGACCCTGTGCGCTCCCGCTTACCCCGCACCTCGTGTAAGAACAACAATTGACATCCGTAGTATCTCGTTGTCCAATGGAGCGACTACCGTTTCCAGACGGAGGCTCAACCTAAGACTTTAAATCCAGAATGGAATGACACCTTTGATATGCCGTTGAGTGGTGTAAGCGGCTTGAATATGGTGTGCGTTTGTTGGGATAAGGATAGGTTTGGAAAGGTCTGCCTTGCCACGGAGCTTCGGCAGATACGCTTCTCTAACTGTTCCAGGATTATATGGGTGAATTTGAGGTTTCTTTGGACGATGTTTTTTCCGGGGGTAAAGTTTCGGAGGTGTGCCCTTCTAAAGTGTATTCTCGAACTTGATATACTGACAGTACCCCAGACACGTTGGTTTCCATTGAGGTCGAGTCGCAAAAAGGCGGGCGTTTCTGGGGAGATCCAACTTACCTTTGCCCTGGTAGATAACTCCAATGATGCCGCCACTACAGGGGAGATATATGCAAAGTGGATACCATGGCAGGCGATCTTTGTTCAACCCCATAGTCCGGGTTCTGCGGACGAGGATCCCTTGTCTCGTGACTTGGGCGCTGACGGGGTGTCCGATGACGATGACGAAGCGGAAAGCAGCCCCAGCCCCGAGGAAGACGCCTCAACAACAAGTAAGGGGCCGAAGAAGGATAAAAGCAAAAAGTCAAAAAGGAAGAAGATTAAAAGTCATACATACCAGCTCAACAGCAGCTCGGATGTCGTAGGCGTTATCTTCTTAGAGATTTCATCCATCACCGATTTACCCCCAGAGAAAAATGGTAGGCAAACAGTCCCACACAAGGGTTTGGGCACTTCAATAGTTAACTGGAGCAGTCACACGAACTGGTTTTGACATGGATCCATTCGTGGTTGTTTCCCTTGGAAAGAAGACATTCCGTACTCGTCACATCCGCCATTCACTCAATCCGGTATATGATGAGAAGATGCTGTTCCATGTCCTCCGCCACGAGCAGAACTATTCCCTCAGTTTCGCCGTGGTAGATAGAGACAAGTTTTCGTCCAACGATTTTGTAGCTGAAACAACATTCCCGGTACAACAGATACAAACCACCCAGCCTACCGCGGATCCTGAAACTGGCTTGTACTACTTTTCCGAGCCATCTGAGGATATGAATCCATCCAGCCCAATGCCTACTGGCTCTGGCAATCGCTCCAAGTTTCGACTGCCTTTGTCAAGATCTGCCTCCGGAACTAGCCTTGCAGCCCCTTCAAAGCAGCAGCTGGTTCACCGCACATCGTCTAAGTCTCTCCGTAGCGTGCAGAATGATGGTGCGAATAGTCTAGAAGACCCCACGATTATCCCACCATCTCCCAACCGGGCTGTCGCTGCAGAGAATATCGAATACGACCTCAAGCGATACTCGATTCCTCTTCCGCTAAAGAACAAGGATCGATGGGAGGATAAACATAAACCTGAACTTCACTTTAAAGTCAAATACGTGCCTTACCCTGCCCTCCGACAGCAGTTTTGGAGGCACATGTTGCGCCAATATGATTCCGACGATAGTGGTATGATTAGCCGAGTGGAACTTACCACTATGTTGGACATGTTGGGCTCTACATTACATGAAACAACTATAAGCTCATTCTTTGAGCGGTTCCGAGATGCAAATAAGGCCGAAAGCCTCGAGGCTACAGAGTTGACGATAGACCAGGCTGTAATCTGTCTAGAAGACCAACTCACTGCCCTATCCCAGAAGTCGACTACAAATGTGCTTGGGTTAAACATACCGAAACTTTCAGTTCACGGGCTCAAAGGTTCATCAGATGACAACAAATCAGTTGAATCATTAGATATTGATTCAAAATGTAATACGCCTGCCCTTGGGAGCAGAAACCAGTCAACGGTCTCTTTTCAACAGCAACCTGTAATGGGTACTCCAAGTGAGGAGGGCGCTGCATTAGGTGATGATGATTTGGAGTACGATGGAAAATCAGAGGAACATGTCATTCAAATTCGAGCATGTCCTCTTTGCCATCAACCCCGTATGAACAAACGATCAGAGATGGATATCGTTACCCACTTGGCCACTTGTGCGTCTCAAGATTGGAGACAGGTCGACAAGTTGGTGATGGGAGGATTCGTTACTTCAAGCCAAGCGCAGCGCAAGTGGTATTCTAAGGTAATATGCGTACTCTATACGGGCTTGTTTTCTTATTAATATGCTATGCAGGTAATATCCAAAATTTCCTATGGAGGATATAAATTGGGTGCGAACTCGGCAAACATTCTCATTCAAGATCGGATCACGGGCCAGATTCAGGAAGAGCGTATGAGTGTTTACGTCCGATTGGGCATCCGACTTCTCTACAAAGGCCTTGGAGGAAGCAAAATGGAGAAGAAGAGAAGTGGGTATTATGGCTAAGATTAGGTCTCCCAAACTGATGGTCTGTAGTTCGAAAACTTTTGCATTCACTGAGTGTGAAGCAAGGAAAAAAGTTCGATAACCCTGCTTCAGCCAGAGATATCAAAGGATTTATTGCCTTTCATCAGCTGGATTTATCTGAGGTTCTCAAACCTCTAGATCAGTTTAAAACGTAAGTCTAAATAGTAGAGTATGAGGCAAGGTATTGCTGACCATTGAACAGTTTCAATGAGTTCTTTTACCGTGAATTGAAACCAGGCGCGAGACCATGCTCTGCCCCAGACAATCCAAAGGTGATCGTGTCTCCGGCAGATTGTCGGTGTGTTACATTCAACCGGATTGATGATGCGACTCAAATCTGGATCAAAGGCCGTGAATTTACTATTGCGCGACTACTTGGTGATGCTTACCCAGCGGAAGCCAAACGCTTTGAGAAGGGAGCATTGGGAATCTTCAGATTAGCGCCTCAGGACTATCACCGGTTCCACATTCCTGTCGATGGCGTCATGGGAGAGCCAAAGCTCATTAAGGGTGAATATTACACGGTCAACCCTATGGCCATCCGCTCAGCGTAAGTTTTCTCAATCTCCACCTAAAATTGTTGAATCTTGACTCTAACTCTTGTCCTTATAGACTTGATGTTTACGGTGAAAATATCCGTACTTGTGTTCCTGTTGATTCCCAAGAACATGGGAGAGTGATGATTATCTGTGTTGGAGCAATGATGGTGGGAAGCACTGTCATTACTGCAAAACCTGGAAAGGTTGCGCGAACGGACGAGCTTGGATATTTCCAATTTGGTAAGTCGATACCCCTTCGTCTAACAGGTGTAATTTTAACACAGCTTTTTAGGAGGAAGCACCATCGTTTTGTTGTTTGAGCCTGGTAGGATGGTTTTTGATGACGACCTTATTAGCAATTCAAACACGGCACTAGAAACATTGGTGCGTGTGGGTATGTCAATTGGGCACAGTCCCGGTATTGCCGCCGTCTCGGAGCGCAAAGAAAATATCACGCAGGAGGACATGGATGATGCGCGGCGGCGGATTGGGGGCAGTTTAGCACCCGCCGCGAAGTAAGTACGGCAGAAATGGAGAGGCGGAAGGCGTGTTTGGATCAGGTCTTTCAACAAACTGTCCACGTCATGTACTGCACACCAATTGTTTTTGGAGGTTGTTGGATTTGGGGCGAGGGATACCAGCAATTCGTAATTCTAAGCTCTTGCTTGCATATGTATTCTTTGATTCTCCTTTTTTCAACAATAAATATCCGTGGGAAGGAATGATAACTTCAGAAGATGGCTTCCGCATTACCAGTACAAACATAAAACAGATTGAACTTAAAACAAAGAGTTGGTATATCGAGTGCGATAAAATGAAGAAAATGCCAAGCCTGATGCCAACACAAACATAAACAAGGGAGCAAGGAGCAACGCGCGCCGGTCCCCACCCCCATCAACACCATACCTACCATCACCACACCAGTCTAGGTCCTTAACGAGCCTCATCGCCATCGTACCCTCTCAGCCGCTGACGCCTTTGACAATTGGGGCGCGATCGCACTCGTGCCAACTCCCACAGACCCAGCATCATACCATTCTCATCGCCGGGGTGAGTGAGCAACCAACCACAACAAACTGGCAACACCTTGACAACGGCCACTCTTCCTGAGGCTCTTTCTTTTTGTCGCGGCAACTCGCCCCATCAAAACTATCGACCTTCAGCTGAATGCTGCACGTTCCATTAGCCCATCGCCCTTTTCAGTTCCTATCTCCCTCCACCATGCCCGCGACTGTGCCTTCGAGACGGAAAAGCAGTAGGGCCAGAGGTGGTCTTGAGGCTTTGGAGAATGGGGCGGAGGGATCATCAATGGAGAAGGAGAATAGCGCGCCTACAACAGCCGCGACGGCGACGGAGGCAGCACCGAAGAAGAAAAAACGAGAAGCAGACACAGCGGCCATAAAGAAGCCGACGAAGGTGAGGACAAAAGTGGTGGTAATAGTGGTAGCCGGTAGTTTTGAGTTTTGGAGCGCGTTAGGTTCTGACGCGCCCCCGCTCTTAGCCGGAAAGGACAGATGAAATGTTAATGGACTGGGCTGACTGAAGATGTAGAAACGGAAGAAGGAAATAAACACCGACGACGGATTCGAATTTCGCGTCGTAAGGCGACAGTCGACGAGGTTGTCGAATCGGATATCACAAACCACAACCTTTGCAACCAGTACTACAACTCAGACTCAATCAAATACTGTGGCACCACCATTGGAATCACTAATTCCAAAAGATAAACCAGTGCAGCTACCGCATGAATCACCAACACCTCCTCCCCGAGCAACAAAGAAGAAACGGAGTAAGGAACAGCGTCAGGATGTTGAGGAAAGGGAAGAGCCGGTACCGGCACCACCGGCAAAATCAAGAACCAAGAAACCAGAGAAGGAGAAAGTTAAGAAACATGCCGACAAAGTTGCAATGGCGGGGGGAAATTCATCGTTACACGGCACAGTGGATGATTCGAATTCACGAATACCATTACCTTCGGGGGAGGTTTCTAAGATCAAACTTCCAACGTCAGATACGCCAATTCAGAGAAAGAACCAGCAGTTCCGGAAAGGACCCGGAGGCGAGAGAAGGAGAAGTAGCCTAGGCCGGAGAGGTCGGAGGGCAAGCTCGATGATGCAGGAGGGGATAATTGGTATGGGAACAACTAAATGTCCGAAACTAGAGGGGGAATCCGAATCTGATATTGCTTTTTTTTTCCTTGCAGCCGAACCGCACAGCGAGATCTCGCATAAGGAGTTTTATAAGCACATCGATGAAGAGCAGATGGAAAATGCGCGTATGAAACAGCTTTTGACGTGGTGCGGTTCGAGAGAGTTGGATCGCCTGCGGGGGGCTGCGCCTCCAGGCAGCAGCAGTAGCGACATTGAAGGAAGCGCCCGCCATGTTGGTAAGTCGGCCGTGATTAATTGTTATAAGTTTGGCTGACGATTTGGTATTGTTGCTCCAGCTCGGATGATGGCAGAAGACCTACTGAAGGAAATCACAACGAATGGAGAATTATCGACATGGTTTACACGGGTAAGTAGTCACAACATGGACCGTGAGCCATGCGAGACGACCTACGGCTGACCCAAGGGACGTTACAGGCCGACTCGCCTGCATCGGCATCGATAAAAAAACCGAACCCCAGAAATACGCATAATCAGACAGAACAGGAACGCTTAAAGGCGCACCTAGAAGTGTGAGTACTCTTTCCCCTCCCAATTCGTTGTCCCCAATACCGCACATACCCGCGCCATTAGTCTGCATTGCATCGGTTGGCACCGTCATCTCACCTCCGATTTTCCGCATAAATAAAAGGGCAGATAGATTGGCGCATCTCACGTGTCCCTCTTCTCCGGGACCCACACAAAGACACTAGCCGATTCTGACATGCGTATTCATCTAGGCTTAATAATGAGCACAAATCCTGGCAGTCACTCCTCTCCCTTAAACCTAATGTCTCCCTCGATCGCTCCACCAGTTCTCCCGACTTCCTCCGCCCGGAGGAAACCGCCTTCAAGGTTACCCAATCTGAACGCCAAGATATCATTACCCAAGCGCGAAGACTCGTGAAGCACCAGGGAGCCGAGATCGAGTTCTCGATGGACCGGCTCGCGGACGGCGTGCATAAGCTGCGCGCATACGGCGACGCCGCTGACGAATTGGCGGGAAAGGTACTGGAAACAGCTGGAGACGCGCTGGAGGAAGAAGATACCAGGTTGAGAGAGCACACAGGCACAGATGCATTGAGTCTGCAAGAGGTGTTAAGATCTATATCATACGTTAACCCCTCCTCGTCAAGCACCGCATGAGGCTGCAACGTGATGCAATGCTGCAGCAAAGTGACGGGGATCATGCACTCACGTTTTTTCACTTGGAGGGTTTATTTTTTCTTTCTCGGGCGTCTACCATCATATGCTTGCTTTTTTATGTTTTTTTTGTGTTTACGCGGGCCAATTGGATGTGACTAACTGCTTTGCATGGAGGAATCGGCTTGTTGTTGGGAGTGAAGGTAAGAGGGGCTGTTACTGCTGTACAGAGTGTTTTTTTCATGGAGAGGTTTCTTTTTTTCCTGAGGGAATATAACTTTACATATACTCCCCCTTTACCCCCTTCCCTTTCTTTGTATGAGAAGCAAATCTTTTGGCGTTATTGGGGGAAGGAGTCCTTTCGGGGCTCCCTTGCTATGTTTTCTTTTACACTATTCTTCCAGAACTTCTTTCAAAAAAGTTGTTCCGTCACAAATTTCAGGTTCCCATGAAAGAATAAAAGGAAAGAAAAAAACTACCGGTACGATGTGTCTCCGGACGAAGCTGATTGAGCAGTTGTGGGAGGTGGTGGCGATGGGGCGATGGAGGGGCGTTGCCTGCCGGACGGAAAGGTATCCTTCGCCGGTTTCCTCTTTTTGATTCCCCGGTATTTTCTCGATGCCAAAAGAAAAGCATGCGTAACGCACATATCTACTAGGTTTACCAGGCTAGGTTCTGTAGATGGCTGGATGAATTGGAGCGGCTCACATGCAATTCCCGAATTGCCGCTGGCAAAAGATTCTCATAAACAAGGAGGGATAGTTATTGTGTACATCACTCTGGAAGGGTAAGTTATGTCAGATTGGTAATTTGATTGTGGGTCGCCCGGAAATCCGATGGAAAATTAAAGATAGACTGAGGCAGATACGATATCATCTGTATGGAAACCGCGATGGAAAAATCCCCACAGGCTAGGTTACAGCTGCAATACAAACCGGATCGGATCGTGGAAAGCGAAGGGGGGTTTCATCCATCGATGGGTGTGTAATAATTTGGAAACCTTAACCGCGTGACAGGTATCGCTGCTATTTGATCCCTCTTCTTTCGACGAGCGAGCGAGCGAACGAACGTTGACTTCGGTAACTGCATTACATGATGTGGGTTGAGGCGATCAGTACAGATCGCCTCACGGAGAAAGCGGGGGGCAGAGGAATGTCTCTCGTCGTAGCACAGTCGCCTTGCACTCACCCGCAACGCCGATATCCAATAGAGTGCCCATCTCACCCACACCCACTCTATCGATCGGAAAAGGACCCCCATCGATGGATGGTATCGAATCGGCAAGATGTTTGATAGGGTAGATATTAGTTTCACCCTGCACACCCCCCGCTGCCTCCCAAGTCCCGGTTCACCCTCTTGACCCCCGTTCCCTGTCGATTCAATTTATCGCAGATTTATGTACTGTGCAAAAAAGGCCATCGATCTCGCAGAAGACAGGAAGCGGCGGCAGAAGATGGATGGTGGCGTGGGCGCGACGCCCTCCTCAGGCCGGCGATGAATTGGAAACCACTTGGGGTCCAGACTTGCCGGGCAGAAGCGTAGGCTCCACCGATAAATCTGAGATCTGGGGCGATGGACGCAACTTGGTGTGAGTACATGTGGCATGCTGCACCCATGCGGCCAGGAAGAAGCCGGTCACGGCTCACAGTGCAGTCTGACCTCCAGCCATGTGCGGAGCGTTCTGGTCAGCAGCAGAGGCGGCACTTGAGAGGTGGCTCGTGCGTTTTGCGCTGTATTTCGCAAGTGTCAAGGCCGCTGCCATGGGTGCGTGCTGGCGGCGACGGAGCAGGACGAGCGCGAAAGAAAAAACGCCGCAGGAGTTCCACCAAGTCACCGCCACCGCCGATGCTGAAAAAGTGGCCTGATGTTTTTTTATAACTGTCAAAACCCTGGTCCTCCGGGCTAGGGACGTCAAGCGAAAAGCAACACATGAAATTGGTTTGTTGTTCTAGCAGGGGTCCTTATATTTCACTCAAGCTTTGGTATGCATGGCGGCTCGGCTTGGTTTATCCCTAAGATATTGACCCCTGGGTCGGGCGATCGGTCACAATCGTGGCTGTAGAACTGAAGATCTGTATCAGGCATCACCGAAAAGCTAGGTAACTATTTAAACCACTAACACGAGAGGTTAAATAGATCTGACCAAGGTGCCAGTAAAACGTTCGGCCTTCCTTTGGCTGGATACGGGCTTACCTGGGCCCCACTAATTCGTTGACTCAAGTCACCTATGATTTACTCAACACCCGCGGAAACTGTGTGGCTAACGCTGTCATGCAACGTCTGCGCTACCCGCTTATTTTAACGCCATACCAAGACGAGTGAGAAACTGTGTTTAATTGACGGTACAGATGAACTGATATTCCATTCGTTTTCTAGGTCTATAGATAATCTTCGTTCTAAGCCCAATACAATGCTTTCCCAAGCGCAACAAACTTCTAGAACTGTATCGGAGAATTCTCCGAAGAGCGCAGTTACTCAGTAGGGTCCGTGGGATTCACCAATCCGATAGGTGTGGGTCTGAACCTGGCTCACCGAAGTTCCCCACAGCCAATCTCGGCGATGCTAATGTGAATGCTGCGATATGCTCGTATTCCCAATGCGGCAAGCTCTCCGTCGTCGATACCCTTTGCCTACCCCGCTTTGGGCATTCAAACACGTATAGTGGTCGACAACAGGAAGCACCCAATTGATCACATGGTATCATGCTCCAACCATTAGTACATAAATCCTTGGGATTTCTGCTAACCGTGCTCCAGACCATGCTAATGCCAACAAGAACTAGAATGTCGAGAAGTAAACTTACCGTCCGGCTCGGAGATACGTATGCCGGAGTACGAACCCTCAAACGAGGTGAAGAAATCTCGGGGACGCCGTGGACATCATGCTCTTCGGTAGTTTCAAGAATAATCGAGATACTTAATGACATTCTGGGCCAGGGGATTTCGGTGATAGTCTGGTTTTGATGTTAAATTTGCTGGGTTGAAGCTTCGAGGGGACGTGTATATCTCTACCATTCAGCTCCGGTTTTTGTACCACCAGATACATAATCATGGCCCGTTAACCCGCTTCGAGTGTTTCTGCTATATCCTGTCAGATGTCTAGAAAGGGGTTGCTTCAAGTCCGTCACGTCAGAAAGCTTGTTTACGAGCCGCAAAAGGCTGATGGATCTGGGAACGGGTGTAGGTAATGGCTGGGTGCAACTTTCCGGTGTTGGAACTGGGTGCGAAAACGAATGCTTAAAGCGAAAAGACGGTACCAAGGACCCATACTATAGGCTCTGAATTGCCTTTTATGGGCACGGGATCCTTGTATGACGATGTGCAGTCTGTCAGATTATACGATGTGCTGGTGACGGTAGCGTGGAAGCCATGCTGACGTCCGAGCAGAGAGATACGATTACCCACTTAGGTAGGTCCATAAGTAGCTGTAATATTGGCCCAACAGCAATGCTTATTTCGGGAAGTTTTTGACTGCACAAGCCCAGAGGACGCCGATTGAATCTCTAGAAAGGCAATTATTAGCTTACTTTGAGTTACTAAGTAGCTTTTAGCCGCCAGGCGCGAGCTTTGAGTCGCCGAGGATGCTCGTTTAGTAAATTAATCACCATTTTATTGCCATATCAGGTAATTAATTCATTAGAAATTTGCTGACTCTTCAAAATGTATCTACTCCACAAGAAGAGCAAACACGACTCTGTGAATCTGCAGGGCATACACAACTGAAACGACCTACTGAGAGATAATTCGAGGATCCCTTTTGGTGAAGGAGATAGCCCTCATGTTGAGGCATAAACCTTTCTGGATATAGGCGCCCCCAGCGATATGTTGTGTAAGTGGTTGTTTCTTTGTGAAATTTTTGTTTTTTCGAATATCGTGATACTTTCCAACTTTACACTGCTTAGAACACAATTTTACACGGAGGCTTTGTGACGTGTCGGACATGAGTACCGGGAATAGGAAGGAGGAATGCCTCTAAAGGGTGTTATGATTGAGATAGAGCGGTGTTCATGGGTCGCAAAACATGGGCCGCAGCTGCATCCAGCAAGGTTCTCTTGTGCCGGTTATCTGAAAGCCAGGATCTAAGGGATCGGAACGTTCGAGAGGGGTTTCGTGTGGATGTATGAAAAAAAAACGGGAACGCGTGATTCGTGTTTGCGTGTGGACAAGGGATGCGGGCTGAACCGAGCCAGAGCAGACCTGAAGCGCTGACGGCTGAAGGCTTCAGCTCCGGTACAACACAGTGTCCATGATGAATGAATGCACTTGTTATAGATCCGGATGATTGGTAATTAGTACTTCTCTGCAGCGATGAAGATATGAAAATGAAGCATCTCGGTTGGTTGCGAGCCTGGCTCAGTCCCGGTCGTCAGAGATCTACCGACTTTATACCCTCTGTCGGCAAGTTCAATCGCTGGACGATATCGCCCCCGCCACTGGATAAGCGCACCTCACAAAGCATCTGGGATTATTATCAGCCTTCCATCCAAACTCGACTTACCGGTCATGCTGCTGCAGTTGGATCGGTCAGAACATTCCGTTATCCACTACCGTTGCGTGTTCATTTCTTTTGTTGCTGTGCTTGCTGCTTTTGTGTTTTACCTGTATCGTATTTCCTTTTTCTTCCCACACGGTTTCCGTCGCGTTGAGTGCCATCAAAAGGACTGTTCAACTGGTTCTCCATTCCTCTGGGTTTCCGCGTGGTAGAACTGTTTTTGGGGGCGGAGGGTGAGATGGAAATGTCAGACACCAAAATAAACCGAGCGGCAGTCTAACTATGTTCGATCATGTTGCCAAGAGATCGTTTTGTCGGTTAATGTTGCCCAGATTCATTCGCAACATCGCCACCATCGATTGCCTGGTTGCACTGGCATGAGTTAATTTCGTGTCTCTCTAGCCGGGTGCTAGCACTGAGTTCATCTCTTCCATCTTCAAGACTGTCTTGAATCTTTCCATCTATCCCTGCGCGTACAGCTGCCTGCAGAATGCCGGGCGGGACAGGAGAGAAACATGTCCTACAGGCCTATGTAGGTGCTCAAGCTCTAACCATACACACTGTACTGATCAACACGGAGGAGCTCTCTGTCTCACCATCGACAGCCAAGCCATGGTGAAGGGGTTGGAACTGGTTTGTGCAACCATCCTTCCCGCCGGTGCGTCTTCGTCTGTTTCTCACATTTTGTTGGTTAGGTATCATCAAAAATGGCTGGCGTGGACCCAAGGAAACGTGGAGATTTTTAGGTCTACCCATCTTGGTGGCGAGTGAGAGGCGGTGAACTGGATTCAGACTAGTGTGGCACAAAACATGGGTCTTCTCCCTTGTGCGTCACAACCATCTGTGCCTTGACCATTTTCTCGCGTGCTCTTTTAGTGTTGCAGAGCAGATACCGCTGCATGCGCCCCAAGACAAGTACCCGTATCAACCAATTGCGAACTGCCGCAAGGCCTCCACCTGTATACTCTCTGGGTGTCATACAGTACTGCGACGTCCCTCCTGCTCACTCGTATAACTCCGATTCCGGGCCCTTAAGTTGCACCCCATGAACCGCTGATATGGGCCCTAAGATAGCCCCTAGCCGGTGGGTATTTATGAGGCATGTAGTTTGTCTACGGCGCTCTATGGACTCCGTCTAGCGGCAGCTGCCGACTTTAATTGTTTGGGAGCTGCTACTGCGACTCTGCCTAGGCCGCAACGGGGTAATGGAGCCATAAGCAAAAGCAATCGTCGATGAACAGCCCGTCCATCCAGATCCCCGTCCGCCGCCTATCGTTGCGTGCTTATTGTTCGCTCGCTATCGTTCGTGGCGTCGTTTTTTCGTTTTCTCTCATGCTTCGATCGGCATGGGAGTTGGCTATCTTGCTCTAGTGATGTCTTGTTAATTCGCGTCAGTGTCTACCGCAGTCGTCCCCAGTCTCAGGCAGTCTCAGTCTCAGTCTCAACCGCTCCCCATGGCCTGGCTTTCTCCGGCATCGGTGGTATTGGGGTATTTGGGACACAGAAAGCAGTGTCAGGGAGGGAGGCATAGATAGAGTGCAGGTGTTATTATTGCTGATTCCAATAATATTACTGTGTACTCTACTCTCCACCTCTCAGTGGAGCATCATATGGGTCCAGCTGCCGAGCCAAAGGGGTAAAAAAAATCCCCTGCCACCATCTCGATCTCTACGTAGTGATGGTAGGGGTACTCTAGTCTAATCCCGCCACATCGACCCACACCTCACATACCTACGTTTCTCCGTTGCTGCATCAACTTCCCTTTCCCATCCTTTTCTCCACGGTCGTAATTGATGGCTCGGTGGGGCAATGGGCGAGCGGGCGAGAGAGAGGGAGGGAGGGGCGAGTGGGTGAAGAGTAAGAGTGAGACACTGGAGATGTTCGACCCTACGGCCTCTTCCTCTTCGGTACGTGAGCGAACGGGCAATTGAGTGCCTTGCACTGTGTCTCTCGCTCACTGCCTGGGAGCTGGTGCTGGTGCTGGCTGTGCTGTTGGCTGAGCTTGTAAGCTTGGCCATCTTTTGCGATCCGATCCATTTTCATCCATCCATATGATCCATCCTTGCACACATACATCGCCCACCCAATCTCCCGAGTTATCTGAACCCGTTGCCCGGAACCTAGCTAAGCAAAATGAGAAGGAGAAGAACCTTGACATGACAGGCTCTTGAATCGGACGCTCACTCTCACTCTCACTCTCACTCACCCCTCCTGATAGATTCCAGATTTCGCTCCGTCTACCTACTTCCTTTCACTCATTCCCTCTCCCTCTCGCTCCCGTGTCCGTCTTCCGCGTCGACACCCACATATACATCGCACAGCCTAGTTGTGCCTGTGCCTCTGTCGTGAGCTCTTGGTGCCTACCTTCTTTGCTCGATCGAGATACAGCCCTCCCTTCCCTCCACTTCCACCTCCACCCACCTTTCCAGCCCTCCAACCTTCCAGCCTTCCAGCCTTCCAGCCCTCCGCCTCCTCAGTCATCCTTGCCGTCTTGCATCCACTCTACACCTCACATCTTGACCACCAAGAGTCCCCGCGGAGGAATTTATTGTTTGCCGGTTAATGGACGGCGGCATCTAATACTTGGTTAGAAGGTGGAAAAGATACCGAGACAGCGCGTCGAGACACTACTTAGAACCAAGATCTACCAACGATCCTGGGCTAAGCGGCCGTCAGCATAATCGATCCGCTCAACCCTCGACTATCCGCCAGTCTACCACCACCACCACCACCACCACCACACCCAACTCATAGCTCTCTCTTTGCCCACTGTTAGATTTGCGAAAGTTCGCATTGCATTGAAAACGAACCGCATCTGGCACGAACCATCTCTCCCGACTTTTACAACCTGTATCGTTTTCCCACTGCGACAGTGGAGGTTTCAGCGGCGGCAGGACCCAAAATTCAACAGCTTTCCTCCAAAGTCCTTCCTTCCTGGATCGCATCACTCACCTGCGGAAAACCTGTCGTGCAATTTAAGGTTGACGTGCTAGTCAGTGCCGGTTGCTTTGCACGGGCCAGCAACGAGTCGAAGAGTAACTTTTTAAAAGCGAACGCCCTCATCAGTCGCCTAAAGCAATAGATCCTTCACCATAACTTCCTTTGCGAAGTTGCTGTCGCCTCCTTTGTCTCCCGCCGTAGGCATGGAGTCATCGGACAACAGAAGGCAAGGGTATGTTTAGATTCACCATGATTTTTAATTCTACTTTCTTTTCTTTCTTTCGGGGTGACAGTTCCTGATCCGCTCACTTCCCCACTCTTCGCGTGCGCTTGAGCTTAAGTTTGTCGATAAGGATCGCTATCTAACCTTTATTCTCTTGCAGTGATGTCTTGCCATCCATCAATTACGGGGATTTCGAGAGAGCGGCGAGAGAAGGAGCTCAATTCCATCAGCGACATTCTTCGATCGCTCGAGCAAGCATATCGTCAGCTTCTCCTATAAGCCCAACAACGATGTTTGGACCCTCAGTTCCAATGCAAAACTACTCCCAACCGAGCAATGGCATACAAACTCCTCCTGATTCTCGGAGAACTTCAGATGACCCACCAGGTCGACAGTCCCTACCATCGCTCCACGAAGCGTTATTGTTTGAGAAACCTGGGTCCTTCTCAGCGCCACAAACGCCACCCATCGGACCCGGGTCGTTCTCTGCTCCTCATCCCCGTAACAATTCGCTACCCAATTCAGTGCCAAGCTCGATGCCTCGAAGTCAACCGTCGGATCCAGGACTACATTCTCATCCTTCCAGCCAACCTCAAACACCCCATGGGTATAATCCTCCGCCGCCGCCACCTTCTCACCCGCCTCAGGTTCCTCCTCCTCCTCCGAGTCTCTCGCAGAATCCGCAGAATCACGAATCTTCGTATACCCGGCGTGACAGTCAAAGTAATGGCCGTACCCTACAGTCGAACCCATACTCGCAAGTGCAACCTCCTCCTGCAATCCCGGCAATGCATCCCCCCCCGGAGACGACGACATATCCTCCTCCACCACCACCACCACCACCACCTCCTCCTCCTCCCTCAGCGCCGAATCACGCGCAGTCCCCACCATATCAACCTCATGCGCAATATCAACACCCACATTACCCGCCTCCTACAGCATCGTCTTTCACCAATGGATCTGTGCAACAGCCGCCACCACCTCCGCCTAGTCAATACCCCCAGTATAGGCAACCACAACAACACCAACAGCAGCCGCAGCCTCCTCCCCCACCTTCCTCACAACAGCAGTCTCCATATCAGTCACACCATCAATCGTCGTTCCCATATCCTCAACAGCGAGAAGGTGGATATCAATCTGATCCACCGGGTCTGCCGGGTCCACCAAAGGGCATTAAGCGCCCGAGCGGATATGGTAGTGCAATTGAACGAGCGCTTTCAATGTCTGCAATTCGACGGGATATGGAATCCGTATGCAGATTACAATCCACTTTCGACCAACCCGATTGCTAATTCATTGTAGATAAAAGAAAATTCTGCGCGGATATACCACATCGTTGACCAGTATCAAATTATGAGCGCTGGGGGCCAACAACCATATCCAGGTGGATTGCATGCGTCACTAACTGAGTTTGCTGATGCGCTACAGCGCTCATATCGGAATACTGAAGCTTTAAGTAATTGTCACCAAGTTTTCCAGGAATTATCCAGCAAGGAAGCTGCGGAGCAGAGTGCCCATAAGATGAGCATAGGACATGCGTCGGAGTATGGGACAGATGACGGGCAGTCATATCAGGATGACAACCGGTCAAATGGATCTCAACAACCCGAGAAGAAGATGAGGCGTGGGGTAAGCTATTCAACGCGGTGGGTTATTCCAAACGTCGCTAACATAAGTATAGCGCGCGGCTCCGCCGGGACGATGTCATAGCTGTCATAGGGCTGAGACTCCAGAATGGCGGCGAGGACCAGATGGGGCGAGGACACTGTGCAATGCTTGCGGATTACGTACGTATTTGGTATTTGCGGGCAGGGCTAGTTACTGACATTCACCAGATTATGCCAAACTCACACGGAAGCTCAGCAAAAATCCCGCCGGACCCGGAGCTCTAGCTGCCCGAAAACCACCTAACTCGCCACTTCCATGACCACCGCATTCCGGATTTTTGATACCCGCTTGTTTTTGAACGAAGAGATGCGTTGGAACGGCTTTCTTCTCCTGGCCTGCAGGGCTGTGCTACATTTGTGAAATTTGTGTTGCTTTTTATATTGGGGTTGGTTCTCTGGGATGCGGGGATGGGACTAGGAGGGGCGTTTTTTTACGATCACGGTTCTTCGTTTTGAGCGATTCTTTTATAATCCATCGACAGCTAAACGGTTGTGGTTTTTCTCTCCACGTATTTTCTCTTGGAGTCATTGCATCATTTTCGTTTTTTTTATTCCATCTGAGTTCTTGCTAATTCAACTTTGGTTTTCGGTTGCTTTGGCGCGAACATGTGTACATTTTTTTTCCCCTTCACCTACGTCACTTCTCTTCTGGCTGAATCATTTAAAGAGGTGTTCTGTTTTGCATACTACCTACCGTCACCTCTCTTCCTTCCTCTGGGTTTACCTGCATGATGCGTGTGGACATCGCGGTTTTATTGGGTTTCTTTCTATATTTCTTGACTCATGTGTTGTTTGGTGTATCTGTTTATGGATTGCATTACCAGGTTGTTCGTCATCGTTCATCCATCCTCGTCTTGAGTTGTGTGCTGCGTCAGTGGTGGTGGAGGGCGTGGAAGATTGAGGATGGGATCTTGGGATGAAGTTGTGGCATGGAATTGATGACAAATGCAAAACGGATGGATGGAAACGGCGACGCGTAGGGAGAAAGTAAGAGACGAATCTTGTACTATACTACTACCACTACCATTACAACTACTATACTGGGCTTCTCATTGGCATCAACGTCATATTATTGGCATTTCGTTTCGTCAAGTGATGGATGGGCTGTGTATTTTAGCTACAAAAGCGCTGTGCTGTGGCTCTGGGGAGGAGTAATTGCACTTAGATATTTTGTGTACATACATGTTCATGAGACACCGGGAGACGACACAGTATTCTGGGACCCTTTTTACTCCCAACTCTTGCCGACGACAGCTCCATCTTTCACCAAAAGAAAGTTGCATCTTTCCCTCTCATCTCTATATCTACTTTAAGGGCCGGACCGACCGAGAACTCTTCTAGCTCTCTTTGGCCCCCTCTTTTCATGTCAAACTGAGATCCGAACAGAATGTGCAAGTGCCCGTGAATCGAGGCTTCTTTGTAGCGCCCCACCCCACATCTCACTTCACACCTCACCCCTTCACGTTACTCTGAGATACCGCACTAGGAAGAAGGAACTTTGTAGGATGGTGTGGGGTGAGATCTGAAGGTTCTATATAATACGGTGGTATCAATCGGCGTACGATCATCCTCAAGCCTGCCTCTACCATTCCCGCTCGGCAGTTTGGGCCGCGAGTGCTCGTGCTTCGAGACGGAATGCTGCAAGTGCTCTTTTCGTTTCTGCGTTAAATATGGGCGTCCCGGATGTTTGGGTACACTAGCATCGAACTTGGAGGGGGGGATTCGTATCATGGGGTTTTCGGAACCGGGATGATCTAAGATGCATCCCATCAGCACTTTGAACACCTTGCAGAACAATTGTGGAAATTATGCCGATATAGGGCTGGGTGATTATTCACCCATCATCGTGATCATCACGGGGACTAGATGAATGACGAACTCACGAGAAGTGTTCATGTTTTCTCGAAGTAGTTTCGTTCCCCGTGTCCTTCTAGGACTTTTTTGTTTCTTCGGCAGTTCTCTCCTCCGTCATCATCAGTCTCATGTATCCAAATATCGTTCCAGCAGCCAGCCCTACTCCTTGCTTGTCTGGATATCAGTTGGTTCCCAAAAGTGGTATAGACAAGCCAGAAAGCATGTACTCAACCGCTCCCTCTTCACATACACCACTGACGGTACTTAATACCGACTAGTTGTTATACAGCGCACTTCCAAGTTTCCCTACGGGTAGCTGAGTTTCTAGTCGAGTCGAATGCACAGCAGCAGATGGCAGCACCACAGCCAGCCAAGTCGGTAGGCTACCCTTCGGGACTTGCATTTGTGGCGCGGTTATTTGCTCATTGAGATAGATGCCAGGTGTGGATCGTTGCATCGGCAAATTCTTTTAACATAGGATGTACGACTAAAAAAAAGGTAGAGGGAGAGTGGTTCATGTAGGGTTCATGAAATGTCGGAAGTTAAGGATAACGGCGTCCGTTGGAAAGGTTGGCGCTTTGCTTTTGAATGAGACAGCAAGCATGAGGATATGTTATTTCTGTATGAATCCTCACTATCGATTACGAGAACCGTCGTCGTCATCGTCATCTCAGAAACTCGCCGCATAGATCCCCCTTCCCGCTCTGTATTCAATTTCGACTGGTATCTGGGTTAGATATGGTTATAGAAAACATGCCGAAAGGTTTTTTCCACGTGGGTTTGCGGTAGAAGAGCATTTTAGGACCTTCAGTCCCCGATGCATTGTCGGTAGCAGTTCAGCTCCAAGTACTCGTACTCATCTGGTTGTCTGCATTTGTCCTCCTCCTTCTCGCACTTTGGCTTTTTGGTATTTTTTGCTCACCAGATGCTCATCGCTATCAGGGGTGTCGAATATGAGTTGGGACTGGCAGTAGGCATCCGATCCCCAAACACTGGGCTCAGAGAATCATTTCAGCTCACTCGCAGGCTATCAGTCTAGCTTGATGCTCCTCTCGCGGCGGAGCTTATTGGCCTCGAGTTTAACTCTTTTCAGGGTGAAAAATACGCATTTATCTCAAAGTACCAGTAGAGTGCCCTGTATGGTGGTGGCTTTTGCCGGGCTCGAGGCTCGGGTTTTACGGTATCTCCCCCCTCTCGCCCCACTCGCCCCTTTATTAGGGGATAAATTCTCCAGACCTCCCTCACACAATGATCCTTCTGTCCCAAAATTCCTCCAAAGAATCAATCTCACCCTCTTTGTCTGCTTTCCATATTTGAAGCTCTGACTGGGAGAAATGAGATGGAGCGTGCAAGAACCAAAAATGCGACGTCGCGGCCCAACGCTATCAAGGAACCATTAGCCATGTATCCCATCAAGATGTTGCACACATTGGGGGGAACCGTGATAGCACTGGCACGCACAGAGAGAGAAACCCCCGAGATTATGCACACTGCGTGTAGGAAGGCTGCAAGTCATAAATATAAGTGCGAGCGTACATTTGTAAGGAACCTAAAGTAGGTAGAGTACGTATGTTCCCACCTGCTGATAAACCTGGGATAAGATTCTTTAAGCCATCATCTCCGAGATAAAGGCAGAGCAGACGTTTCCACTGGCTATCGGAGAGGGGGTTCGTCCGTCAATCTGCAGACGCCTTGGAAACGCGTCCTGTAGTCTCGTCCGAATGGTTGGGAGAGTAACACAGGCCGAGTTGCCCCCCTGTATATCGTCGGTCGAATGGCGCACCGAATGACTTTGAGATGGCGACCGGCTGACAGCCGTTCGAAAGTGGTGGGGCTTACGGGAGATGGACTGACAGCGGGCTCATCACGAATCACCATGGGCCCGGGCAAACCCAAAAATTTGCATTCGAGAATTCTCACCGATTTAGCCAATCAACAGTGTGATCGACTGTAGATCTACCAGCAGTTGTGAGTTCTCGCTTAGATTTGCTCGGGATCCACATTCTCTATCGAGAAATCGAATAGTGGGATTTCGTTACGCTCGCGGATTATAAAGTAATTGAATTGAAACTACTAATCAAGGCCTCAAAATATACCAGTAATTCATATACGTGAGGATTTTGAGGTTGGAGTGCTAAACAACGATGATACAATGCTTAAACCCCATGAAAGCCAACGTTGTAGCTAGCTGATCATGACTGGTGATGGAGTAAGGAGGGACCCAATTCATTACATCTCGTGTTGTGCGGATAAGTATCCCTATACTTCATATTCATAGCACCCAATATAGAATGAATAGTAATCCCCGAACCCTAGAATATCGCTACCCTATTACTCTAGGTGTCTTCGGAACAGTTTTATCAAACTACATATCAATATCTTATAGCTTACTGCTAAAGTTCTGGGCATCAATGACGTTATCACTAAGGGCTGTTTTCTATTGCTCGGGTGCGTTTTCTGGCGAGGTCATCCTTAGGCGAATGTAATACGATATTATTGGTTTTGTGACCTGGAGAGAGTTTCTGGTGACATACTACGTGCAAGGGAGGCCGATTGAGGCTGCCAGTAGGATTGGCAATAGCCAATCCACAGGTATCCAAACATACCCAAAGTAACCAGTGTTAGAGCCTTGGGAGACGGGTCACCCTCCGACTCCACCCAGTGCATCTTCAGTACTTACGGTCGAGTCAGTACCGCCCAAGCGACAGTAACAATAAGTAGTGTGAACCCAACTTCGAGAGGACTAAGAGGCAGTACGTCACCTTCGGAATTCCCATTCATTTGGTTTGTCACGTACGTCACCAAACGGAGGAAAATCTGTCAACAGACGGATCTTGGCTCTGAGATAGGAAAGGCATGGTTTCCACCATAAAGCTTCGAAGCACTGCAGGGTGTGGTCCCAAACCACTTCTCTGTAGGCTATAGGCTACGTACGCGGGTAAGCAACCACCTCCATGTCCCGATCCGGGACTTGTGCGCGTTCGGGCTTAACTTGGTATCCATATTGCCAACTTTCCCACACGATGATTCAGCATAATGAGTCCAGACTAGTACTTGTTGCGTTATCCTTGATGCTTTTGAGTAGGGCCTTGATAGGTGGAACGGTATTGAAATAGTGATCGCCAATTTAAACTACAGACAACAGCACCAATACCAACCAAATATCGAAACTTGCATTACCTTCAAAACGCAGCTTTTATACGAATAAAGAGGATAATATGGTTAGGATCTCCGACGGTGGACCAGGTAGGATGTAACAACGCTGGCAGCTTAAATAGCACTGCTAATGCATTCAAGAAAGTAAACCGGACCCCGAATCCTTTGGTATCCAGTCTGACTAGTCTTTCCTAGGGTCCTGTCAAATCCATGTGCTATGCATCAGCACAGTGATCGGATCTAAGAGAGACTAAACTGGTAGGGATGTATTGGTCGTGGAAGGGTAGACTATACGTAGGTAATAAAGGTGCATCCATACCTAGAAACCAAGGAATGAACAATTAGCCCCGAACAAAGGTGGAGGACGTGGAAAACGAAACTGTAAGACCGCTTAACTACGAAACTGCACCGCTGCAAAGACACATCGTAAAGGCTCGAACAGAACACATCGACATATGCTACCACAATGGTCGAGACGTAGCATAACTAATGGAATATTCCTACGAACATACGAACGAAAATGCTGCGGATGTCCTTACAGTAGTATTGCCCAAATATAAGCATAATAAGTCCACGAAAGCAATAGGATTCTCTGTGTTAAAGAGAGCTATGGGTGGTTGATATAAGGTTGGATTTAAGGGTGTGTGGCTTGTTTCACTTTCTATTTTGGGTAGGAACGGCTGCAGATCACGGGGTATCCTTTGTCTTTGTATTGATGGCCATCCTCAGGCTACCTTCCCTCCTCAACCGTTAACTTCTCGAGAGTTCGAGGAGACCGCTATGGTACCACAAACAGCACACGCACACGCTTGATTCTTCTCTTTGGTCCGGTATTTCTGCGGTTAATATGATTTGGACGGACACTTGGGCATGTAAAGTATTGATATAACGATAAAGCATGCCAATTTGAACTATATCGTTTTTTGGATGGGTTAAGGAATTAGACTTCATCTGGTAAACTGCTAGACCATGCTGTTGAAGTCAGATGAGTATTCTACCTGAGAACTTGGGTATGGGCACGAAGATCAGAAAACCTTTAGCGACGATTCGTACAAATTTTCATGAGAACGGGTTCAAAGCGTTCCAATTTTTACTTCCAAGCTCGGGTACCTGTAAGGCTGAATCTGCAGAGGTATTTATCGATAAATTCCCAGATTTCGGAATAAAAAATATCGAAACGGATTTTATCCATATTTTCACATGCAGTATATATTTGCCGTGTTCCTACCAGGTCCCACCAGTGAAAATATGTATACACCGCAAGTTTATGGGCAAAATCTGTACTACCTGAGAGATACCAGATCGCGTTACTATTGCAGCAGAAATCATAAATCGGTCGGGACCACGGCTATGCAGCAACCGCAAACTTCAAAGTTAGTAGTGTTTGCAGAACCACCATCGTCATGAAGCACGTTTTCGTCCGGGTGAAAGCGGTACATAGTATACATATAACTCGATCCCACTAGCCGATGTGTCGCTGCTATTGCGCAATATTGGCCCACTTTGTCTAGAACCGTTTTACGTAGCGTATCGTAAAGAGCCAGGCAATAGCACACGAAAATATAATATGTTGTGCCCCAGAGTGTAGGTGCACGGAATGCCTTGCATCGGCAGCGTTATCCCTGGTATCGTTTGCTGGCAATATCGGACATGCAGCTAAAATTGTTGTATGTATGTCCACTTCTTCTGTCAGATGCTCAAGGAACGCATTCATGTATGAGGTGTACGGTTGAAAGACCTTCATAAATGTCATGCTGGCAGCTGTCCGTAATTCGATTGAACTGACTGTCAGGTTTGCTTGCCGCTCTTGTGACTCTTTGCTGCATTACGAAGTACAAGGTGTTCTTCGGTTTCCGGAATCCAAGTTTTGTGTTCCGACTGTTACAAGAATGAAAAATAGACTTTCCCCCACAGTTCATATATTCCATCTTCGAGCGTGACAAGTATGACAACAGGTTTCGTCAGTACGAGCCAATACCTGGTCTTAGCAGTGACTAATGACCCACGATACCCTCCATCGATTGCCATGAGATTACCATCAAGATGAAGGTGTGGTTGAACTGGATATTCCGATTGCGAATGACTGAACTCAAATCCTAAGCATGAGTAGCACCTGGTGTCCAAAAATGGCGTACCGTCGCATTCCCCACATCGGGAGTTCATGCTTTCGTGCAAACTCTCCCAATTTCAAATGCCATAGATTCTCACTCGAACTCGGGGATGCAGTTTGGCGTGAATCCGAAGTTCCCCATGTTCTAGATTGATCTACTCTGGTACCATGTTGCTCGTGAAACTGCGTCTGGAAGTGTGGGGTATCTCGGAGTCGCGCGACGTCAACTCGTACATAATAAAATCAGTTTATCATACAGTAAGCCATCACGCCTCTCCGACGCATGCAAGGGATCAATAGCCATTCATTGGAAGTAGAATCGAATGGCTCTTAGCACCTGCGTTAAATGTAATTTAAAAAGAAAAAGAAAAAGAAAAGAAAAAGAAAAGAAAAAGAAAAAGAAAAAGAAAAAGTTAGGGAAATACAGTGAGACACTTAGAAGACAATGGGAATATAAGTGATTTGTTTGCTCAGGTCGCACGGAAGCTGACCAGGTGAGCGCGGAGGGACGGAGTCAGCAGTGGGGGGGACACACGGAAGACTGTGACCGCTGAAACAACTGAGCCGAATTGGTAAGCAAGTGTTCGAACGTTTCTTGTACACCACGCTGGTTCGTTCGATTGTAGGTATCTAGCAAGTACTCTGTTGAATTCGAATTGAACGTTCCAGTAAGTGCCAACACCTCTTATCAATTCACTACCAGCCTGCAGCCGTATGCGTATCCGGATTGATAACATAACCACAGGAGCTCCCCGTTCAAAACAGCTACTCGGCAGACCGAAAGCCGCAGGAAAGCTTGTACCTACTCGAGCGAGAGCGTACCTGATCCCCGCATCGGAGATAATATAGAGTACTTGCACCCCGATCATCATTCACTTGCGGCATTCCTGCCCCATCTTGCGTGATACCCCTTAGAAGAACAACCCTCCTAATAAACTGAAACAACCAATGGGCCTCTTGTAAGGCTTCTCCCTTTGAAATTTTAACCTTAAGCTAACCGTTTCTGTTGATTCCAGGGCACTTGGAACTCCTCTTGCCTGGGAAGATGCGAAGCTACGAGCCGATCAGGTGCGGAAACTTGGAATTCAGGTATCCCCGCGCTTCCCGGCTATGACATCATTCGTCAACGAGCCAACTTTTAATATATCTGCTTTTTCGGACGTTTGACTTCAGTGTTAGCAACTCCTGGAAATCTGGAATGCATACCGAGGAAACGAGAGGGATATTTTGCTGTGGGGCGACGAGGTTAGTAGCCCTTGCTGGAGGTTGTGTAAAGTAGTAAAAGATTTAAACACTTGGACCAACTACAGGTTGAATATCTCGTCATTGCGTTCGATGAAGAGAACAAAAACGCCTGTTTATCATTGCGTCAGGCCGAAATCCTCGATGCGTTGGCAGCGGATGAAAAAGTGCAACGCGCTGGTGGTGGAGCCCTAGAATTGAAGGATTTTGCAATGTTTATCAAGTTCATGCAGAATGTCCGATGTTATGAGGTCTGACCTTTTCCCCAGGGTTGCGGAGCCACTACCCACGTTCCACCCCGAGTTTGGCCGATTCATGCTTGAGGCCACCCCCGGCGCACCGTTCTCGTTGGCATGGAAGGACCTTTTGAGCGTGGAGCCCAACATGAAGCTACGGTATAGGCTGAAACACTGCTGCTGTGTTATCATACAGCTCATTATCATGTTAGGAGAACAATTGCCAAAAAGCATATGACACCGAACGAGACTCCGGTCACTCTGCCGGCATTCCCGAGACTAGGTACAAAGGGCGTTTTTACGAACCCATATTATCCACCCTTTGGACCCAAGTCTCGGAGCCAGTTTATTCCCGACGAATGCATAAATCCTCACATTCGATTCCCGACACTGGCCGCAAATATCAGGACTCGACGAGGGAGCAAGGTAGCTATCAACATGCCAGTGTTTTATGACGAGAAGACGCCAAAACCATTCAATGATCCCACGATCGACTACGATCGACATCTATTCCCAGAAGACAACGACGTGAGGAACGGAGCGGCTAAGGAGGGCCATATCTACATGGATGCCATGGGGTTCGGTATGGGTTGCTGCTGTTTGCAAATAACTTTTCAAGCAAAAAATATTTCTGAGGCCCGCACTTTATACGATCAGCTTTGTCCACTTGGTCCGATTATGCTGGCATTAAGCGCAAACACTCCCATCTTCAAAGGCTTCCTTGCTGATGTTGACGTGCGGTGGAATGTCATCTCTGGAGCAGTCGATGATCGAACAGAAGAAGAACGAGGTGTCAAGGTTAGTTTGGCAGACAGCTCTTGCGTAGATAACAGCTGAGTATTCTGCAATATAGCCATTGAAGAACAACCGGTGGAAAATTCCGAAGTCACGGTATGACTCGGTGTCTACATATCTAGCGGATGACCCACGTCTACGCAACGAGTACAATGACCTCGATTTGGTGATTGACGAGGACATCAAGAAGAAACTGATTGCAAATGGTGCGCCTTGAACGTTTTCATGGCTGTGACTCTTAATTAAGGTTCCTATAGGCATGGATGAGCGGTTATCTACACATTTTGCCCATCTGTTCATTCGGGACCCTATCGTCATCTTCCAAGAAACGCTGGATGAACCCCCCGAGGGAAAGTCGGATCACTTTGAGGTATTCACCACAAATCCCAACACAGGAATAATTAATTACTAATGTCTGTTTAGAACCTTCAGTCTACCAACTGGCAGCACATGCGCTTCAAACCCCCACCACCCGGTGGCAAGATTGGCTGGCGTGTAGAGTTTAGAAGTATGGAGATCCAGATGACCGATTTTGAAAATGCGGCCTTCGCCATCTTCATTGTTCTCCTAACCAGAGTTATTCTGTCTTATGAACTTAACCTCTATATCCCTATATCGAAGGTATGGCTAACCGCTCCTCCTGCTAAACTAAACCTACTGACAGATGGCAGGTGGACGAAAACATGGCCACAGCACACCGCCGTAATTCTGTCCTCACCGACAAATTCTGGTTCCGTAAAAACCTCTTTCCTCCGCGGCCCATATCCAATCAGGGCTCCCCCGCGTCCACGCGTCCCAGATCGCCGGTACCAGTCGAGGAGGAGTATGCTCTGATGACCATTAACGAGGTTATGAACGGAATATCTGGGCAGTTTGTGGGGCTGATTCCTCTCATCGAGTCGTACCTCGACACGGTGAACGTAGATGTTGTCACGCGCTGCGAACTGGCAGGGTATCTAAATCTGGTGTCGAAGCGTGCCAGCGGAGAGCTGCAGACCGGAGCGACATGGATCCGGGAGTTTGTAAGGAGCCACCCGGACTATCAGATGGACTCCGTGGTCACCGAAAGGATTAATTATGATTTGATGAAAGCGGTCGAGACTCTAGGGTGTGAGGGTACTATGCCAGAAGGTCTAGGCGAGAAATTGCTGGGCCGGTAGATGCATTTTTGGGACGAGAACGGATGGGGGTGAAGAACTTTAGAAACGATAAATAGACCCTTTTCTTTTGCCGTTCATTGGATTGTCTTGTATGTGCATGCTTTATCTAGAGATAAATATTTATGCCACCTCCCTATCCTCTCTCCCTCTGCGTCAATCATTACTCTCCCATGCACTTGTCGGCTGTCAGTTGCACGTACATACGATTTTCGTCCGTTGCGAGATCGTAATTCTAGACGGTGATTTGCTGAAGGGGTCGGATCAGAGATAAATGAACTGTCTTCCGTCTTCCGTCTTCCGTACTCCGATATTGGTGAGACGAGAATATGCTGGGGGTAGTTGTGTTTATCGGTAGAACTTGCCATAAGAAAAAAAGGAAAGGGAGAGTAAACCAGTCTGGTGGGATTGTGGCGGTATTTGCTATTTAAATACAACCCCTTACATATGGACTAAGGATGGTAGTCTATCAGCCAGCTTCCAAGGATGGACGGGCTGCTGGAAGTACTTAAGTTCAAGTGGGAAGTTACACACCACATGTCACTCGAGACGTTTCAAGACAGTACCCCCTTACAGCCGCGCACACAAGCGCCATCAAGTGAGAGCCATTGGATGAGAGGGAATGAACTAGCTACCAGGGGCTGGGGAATAGGCTCGCATAAAGCCACCGCTATGTTGTACTCTACCAGGGGTATTGGAGTAACGTGCACTTTAAAAGACACGGAATAAAAAATATGCAATTCGAAGTGGGTAATCTCCCGTTTCAAGCACAAGCAGGTCTCTGCCACCCAGAATTTTCGGTATCATACGTTTACATCGAGTCCGTAACAGACATAGCGGTGGGCTTTATATATGCAAGCCCACGAACTCTCCAACCTGGACATCTTTCATCAAATGGTGCTTGTATGCACGGCTGTAAAAGGCGTTTTGGGTGACCTATGATAGCTCTCCGCTCATCTTTGTTATCAGTCAATTATAGTGACCTGAGCAGACTAAAGAACAGCAAGTGTCACCGCTAGGACCTAACGCAGCAATTAAGAGGTAGCTATTTAGGTCACCTGCAGGTACTCTTTGTGTTCAGATTACTGGGGGGGGTTGGAGTAATGTGTACTTTTGAAGACCAGAAACACCAACCATTTGAATGTTTTGGTTCCTAAATCCAGGATGCCGAGTATGGCTGAGATTTAGTCGAACCAATCTGGTAGGCAATCTTCCATCTCAAGCACAAGCAGGTCTCAGCCACGAAGGGGTTTTCGGTATCATTACGTCGAGTCTGACAGACATGGCAGTGGCTTTATGCAAGCCCCCTCATTAAGCTGGTCATCTTTTGTCCGGCTTTTTAGGGAGGATTTGTGCACTTTTGAAGACCGTACTCGGGAGCTGGATTTAGAACCAAAACATGCAAGTCCCAGCCACTCAGAAGTTTCGGTGGAATAGGAATTTATTCCATACCCCGTGTAGGGTAAGTTGAGTCCCGACAAAAGCCGGAAGAAGGGGATTCTGACCCGATTTCCGGTCCCTTGGCATTGTTTTCCGACCTTCATCGTTTTCACCGGGGCCAATAATTCGAAAACACCAACACTATTATAGCGCTCCAATGATAGTGACCGAATACACAACGGAACTTCCAGACCGCCTTGGGGTTTATCGGGGGTTAGAGTAGCTCGAGTATGGGTGATGTCGATGGGTAGCAGGCCCATAGGTGTCCCAGCTGATCCTGTGGTCGTTTCACCGATCCCTGCTCCCGTGGCCGCCCGCTGGTCCCGTTCCTGCGGTCGTCCTGGTCGTCCCAGTTCCTACGACCGTCCCGCGAATTCGTATTCTTGCTCGCACCCAGCAGCTGTTCCGTGGGATCTGCCGTAGTTAAATGAGATTATGTTAACCTTCGATAATACTGGAAACTAACATACCTTAGCCAATATTGATTCTAGAGTTTTGCGGCATCACCGAGAGGGAGCCTTGCGCCTGTAGGGCCCACGCGCCACGAACGGCTTGCTGCTGCGGTCAGTGAGACTTGACACATCCCATAATAGTCAGTGCCGACATACATTCGCTCCTAGCCTCTCCAGTCACATTTGCATCATCCCGCGCCAGCAGCAACGTTGCCACAATAGCCCGTTCGATGTTCATTCGCCTTCGCTCGGCCCAATTGTTATCTATGCTATCCGTCGACCCCGGTGTCGAATCCCCTCGGGAACCTCTTAGCCGATGAAAAAGGACTCAATTAGTGTTCGGCACGAGACGAGATATCCCAAGTCCCCATCTCGAGCCAAAAGCTCGAGCCTGACGAGCCTGTGATAAGTACGAGACGACATATCTCGAGAACTCGTGAATGATATCTCATGACTAAACTCCAGCACGAGAAACTAGCTCTCTTAGTCTACTTCCAACTCCACTTCGCGATCTCTGTTGCTACTGCCTCCATTGCTGCTACCTCTATTGCTGCTAGCACCATCTCTGCTACAATACCATGGCCTCCCATACCTCTGAACTTTCTAGATGCTCCATTCCAGTAGCATCAATGATTGCACCAGTCCGGACGATCCCGGTCTGAGATGCGAGTACCATTTGATCAGTTATTTCGAATTTGAGAGGTAGTTGAGTTAAGATACTGCGGAGGGTACTCAACCGACGGTTATATTTCTCGTGGCAGTTATTGTAGAAGTGTTCATACAACTGGTCCGTCAACTGCGCCTTAGTGGTAGCATTCTTAGCGGCTGATAGAAAAGCTTCAGTCGAGGGCTATTCCTCGGTCTATTCTTCGAAACCAGGAAGCGAATTTTTTCGGAGGTATGAAAGAGGGAAACTGCCGTAACGTCGCCTCACTCCTAGTATAGTGCGAAAGCCTCGCACAGCCTTAGACGCTTCGACTGAGAATCTCTCAAGCGCCGCATCGGAACTGGTCGTGTTGACGGGCGGCAGCAGCTAGGACGTGGACGTATGTGTCGAGGGTTGTGCCGGTATTTGCCGCCCCAACTTTTTGTTGGTCGGGAGGATTCGCGCCATTATAGGGATCAACGTTCTGAAGTATAAGTTCTTAAGGTCGTCGTCCGTCATATCGTCTTTTTGCGCCGGGTATGTGAACTTCGAGATAAGTGGGATGATAACGAACTGATGCGAGGAGCTTAACCCCGTGTCCGCAAATTGGGGTTTGAAATTGATTGTTGGTAACACTCGTCAAAGCAATCGGCAGTTTAGCCCAGTGTTTCGGCGTTGGCTTGTGATCGTTGCTGGCCGATACTGGGTGAGGAGACGGTTGATGACGGAGGTTTGATTTAGGTAGGTGGTAGAACGTAGCTCGAATTGTTGTGCAAGCCGACACGTCTGAGAAATTCATGACAAAGAAGGGCCCAAATAATGGGCACAGGCCCGATTAACAGGGCCAAGCACTTCAAAATGGGATCGTTTTCATTTAGGAAGAGTACAGTAGCTCACACAAAGTATATCTGCAGGTGTCTGAGTACTTACGGTTGAACAGAAACTGGAAACAACCAAGTGTGAACGAAACAGCCACAAATTCACAATTGCTGCACCGCGCCCCAGCTGTTCCCTATCAGGTCTCTGCGGACGGGCCGGCCATGATAGTGATCTAGGATGAGAAAACCCAATTTTTGTGGAGAGGGAGGGTGCGCGTTTATAGGTGCGCGTGTAAGGTTGGGATTGATATTCGTCGATTTTAACGGAGAGTAAGGATAGGGAGGAGGGGGAGTGGGCACTGTCATACTCTAGATAGAGTGAATACAGTATGATTAAACAGGTTGGTGTTCAGACTCTCCTGAAAGATGAGATGATTTGATATGATTGTGTGGTCAAATAAACCAGCAATGTTGAATTGACACATCCGTCCTATTTCAAGACTTGATTTCCCTTGCTTCAGCGTCAAGGAGCGTCGGTGCTTGAGTTGTACATACTACCCTTCAACATGTGGACTGTTCTATCGCTGAAACGTGGTCACAAACTATCACCCACCGTCCACCTCAAATTTGTTTAAGGGACCCTAACCCTCTAATATCGAGTCCGGCCCAAGATAGGAAGCATTTAATCGACACATGTATACGTATAGAACGTCTGTATAAGAGGTAAGACAAAAAAGCCAGTTGTAGTCTAAAGCAGGAGCATATATGCCCGCTGCACCGTGCCTGCCACACAATGAATTGAAAATACCTACCAATAGCCATAAACAATAAAAGAAGAACCTCGCCTGTACGCCCCCATAAACCACAATCTTACAAAACCAAGCCAGATACCACCAAGGGGTATTACAGTACAAAAGAGACGTCCCCATCTTTCTACAGACGTCGCTGTCGTTTCAGGGGTCCCTCGTCTATATCTATACGTCTATCCTCCCACACAAAAAGTCAACCCTGAACAGCTAACTAAGCTTTGGGGCTTGAGGACCTCTCTCCCTCGGGCTCATTCTTGACAGTGAATGTCTCCGGCCAGAGATGCATCTTGTCTTCCTTCGTTGAGTTCTTGACAAAACGAGGGACCTACATGAGTATCAGATGGTTAGTGATCAGAGGGGTGTGATGGGGGTATGGCATGGTCCGTACGTTCTTCTTCTTGATGGCCTTTCTCCAGAAGTTTGCTCTGGGGTTGTAATGCATAGGCTTGCCGGCACCGGCGGTCTTCTTCGTGTCTTCCTTCATGATACGGATGATCTCTGTCTGAATGTCTTTAAAGGTATCGAAGGAGATGTGCGGGATCTTGCTCTCTCTACAGTACTCCTCGAGCCTGAGTCCTCGCCTTGCAAAGAGAACATCGGCTTCACGAGCAGCAGCAAGGTCCGAAACACCGTCTCCTACGAACACGATGAGCGGAACAGAGCCGTCTTCGCTTTCGGATGATGCAATAGTGCGGTATTCCTGGATGGAAGCAGCCTTGTCGAGACCGAGCGGGGTGTCGTGACGCCAAATTGGCTTCCAGAGTTTGCCGTCTTCGGAGATTGTAGCATCGTTTGCGATGATATCGATGTGTTTCGACTGTCTCACATCAGCTATAGAATCCTACGATGCAAAAAACAACACCAATGACACACCTGCTTCTTGCCCAAAAATTCATCCAACACCCGCCTCAGAATAGGCTTCAGTCCAGCCGAGATGACATTGAACGGGATGTTGTTTTTGATGCAAAAGTCGTGGAACGCGAGGAAGTCGGGATCGATCTTAAGCGCTCCCTTCATATACTTGAAACCATCCTCGAATGGGATTTTCAAGCTACACCACATCTCCTCGGAGACATCCCGAAATGATCGTAGACCCAGCTTGATCTGCTCATCCAGTTCTTCCCGGCGGTCCGCACCACATCCGTGGGTGTCAAAGAGGATATGGCCAGTGTCCTGCATGAAAATCGTTCCATCGAAGTCTTGCGAAAAACGAAAGCGTCAGCCTCCGAACACCAGTAGTACTTTCAGCGAAGCATGATACGAGGACGTCACCTGAAAAAATGATGATATCACGCTTAGACAGCGAGGAGAGGTCATCGCTACTCTCGACAGTCTTGACGGGGACTCTCAAGTCCTGGGTAGTAGTGCCTCCAAGAACGGGCTTACTCTTTTCCAGTTCCGGAGCTTTAACGGGATCGGCGAAAAGAACGTGGGGAGCCATAGCGAGTGAGAGTGAGTGAGATAGCGAAATAGCGAGACAGTGAGAGGTGGGTTTCAGACGGCAGAGCAGCTTCAGATTCGGTGACAATGTCGAGTCTGCACGGGTAGCAGGTCTACTTCGATTGTCGATGCGCTAGGAACGAAGCCTGAGGCGGAAGGGCAAGTGGCAACAGCAGACAGGAAGCGGGGGGGGGAAGCAAGTGGTTTTAAACAACGTCAGTGGCCATGATGGTATTTTGGTATGGGTAGGGATGCAGAGCTCCGAAGGCTGGAAGCCTCGCAGACTACTCCTTTTGGAGACTAAGCAGTGGCCAGTGGGCGACGAGAGCATAATAAGTTCACATTGGCGGTATCAGCGAAAGTCAAATTGGGGACTGAATGAATTCTGATCCTGATTCTCGCTGGTGGAATCAACAAAGGAGACGAGAGGTTTTGACGTTGGACGTTGCTTTGGCGAATCACGCCGTGTGTCTGCACATGCTCAGCAAAAAGAAAAAAGAAAGAGGGACTAGAGCCGCGTAGATGCCTGCTCTCTACGGCAGGTATGTTCCGTATGTACGCAGACCCATGTCGCCGAGACCACTCGTTCATGCAATTCTTTCTTCAAAAAAATGCTGAAATTCGAGCCTAGCGGTGGGATTTCAGCTGATGAGATTGTGCAGATGTTGAAGTCTTCAAGGAAACTTTATAATACATAAATACCTAGGTAGCTACCTAAGATGTACTCAAGTGCTTATCTACTCTGGGGCTATTGTCTGAGACGGTTGATTAAGCTCATTGGCTACTGTGAGCTATGTCTTGTTTGCAATTGGCTCTGCTTGTATAGATAGATACACTACTGGGGGCTTGAATAAGTACATAAGCCTCACATGAGATTGAAGTAAGCCTATCATGTTTTAGTAGATTAATGTGGTGCTGCTTCAATTTGCAGACCGGCAGGTGGAAATTCGATTTATTAGCAACAATAAAATATAAGCCTGTGTTAGGGGTTCTTCCTTAGCAGCAGTAATAGTACATAGTGGATTGCAATGCAAATACATTTGAAGTCAGCTGATAACTGATGCATAACACTTACTTCTAATACTACTAGATTTGCCAGTCAGGTGATCCTTAGCAGAAATACACCTGAACTGTATGTTAATTGATTAATGTTATCTACATGGCCACTAGTAGATTTAAATATGATGATGCAATTATGTTGCCATAACTGGATGTTTAATTAAGAAACATCATCGGTACATATATTTATCAACTATATCTACTATATGTCACATCATAGCTGGTGAGTGATAATAGAAGATAAAGAAAGGAATGGTTTCAGGGGAAGCAGGAAGAAAGTGGTGTTAATGAAAGGTGGAGATATTAAGAGAAATAGGAATAGTGTGAGACTATGGCAAGATGGTGGTGGTATACATCAGCAAAAAATATTTCCATCTGGGCGGAATGGCTACGTCAGAGTGGACGCACTCTGTCAGAGCCGTCAGAGACACCTCAGTGGCGGATTAATAAGTGCCCAGTCTCAATACGACACATCGCGTTGCATATCGCTCTCCAATGGCTGTTTCACTGGTTCATCTCGCTCTGTTGGTCTCCTATTTTAAACGAACACTCTGGCGTTGGGGCCAACTGTGACCATACATCGGAAAGGGTTCATTGGGTACGCGCTTGCATCGGAATTGCAATGCGATGGGTAACATTGCAAAAATCTTTCCTCACGTTCCTTCTACCGCTGCGCAAAATGCAATTCTCTCTGTACTAATTATACACATCATTCCAAGTCGCCAGATCTATGTGGCTATTGACAATACATCGCTCATTCTGTCTGTCTCCTGTCTTACTACTAGTAGCTATCTGTGGAATTATGTGTGTGCAGCCAACGATGTTTTCCACGCTGAAAACTTGCAAAGCAACAGCTGTCGGTGTTTTTCTCACTTGTACAAATTTCGAGACAGGATCCAAGTTACCCGAGTTTTCAGGTATTGTGGTGAGTGCCAGGGCTAACCAGTACTCAATGAAAGGTCCATTCTAGTTTTGGAGCTTGATTTTGAATAGTCGTTGCAGTTGCCACGGAAGACACCCATTCAGCGTGGCATAACTCCTCTCAGGGCGTTGTTTTACCCACACCCAGTCGTTCTGTCGATCCCCTCCGCGCCAGCTCTGGCTTCCTTTGCATCGACACTTCTGAGATATACATTCACCATGTAAACCCTCAACTTGAACCTTAATACCATGGTAACTACAGAGCTCCATTGCATGCAGTTGTTCATCCAATATATACATCTTGTTACGACTCTTATGCTTGATTAACTTCCACGTGCCGCTCTATGTTGCCATGCGGTGCATTCCGTCATGCGTATTATTGAGTAATGCTCTGAAGACTTTGATCATAGCGTCAGGATGCTTTCCATCACGGCAGTTTTGGGGTCCCATGGATTCCGGCTTCGCATATGACTGGGAGCTCAGGGGGGCAGCCAGATCAGCACCGGAAAGGAAGACTTTGCAGCCAGCAGCACTGTTCTCCTAATGCTGAGCGAGGGCTTGGAGATTGAGCTCTCTGATTTCGAAGCAGAGAATGCAACGCTGAAAGGTGATTACTTGTGGTAGGTAGTTGAGATTGTGATTGGAGGCATTCCAATCGTCCTTGAAGTTGGTTTTATGTGCTTGTTCATGTCTCTCGGCAGAATACTGTTGCATAGCTCTGTTTCGACGAATCTGTTCAGCCCAATGCAACATCAAGTGGATCTTCGGAAAGTTGAAGTCGGCATCTAACTCCTTGGAAATATCTATCTTGTGGCTGATATAATCCCGCCAGGCGTTCATTTCTTGCCGCTTCTTGGACGGCGTTGAGGTTTCAGCGTTTGTTTCCTTGTTTACGTTTTGCTTCTTCACGAGTTCCGTTCTCAGGGCATTGGCTTTGGCCTTTGCCTTTTTGCTGGCTCGCCCAAGTAAGAAAACATCTTTGAAGGTGTGAAGACGATGCAAGGTGTCCTCCATGTAGCTGAATGTTGCATCATCGTGGGATTTATATCGAGCATACATATACAATTCTAACAATGCCCATCTGCACTCTATTGCGCAATTGAATATGGGACACTGAGGGGGGCTTCCGCCTTGTAGAGACTGGGTTACAACTCCTAGCAGGTACTGGCTCATTTCCTTTATCTCCTTCCCATTCAATTGAGAAACTTCCTCATATGTCTTATTTCTTGGTGTAAGGTCATGGTAAGCAGGCACAGATAACAAGATTGCATTGTACTTGTCAAGCTGTTTGTGAGTCTTCATGAAGTGGAAAATCCACTTCTGGAGGTGGTCAAGCATGCCGATCTGCATTGTATGGAGGAGGTCGGGCTTAGGGAGATCGCTCACGATACAGAGAATATGTTGAAATAGGTTGAATCCTCGGTGTACATGGCGTGACAAGAGTTCGGCATCGGCTCCCTTGGTGTTGGCATCGCTGAGCATTCTATATAGGTTGTAATCCCACCGGGGTTGTTGCTTGTCAAAAGGCGCATGATCTCCAAGTTCGTTTTTTGGACCCTCGTACCAAAAACAGACATGCCGCTCAAGATGATGTAGGTCGCTATAGTCTGGGCAATCTGCAAGCCATGTTGCCAAAAATGGTTTGCAACAACTGAAGTTGCCATCTGCACAGAGAACATTGTAATACCCACTCTCGGCGCTGGGATTCTGTGTTAACGTGAGTGGCTGGAGTTCCCGCCAGAGTACGTCGTTTAGCATGTCTCGGTTTGTTTGCCGCTGCTCATCGAGCCGCTACTGAGGAATTTTGCGGTTCTTGATTGGAATCGGTAGGACAGCGACTATTACGATGCTGTGTGTTGAGGGCATCTGGCGGATCTTTGACGATAGATTGCGAATTGTCATCTATACAGGCAACTCTGTCTTGTTGCCAGCAAAATTTGAGAGATGTGTTCCCTCAGACATGAAGTTCAAGGGAACCAGTGTATCCCCCACTCTGAGCATTGTCTAAACGTTGATTAGCACGTTATTATCCTCGAGTATCTCTGCTTACCTGTGTCTCCCACCACCAGTCCGCAGTGTGCATTTCTGTATAGAGGCGTTTCGGTGGCGTATCGCTGTTAAAGCAATGCTGAGGGGCATAAATGAGATGCTCGGTATAGGCTGGCTGCTACATCAACCATCTCATGCTTTTGATGATGTCTCGACTCTAGTATTTGATCGGGTGTTGGTGATTGTCATTGCATCTCATATCCTCGAGAGTGTGTAGTTCCCACTCCCTGAGAGCCTAATCATCTGGCACACTAGCCAAAAGCTTCTGGACGCGATCCCCATTTCCAAAGCTTGGGAAATGTAGAGCAGTGTTTTCTTCCTTCAGCACGTTGTCATAGTACGTCTTCATGCCCTTCTTCATGATTCCACACTGCATATATTTGTACTCGTTACGCGTCGCAAATGGGTAGTAGGGATTGTTTTGTAGGTTTGTCTCAAGGCAACCATGAGCATCGCGTTCCCATAGCTCAGCAATGTACACGCTCAGGGGAGCGCCGGCACTGGGGTATGTTTCCGTCGGCAGCAGAGGAGGTGGCGGCGGTTGAGACTCCAAGTCTGCAATGTTTTGAATGTGTTCGAGGTAGGTAAACACATCCAAGTCTTCGACTGAATCTTTGTTAGCATTGAATATACGATGGTGAGCGGGTTCAATGCGTCAGGGCGCGATGCGAATAGTCAGATTCTTCTGGCTTTCAACTTGAAGGTGTTGAGGATGGTGTAATTTGATATGTTCAAGTCGCCAGCTGTTTGAGGTGAACTTTTTTCGGTGTGGAAATTCAGGGCAAATGAAAGGGGTGTTCTCTGGGATTGTCGACGACTTGCGAGGGGTGGAGTATACACTGTAGAAAGGGACAAAAGTTGGTGCGGGGCCTGAGCAGCCTCATCTGTAAGCTCACGATACTTTCAGCTAACTTATTGAGCCTCAACATCATGACAAGGAGATTCCTTACACGCCAGGAGTTGCAAAAATGCTGCATGCGCGATGTCCCATAATACTATGAATAAAATACAACCAATAAAATACAACCAATACAAAACTCATAAATAAAATAAACCCTAAGCGATCCAAAAACCTCGCGATGCGTGTAATAATCAATGCCTGAGATACATAGATTAGAACAAAGGAAACCAACAAGACAAGAACCTGTCCCTAACTGAAACGCAACAACCATCGCCTTCTTTGTAACACGAGGACTGGTTCAAAACTCGCCTAACGAGCTATCTGGGCACACCTCAGGGAGAGGGACATCATGGAGAGGAACATCAGGGAGAGGGACATCAGGGAGAGGGACATCAGGGAGAGGGACATCTGGGAAAGGGACATCGGGGAGAGGGACATCGGAGAGAGGGACATCGGGGAGACTGTCGTCACCTGCTGATTCAATCCGCAGCGGCTGATCCACATCCATATCCGAGGTGTTTCCGGATGCCTCAGATTCTCCCAAAGTTGGCACCGCCGGGTGAGGTTTTTGCGGCGTCTCAAGCCTCAAATGCTCCAGGCCACTGAGGGGATGAGTCTCCGGAGATCGTGGTTGGAGGCAAGACTCTGGAGTTTGTGGCCGTGGGGCAGGCACCAGATGTTGTGGCCGTGGGGTATGCTCATGCATCTTCTGGCCTTCCTCAGGTAGCACGATTGGCTGATCATCTACCATGATATCTACATGGTCAGCCGATGTATTCTCCATCTCTCCCTGGCCAATCGTCCGAGGTTCTTTGCCATAATGCTCATCCTCATCATCCTCCTCCTCATCATCCTCCTCTTCATTGTCACTGTCCCTTTGCATATCCACATCCCGGTCTAGATCAACGCTGTCCAGTGCTTCCACATCATCCACCATGTGCATATCCACATCAGAATCATGTTCTGAGTCATATTCACTGTCTGACTCCTCGGAAGAGTTGGTATCATCATCTGAGGAAATTGAAGGCGTGGGCGATGCTTCCGGCTCTATATATATCGGCTCTAGTTAGCCCTCTGTGTCTGAGTCTGCCTCATACATTTCCTTCTGCAACTGCAAAGCAACAGCACAAGAGATATCATCTCCTCCTGGGGTTTGTTTAACAATACCTTTCCCTTTACCATTTCCCTTCCCCTTCTCTTCCTCCATTGCCTTCCCCTTCCCTTTACCCTTTCCATCTTTTGTACCCTTCCCTTTCGCGGTTTCTTTCTCACCGCCCTGTAAGTCCTCCTTACCATTGCCATTGTCATTGTCATTGCCATCGCTAAGACAGCTCCTTCCACTGCTTGGCGCTCCGGGATCTGCCCAGTTCTCATCATTATCATCGTCGTCGATTATCTCATCCCAATTCAGTGGTCTAACGGCCAGCAAGTTGCCTGGCTTGTACTGCCGGCAGCTTGGTGGCTCAATCTTTGCCCTGAGATCATCGCTACCATACCAAGAGAAATGCTCTCCGGTGCGTTTAACCTTCCCCGAGCTGGTTGTCTGCAGATTGGAGCAATTGATTTGATTCCCGAAGGTACGGGGATTGTTGCACCTCCAATTGTTCATTTGGTCGCGGAAACATTGTATGTCAGTATGAGTCCACAGATGAGTTCCGAGATGAATCCCTTTATACGGTCTCGATCCAACAACCGGCGTCGATTTATAACCGATGTCGGTATTTTTGCCCTAGCAGTTGCCTTCCCCTTTCCTTTGCAGCTGCCCTTTGGTGCCATCGCCGCAACTTGAAAATGAATCTACATCGGATGTGTTTGCATTATGATACAGTTGAATGTAGTGGAAGGAAGCCGAGAGGGAACATACAGAGTTGTGTAGGTTATCAGGTGTGTTTTGGAACGCATGGTGTTGTTTTGTGCAAGTCATGTGTTGTGAAGTGAGTTCAGGATGCTGGTGGTGTGTTTAATATAGGAGGAAAACAGAATGGAGGTGAAGGCGGGAAGAAGGGATATATATACTCGAGTTACTGCAATTTCTTGGGTCAACTTGTTTTGTTGGTTATTGAACACAAAACGGCCCAGTCTTCATCCTGCATAACCACTAGGTACCTCATGAATAAGGAGCCTCGAAACGAGATTTAGTACTTGCGGTGACGACGGTATACGACGCCGGACGTTGCTTTGGCATCATGTACCACTCTTACCACTCAGATCTTGTGCATCTCGGAGCAAACTGAGTAGTTCTCAGGTTGTCCGAACTGTGCAACCATCCAACACTGCTCTCAACGCCTAGCGGTGGAAAAAGCACACGCAACTGACCTCACAGGATAGAGAACACGTCATTGTTCACTTTGTGATGCTTTTAGCTCTGCCAATGGGGGATTTCCACCGGGAAGCTGAAGATATACACAATTGATAGTTTGAAGTATTATGCCAAGAACGTGTGAAATACTATAATAATTACAGCAAGAAGGCATCAACACCCTTCAAGCGGTGCAAATAGACCTTCAGACATTGCTGTAGCAGTGAATTTCAATGCTGAGTTTAATCTGATGCAAGTTAACGCCATAATTGAATGCTTTTCAAGGGATCTCGTCCCTGAGTATTGTCAGGGTTTAGAGTCTAGCGCGGTCTACACTGTGCCTTCCATTTTTGTCGAATCCTGCCATAGTCGCTCAAATAGTCTACCTCGCCTGCCATTGCATTGGCATGCTGAGGAAATTATTCCTACCTTCTTAACGTTGAACATCTATATCGGACTATGCTTTCCCAAAGCCCTCACCATGACATGACTCCGGTCATACGAAATGTTCAAAGTCTTGCTAATTGTCAGAATCAACAAACGCGTGGGCCTTCGGGGAATTCTCAACTTCAACCTGCTAAGAAACGTGTTTCTATACCGGCTGGCGAGAGGGATACCTCTCAAGGAGGGAGTTCTGTACCCTCTACAATCCAAGGTCAGAACTCTACCCCCTCATCTTCGCTTAATAATTCTTGTGTTGCCGATATCACTAAACATGTGGCTTCCACCCCGTCCGCTACACTGCAACGGTCAATATATACTCCAACTGCCACAAGCAGTTGTAGCACACCAGCACTCGGAGGAACCTTACAGACCGACTCAACAGGTCGTGTTGTATCCAGCCCCGCATCCGGCTTTGCTAGCACTCCCACTCCTCTCAGCGATCTTGAAAACCTGCCTACCCCCATCCCTAATCCAGAAGCCCACGCGATCATTACAAATCCACTGCGAACGTGAGCTGCAGAAAAGAATCAGAGACAGAGGCAGTGGCAATTGCAACTGCAGGTGGTGTCTACACCTCGAGCAATGGTCTCCGGCAGTCGCAGTATCCATCGATTTGGTGACTCAGACATGACGCGTCTTGTATTTGCAACGTGTAGACTCCTGGAGCTCTACATGTGGAATAGACATCAGCAAAATGTAAAATGGTTCGGAAGTCATAACTCAATGACTCAGATGTTCTGAACAGCCACACTGATTCCTCCAGAAGCTTTCAGAAGCTCCTGAATAGGCTGAATGCAGAACGATGTGCCTCTCTGGTGCTCTGAGAGTACTTTCAGGTGCTCCTCAATGCTCCTGACGTAGCGGAATGGAATACATGAATATTCTAAAGAGTATGAAGTCGTCTTCAGAATGCTATAAAATCATGCCTTTAAGGTGGTAAAATTTCGGAGCTGCTGGGACTACAACATTCGTCTCCAATACGATTCCAGTGCACCTGGAGCCAGACTCTCCAGGAGTGATAATATATAATGTCTATATCGAATAGTACAATTCGATAAACTATCTCACAGCCACACACCTGAATCACACATTCTAATCTAATTAATATACAGTCCAGTAGGTATCTAAATCGACATGATTATTTACAAGCCATACGCTATCAATGCCGCCCGATGCAGCATTCCCCTGCACCAAATGTGCCGGTCGAACTATTGCTCCAATGGATACAATATGCATCTTATTTGTTTGTTTGACAAGCCGGATGAACCCGTCAATACAATCAGCCCAACCAGAATGATCTTTGAACTTTGTTGGAATCACCACTGCGTATTGTTGAGCTTGAGGATGTAATACCCATTGTTGAGTCATCTGGCACCTCTTAGAAAAGGTCGATAATGCATTTCCGGCTGGCAGGTGCTCCTGAAATTGGAGGTTCTGATTCGGTGGAGTCTAGCTGATGTATAATACAGGAAAAGAAGAAACTAGTCCTTGGAAGGTGTTATTGAGTTCATTCTCTTCACTTTGCGTATACTGGACCCAGCTGTTATGAGATTCAGGCATGATCCCTTGGTTGGCATTGGTATATTCTACCTTGCAATCAAGTCCCAGACGCTCAACAGAAGTAGGGTTGTGAAATGGTTGACGGTAATACAACAGCCCATTCTGGAG
>Ga0307514_10000344_pt1 | contig 109727 bp, 120 predicted proteins | sample 16_EM_MG_FD_203088 | JGI IMG/M metagenome (GOLD analysis project Ga0307514, IMG submission 203088) | Populus trichocarpa ectomycorrhiza microbial communities from riparian zone in the Pacific Northwest, United States - 16_EM | ecosystem: Host-associated > Plants > Roots > Unclassified... | reverse complement strand
TTCTTTTTTTTTTTTTTTTTTTTTTTTGTTTTTTTTTTTTTTTCCCCCCCCCCCCCCCCCCCCCCCCTCCCCAAATGCAATGCAATGCAATGCATCTTATCTACTCTAACCTCACCACTAACATGTGGTAGGTGGTACCTAAACCTGGGCCTCGTGATCTGCCTACTACATATTTGTGGTAGGGATTTAGTACCGTACTTGAAAAATGCGTTCGCAGGCATATTGAATCTCGTGGGTTTCAGCCACTTCTCGTACTAATGTGCGCGAAACGGACTTCTACCCGTGAGGCGTATCTCAACAACCACATACGGACGGCGTTTAAAACACGTTTTCCGTTCACCGAAGGAAGACTCCGAACCCCGGTTTGATAGAAAATGGGGGTTAGATAGGTGGTCGGTAATCTTCGTCGCCGTGGTATCCAGACACTTGGAACGGAATTCTCCCTTGACAAGCTTATCGGGTCCTCACTAAGCCGCCGTCAGCGCACGCCATTTTCCCCGTGGAAGACGCGGAAAAGACACCAGTAACAGACATATGGGGGGGGATAAAGACGGCATACGCCGTAAATTTTGCCCAGGAACTGCGAGACACTGAAGTAGCAACTGTACGGAATGTTGGGAATGCGAGCTTAAGAATGTCCCTGAAAATAATATGGAGCCCGCAACCTACACTTCCGATGGCCACACGCACCGACGCCTTCTGCGGTCTCGGAAGAGGAGGAGACGTCTAACTCTGCTTGAGGGTGTAAGGCAAAGACTCGGAAACCCCACAGAAGGTCATGAGGGAAGTTCATCGGTCTGGGCCCGCACACAAGGAGCTATCGAAGCGTGACGGAGTGGCGCAATATTGATGATGCGGAGTGCAGCGGGGTGTGAACAGCAAGACATGATGGGATGCGGAAGGTGTGTACGCGGTGGCCGGGTACGCAGGAACCATTTGGCCGTGTTACGGTTGCCGACAACGCAGGTCGGGCTAGGGTTCTTATGCAACGACGAGCCATGATAGCTGCGCCGACGGTAAGAGAAAGGAGGATAAATGCAGTGCTCTCCACGGCGATGGTTTCCGGTTGGTAAGATGAGGTGATTGTGATTGTGAAGTGGACGATGGAGTGCAGAGAACTCGATTGAGTGCCAAAACTAATCAATAAGTTCCTACTTTCACCTAGGTAGTCCCGAATGAGCGTGATATCCACCGCAGCCACGCATGTACAGCCGTCCTGTGATGCGTGATGGAATTGGTGTTTTACAGCCCTTTACGATGCGTGACGTACGAACCTCTACGTACAACCCCGGTTAAAGAGAATCGACGGCGAAGTCAGTCTTTTCCTGGCACCAAATGGCGGTGCATAGGAAGAAAGCGGGCCTCAATTAGTAACGCACACGCGTACGGGACGGGACGGAACGGGATCATTTCACCCCGTCTCCTCTCCCGTCCCATCGATCAGGATCCCGGGTAAGTCCGAGGTTGTATTTACGCCAGATATGGGTTCCAAGCTATCAGCGGTGACGTCTGTAGACGGGTTCCAAACGACTGAAGCACCCGCAAGACTCTCCACCGGTTGTGCGGGCTGAAGTCCCGTCCCCTTCTCATACATACCCAGTCCCGTCCCGTCCCGCGTGTGCCACTAAGCGAAGTGGATGATCTCGATGCACACGCTTCAGAGTTCTGAAACTGAGCTCTCACATCCATATCACGTGATTCCGACATCGTGCCCTCGACGTCCTGGAGGCGAATTAGGGTTGGGGGGCAATACTATGCCCTCAAAGAAATACCTGCAAATTTCATGGTGTCGTCGGGCCGGGTTGACTTCCGGGGGTTTGGGAAACCAATGGGAACGGTGTTTCTTCCGGCTCCAAACCGTTCTAAATTCTCCCGGGAAGTCTCTACTCTACACCGCACCTGTTCCATCCCCCAGCCGAGGGAGAAGGTTGAGTACGTTAACAAAACTGCTGGCAAGCTAAAAAAAAATAATTTGTAGGTCGTAGTCCATGCCCGCTCGCGCCCGCCCGATGCCGCTCACGTGCGGTGGAGCTCTTTGGTGTTATGGTACGACTTTAATACTACTTGTTGTGAGGCTTTATCTTGTCCTTCATCCACTCCTAGTACATCACCTCACTCATCCCAACTCTGCTTACTCCCATCAAGCACGCCGGGTCTCGGTTCCTCATCCAGCCGCCGAGTTACCAAAGCCAGAGTCCACGTACCTCCTAAGTACACATCAAACATATGCATGCACCCCCGCATCATCACCATTTGTACCATCATCCATCAGCACTCACGGGCTTCTACCCGCCGGACCCTGAGTGTAGGTTTATAGCCGCCTAAGGCGACATATGCATGCATGGCAAGCTTTCAAGGTTACCGAAGTGCCGGATGCATGCAGCACACAACAAAAAAAAGTGACGATGTGGGGTGCCGTACAGTAGTGCAACTAGAAAGCATCATGACTTTTTGCTTCAGGATTGGTTGGTTGGGGTGGTGCGTGACCGTATGCTGCATCGTAGACTACATGGATGCTACTACAATTACAGAAAATACCCCAAGAAAAGCCGATGATCATGCACAACAACGTATCCCCAAACTCAATTCCAGGCTAATCTCCATCCTCCATCTCTCGATACACTTCTATAAAACGCTCTCATGCGAGGAAACAAAAGAAAGATAGTAAAGAAACGAACCCCCGAAATCCGAATAGGTACACATATACTTACTTTCCAATGAAAAGAGAAAAGAAAAATTACAACTCTGCTTAAAAGTAAATATCGATGAAGAGAAATTTTACCTCATGAATTTCCAGTCACGAAGTATTTCTACAAACCCCCCATCCCGTCCGCCCGCCCCGTGCAAACCACATGATAATTATACAATAGAAGTAAAAACACAAGATGTGACCAAATTCAACAAAACCTCCCAACCCCAAAACATGAAAAAGACCAATAAGACGGAAAGGTGCGGAAGAAAGTCAACGTTTTATAGAACAGAAACAAAGAATGACATCCAGTACAAAGCGATGTATCTGAGAGGTATCAAGTAAGCAGAGTGTTTCAGAACAAAGGAAATGCTCGGAATTGCTGACCGAGAGACAAACACAACAAAGGAAACCGGTAGATAATAGACATGCTCAGCTTAACCACGGACGAACAGAAGACAAATGTTGTCAGTGATAGCTGAAACCATTGCACAAATCAATCATATGCAGAAAAACGACAAACTCCGAGACCCGGCAAATTTTTTTAGAACACCCCAGCCCAACTGTTGTAACATGATTGCACACACAAGATCGAATGAATGAACGAATAAAAAGGTGAAAATCCTGTACATCATACATACTAAAATCCCCTACCGCCGTGCCATCGAGTAAAGGTGTTGACCCCATCCGCTATCTCCCTCACTTGGAGGTGTTGGCCATTTTGGGTCTGCCATTTCATCATCTCGCCGCATTTTCCCACTAATATCTAGGCCTTTGGTATAGTACCGGTGGTTCGTCTGCGGACTTGGTGTAGGATAACCATTAGTAGCATGTACATGTCGCAAATCCTTGTTTGAATCTTTGCGATTTGGAGTGTTGTCATAGTTGTCATATCCGCCTGCTGCCGCAGCAAGCACCTCGCCCACAAGTTCATCATTTTCGTCGGGAGTTTCATATCGCTGCTTGGTATTCCGAACGCTCCTGCGTGTGCGGGGAAAAGCGGGTGTTTGGGCAACCCCATTGATGGACAGTTCGCCGGCCCGTGATGCGTTTGGAGTGGGGGGAAAGCTGGGGTTTCTGCGAAGACTCGCTGAGTTGGATCGAGACATGCCATTAGACTCTGCCAATGCCGCATCGACTTCTTTAATGGCCCTGTCAATTCCTGATGCATCACCAGACGAGTCGACCAACATGCTACTCCGGTTACTCCCGCCATCCCGCCCGCCCCAAGCAATCCCACAGCCGACACCAGATTCCAGATCTTCATCATCGGGAGAAGGAGGCAGTCCCGTTCGGCCTGATAGCCTTCGGGCACGTTTGCGGAGGTGGCTGAAGAAACTCTCTTTATGCGCAGTTGGTGACGTAACAGCCGCACCTCCTGAAGTGTTCCCGTTGAGCTTATCCGCCGCTTGCTGCGTTCCATTGATGTAGCCGTTGTGTTGTGAATTCGTCGACGCAACTGACAGCTGCCGTCCGATTTTTTTCACCGCTTTCTCTTCCATCTTCCGCCGTTCCTTGTCCGTTGAATTGCTATTTTCATCACGCCCAACACGTGCTGCCTGAACACTTACCGCATCACTTAAAGGAGATACAGGACGAATTGAGGGTAGTATCATCATCGGGGCTCCGTTATTGGCAACTCCACTGCCAGATGAAATCTTAGGTGCATGCCATGTGCTTCGCTTTTCCGGTCGGGGTTTTCCATCGCGATCAGGGTTTGTCGTTGGTGGAGGTGAAACAACACCATCTGTGCGGCCCACAATGAAAGACTTCCTAAACCACGAATTCTTCTTCTCGAGTGTGGGATGAGGTGCATCATTTATGGAGTCCCGGGACGGCTTCATAGCGAGCTCAGAGTTCTTTCTCGCCATGCGCGATGGTGCTGATGCCTTGGGTAGGAGAGGGTCCACCGCATCTCTAAAATACTCATGCTGCAGAGCTTGGATCGACGTTGGTCGGCTCTTTGGATCCCACATCAAACACCAGGTAACGAACTGTGCCAATGAGGCAGGCCAGGTCGGTGGGGCGAGAATCGATTCCATTGGGACAGGGGCCATCTGTTTCTATTAGATACCGCAGCGACAATGTTGAGGAGCTCAAACATGAGCTATTCTTAAGGGAACTCACCCGTGGAAAGCTGAATCCCAACCGGCCGGCCAGTCGTGTGCCCTCTCTCCATTCGCCGCCACCCATTTTCTTTCCACTTCGCCCAACCCACTGTCCAGGGGAGCCCATCACTTCACACACCCTCCAGACTTGATCTACCTCGTTTCCACCGGGAAATAGAGGCTTCAGTGTTGCAACTTCAACAGCCATGGCGCCAACCGCCCAGATGTCGACGGGTGAGCTGTACTCCCCCGCGCGAAGAAGTACCTCGGGCGCTCTATACCAGCGTGTGGAGACATAAGTCGTATATGGCATCTTTGATGATGTTTCTCTGGCAAGTCCAAAGTCTGCAATCTTCACAGAATACACAGGCGGCGTAGAAGGGGGTGTAACCATAGCCGAATATTTCCGGAATGATCCGGTGTCATTGAGGTTGTGCGAGGAGGTCGAAACTAGTATGTTTTCTGGCTTGATGTCACGATGAAAGAAGCCATGGGCGTGGATATGTTCCAATCCGGAAAGAATTTGAAAGCTGCGATGAATCAGTAACAATATCTGGATTTCAAGAGATAGGATACGAACAGGATGCTCTTAACCACGCTGCCTTCTAATAGCTTTCCTTCGCGAGCTTTCATTAGCTGATAAAGGTTACCATCCATGTATTCCATGGCAATATGTAACTTCTTCGTATGTGGGTCCAAGAAAATGTCCAGCGCGGGAACCAGATGCGCATGTACCGGTAACTGTCTAAGGAAGATTACTTCACGTAGTTCTAAGCAAGGTGCGAACGATTCAAAGTTCTTCTTCATTGTTTTGATCGCAACCTACACGGTTAACGGAGTTAGTCGATCGCTAGTCATAACAGAGAAAACCCAAAAATCAACTTACCACACTGCCTCTCCTCGCTACGCTTGCACCTGCAGACCGGACCTTCGCCAAAACTACACTTCCGAAGCTTCCATCGCCAACTTCCTTGATTATCTCAAACCGGTCTGTTAAGGCGAGATTTGAGGAAGACGAAAAACCGAGTGTACCGTTCGCCATTTTAAGCATTAATTAACTGACTTCGGGTATTAAAGATTCGATACACTGTATTCAAATATCATGTCAGTCCATCCACCTTTGGACTCGACCTGCTAGGAGCTATGCAAACCTTAAACCTATTAAGTGCTAAATTTGATTGCTAACGCGCCTCTCTACAATGCAACAATATCCCACACTAACTCCGGTAAAAGACAAAAAGATTCCAACACCGACAACACGCAAAACGAGAGTAAATGGCGATATGCGTTCTAAAGGTTCACGACTGACGTCGCGTTCCTAATCCACGGAACCCGAGCGTAGGCACCGAAGCAGCAGTGGGAATTGCAGTGTTGGTGAATCGGATTCCAAACCGTCCCAAGCCCCGACAAGGAAACCGCGAGTGGAGTATATTGTGGTGTATCCAAGATAGCGCAGAATTGGTAGTGGTACAGAGTCCAGCTTCGATAGCTTTTGGGAACTGCAGAGCAGATGTCGTCGATGCGTCGATGCGTTGATAATGATGGCGATGGGCGATGGTGATGGTGAGGAGAAGGAGTGTGTATCTGCGGGTATGCGAAGGGAACCAAGGTTGCAGGATAAGGCAGTTCAGTTGATGAGGGAAGACGGCAGGCTAATAGGGGTGTCTCAGGTCCGTGCGGCAGGGATTGAATGGCACCGAGTCTTTGGTTGGAGGAGGGGACTGAACGCGGGTCGCTGGGGGGAGGTTGAAAGGCGGGATGTGGAAGGCGATTTGTTTGAGGATGGAAGGGATAGGTTAAGTGATAGGAGTGAGCAGTGTTGTGTTGGTGATTCCCGTAGTGGTGTGGTAGTGCTGAGTGAAGCAGCGCAGCAAGCAGGAGCAGCAGCAGTACCTATGAGATACTTCTTCTGAATGGTAGTTCGGCGGAGGGTGAATGGTGGTTGCTTTTTGCTGGAGTGACCAACAGCGCAGGGTGGTTGGCGAGGTGTTGAAGCCCCTGTCTGCACTTCTTGGTGTCGGTTGGCACTAAGTACTGCTGGGTAGTGCCTATTCTGGTGCTCTAGCCACTTCAAGTGCTAACAGCATCTGTTTTGTTCATTCGGCCACTGGGAGGTGAAGGGTGCGGGGGCTTGAGCGTTGGTCTGGTGCGTCGGATGGGCTCTATCTCTAACCTATGGCCGCCAGCAGCGGGCGCTGGTAGATAAATAGATAAATATGACATTGGGCCGCCCTGAATCTCAACTCTGATGCCTGATGGCCTATCTTCGACCGTTGACCGACCGTTGACCGAAAGTTCGCCATCAACAAAAACAAACACGTCCATGGTAAATTCCCGGTTCCTACTTTATTTTCTGCTTCTCTAAGGAGTCGCGTGGTTCGCCAAGCAAAGCGGTACGGATCGACAGTTAAATGTTATGGGAATATTAAGGACCCCACTACTGAGGAAACGCGAAAATGTGTACATGTATGCGCTTCTTATGTACGTGCGACGCAACAGAATGCGGTCGCTGGACTCGAATGGATCGTTGCGGATTCGTTGGGACATCTCCTTCTTTGTATTGAACCTGTGGACATGAAGATGTGAGGCTTTTGCATGCAACTCGTAAGATTAGACTGCACAAGCAAATTTTAACCGTATGCATTTATTTACGTACCCAACGTGGTACGGAGGCTTGCTTGACGGATATCCGCCTGTCGTTTTAGGTGGTGGGGCAGGAGAAGCCCGCAGCGCAACTTGGAGATTTGGGTCGCTGGAATTCGCAGGGGGGAAGCAAAACCGTTTTTTTTTTGTGACCAGGATTTCGATTTGATATGGAAGGGAGGTCAGGGTTTGATGAGAATAGATACTGGTGCGCAAAGTGCTTGTGACCAAACTCCCATCCACTTGAAAAGCTACTAGATTTCCATGGCTTCTACTCGTTCGCCGCTCAGAATTCTAGTCGATGTAACTAGACTATTCACGCATTCGCCTACTTCTTCAGCTGCAGCTGGGGCTCCACTACCTACTCAGCGGACCATAAAGCAATATTGCAGTTGGATCGAACTTCAACCTACATAGAATTGAATCGGCATTGGTTCGCGCTTTCGGGGCTCGGGCAGTTTCGGACGCACCATCGCCTCCGCCCCACGCACTCATTCTAACGTTGGATGAATCCGAACAAGTCAAAGTGGGAGTCTCACAACAGTTCCGCCGAAAATATAGAAAAGTTTACATGTGCAATCAGCTCCGAAGATATATGTGGCTAGGGTTGTGGCTTGGCAACCTAATTTAATAAGGTACTTCATGGCAATTCCTTATGGCAAATCTTTCATAGCACTCCAACTACGGCTAGCGGGCTTATAACGCCCCTATATGTCAAGTATCTCGAAAGATACTGCAAGGGTAGATACCATCTCATTCATATCGGTGGTCAGCTCCACGACCACTATTATATTATGAACAAGCTTGGTTACGGTTCTTATTCGACAGTCTTGATTAGAGGTCGGTCTGACATGTGTAGTCTTCAAGCTTGTCACTGCTAAACCTCAAGGATATATTTAAGAGTCAGGCTCTGCACCACCTTGGGGTGAAATGGAAAGGAGTTTGAGGCAGGAATTTGAGATCTGGGCCCAAACGGTACTCATCGATGCATCGTCAGCCTTAGTTCGAGTCTTTCCATGGTGCTACCTTCAGGCATTTTCTGGCACGAGACCTTCCTACATGTTTGTGGCACTATCCGTGGCTCCACTTTGCCTGACTAACACCAACGACAGACAACCACTTCTCCCGATTCGCGATCTTGCCCGCGAACCTGTAAGCCCCGCCTGACCGCCGCTGTGTGTACAGAATCGTTGGTTTTTGAAAGATGTTCTAAGGTTTCTCCCGCTAGACGTGGCTGTGCCTCTTCGCAACCGTTTCGTATTCTGCGCGTCTGGACCCCATAGTTGATAGGCACTCGCTTGTGTACTATTCGGGGTCATTTTACAGTGGCACCTATGTGCTTATCCGATATGTTCGGATACACCTGCTACGATTTCCAAAAATGAAACTAAGGGTTTAGGGTTAATCCAACCTATCAAATCGACCACACATCTACACTAATTACACTCTACCTAACAATGTCTTTACAGTTTCGAACCCTATTCCAGGTACTTGGGTCGATAATTTTGGTCTTTTTTTGTTTCCGGAGATTTTCATGTGCTTTCTAAACTCAAAAGGTGACAGAATGTCATGGAAGCAGAGCGGAGTCAGCGCTGTCAGTGTCACACTACATAAATCAATGCAATGTCTGTTTCGTCTCGCTGATGTCTGTGAGTTATAAATAGAGAAGAATCGGCACCGACAAATACTCACCAACACGAGAGCCTAATGGATACGATACGTTTGATCGACATGTCACTGATTCGGCGAACATGTTAAATGGTCGCCCATCCACCCAGTTTGCGGTTGCAACTGAATTCCGACGGCGGATCGAGGAGATAATCGTGCTGGAACCTGTCTGCGATCAGAGTTTTTATGATGACCGAGCACCAAGCACGAGGCAGAACCAATTCCGACTGTTTTGGTTGAACTCCAGCAAATGCGTTCGATACATAAAATGACTACAGAAGGAACAGATGCCGTATAATCTTGTCGTCCAGATTAGTACTCCAGTTCCTCTCGCAAACAGGGTACTCTAGGACCAAAGTTTCTCTGCAGCGGGGTTCGATAATACCAACACTCTGAGCAGGATTCGTACAGATTCGAAGAACTTGAGCCAGTGTTCGCTGACCCAGCGGTGGCCAAGGCTCGGGCCCGCCTCAAGATCTCAGACCTGCATGGCCGGGCAGAAATGCCCGCAGCTAACAGGTTACCTGCAGGTGCATGAAAACGTATTCCAATATCGCTCGGTTATCTAGATGAGTTGCATAAAATCCCGATGCCGAGAGGACTGCGTGAAACCGCAGCCCGGCCCGGTCGAACTGCAAGCTAGGTTGCACCGACTACCTCTGCCGAAGACCAAAAGATACACATCGATGAACCTGTGATTATGCCAGAGGGCAATAAATCCTTCTCGGTGGTTAGGGATAGTAGAAGCTGGGTTATATTTGGCCATGAATTCTCGGAATGATTTTCGGCTGGGTAAGTGACGAGAACTCAACACACGGATATCTACCTCTTGTTCAAGGAATGGCATACGGCTCCTGGAAGGTATGCCAAACTGTAAGATAATGTGGTTCTTATGGTTCGAAATACCCGGTCAGGCACGCGCTCTTGTTCGAGATGGGTTTATCTGTCCACCTATGTTGTAGCGCGGATCAAGAAGGAGTCGGTTGCAGAGGCTAGTTTGATCAAGAAACTGACTGAGGTGTCTTTTCAAAGATGTGGACCTGACATGAGAGCTTACAGAGCATTTGTCTGTCACAAGAGTTGTGGTAAGCCCCTTAATCTACCACAGATATCAAATATTTCAAGGGTCAGATTCCAAGGGTAGGGATGACAGCTTTGGTAAAATATGTTCGGCTGTCTACTAATCACTCGAATTCTCTGGACGTGTCTGCCCTTCCATGACAGTCCCAAATACAATTGTATGGACTCCATGTGAAATCACAGTCCCTCCTTATTTGATTTGAAGGATGGCACTAGATCTAAAAACTGGCCTGTGAGAAAAGCAAGTGGGGCTTTCGCGGAGTGACTAAACCACGCTAAAGTTCGTGGAGTTCAGGAGCAACGAATGGATGAAGTTCAGCGGCAAAGTGAGTCCCAAAAGCGACAGCCAAAAGTTCCCGTTCTCCGTTCTCGGCCACTTATGACTTACTCCACACCCACAGTATATGCATGTCGGCCGAAACGCGTCTTCCTACGGATGCATGTCAACAAGCAATGGATATTATCTATGTGGGCCTTCTGAATAGCCAAATCCAAAAAGAGTGGTCTCCGTTCTGTCTTACATGCATCATGACATTCATTCCAATAATAGTCATCATTCAATTCTTCAACTGCAAAGGCGGGAATCATGCACAGGGAATGCGTGAGGCGAGAACATGTCAACAGGTTGATTGGTCGTGTTGCGGCCTCTCGATGCTATGGTTATCTATCAACACCCAGAAAAAATGCATAGCTTAGTGTGTACACAGTCAAGCTGATCAAGCTGATGCGAGGAGAGTTCATGCGCATATGTAGAGTATCATCATCGGCCCCGGCGCAGCACTTGCACGTAAGGTAGTCCGAGAAAGCTTCGGCTTCACGAGCTGCGAATGTCAAAAATGATCGACCCGAAAAGGACACGCGTCGTTGATAAAAAGTTTGCCGAATGTTTTGGTCCAAGATATGTCAGTGTCACCCCCAGAGAAGCAATCTGTCAAGGTGGTCAGAAAAAAACAAAACAAAACCGGTAACCTGGCATCTGCCGGGCGGCTGAAACACTGGTCCTTATGCAAATACTCTGATGGATCTCTTGTGGAGGTTAACCTTGGACTTTGTTTTTCTTTAAAAAGCCTCGCCTTCCACTTTGGTTAGTGGCAGTTGGTGTGTACTCGAATCGGATCGTAAAAGCTGAAGAGCTGAAGAGCTGAAGAGGGCGGTGAAGGACAACGAGATGATCATTCGGTGCATGCAATGAAGTATATTTCATGGTAATCCTACATACAAGGACTCTCAGCGGCTAAGTAACCGAGACTCGGTACCATGATATGCTTGTGATTCGGCGATGTCAAAGTTTGCGCCCAATCTAACCTGTTCGATCTACTCCACAAGTAAAGTACAAGTAAAATACATACAATAGCTCCGAGTGTGGTACACGGAAATATCGGAAGAAAGAGGTATATATTCCAGCCAGGCAACATCCCGAAACACCCTAACTTAGTCGAATGCCAGGAAGCGAAGAAATTGATTAGTTCCTAGCAATTATGAGATACCGACAGACCTACAAGAGGTTGCCAATGACACTTTACATCAGTCTCTAAAGACTTCAACATACTCAATTGAGAAGGAAGGTCCGAATTTCTTGGTGTAGAGCTGAAGTCTTCTGTAGGTCGTGGATGACCACTAAAGTACTTACGATTGTGTTCGGGACAGCGTGCAGTTTGGCAGTGGACGCATAATTCGTAGGGAAAGCTGGCTTTCTGTCGCCCCCCAGCAGCCATTAATTGACCCGCGTCTCGACATTCATGCGCTGCAACGGCGCAGGCACCCGCCCCTCCAACCACTGCCTGTATGTAACTTCAAAGTACTTCTTGACGGTGGGGTTGCGTACAGCATAGCGCCAAGGAAGCTAGCAACTACTTGTCCGTCAGCCGCGTTTACAGACGACCTAAGAACGAGCACTCATAATCGAAGCTACCGTAATTGCCTTTCCACAACAACCGGTTCACCTGCTATACTTTGGCTTACTTTTTCCTACTAGACTCTTCGATCTTAAAGTACCCTATATCACGAATTTTGGACCTATCTAGCATTCCCTAGAACGACTCGTCACTATCATAACCAGGTCCTACTGTCACATTCTGACAGTAGGTCGTCTCGAGATATCGTGTACTTGCGAATATTGCAAATATAGAACTATTTGATCCTTCGGCTACTTCTGATTCCTTTTGCAAAGTCTGCACGCATGCTGTCTCAGAATATGAGAGCCTGAGCAATGTCCCAACTCGCGGTAAACTCTTGATATCCAAGCTTTGCGAGCACTGACCGGGCCGGTCTATAGCAAGGGCGGTATCCCAGGGGCGACTGGCTCTGGCCGATCTACAGATCTGTAGATGACCGGGCTGTTGACCTGACTGACCGCTTGGAACACTGGCTGGAACACGTCAAGCGTTTTCCACCCTGGTGGAAAATATTCAAACTGGGGGATTGTAGCCGAACATATATTGCTCGACTTTCAGGACCACAATGCCAGCGACACAGGAGGATAATTTCTATTCTCTTCGAGAATCCTATTGCTAATATACATCATAGCCGACCTGCAACTGTACCACGCTGTGTTTACAGCACTCTTCGAAGCCTATATGATCGTAGACAGTTCTCTCGAAGTTGTTGTGCGCGAAAAGAGGCCTCTTCATTCTTGAAGTCATCAAATATCGGCCTAGTGTGAAATTTTGAGGCTTTGTTCCTTTGGTCTAGGCTTGAGGTATGGAGTTGTGGAGGCTGTCCCATCTACACTGCGGGTTACACAAAAGACTGAGAAAGCTGTCGGAAGTCAATCAGAACCACGGAAGAGAGATTATAATTAATGCTTCCTCCATTTCATCGTACTCTGTAAATAGATGTTTTGATAAATACAGTTCCTGCAGAGGTGATAGGGCGGTCAAATTGACCCTCGCAGTCGAATGGCAAGGCCTTCTGGACCTACACTCTCTTTACTACCTCTACTAAACTCTACTTCATCATATACGCTCTTTTAAATTTTGGCATTAGATACTTATAAGATTGGTTGACAGTTGTTGAATTGTCGTGGCCGTCTGAGCAAAGTCCACCCTAGCCTATACCCTCTCGAGTTGTCTTATCAACAAAAACACGATCCTCTGCCTCAAATTTTTCTAGGATAATGATATTGCAATTATATTTCTTGAGAAGCTTGTGGAACGTCTCTACAGGCAAACAACACTCTGAAACCGCAGAAATTGACGACCTGTCAGTGTCCCTAGGCCACGTCTAACTGCATCATATCCCACGGTGCGCATAGAGGCCCTGTGAGTCTGCTACACCTACCAGAATCATCATTTCACTGAACTATGTCATATCACTGACATCCTGCTCAAAGACCTGAAATCAAAGAATGGAAGACTATGAGTGTCATAAAATTCCTCAGGAGAGGAAGTTGTCTGACGGAGATATAATATTGTTTGGAAAACGGCCCGCCACAGATCTGGCCGGGGATACGTACATAGAACCACTAAAGAGTCGGCAGCCCAAACATCTAAGATCTATCTACATAAGTGCCAACCAGCAGCTGCTCCTCTTTACAGAAGTCGATCCTACGGCATATCTCAACGTATTAGTCCAGTACCGCAAGAAGCTTCTTACCCATCCAACCCCTGAAGGAATACTTCGTTTCTTCGTCTGCATCAATCCAGCGGAAGATCTCTCACTCAATGAGGGAGATAACAGATCAGCGTTTATGCTCGTTCAAACCAACCCATCAAAACAAGTCATGTAAAGACTTACGTTTTCTCCGTCATGAAAATCATGCCGACGAAAACGTGTTTATCTCTTATAGCCAGCTGGGTCAGGCATATTCCAAGGCGATATTTCAATCAAAGACCGCTCCGTTGTGATATGGGCGTCTTCGTTCCGTTCAGCCGGTTATAACACTCTCTGTAACCCTTGCTCCATGTTCATTTCCTTGATCGTCTCTTCTCAGCTCGCTCAGTCGTTCCTAGGTTGTTTGTCTAGCTGTATCCTCCCGCCACCACTTCCGGGTGTGGGTCCTGGTCGGATAAACAGTTCCCAGTTGTGGCAGAGGATCCGTCTTCTGTTTGAGACACTATAGCTCAGATAAGCTCCACGAAATCCAAACCAAAATCTAGGCCATAGCTAGCGCTTGGTAGAGACTGAAGTTAACTAGATTGAATCAAATTCGGGTAAATCCTGGCCTCGTACCCCGGCCCTTGATATCACGTGATTTTACACTAACCGAAATGGTGAGTCTGATCCAAATTGAGATCGTGAAAAAAAGTGAGGTGAAAGGGCCTGGAGACATCACTCCACCAAAAATTCAAATTACTTCCAGAGAGCTGAGCTTTTGGGGGGTATTAGTTTACACCTACCTGAGTCAATGCCGAGCATTTTTTAAAGAATTCCACCACATTGGCACTCACTGCAGCCTTAACCCAAAGCTGATCCAGATCATTGCTAGCTTGACCCAGTCACTTTACACCACAAATTTTGCCTGACTTGCTTAGTGCCCTATATAAATTGTACTTCCTTTACCCTAAACTCTTCTTTCCATGTAAACCCAGCTCAAACTGGTGGTGTTGAAATTTTCACTGGGTTGACCAATGAACTTTGTGTGGAGCGATGTCTCCAGGCCCTCTCTCACAACTTCATTCCCTCGTAACACTATTCCCTTTTTGTCACTTCCATTTCATCTTAGTGCAATTGAGAGCCTGGTTCGAGGCCAAACATATACTCTACCTGGTAGTCATCATCTGCCGTTAAAGAGCTGGCGGTAAGGTGTCTCCACCTTTTCCCTTTTTGCTGGGTTATGTGATGGCTCGACATTAAGTCTCAATCGGGAAATTAACTCTTTATCTAGTTAGTGGGTAGCCGGGGCCTACCGCCCGCAATTGCAGCAGACTGCATTGCCCTCGAGTCTCTGCATCGGGCGGTTTCAAACAGAAACAGACAACTCTGGTTTCCCACAATTCCATCGCGCCCAAATCCAGGTATGGGATGAATGAACTGCTCACTTATCACACCTTTCTCCCTCATCAGCTACAGAGCTCTACCATAGTTACTGGGTTATCTACCGAAATAATAATTAGAATCCCAGACCTTGGTTTCGGGGCGGTGCGGCACGCTTTGCTGGAACGGGTGTCCGTGCGCCAGTGCCTTCATTGGAGGGCAGTGACCCCTGCTACAATATGTTCTGTTTATCCGTCCTGGTATTTGGAAATTGTATGTAGAATCGATTGATTCCCTGAGTAGATTCACCATCAGCAACTATACTTACGAAACAATTTACGTTCACAATTAATTATATTTGGGTAGTTTCGAAATCACATTTTTGCGGCAGTTTTCGTTCGACCCGGAGATGAGCGCCCGGGAATGGGAATCCTTTATCTATCTATAGGTTTCCCAAGACCGCGGGGTTTCCCCTTGTTCGGTTGTCGGGTCGCACGTGTTGAAAAAGCATCGCCTGTTACGGCGTTCATATTTGGTATTTACAACATAAATCAAAGCCGGCGAACAGAAGAGAACGCCGAACCAACGGCCGCGCGTGATGATCTTTATATTCATACTCCTTGCATGTATCAGGTTTTGGGCTTGTGTTCGGTAGGTTGATGTTTTTGTTTACGGCTTTGAACTTCGCACTGGAAAAAAAAACAATCACCTAAAGACCGAGTGACATCGCATGAAAACAAACAAAGAAAAGTGAGCCCCGCCCGCTATGCGGTGTATAGCAGGGATTAGGGTTGGTAGAGTTGGGCATTGACTTTAGGCCACAAAGTATCTAAGGTATTAATGGGGCAAGTAAAGGATATTATCGATACTTTATGCTTTCAATTCGGCTGGTTTTGTTTTCTGCAAAGTAGTTTGGCTCTTCTAATAAGTTGGTCTCTACATAGGTTTGTACTCTACCATCTTTCGTCACCCGATAGCACGGTCACTTGAGCCTTAAATACGTTCACCAGACCTAAATATATTCACCTCTGCTCACTCGAGACACTGTTAAGCTTTGTTGGCATCAACTCCTTCAAACTCCCACAACTACACCCACCACAAGACAACAATTAGTTGCGCATTGAAAGAACCTTCCTCAGATATGTATTACACCACAGTCCTCCCATATGTCCTAGTGAAGTTCTGGCTAGTCGATCATTTAGTACTTACAGCGAGAACATCATCATCGTGAAAACGACGTTAGAATCGCCGGACCAGCGGACACTTCGGTCTTTGGCAGGTGGAGTTTTACAATATGCTGATAGATACCAGTTATACAATCACCAGCATCATTCTGCTGTAGGATATACATTATAGCATTAAAAGGTTCTAAGTTTTCAACTTTCAAAATAGACCGACAGGTCCGTTTAAAGTTTTACAGGCCATTATCACCAGCTCCCCACGTTCACCATATAGATAGACGGACCCCGTCTTTCCACCAGCATCATCTATCGTGCCTGAGCAACAGTTCACAATCTAGCCCACGTCCACGTCATACCTTCTCGGCCGGCCAGTGCCAAACTCAAACGAAAGAAAAGTCGGCAAACAAACTTTCTCCAGCACGCAGCCATGCCTCGGAAAAGAAAACAGCCGATCCCCAAAAACAAGAACGCCCGCAAATCCAACCAGACGAACTCGCTGCCACAGCCGTGCAGAGAACGGCGCGGCAGCGGACAGAGTATCAGCAGCAGCAACAACAACAGCAGTAGTCCGGATATCCATGTCCGCCACCTTGAACACGCACCGGCCACTATAGAAGCAATGTTGGCATCTCGCACCACCGGAACCAAGCAGAAAAGAAAACCCAAGCAGAAACCCAAAAGAAACCCCAAAAAACGCGACCAGAAATGGGAGCCCATGGCGCACACCTGCGCCGTCTGCGAAACAAAAACAACCTCCGCGGGTTTCAAAAGGACATGTTTCGAAAAACACGAGTTTGTGTGCGTCCGGTTCCACAAGACTCTGCTGCGTGCCGGAAAGACGGGTTCGTGTTCAGCGTGCGTGCAGGAGGAGGAAATGGATAAGCGGCGGATACGGGATCTTGAAGTTGCTCGAAGGGCGCTCGAAGAGATTGCGGCGGCGCTGGAGGCGTGTGTAAAACGGAAACGCGGAGTGAGTAACAAACTTAGGAATGCGGTGCGCAGAGTGGAGGAGCTGGAGGTGGAGATTGTGAAGGCCAGATTGACGACGGATGAGGGGTTGAGGGATAGGGAGGCGGGGTTTCTAAGGTGGAGGTCATCGTGAGGTTAGATCGCATATCCAAACGTGGTTCACGTGGTTGGTTTCGTTTTTATTGTGTAATACTTGTAACATATCTTGATGTTTGATGTTTATTTTCGGTAAGGTAAGGAGGTGGTGGGTTTTAGAGGGGAGCTCCCAAATTCATGAAGGCATATTTCTTCCATTATTTCTTCCATTTTTCATCATACATTTGCAGCAGATTGGGGTGGAATCAGTTGCTATCGGTTTTGTTGGGAAGGAGAGAATAAGCAGTTTGGCTCGCTTCATTCTGAGCATGCCGCGAGGAGTGTACTATTTGTGCTGGCCTATACGTAATAATCTTCACCATCCATCACTCAACCCAGCCCTGGTAACCCCTCTCCATTTTTCGTCCTTCCCAGCCCCTCCTTCGCATAGAAATCCATCTGATACCCCTTCACCTCATCCCAATCCTCATCCCTCAACCCCAGCGCAATCGTAGCTTCATACGGACTCAGCAGCGGCCGTGGAAACGCATATCCCCAGTCGATACTAAGTCTGGGACACGCAACCTGTACCCAACACTCAACATCCGCAAACATCTTCAGCTTCCCAGGGAAAATCTCGCTCAGTAGCAGCAGCACGTAGTCGATTCCTAGCTCTTTCAACCGCTTCTCGAGATTGTCGAGGGTATTTGGGTTTCCCTGTCTCCCTAGCGTTCCAAGGATCAGCCCAAACTTCCGAGCCCGCTTAGCCTGTGCTATTGCGTCGCGCCGTAGCGTGTGTAGCTCCCCGTGGTTGTAGGATTCTCGCGTGAACTTGCGTGAGTAGGGATCGTAGCGGTATGCGGGGAGCTGCGGATTCTGGATCATTGCGCTCTCGAGATGGAATCGGCCGTCGCCTACATACACCAGTGCATCCACTACGCTCGTGTCAATTATGGGACTGGTGCAGCCCAGGATCTCCCCTCTGCTCAACGGCATGATCTGTGGGATCTGTACGCCGTACCCCATGGATTCGAGCCGCGGCTTCAACCGCTGGATTGCAGCATTGAACTGGATTGTACCTACCAGGGCTAGCGTTTTTCCAGCTACAAAGTTCCGCTCCATCGTGGCGAGAAGGTGCTCAGAGTCAATGCCAATGGTGACAAACACATATAGCGTTTTTATGGCGGTGACATCCACGGGGATAAGACACGAATGCGCGTAGTGCACGAGGAGATCACATTCCAGTGCGCGGGCGGTGAAGTCGTCGATGCAGCATGCGCCGTAGGTTACGTCACCCATGATCACCGTCTCCACACCATCGCAGAACGTCTCCAGGATGTCGGCGATGGTGGTGGCAAAGAGGAGGAGACCCTCGGGCATTTGCAGGGCTACGCGCTTGCTACCATGCCGTCGGATCGCATGCACGGTCTTGTGGAGCTCGAAGTTGTAGTTTTTGGGGAGGAGGGTAGAGATCGCGGCGTTGAGTTTTGGGTCGTTGAGGATTGAGGGGGGGATGGTGGTTACGGCGCGAGGAGGCCGCCGTGGGGTGGAGATTGGAGTGGCTGCGAGTGAGAGAGAGTCAGATTTGATGTTTTCAACGAGGGTTGGGGGCCTGCCTTGGAGTGCGCTCCCTGTATCTTCGATGCTGGCGGGTGTGCCAGTGGCGTTAGAGGCGCGGAGCGATTCGGCGGTTTTTTTGCCGACAAAGCGCTTCCGTGGTTGTCGCGGGGAACTCTCGGTGTCTGGGGCGAGATCTTGTATCTTTGGCAGTTGAGTGGGCGGCATTGTGGAAGTGAGTGGGTTGATGGCGGGGTGTTGGCGGGGCGTTGGCGGGGCAATTCTAGACTTTTCGAGCTAGCTGCTTAGTTACTCGGCTTAACTACGATATTTATATCCTCTCTCCCGAGCGGCTTCACAACTGGCACACACATCTTCAAAGCACAACTCAACTCAACTCAACTCTACAATGTCACTACGCCTCTTCACACGTCGCGCCTTCTCGACTTCCGTGCTGCGCCCAGCAGCCTTCAACCTCCGCGATCGCCCGTCGCCACCACGGCTCCCGAAGGAGGACCAGGAAGAGTACGAGCGTCTCCAGCAACAGTCTACCGGCGCCTTCCAAACCTCGCACACCGTCAATGCAAACGAAGTCGATGTCAGCGAGAGCGAGCCGCATAAAGACCTGAGAAGAGGATCGAAACCGGAGTTTGAGGGCGATAAGAACCCGGTTACGGGCGAGGTGGGAGGACCGAAGAATGATCCGCTACGGCATAGTGAGTGGACTTATAACGGACGGGCTACGGATTTTTAACGGTGTGGGGTTGGAAAGGAGGGAGAGATCTTTTGGTGTTGCTGTTGCTGTTGCCAATACTTGTTTGTGTTTTAGAGCGATCGGTGGCAGTCGGGTTGGAGTTTGCTTGAGTGGGAGGGTGGGGGAGTGTATGTATGTACAGTATTGTATTTCTCCATACCCAATTGATCATCACGGGCAGTTTCTGTGAAGGAATGTGATCCAGTCCAATCCAAACCCATAAAGCTTAAGGGTTCCTAATCTACTACAGTATCGGTACATCCGCCCTGTTATACAGACATCACACTCCACCATCCCAATTCCTCGCCCCATCTACCACACCTTCCAACCCGGCTTCTTCTCCTGCACCTGCTCCACAGCAGCTCCCAGATCCTCCGCCTCCTTAACCGCCTCCCTCTCAGCATCCTCCTCAATCTTCTTCAACTCCTCCTCCACCCACCCAGCCGTGTTCCCTCCCCTCGCCGCCTCCTTCTCCAACGCAGCCTTAGCAACCAACACCTGTGCCTCAACTCTCCTATCCTCCCCCGGTTTCTTAGTCCCAAACCCACCAAACCCACCCTCATCCCCTGTCTGCTCCAGCCCGTGTCGTCGCCTGTACTCCCCCCGCTTCTCAACATCCTCCACCTTCCTCCTCCTCATTTCTGCCGTCCGCCGGCTCTCCTCCTCAACACTCTTCTTCCACGCCGTCCCAAGGCGCTGTAGGCTACCAGCAGGATCGCTCCAGCTCCACTCTATCTCGTGCGCGTATGGCGAGGTGCAAAGGAAGTTTGAGATTGTGACGGTACCCGCCAGCGAGGCGAGGATTCCCAGAGAAAGGTAGAAGTGGAGGCGGCGGGAGGTAAGGAAGTAGTGTGCCCAGGTGTCGGGGGGTGGCATTGTGTTTGGGTAGCGCTTTTTGGGATCCTGGACTCGTGGGGGGCCGGGATAGTTTATGGGGTCTGCAAGACGTCGGGAGGGGTGCGAGGGCGGCGTGAATTTTGTTGGTTTTGCGAGCTTGGGGACGGAGTAGTGGCGTGTCTGCCCCCGAGGGAGCAGGAAGCGGAAGATTGGGCGGGGGGACATGGTGATGTTTCAAGATGGTGGGTGCTGTCTGTTGGTGGGGTCTGCTGGTGATAAAATGTTTGGAGTTGTTACCCGGTAACGGGGGTTTGGTTTCTCCGATGCCGAGTGGCCGGGATGGTAACGGTCTTTAACATCCATTGGGCTGGCGACATCCGATGCGGAGGTGTCGCACTGAATTATTCGGATTGAGCTGCTCTATTGGAAAAATGGAGTAGCCCGACAGGACTCATATGACTGCCGGTGGAAATCGACGGACAGCGAGTGCTTTGCTATGACGGAGTATTCAAAGGTCGAAGTCTTCAAAACACCAGGGCGCTCTTGTTTCCTCTTTGAAGGGGCTTGTGTGTTTGAAGCTTTCCGCTACAAAAGAACTCGTTCCAACTAATGACTCCTAGTAACAGCAAACATCCACACCACCAACCCCAACATCAAACCCTCACAACATCACCAAAAATGCCACTACCACTCACAAAGCTTCTTCTATCCCTCCTCCTCCGCATACCAGCCTCGATCATGAGTCTCATACTCTCGTACAGTCTCGCTCTGTCCCTCGACATCGAGCTCGCGACACAACTCGTCCTTCTCGCTACACACTACTTCCTCATCCGCCACTTTTTTTCTACTGACCCGCTCGGGTTCGTCATTGACTTTGTCGTCCAAAATGGGTGGAGATTCCTGCTTAGGTTTCTTGTTAACGAGTGGAAGGAGAGCGGAGAGGATCCAGCAGTGAACGGGGTGAGAGGGGTGAACCGGGATTCGAAGATGTATTTGGTGGCGTGTAAGAGAAAGCGCGCGTTTTGGGAGGAGAGGTTGGAGGATGCTGTGATGAGGTTTCAGGAGGAGGGGAGGTGATGGGATGGGAAGAGGGAGGTGTGGGTGTTTCTTCTCTATCGGAGTTGAAGAGTTTCCCATCCAATGCGGGGTTTGGGATTATTTTGAGGGGCCTTTTTTTCCTTGTATTTGGCGTGCTATCTGATAGATGGTACCAGGCACGCATCTCGGAGATTTCGCAGAATCAATGGTATGAGTTACCAAAAATACCAATCGTGAAGCCACCTGTCTATTACGCCTCGCCGTGACTGCAAACCAAACATATACCCCCCCCCCCCCTAATACATCCTAAACAAATCCTAATACTCCGCCCCGGCACTTAAAACCTTCTTAACCACAGCCTCCTCTCCTTCCTCAGTCAGTTCCCCACGTGCACCCTTCCCATTCCTCCCCCACACAATCCCCTCCACAATATCAAGTTCTACCGTCTTCCGCAGAACGGCATTCTCGAGCCGCTGCAGCGGTGAGATATTGGTGGCGTCCATTTCGGGTGTCACGATGATCTTGCGCAGTTTGGCGTCAAGTACGTGGGTTGGTTGCTGGTCCGGTGGTAACGGGGTGGGAGACGGTGGGAGTAGGGGGCTTGGTTGCTGAGGGGGATTTTGCTGGTACTGCAGTGGTTTGGGGGGTATTGGGGGTGGTAGGGTGGTTTGTGTAGTGCTGGGGGGTGTCATGTACCACGGTTGTTGGGGGTTTGGATGTTGCGGGTTTGGGGGCATGGTGCTGTTATATGAGGGGATGCTACGGATAGAGTAGGTTTTTTTGCTGGAACGAGAGAGAATGTTACTGGAAATCTATGGCTAAAGATATAGAAAAATAGAGATCTTTGTATGATATGATGCATTCAAGTTGATGGATCGTACATCGAGTATTCCGTGCATGAAAGATGTGGGATGGCTTTGTGTGATACTTGTCCTAGATTTGCGAACTGTTGGCTTGCTTGTAGCTTGCTACAGTGTCTGTTGAAAGTTTCAACATTGCCATTGCTCGAACTTTACACGACATAATTGATGCAATGTTTGTTACCTGTATAAGCGAATGTCATCCGTTGGAAACATGAATGTTGTTATAACGAGATATGACCTGATCTACCGGTGACAGCTTACCTTAAGATGCTTACATCCGACGGGTGGAGGCTGGGAAAACTCGAGTCGATTAGCCTAGTCATTGTGAGTGTACTCGAAGCACAGGTGGGCGTTAGTGGGACCCTAACCCATCACCAACCCAACGGCTGGTCCTTGAACGCATCCTGAGTCCGTGAACCGTCTGATGAGCAGGAAGTTTTTTGGTATTGAAAACCGCATTTAATGGTTCCGCTTACAGCAACTTGTAAGGTGTCTTCTGCTATGTTAATAGTTACATTGAAGGTGGTAGGTGGTTAGCATATTCTGAAATTCAAATGTTGCTATTGCAGTGAGTTATCTGATTGTGGTGCACTTGCCATGGGCTCTAACTCAGCAACACCTGAAATTACCGTCATCTCTAATTGATCTAACAAATTGATGAAGTACGACTCTGAAATTCCTCTTTTAGTCTGTAAACTTGGTACTGGGTTAATACCTCCTCATGGTCGAGCTGCAGGTGTAAATATTGAATAGCGGAGTGAAAGGAAAGGATCATAGTCAAGAGTAGTACGACCCTTCCTTATCATGTTCATGTTGGTCTTTATTCTGGCTGAGACTTGTATTGACCTCTTCCACGCAGAGAACCGATGCGAAGACACGTTGATGCTCCTATCCATGATAACCAGAAAATTTCAAAGGCCTCTCACTCGAGCAAATCTTTAATCTGATAATGGATGTAGAGGATCTTAACGAGTTTGAGCCTAGTATATGGTATCCGCATAGACGAGAATGACGAGGAGTCTGAGATATTTCCTAATCGTTCTTTAAAGTCAATTTTAGAAACGCTGCACCCTAGGAACAATTGAGGTCAGGCAGTACGCCGGAATTATTGATCTTATGGCAATGATGATGTGGTTACGGCTTGCCTGCTTGCTTTATCTATAATCCTACTACAATGGAAATAGAGAATTTGCAGAGAGGTTTGGTTTGTGCAAATCCGGAGGAGTTCTAAACCCTACGGGATTAATGGCAAGTTTTATCAGGGCGAACTTATAGCAAGATACTATTTAGAAAAGGTCGGGTTGAAAGTGACTGGGGGGACATATCTAGGAACATACAAGCCGGTGGCGGGTATGGGTGATCGAGTTCAATTCCATTTGTTGATAATGTCTTGTACTCTGTAGATAATCGATGCAATGTGGTTCGGTTCCTTGAATGAAGTCAATGAAGTTCGATGCGTGATATCTCGACTACAGCTGGTGCTTTCCAAGAGAAGTCAGGGTATTAGTGCATTGCATGAAGTTGGTACGTTAGTATTTACAGCTTTGAACCACAATAACTAACTCGAGATGCTCATCGTAGTAAATGAGATCATCGTTGAGTTAGGTTCTTATTGGAATGTGTGGAGCTGCCTCTTGGCTGTAGGAACGCCCCAACTCCGCCGAGCGGGAGAGACGAAAGGAAGAAGTGAGTATGCCTAGCATCTCCCGCACACTAACTTCTCAGCCTGACGTATACGTACTGCTCTAAAGTTGCTGTGGTCTAGCTACCCGGTATTGGGTAGTACGATGCTATCTAGTTTTGCAGCATTCTATATTCTCCAAATAGTCACCCTAATGCAATTTTAATTGATACAGTAATTCGGCTAGGAAATAGCAAAATATTTACCGCCAGTTGAATTTGGTTGGTGGGAGGAACTTGTGTGCCCCTATTTAATTCTTAGGGTTTGAACCTCGGACTGTGTTTTCCGTTTTGGGCGGCACCCACCGAAACCGAAATTCAACACCAGCGCCAATTCCTCGATCGAACGAATTACCGGATTACGACAGCTACGCCCTCGCCGACAATCACCGACGACCACCCCTCGCCACGATGAAGTACATTCACAGCAACGAGCTCCTGACGATTCCCGAGGGCGGTGAGTTTTCCCGAATTTCTCAGTCCGGTTTCGGGGGAAGCGATTGCGACGAAGTTGGAACGCGGAGAGGACGGACTTAAAAGAGGTGGATTGTTGACTGAGAGCTACTACGGGTTACTGCTTGTCGACGAAATTGAATGGATGAGGGATATTGGGGGACCGTACTAGTGTTATAATAGAGTGCTGATGGGATTTCGAATTTCGCAGTCTCCGTCACTATCAAGTCTCGGCTCGTCACCGTCACCGGACCTCGTGGAAAGCTCGTAAAGGACCTCAAGCATCTTGCGGTTTCCTTCGTTCCTCGTTCTGCCAACACCATCTCCATTGAGCTCCACCATGGTGTCCGAAAGAATGTTGCTGCCCTCCGTACCGTCAAGACTATTATCGAGAACTTGATCACTGGTGTGACTCGGGGCTACAAGTACAAGATGCGTTATGTCTACGCACATTTCCCTATCAACGTCAACATTGAGGAGGGCAAGGGCGATGACGAAAAACCACAAGTCGAGATCCGGTGAGTACCATCTAAAAGAACGATAGAATTACCAACGGAGTACGGTCTTCCGGCTCTCCTCCGGGATCCATGCGCACGCTTTCAGCTCCGACTTTGGTTGCTCTAGCTTCAGCGTAACTGACTTCGATACAGAAACTTCTTGGGCGAGAAGATTATCCGTCGTGTCACCCTGCTGCCTGGCGTTAAGATCGAGTTTTCACCTAACGTCAAGGACGAGCTTGTGCTGTCCGGCAACTCCCTCGAGAACGTCTCCCAGTCTGCCGCCGACATTCAGCAGATCTGCAGAGTGAGGAATAAGGATATCCGAAAGGTATGCTTTTCACCGCAAGTAGCCATAACAGTCGCTGATATCATGTATAGTTCTTGGATGGTCTGTACGTCTCGGAGCGTGGAAACATCGAGGATGCTGAAGCTTAAATGGGGTCTTTTCTTTCACGGTGTTGTCTTTTTTTCCTGGGGATTTACAAAATAAACATACGGGAATCTCAAGCATTCGGAATCATTCGTGGGCGGTTGATTTGGTGTTTTGGGAGTCACTGGATGGTACTTTATTGGCAACCTCTAGTATCATTAGTTTGGGCCCTGTATATCGCAAAAGTTTGATCGGATGACAAACAATGCTGTTTTAACATGACCACGAATATTCTGGGCCCACTCAGTTTATGTCCCTATTCTAAGCTGTTAGGCACTGCGGACTGCCGACATCTTTCGATGCCTGGAGAAATTACATATAATCAAATGGAGAGAACTTTTTCACATGAATCTTCGGCCATTATAGGGTTCTGAACCAGATAGGACACTGATCAGTGCCACTATTCCGGCGCCCCCAATGTTCTGCATGAATCTCAACTTTGATACGCTAATTGTACACCTAACCCTGAAATATGACATTAGCTTGTGCGCACACACATACAGATGCAACAAGCTATTGCAACACCAGCCGCCTGCAATTCTGTGCCCCAACTGTCTGGAAGCTTCTTGTACCACCGCAACCCCTCAACTGGCGGAGAGCTGTGTCGACGACTATGACTATGGTAGATGCTTTAAGGGATAGCGAACCAAGCGCGCATATATATGGAAACGAAGGTGGACGATCATTCATGCCATCTGAAAATTGAGACTAGGCCTTGGAATTACCTGACACTTCCTCAGAAGATTGAACTAAAATCTGGTCGGACGTATTCTCACGAGATACTTCGTCCGAAGATTAAACCAAAGCTAGACCGGTCATATTTCCGTCTGGTGGCCCCTCGCTGGGAATTGTATCCACCGGAGGAGTCTTCGAGGAACCCGGTGAAGGGTTTGCGGGTCTTTCGACCGGGGACCAACCACCAATGTTTCCTGCAACTATACTGGGGATCATTACTGCAGCGCCAACATGACTGCTGGCTCGTGAACTGGACCGGTACCTCCGACGATGCGGTGGTGGGCGCATCACACTCCCGCCTCTGGGCGTGCGCTCGAAAATATCCGATATAATTTCTCGTAGATTCCTTCGATGATACTTTAACTGGTTCAGGTGACCTCCCCGGACTATACGCAAGAAAGTGAGCTCATCGCGGATTTCTTTGATGCTATGAAATATACGTTTCCCAGCGAAGTAGAGTATCAGAGTTATACTGATCTGATAGATGGCCTGTCCAAGAATCATCTTCCACATGTAGGCCGTGACCAACGGTGCTGGTTTTGGTTCTGGATTTCTGTCCATGGTTAGTCGATCTGGGGTCGGTTGAAATCGCGAACGCTGAAATAGTATCCATTATGAAACATATCCAGAGTATTTGCACGACAGACAACGTGGACGCCTCTGCGCCATATGAGACTGCGGAAACGAAAGTGGCGAGAATAGCGGCGGTTATCATGATGAGTTGAACCTGCAATATCCAGAGAGACCAGCAATGTTTATATTTTACGCCGCCTCTCTAGCTCTAGTCCACCCATTAGAATGGGACAAGCCTACCAAGTCAAAGTGTATCTTCTAGTTGCGCACACTTGGTGTGTGGAGGACCCTCTACTAGGAAGGAAGAAGATCTTAGGATGCCCTTTAAAGCAAGGCAAGGAGAAAAGCGATGAGGGCACAGCAAACCTGAAGGTACCTCTTCACCACGTCAGTAATAGCACGTCCCCACATAATAGCTAACGTGCTACTATAAAAAGCATTGTTCAGGATAATGACTGAAGAAATTCCTTTTGCCGCTTCGGTTCCTGCCGCCACGGAGAACGCAACTGATTTCAACGCCGGGCCATCATCGGTTCCATGTCCTACACCAACAGTCTCCCTCAGTACTTTTAGCCTCTCCACCAAAAGACGCTTATCATCGGAAGTACATCGTGCTAACACCTGCAGTCTTGGCAACACTTGATACTACTGAGAATGAGATAGCTGACGAAAAATTCGACCCACCACCAGCTGTATATATACCACAATCTCTGGCCATGGACTGTGCTGCCAGTGGGTTATCTCCAGTGATCATCCGTACGAATATTCCAGCTTTCTGGAGAATGTAGACAGCTTCAGACACACCGGCTTGTAGAGGATCCTGAATTCCGAACAATCCTAGCCACACCATATCCACAACGATATCTACCCTATTACCATTTTCTGACGGCCAAGTAGTGAGATCCCGGTATGCAAACCCAGTTGTTCTAAGAGATCGCCCTGCAAAAGCAGTAATGGTGCTATTGACTGCTTCTTCTTTTTCTGGCGTCATTCGGGCCTCATGCTCTTGCTTTGCATCGTCGTCCACCACAATTTGAGAGCACCATTGCAAAAGAACCTCCGGTGCCCCTTTCATAAACATACGGTAATTGCTATCTGGTAGCTTGATTGTAGAAATCATGTATTTTTGTCTTTGTCGAAAGGAGAAACATGAACAACATGAACGTTGGATCGTTCTTCAGCTACCGGTCCCATGCCCAAATGATTGCGGGAGAACAACAGCAACGCCATTTCGATTTCGTTTCCAATGAACGTCTTTGCGCCGTTTTGCTCGGTTTCGAGAGCAGTGGAATTGACTGCTATCGAGTGAAGTAAGATGGGCTTGATATGTGATGGTATTTTGGCGGCAAAGTCAGATATGGAGGTTTCTGGGTCCGGAAAAGATGCCCCCAGAGTGATTGCGACTACGACCATCTTGTTTTGAGTGAGTCCCCCGGTTTCATCGATGCACAATGTAGTAATACTGCCCATTGTTTCCATGATATTCCTAACCCGTACGAGATTATTCTGTTTTAACATCCTTGTTGTGGCTGTTGCAATGGCAAAGTCAACTGCTAGGGGAAGTCCTAGTGGAAACGCCAGAACGCTGACGGCGACTGAAAGGAGGACAATCTGCAGAAATTTCTGTCCCTTCCCGAAGGCAGGTGTTTCACTGAAGCGGAGCCAGATAAGAAATCTCATGAAAAGAATAACGAATAATAATAAAGCCACGCTTGTGCTCGTTAGTAGCGCACTGGAATGGACTTCACGCAACATACCTGCCTCCTAATTTCGCAATACCTTCAGAGAAGCTGTTGAGTTTTAGTTGCAGCAACGTTGGTCTGGATTCTGCGTGGAATGACCTCAGAGCGTCACCAAAATTACTATATATTCCAACAGCGGTCACCAAGAATGTCCCAACCCCTTCTGATACTTCGGATCCCGAGATAATAAATGGATCCAACGTGCAATCTGGATCCGATGCCAAATGAAGCATAGCGGCGTCGACTGGTGTTTTTTTGACCTCATCAGACTTCCTATCTGAATACTCGGAGCATTTTATGTGTCCTTCGATTAAAACGCCGTCTACGGGAATCACGTCTCCCGGTTCGAGATGACAGACATCACCGACAAGAAGGTCGTAAACAGGTATCCGGATGTATTTACCAGAGCGAATAACTTTGTCCATTCTCCCCTCTTCCTATCAATAGCATCCATTAGTTCCCCCCGGTGATAGGCGGCGCGATATAGTTACATACCTTCTTATTCAACTTAACAAATTGCATTTCCTTTCCCCAATCACTAATCGCACCAACAAGCACGATAATAGCTAGCACAACAATGATGGTAGTACTCTCCACCCATTGCGTACGCTGTTTGTTGTCTGCTTGCTGCACCGCAAACTTCTGATACAATTCCAGACCTAGCGAAATCAATGCAACAACCGAGAGAAGTATAAGAATATTGTCATTACAAGCCCCCCAAATCAACTCCCAAATGCTCCTTATCTGGCATTCTGGTGGTCGGTTGTCTCCAAACACTCGTATCCGATCCGCGTACGGATCCGCTCATGTTTTGCCAGGCGTGCGTTGTTTGGTGATCACTGATTAGTGTTAGAGCGCTTGCCAGATTGCAAATCAATAACTATGGCAAGCGGTTAGTTCTCACCATGCCATAACTTGGACACCGCTACCCTTCCAATCCTCTTCTGGTTTATCGTTGTTTCGTCCAAACTCAGCCCGGTCCGCCGGTCAGTCCGGAGTCCAAATTCTAGTCCGCGGAGTCCTCCTAGTTCGTGCAGTTCTTGGAGACTCCGGATGCCCTTCAGCTGCTCTGGTAGTATTTTGAACTCGGTATTGTCATTATTTTCGGTACCCGTGATGCTGTGGAGTAAATACGGAAGTATGACGCTTTGTATGGGTTGCGAAAGGCTCAGAGCTGGAGCTACTACCTAAGTCAACAAATCCATGTAAGTGCCAGAGCTGCTGGAAACCTGGAAGTGCCGCCCACCGACTGTGTCTCAACCGTGTTGGAGCTACGTACTTCTCCTTCCGCACTTTGAGCATACTCCCGCACCACACTCTTTCCTTTCGGATTGATGCTGCTTGTCATAGGTCGCTGTGCTGACTGAAAGGTCTAAACAAATTGATTTGGGCGAGGTCGATGGCGGGGTTACCAATCGAAGAATGCAATTATCTACTCTTGTCTAAGGAACTTGCTAGCTTTATATGCACATGCAGATATGATCGAATCGCGATTGGCGCTGTTGCACAACTGAGCTTCACAATGCAAGTTACGCTGGCGGATTTGGAAATATATAAAAAAGGAGTCGTTTTATCGTACCGGGTCCTCAAAACGGACCGAAATGACAGCCACATAATACCTAAGTGGTCTGGAGTAGATTTCCGCCCGAGTGATGTTGGTGAATTCCCGCTCTCTCGTCCGTTGGTGCCCCAATCCGCAACCGGCAAAGTCCGGTCTTGGCGTTACTAACCTCGCTTCACCCCGGGGCACATAACCGACATCATCGTCGGCCCCTCCACCAACCTCAACCTTAACGCCCTAATCTCCACTCTCAGCCAACGCGCACAATCCACAATGCCTCTCCTCCGCCCACCACCGACAATCGTCCGCGTCCGAAACACCATCTCGCGAAGAACCATGGCATCGCAGAGCCATGGACACGAAAGCCCATATGACCCCCCGACCGGGTGGTTTCTGAACCAGAATCCGGCGGAGCCTGCGGCGAAGCGAGAGGGGTGGGAGCCGATCATGTACTGGGGTTTCTTTGGTAGCCTGTTTGCGGCCGGCGTCGCGTACGCTTATAAGCCCGATACTTCGTGAGTCTTTGTTTTTTCGGGGGAGGAAGGTGAACAGGGAGGAGGACTGACAGGGTGGCAAAAGGATCCAAACTTGGGCGCTTGAAGAGGCGAGGAGGAGACTCGAGACGGAGGGAGTCATCCCGGATTCAACGAAGCCGAGGAAGATCACGGATACGCTGCAGACAGTGAGTGGGAAATGAGGGGTGTAGGGGGATATATCGGTAGATAGTATATATCATATGGTGGTGGGGGTGGTGGGGGTCTTTTTGATGAAATAGACAGAGATGGGGAAGGGAGAGGTGTTCCTTTTGATTCCTGCTGCTGTTGTACTTCTTTTCCATTGCTTTTGGGGTTGCGTTTTAGAGTGTAAACTTCTACCACATGGTATACATTCTCCGCTACCGCCGCTGTCGATCGAGTTATATTTTACGATTTTTCATCTTTTGAACTGATACATTGGGCAAGTAGATATTTGTAAATGATGAGGTTGATGTGTTGTCTGACTCAGACCATATTCACAATAGCAAACGGGCATTCACAGAAAATGGTTTATATCGATATATCCTCCCATCTATAGCCCAAAATCTATGATATCCCCAAAGAAAAGAAAGCAAAGACAAAGAAAAACATTACCCAATTGTATACACTCCGTCCGAATCACAAAGCCTTTACAGAAAATCTCACGCTTAAATTCCGAAAGTGCCCATCCATCTCCCCAAATCACTCGATGCATCCTCCACCCAACAATCTTCCTCCCTGAACATTTACCATACCCTAGGCATTCAGTGGTACGGGATAACTGTTCGGTTTTAGCGACTGATAGACAGGAAGGAACTTTTGGGGAAGGAACTTACCTCCAGTCAGTCTCAACATCACCGTACTGGCGTGCCTCCATCCACTTCCACATGCGCTCTGCGATTGGCCCAGCCTCCTTGCCTTCCGGAAGGGGAACGTTGATATCCCTTTGGCTACCACCCTCACCACCATCCCAAGCGATTCTTCGAACCGGACTCACAATGGCTGCAGTTCCAGCTCCAAACGCCTCGAGTAACCGGCCCTCGTCGGCAGCCTCCGCCATCTCTTTGATGGTATACTTCCTCTCAGTAACCTTCCAACCCTCTTTTGTCAAAAACTCACGAGCAAGCGCAAGGATAGAGTCACGGGTGACACCCTCGAGGATAGTTCCGTCGAGAGGTGCGGTGACTATCTCTTTGACGCCTTCCTTGTTTACCCAGCAGGTGAAGAGGTTCATAGTGCCCACTTCCGTCACGTAGCCCTCCTCGCCGAAAAGCCAGAGGTTCTGTTGGAATCCGCGCTTTGCCGCCTCTTGCTGCGGAAGGATACAAGGCGCGTAGTTTCCTCCGAGCTTCTTGTCTCCCGTTCCTCCGGGCCAGGCGCGAACAAATTTACTCGTCGCCTCGAGGCTCACTGCTTTAAATCCAGAGGGGTAGTAGGGACCCACAGGAGAAGCAATGACAAAGAATAGTGCACTACCAGGGGGGCCAACACCAAGTGTACTCTGCGTTCCGATCATGGTTGGCCGGAGGTACAAAGTGTAGCCGCGCTTCTTGGGGACGAATTTTTCTTCCAGTGCAACAAACTTAGAGATGCACTCGACCATAGCCTTAGGGTCGAAGCCAGGCAGCGCAATGCGGGCGGAGGAGGTGCTGAGGCGGTCCATGTTCTTTTTGGGGCGGAAGAGACGGAGCTCACCCGAAGCGGTGCGGTAGGCTTTCATACCCTCGAAGCAGGAGAAGCCGTAGTGGAAAACGCACGTTGCGGGGTCAAGGGAGAGATTTTGATAGGGTGTTATCCGGGGCGCCGACCAGCCCTTGCTAGCAGTCCATTCGATTGAGAGCATATGGTCTGGGTATTGGCATTAGCACCGGGAGTCATCGGGCGGCGCACTGCGGTATCGCGACATAGGAAGTGGGAGGCACGCCGCACCAGTGAAGGTCCTTCCAAACACTAGATCCTCCTCTTTCATGAGTTGCCCCGGCGTTTGGGTACGCTGGATCACCAACTTAGACGGGTCGACGCTTGCGAGTGTCGGAGCTTGCGAGCTATATGAACGTACGGCGTACCGCGCGGTCTGCGGTCTCACCGCACGCAGGAGCACTGATGGGCGCAGCATTGTGGCAGAGTATGAGAGAGGTGACAGGATGCGGAGGTATGTCGAGGGAAGAAGGAGGGGATGGTGTCTAGAGAGCACTGGTGGGGTGGAGGGTGGTTTTGAGACAGCTGACGGAGTAAGATGGGGGTATATGAATGCACGGGGGTCTCGTGCGAAAACAACGAGAAGTCACCACGTTCGGACTCCGATGCAACCCAGATCACTTGCTAGCAATTGTGGAGCTGAGAACCGTTTGTTTACGATTTCCAGCTGCCAATCGCCCAATTGCGCCGTCTTTCTTGTGATTTCTCTTTTCATTGTTTGACTAAGATGTGAGAATTAAAGCTGTGGCAGAAAACTTTAACACAATTCGGTTTCAAACCCATACTTCACTCACCCAAAGTTACCCGGTTTCTTAGCTTCAGAATAATGCAGGGTCCCGTTGTCCGAAATTTCATTCACAAGCCTTCTCCGCATCCCCCCTCACCTTAATCCGCCCCTTCCTCCAACCTATCCCCGGTCCTATCTGCGTCACCGCCTTCAATTGAGTCCAACTGCTTCTCCGGTACTGCGTTTGTTCGATCGCGAGACTTGACCTACTAAGCTGGGCTAAAACAACGACTCGGCAATTTACGGGCCGCACCACCGCCGACACGGCGGAATGGGCCTGACGGGAATTCATTCTTCATCTTTGAATGTACTGTGTGACTGTCGTCTTGAGGGAACGGCGACACAATTTATCAGGACGATATCCCACTGTCTTGCAATATCAGCGTCATTGAATTCTCTGAAGGTTTTCAAAGGCTATCTCAAAAGCTACCAGAGTGTGTCGGCAAGTACAGAAATCTTACGAACAAGACCTTGGCTTCCGGGCTGTATTTTCCCGTTGGTTCTAGTTAGCCGCAATCAATCTCTTCCAGCCTGTTCCTGATACCACACATGTCCGTCCTGTATGTCGCCCGTCTTGCGATATGGCAATCGAGTCAACCTATTCATATACTCGCCGGACAGCGGAGGTTCTTTTGGGGATTTGGGAACAAAAAGGGTGTGTGCTTTACCACAACCATCGTTCTGCTTCTCAATTAGCTCCGAAAGTCCCAGAATATTACCGTGATATTTACTAATTCTTACTTATAAAGTAGATGACCCAAAGCCACAAAGACGTCCTACAGTACCTTTTGAGGAGCTAAAAGTGGGATGTTGGTATGAAGGACGACCGATTCTACCCGAGATGGACCCAGCCGATGCAATACAACACGGGTATATTGACAGGAAAGGGCCTGGCCGTCTATTGAACATGATCATACCACACCGAGTGTTGGTTATAGGACTTCATCCCACTTGGAAAATTGTGCGATTTGCTGATGTCACCACCTTTGGAGGCCTAGGCCCTGTGGAGTTCTGCAGGGACAAGGGATATCATCCAGCAGAGGCGAGGAAATATATTCCAATAGGTGGCGTGCCTAAACATTTCGACGGCCTCCGTGCTCAGGCCTTTCCGAATGTTATTCACGGCTATCTACGTCTTGACTCGATTTGTACATGTCAATATGGGATCGAGGAAGATGAGGCGGAGTTACGAGTCTTGCCGATGGCAAGCAAGTTGATGGAAGCATCACCAGGAAAGTCTGCAGTGTATTCTACTATTGAGTCCCCCTCATGGGTTCTAGACTACTATAAGGATATGTCTAGAGCTTGGGCCGACAATGTATATGGTGGGAAGGGGTACGATGGAGTGGAAGATTTGAAGGCGGACTTCAGCAAAATAGTGGCAATGTACACTCCTCAAGCAGAAGCGATTGAACGCCAAGCGCGGGAGGCCGCCAAAGCTGCAAGGGAGAAGGCTGCAGAGGCGTCGAGGCTGAAACGACAGAAAGAAAGTGAATGGAGGATGAGCAAGACATTTTGGGGAGCGTCATGGACACGAACGAAATGGCTGTCGCCGCCCAATCCGATGAGGAAAAAGAGAAGGAGGAGAGGAAGGAGATCGCAAAAACCGAAGGAGAGGCCCAAAATATTGTTCCCAATAAAGCCGAAGGCCCCTCTAGTAAGCCCAGAGGTGTTGGAGAAAATACCTACGGTAATTCCGCCCAAAGTTAAGAAGGAACTGAAACCGGAAGCCGTGGTGGTGGGCAAAAAACTGAAACGGATGCTGGGTGCTGCTAAGGCGGATCCTAAACATTCTCCTAAACGACAGCACAGAGAAAAGGGCCAGCGCGATGACGATGATGATGATGACGATGACGATGACGACAATTGTCGGCCGCTTTTTTTCGGGCCTATTCGAGATGAAGAGCATGTAAGATGAAGTGGGGAACTGGTACGATACAAGTGGGAGCGGCGTTATTTGGCGCATGAATTTTGCAAGTAGATTGTGCTCAATTAGAACGGGGGAGGTGATATATATACATGTAATCTAACGTTTCTAATGCCTGGTTGTAGACGGGCGGAAATGCATCATGATGTATCACTCACGCTGTCTTGATGTACGATAAAGTCTCGGGATATCTTGTCTTATGCCGAACGCAACCTAGGTATTCTCAACGCGACTGTGGGGTTAATCCCAGCTAGTAATCTATATGTATCTAGACTCATTGATTGCAATTGCTTTCCCAATGAATTAACCAAACTTTCACTTTAGTGTGCACCGCCTTCTCTTCAACCAGTCGTACGACATCACCACAAGTCATCTGGCGGTCACCGATGTAGATTATGTATTATAGATGAAACTATCGTGAGAACGAAGGCTCCTAGAGGGACGAATTGGACATTATCGTCGAACAAAGTTAAACACCTGTCACTACTTAAGTACATACAAGGTACCCAACGAACTTCTAAATTTGGTCTTGCGGCTGAGTCAATGGTTTGCGCGTTCAAGTTCCAACTTACCACCCGCCCGAATCACGACCGACAACTTTTCGCTCTCCCAATTTCCAAATTTTGCCCGAACTCGGCAAGTATGGCAGGTGCCATGTTTTCCAATGCCCTCAAATCCTTCTCTTCCAACATCTCGGCAAACTACTACGAGAAATCAGCTTCCCCGATATCACACTGTGGCCCCTGGAAGATCTACGACGCAAAGAAGAAAAAGACAAACCAGCCCGTTTCAATCTTTGTCTTCGAACGGAGATCACTTGATAATGGATCTGGGTCGCTACGAGGAGGTTTGAATTCGAGGGAAGGGCTGAAGACTGCGCAGGATGAGGCGGTTGAGAGATTGAAGTGCGAAGCTAGTTTGCTTGCAAGACTACGGCACCCATGTATCCTGGAACTTGTGGAACCAGTCGAGGAGACCAGAAGCGGGGGTTTACAATTTGTTACCGAACCGGTTACTGGGTCGCTTGCGACCTTGTTAAAGGAAAAGGATGAGGAAGAGCGAAGCGGGGGGTCACGATATGTGCAGAATGATGATGGCAGGCGACGGCGGCGGGAAGTAGAGATCGATGAGTTGGAAATCCAAAAGGGACTGCTACAGCTTGGGAAGGCGCTGGAATTTCTCCATGAGAGTGCAAATCTTATACATGGAAACCTGACACCTGATGCAGTGATTGTGAATGCAAAGGTACGTGTGCTCTAAATTACCTCAAGCTTCTACGCGAGTTGCGGGAGCTACAGCTTTCTGAGTGACATAGCATTGAGCCAGCGACTGACGTCATGTATATATAGTCCGACTGGAAGCTCTGTGGCCTTGGGTTTGCAATCAACTCCACGAATCCGCCTCAACCTCCAGACCCCGACCCCCGCCTGCCTCCCAATGTCCAATTACAACTCGATTATGCGGCGCCTGACCTCGTCCTTGATCAGACCCTTTCAACATCATGTGATCTCTTCTCACTTGGTGTGCTCATCGTTGCTCTTTACAATTTCCCTCACATTTCGCCAATTGAATCCCACAACTCCAATTCTACATATCGCAAACTGCTATCTTCCCCTCACACTACGCCGAATTCTTCAAACAACTTCTGCGCTGCTCGTCCAATCCCCCGGCAGCTTACAGGTAGCGTGCTGCCGCAGTTGATTACTCGGCGGCCAGCCGGACGTATGACTGCTCGGGATTTTCAACAGAGCGAGTACTTTGACAATATACTCGTATCAACATTGCGTTTCCTTGACCAATTTCCAGCTAAGACGCCGTCGGAAAAGTCTGCTTTTATGCGTGGTTTGCCCAAGATATTGCCTCAATTTCCGCGCAGCGTGTTGGAGAAGAAAATACTTCCCGGACTTGTGGAGGAACTGCGGGACGGTTCTATGTTGGCACTGGTCCTTCCGAACATCTTCCATATTGTGGAGGCCGCGTCGTCCAGACTGTTTTCTGAAAAGGTTTTAAAGAGACTGAAGGAAGTGTTTGTACCCCCTGGTGGCGCTACAGTGTCTACGAGTGAGCCGAAAACAGCTGCAGCAAAGATAGCAGAGCGAGAACGAGAAACTGGTAAAGAGGGTGGTTTGACAGTAATTCTTTCGAAGATGGGTGTTATCAAAGATAAAACGACTGCGCTGGAGTTTAAGGAAGATATACTACCACTCGTATTCCTAGCCTTGGAGTCCCCTACCAATGCACTTCAGGACATGGCGCTGCGATGTTTACCAGTTATATTGCCGAAACTTGATTTCCCAACATTAAAGAACGATTTGTTTCCTGTCGTCTCTGCAGTTTTTACAAAGACGGCTAGTCTTGGTATCAAGATTCGTGGGCTCGAGGCATTCCGTGTACTGTGCGGGGGCGCAGGGTCCAACAACCCAGCAAGCGATGAATTAGACGGATTTTCGCACAGCAAAGCTAAATCTAAAGGGGAAGAGGTACCTGTTTTGGACAAATATACCATCCAAGAGAAGGTGATTCCGCTATTAAAGGGAATCAAAACCAAGGAACCGGCTGTGATGATGGAAACTTTGTCGGTATTCAGGGAGATCGGGAAAACTTGTGATCGTGAGATTGTCGCTATGGATATTCTGCCGACGTTATGGACTATGAGCTTCGGACCTCTACTTGGATTGGAGCAGGTATGGCTATATTGCTTTGGTTTAGTCGGAGAAAACTAACAATAAATAGTTTAAATCCTTCATGGAGATTATCAAGTCTCTCACTCAAAAGATTGAGGCCGAGCAGATCCGGAAGCTCCAAGAACTTTCCTCTTCCGTCCCTGGAGGACAGTCTGCGGGAGACTTCCTATCCTTTGGCGGTGCGCCCGGCCTTCACGCCATGAACAGAGCGACATCTCCCGGTGCTGAAACGGATTTTGAAAGGCTCGTATATGGGAAGAAGAACGGAGGTCAGGCACCGGTAAACGATGGATTCGACTGGCAAGCCACTGCTCCACCTTCGACCAATGGGTCCTTTAATCCAACACCCGTAATGTCAGTTTCTCCTGCTAGAAGCAGAAGCCCCGGTACTTTGACAACAGCTTCGCCAAAGTTTGCATGGTCTACTCCGAGTCCAACCGAGCATATGCCGCCTTCCATTACATCTATGAATAGTGTTCTTAGTCACTCACAAAACTCGAGCATAAATTCGATCTCGGCTCTCCAGCCCACGTCTTCTTCATCGTCGATGGGGATGGGGTTCTCGACGCCCCTACAACCTAATTCTGGGGGCTTTGGGTCTACCACTGCGTTCCGCCAGCAACCCACTGCCAACAGTAGCAATAGCAGTAGTAATAATAACAGCACTGGAGGCGGGTTAAACTGGTCTTCAGCTATGAAACCAACACCTACCTTCCCGACTAGCAATAATAGACCTGTATCGACACCCTCAACGAACTTACCAATGAATCAGATGATGTCCGGGTTGAACTTGGGCGGCGGTAGCAACACATCCTCAACCAGACTCAATGGGTTTGGAGGAAGCGGTCCGAGAAAGGGCGGTGGAATACAGCTCACAAACTTTGGGATGGCTTCAACCCCGACGCCAGCCCCAGTTGCGACGCCGAATGCGCTCGGTGGTTTAGGGACAATGAATCTGGGAGGCACCGGTAGCTATAATATCACGCCGAAGAAGAACGAGGAGAAGACGGGGTTGGATAAGTGGGAGAGTTTAATATAGGCTGTGTGGAGATATTGGTTTGCGATTTATTTTGCGAACTCGAGGGCCTGGGCTTACAGCGGGAGTTTTTACCGACTTTTTGGGAAATCATTGGGATGCATGTTTATTTGGGGACTTCTCTTATTTTTCATTCTATTGTGATGTTGCTTTCAAAAGTTGGAATGCTGTTGTGTATTATGTGTCTTGACGGTTGGTTCTGGTTGGTGATAATAGATGGAAGTTTGGAAAGAAAATGTTTCTGTGCACATAAGGATCACCATGGTGATTTCGACAAACCGAAGAAACACTGCCCCCTTTCCATCTATTTTACAGTGTTGCATTATGATTCACCACAAACTCAGTCCGTTTCGAATTCGCAGCAGCGGGGAAGGTCGTTTTAGTTGTCAAGGGTTGGAATTTAGTACACTTTCCATAAGAATCTGGGCGTAGCCTTAGACGGCATGACGACGGTCAACCGCGACAAAAGATAATTTTTAGGATCTAGGATTCTGGGATGGTGATCTGGGTGTAGAGTGGTAGCCCCTCTCCCAGATTTGTGAACCAAAACTTGCTCAAAATGTGCGAATTTCTCAGACCTGAGATTTGGAGGCCTCCATACCTCCAGTCCTTTCGGGAAGTATCCAACTCTAGTTTAGCCTGCGCATTAGGTATGTTGAGTTTATCAATCATGAGTTCCAATCATGAACTAACTTGGTCTTTCTAGAGTAGTATAAAGGTACCGAACCTGCGTGCTCTCCGTTCGAGAAGCATATGGAATGACGACAGCCAACCACAATCGCAGATCTCCCCTAATATAACGTGGACACGTTTTGACGTTCTGTCATTCTGAGAACGCAACATGGCTGGCCACGGCCCCCCTCCTTAATGGCTCCTGCGGGGTGATTCATCTGGTGGGGCTTCGTGGTTTCGAAGATTCCTTTGAGTTTCCTTTGAGTTTCCATCTTTGGGGAGGCGTAATGTTATTCGTGTGTGCAGGTTTTCATTTGTGTCGACGCAATCAACAGACAGCCGCATAGGGCGCAGTGCATGATGATTCGTGCAACTTCCCAGTACTCGGTGGTTACACACATCACAAGCTCAAAAGGGTCAGTCATAGTAGTAAGCTATCCAAAAGCTTCATGTTTCCGTCAGCTCCACCATTCTTTTTTTGAGATACAGGTACAACGTTTTGCCACTATCTCACAATCTCAAAAACTCCCCTGGGAACTACGGGGGACGATGCAACTCTTGTTCACATCGTCGCCCATTCTAAGACGACAATACCGAAAAGCAATGCCGCGACAAAGACCCAGAAGCGAAGATAATGCAGACGCAGACGCAGCAAGTTGCTACGCGTCCTCCTCGTCCTCCTCAGAGGAAACCACAATCACCATTCCAGAAACACCCACCATTGCTACCACTACCATTACCACTACTGCTACCGCCACATTGTTATCACTTCCCCCAGAACTACTCTATGCCGTCGCTGCCCCGCTTCCAACCGCTTCTATCCACGCCCTGACACTCACGCACCCGCGCCTCTACGCCCTACTGAACGAATACCTCTACACGCTCGCACCACCGGAGGTTTTGATTCGGCAGGTGAAACTGAACTCCTATCCACGCGCGTCGGGCCGGAATCTGCAGCCTATCCTATTACTATTAGGGCGACGGGAGCAGGTGCAGTTTGCCGACCGGGGCGGGTGGACGGCGCTGCATTGGGCCGCGAGACGCGGGGATCTCGAGACTGTGCGACTACTACTCGACGTGGGCGCAAGAATCGGAGTGAGAAATAATGCGGGGAGGACGAGCGTGCATTGCGCGGCGATGGCGGGTAGGGGGGATGTAGTTGCTGCGCTGTTGGAGAGGTGGGATGGGATGGCGGAGGAGGAGGAGGGGGAGGGGGATGATGAGGAGGTGGAGGAAGTGGAGGAGATGGAGGAGGAGGGATCCGTGAGTGGGCTCGCGCCGGAGAGGTTGGTCGATGCTAGGGATTTTGCGGGCGTCACGCCGATTGAGATGGCGGTCAGACGGAAGAGTGCCGATGCTTTGAGGGTGTTGCTGCGGTACGGTGCGAAGTGGGAGGGCGTTTGTGGTGTCGCTGTCAAGAGCGGGGGTGAAGAGGTCGTTAAGGTGTTAAGAGAGTGGGCGACGGGGAAGTAAAGGGCGTATCCTTTTCTTTTGGAACACGGGATTGGGTTTTTTTCGGTGATTTTTTTTGCTTTTGGTTTGCGTCCATGGTTGGTGTCCACGGTTGGTGGGATTCTTTTTGCTTGATCGACTGGTGAGTGATGACTGATGATTAACGATTTCCATGGCTTAATTTCGTTTCGTATTATATCACGATGGGCACAGGTAAAAGGAGCAAAAGTGTGTTTTTGATTTTGGGAAAAGAGGTGGGAATAGAATCTTAGATAGGGCACTCCACCCCATCATAAACCTAGTATTACTTGAAAATGTCTTGAGGTCCCAGCTGTATGTCACCGCAATCCGCTGATGGCCATGGTAAATTGTAGGTTTCGGATCATCACCTGTGTCCGGTCAGACTAGTAACGTGGAGTGGCTGTCCCACGGAACCCGACTATCCAGGCACCGGGTCTGCGAGGATCAATTTGTGTCCCCTGGCCTTCCTAGTCTTGAATATCAGCCGTACAAAGAAGGTGGAGCATTCAATGGAGTGAGTATATTCTATGTCGTGGAAACAAATTATTGCAGCGCACTCGGGCTCCAACTCGACACCGTTGTATGGAGGCCTTGTGCACTCGTACACTAGCGTCTGCCTCCTAGTCGGTCCTAATATATAGCGACATAGAGAGCACTGCATACGGAAGAGAAGGCGTGGAATAAAATAGGTGGCCTTGCAGCAGTCAAACCACCTAACCGTTAGTGTCATATAGGCGTAGAAAACTAACGGGATGGGCAATCTATGATGGAAAGAGTTGCTCTATTTTGTCGAGAAGATACGTGCTTACAAGCATGGTACCAGGCCTCGATTTCGATGTGTTGTCCATTCCTCTTGGCCTTCTGCGGACAGCAGGTGGAATTGATGATTAGAAATATGCGCTTGGACAGAACAGTTTCCCCTCTCCGAGATCTCCATAATTTCAAGCAGAGGCTGATATCGTAGTGAAACGCGAGCCCATATGTCCGTGTCGTGGTGGACTTAGAGGGTTTGCTGCCGATCGACTCGAGATAAAGATAAGCGCAGAAAATAAACCCAACTGTCCTAGCTTGCGGGCTAGAAAGGTACTTAACGCGACTTGCTGTTACGCGCTACTTAACTTCTGCTCGGCCACAATGATGAACTTCAACGTCAAATCCAAAACGATGCACATTGAGGTGGACTATATAGAGCATCCTCACACTTATTTTCGGCTTGCACGAACTCTGGGAAGCACCTTCCTCCCTCTCCAATGGAGATGGTTTTCGGTTGCAATTGGGCGGGTGTACTCCCGCACTCGCATCGGGGGCTGCTGTCTGAAATGCAGAGAGAGGTAGATATTTTTTCCCTTTCCTGCACACCCTTCCACGGGTTTTCCCAACCACCTGTGAGCATGAGAAGGCCGTCTCCCTTCTGGTAATCCGACGCAAGTTAGACGTCACCCGCTTAGGTCCAGCCTATTAATTCATGTTTGCTGTAGCACCTAGAATAATTTTGTTTGTTATTCGTTGGGACTCGTGCTTGGCGGTAGGTGGTGACCTGGGAGGTGGTTGGGCGTTTAGAGTTGGGTACCATGGAAACCTGCACACCCCTGCAGTATCAACAGTTCTCGCTTTTGGTGCTAGTACTGAAGTAAGCATCGCCAGTTGTACAGTGGGATGAAATCACGAAGGAGAAAACAAGGAGAGCAATTGTATGGAGATGCCGGTGAGCAGCCAGTAGCAAGCGTGCCATGTGTTTTCGGATTCAAATGTCGGTGGCTGAATTTCTAGGGTTCCTGCCTGCCACTTCAATACTGTGAGGTACCGCCCCGCCATTTGAATTCTGCTTACCTGCCACTCGACTTCTTGCTTTACCACTTTTTCCCACAGCATCCACTATCACCTTGCAGCTGTGCCGTCTTCCTTGTCCCTTTCCTCTCTTTCCTCGATTCCTCTCTTTCCTCCCATATTCGAGGAAAACTACAATCACTACTCCATCTCAATCCCGCCAAACAGTCGGCAGACAGAGACAACACATCAAAGTCGTTACTCGCTGTCGCTGCATACCCCTCGCTCGCTACTCCCAACAGCCTCTCTCTCTTGGCCGCCAATATACCAATAGCAATCCCGTCTCAATTTTTGGAGAGAGGTGCACTGCTAGCAGTTAACAACCTCTGAAGGCAGCCGAGCCTGTACTATCGGTCCTCGATTTCTTCTATCGCATCGATCCTCACAAGCTCTCCTCGCAATGCGGTTATCACAGCTCGCAAGCCTGTCGTTGTTCTCACTCGGACTGGTCACACGACATGCCGTCGCAAATCCTCTGCCTCTAGCTTTAGCGGAAGCTCTGGCAGAACCAGTACCACAAAACTGTCCTGTCCCATGTGGATCTAATTTTTGTTGCGCGGCGACCCAGTACTGTGCGGTGTCGGGATCGCAGTGTGGTGAAGGCACTGATCCTAATACTGCGAATGGTAACTTTCTGGTTTGGACTTCGACATTTGTGACCACAAGGGTTGATACCAACGTCCAAACCATCGTCTCAGTGTACTCATCCCTCATAAACCCTTCGGTGTCGTCGGGTTATGTTACAGCAACATGGACAGCTCCAACTGTGACTGGTAGTAATCCTTCTTCGGGAGGGGTATATCCAACGTAAGGACCACCGTAACCCCGTTCGCCATTGATTGCGGAATTTTATACTGATCAATTGAATAGGCTTACCGCAAGTGTCAGTGGCTCCAACACTTTCCTGGTACCAATCCCTACCGCTTCCGCTTCTAGCAACACCACTTTCGGCTACGGCGGTATCATTGGCACCAACAGTACTCCCCAGGGCTTGTCCTCTGCACAGATTGGTGGAATTGTAGGTGGTATACTAGGAGCCTTCTTCCTCATTGCGTTGATCCTCATCTGCTGCTGCATGCGCCGGGGTTTCAATGGATTCTTTGGATGGATGAACTCCTGGGGACACCAAGGGGAGACGACGGTCGTTCACTCTGGTTCAAGTGGTCACGGCCATGGTAGTCATACTGGTCTGGCTGCGGCTACAGCTGGTGGGTTGGGTTATTTGTTTGGCCGCAAGACTGGGCACCACGGCAGCTCGACCTCGCACCATGTGGTTTCAGGCCACAGTGGCCACCACAGTTCTGGTATGAAAAAGACGGGGATGGCAGCATTACTCGGTGGTGCGGCGGCTGGTCTCGCCAGCCTCTTTGCAAGCCGACGAAAGGAACGGACGTCCGAAAAATACTCGACTACCGATACAAGTGGCTACTACACCAGCGACATCACCGATTCGACGTCCTACACCGCGACTAGTAGTAGCGAGTCCAGCTCGAGCTCGAGCTCATCGAGCTCTGGCGGTCATCCTCACCACGAGCGCCGTTAATCGGCGGTGGAATAAAATACTCAGGATTGCGTAGTATGTGAACGGGGAATGTAAAATGATATCCTCTTATTTTTTTCCCCATTTTCCTTGCATTTGGATGGTGGGTTGCATTTTTTTCTTCCGATTTGAAAGTTGTTGAGCGGTTTTCTTTGGGTCCTGATAGGAGGTTTCTGTGTGACTTCTTATTTTACTTCACGTACGAGCAGAATGACAGACAGAAAGACGGGTGGGTAGGCAAATACCAAAGCAACCCAAGGGATTAATCTGAATGGCTTGTATGTGTGTGTTTTGTTTGTTTTTCTCAGTTCACATTTTTTTGGATTTTGCTTTTCATGGCGTAATTACGAAACTTCATGTACAAATCTTATGACAGACGACACCGACACCACAACGACAACAATGACAAACAACGACCAACGAACGACGGGAAGATATGGAGGGAGGTGGTTTTTTTTCTATTGGGAAGCACGGACGGGGGATCTAGGGAAATTATGGAATGTATTTAACTAGTTTATGTGTGTACGTACGTAGAAAAATGATGCAAATGCGATGGCTCAATTGGAGAAATGGTGGGGTTTTTTTTGAGTTTCAACCAATGGGAAAGAGTTATGTGAGATGTCGTGGACCGACGGTTAGTTATCTAACTATACTTCTTACTTTGATGCAGGTACGTACGGAGTTGTGAGCGTGGGGAAGTTGAGAATTGGAAGGGAGCGAGTGATGGGATGTGATAAACAGTTTCAATTTTTATTTGTACTGAAGGGGAGCTTGTGAGGTTTGAGAGAATCCAGACTGGAGTATAGTGAAGTCGAAGGTAATTGTGTGGTGGTGAGAGATGGTACTCGTTCGAAAAATATGTAGCAGCCCTGACAGCCCTCCGGATCTGGTACATTACTCGCATCTTCTTTATACATCGTCATCTTTAGTTATCTTTGGTTCGATATGGAGTTTTTGAGGGCATCTCCGTTCGGGAAGCCTTTCCCTTGCGTGCTGTGTAAAGAAAGAAAGTGAGGCAGATCTATGCTCATGTTGCACCGCCATGCAGTTGGATCTTGTAGAATTACATAACCACCCGCGGACTGCCTGCCACCTCTTTCGGACACTTTTAGGTAGGTTCAAGCGCCCCTGCACTGTGTACAGCCGTTAAGAGTTTCCATGCTCTATCTGTACATAACCCTAAAGCTGCATCTCAAAGCTGTAATGTGCTCTGTAGTCTTGAGACGTAATAGCACCATGCAAAAAACGGTCGAAAGGGTCGAGGATGCGTATACATCATGACCCCACGGTAGGTAAAATAGAGCTCCTAGCTGGAGGATGGAAGGAGGAATCGAGTGATGGCAGCAATCAGCCGTCTGCATACACGACAAACGAACGAATGACAATATCATCCATGAAGCCAGAGCTCGAGGTTTATTACCGCACCATTGACCCAGATACGACACTCCCACCTACGCAGAAAGTCGAAGAAAGGAGCGGTCAAATGTTGTTTTTATTAGTGGCGCATGATCAACTACTATGGTATACATCTTTTTTTTAATGGAAAACAATAAATTATAGCAAATTCATCCCTCAAAGCCTCTGAAACCTCGTTCTTTTCGTGGACAAACTAAACATTATCACAAATTCACTCTCCTAAAGCAAACTCCTTGAAACTTCATATCATATCCGCTCTCCCCATTACATAACTAGTAAATAAGCTCCAGCTCATCGCAAGGTCCAACACCCGCCCCAGCGTTGGAAACGCACTCGTTACACCTGGTGTAGACCTGTTCACACAGATCCATCCAGCTCAAACATGCGTTCATATCGGTCCATTTGGCGGTACCATAACACTTATCACCCGTTGCGATGCATGCATCACCGGCGCTCCAGCATTTGTCGATCGTGTCATACGATGGCACTGGTGTTCCGCACCAGTCTCCGACTGTTCGCATGCATGCGGGACTTCGGGAGGTACCGGGCTTGGTAGTGATGGTCGAAGGCTTGGTTGTTACAACGGTCGTCATTGTGGCCACAGTAGTAGTAATGATTGGGCTTTGAGTAGTGGTTGTGATAGAAGTGGCGATGCTCGTCGAAGTTGTGGTTACGATGATCGGACAACCAACACAGTTTGTAGGTAATGTCGTGGTAGTGGCAAACATGATCGAAGACGAGGTCGTACTACTAGTGGTGGTGGAGGTAGAAATCTTCAGGTTCTCCTATTTCAGCAGCTATCCACAGTAATCATCCATCAATGGTAGGATTACCTGGCCCCCAACTGTCCTATACCAGTTCTCCTTGGGGTCTCCCAGACACTCTCCCAGCGTGACAGCTTTGTAGCCCTTCGACGTTAACGTCTGTAACATAAATTCAGTTAAGTTTGTCGCTGTCTGTTTGTGTATATCGTGGGCGATAACCAGGAACTGTTTCGAGGCAGAGTTCGTGCCGTTCAGAGATTTCGAAAAGCGGTTTTTTGAGTTCTGTATTAACTGCGGCGTTACGTTATTGTAGTCATCCGTGTCTAGGTTGAAATATCTATACCTTCGAGTTAGCCGGTGGGTACGAGTGGTGGTGGAAGGAAAGGGGAAATACACAACATGATATCCCAGTTCCTTCATTGTGACCATGCATTTCGAGTTGCAACTGGAGTATGGTGGCCGCATATAAGTCGGAAAGTAGCCCAAAATATTACGGAGCGCCATTTCGAGTTTGACCATCTCTTGATTTTGCCTGTACCTGGTTATTTTGGAAAGATCGGCGTGGCTCCAGGTATGAGATGCGATTTGGTGACCGTTAGCTGCCATCTTCGTTTCACAGCACATCAGTTTCAAGGTTTTCCTCCAAAGCAGGGAGAGCAAAACCTGTGTAGACATCGGGCCCATCGTCGTAGGTTAAAGCTATATCCCCAGGGTTTACGCACTCGTAGATATCCTTGGCTGCGGGTCGTTAGAAGTTTCGTCTTTGATAAGATCGAGAGTGTCGAGTGATGTGAGTAGGGTTGGGAACTCGTGGAGGTGTCCTACCATAGGGAACGAGGCCGTTTAAAGGCCTAGCAACTGTCGAAGTATTTGTACCTTGTGGGGTATAACTGCGGGGGGTCTTTAATTCCCTCTCTATCCATGGATTGTCTTAACTCACTCTGCATCACATCTTCCGTAGCCTTGTTGGCAGCCTGGTGCTGTACAGGCGCCTGAAGTAGTTCCGCAATATCCATCCTCTGAGCAACAACTGCCGGGGTTGCAAGACGCTCCACTCCATTGAAGCCCACAGCGAGGAGGTTCTTCTCCGGTACAGATACCAAAGGAAGGCTGACATCCAGTTCCGCAATGATCTGTAGTATCTCCACACCAACCTGTAAAACGTCAGAGAGGCAGCTAAAAGTAACAAATGTCTACTCACCATACTGAGAACAACATTTATTGATGTCGGACTCGCAGGTGTATTGATTGATTCCTCCGCATGTATCATCGGGGGATTGACGCTTGAGCAGCAGACTATTTCTGTTTGCAAGGTCTCGAATATCGATGGAGACACCCCGACGGCCCACGAGTCTCGGAAAGCTGGCGTGGATGTAGGTACCGCTACCGTGATGAGCTGGAGATAATGCTGCTGCAGCCGTAGCCGCAGCCGCGATGGCTGTCGAGACCCAGAGCACTGTACAAAGGAAGGACATGCTTTAGTCTGAACTAAAGACAGGAAAGATGCATCCACTGTATTCAAACGACGAGAGTGGAATTGGCGCAGCAGACAGCAGACAGACGAACAGTCAGTCGAGAAAAGGATACAGTGAATAATTGCTGTCGTGATCCTCAATATACTTTTCCGTTTCCGAGGTGTCTCGGCATGAAGCATGCAAATACATGTACAGTGTATACACAGTAGCGTCGAAACAATCGTAACGTTGAGTTCCATTGTTGCTTGCCAATGGCTCCCAATGGCTCCCAATGGCTCCCTGGCTCCCTCGCTCTACCCGCCTCACTTTCCACCTCATCAGACATTTCTCGCTCTTCCCGTGAAGGAGGAGGTTCCGCTCGTTTCCGCTCGGAATTATGTCCCAGTCTCTCCATCCGAGATACTCCCCTCGAGAAGCGGATCATCCCATCTGGTAATAACCTCTGGTCGTGCGGTTCCTGCGTGAACCAAATCGCGAATGATAGCGAGGAAGTGCATTGCGCGAACTTCTAAAACGGTTTCAACGAACGAGTGCGAGGGGATGATGCTCCGGAAATTAAAGTTTCGCGGGTTCTCCTGCGAACCGGTCGGAGGTCGTACATAGTATTAATCACAAGAAATGAGGCTGTGCGAACCAGTTGCCTCGGCAAGACGCCCAACTGGCCATCTCCAACAATCATACAATTCTCCATCCATTCTATAGCCCACTTAGTAGCGTATATAACTGATCACCATCACATCGCATAACATCTTGCACGACAGCAAACCATCGGGAGAGCGAATGCTTTATGCGCTAGCCCCAAAAGAAAGAGAGCAGCCTCACACGCCAAACAGGCGACAGGCGTCAGACGACGACAACAAGTGATAGAGTGATTGACTGATGCGATTCCATTGAACAATAATAGTTGTTGTTTCCCGCATACATCTTGCAGCGCCAGCATCAACGTATTTGGAATTCGCAATCGTTCAGTTCTGTCTCTGCTGCCGGGCTCCCGCCGAGTTCAAGCCGATTTGTCGATGATCACACGCTCTGTCGATCTTACACCACCATCACCGCAACCACACACCCCAACCTCAACCTCAACCTCAACCTCAACCGCAGGTGTCAAACCCAACCTCTGCCAAACCTTGGAACTACCACCAGAGGCATACACCCCCGAGAAGCTCGAGGTAGCTAGTTGCCACGGCTTCAGCTCCCGCTCCCCCAGTCATCAATCATCACACCCACACCACATCTATCTCCATCAATCAACGTCAGACCACTTGCTCCTGTCGGTGGCGGTGCCGCGCACCACCTTTCGTTACTTTCTGAATCACTTTGAAATTGATGGCAGATATCCCCCCACCACCACCCCCCGAATCGCGTCGTGACGTTTCTTCTATTACCACTTCAGCTTCGCAACAAGCCTCCTCGTCGACTCGTACTCCTACAACCTCTGCAGTCCCTCGTCGGCTGCAAACTAGCGCGTCAAAGATGGCCCCCACAGCTCCTCCACCTGCACAGTCTCAGTTCCATAGGTTTCGGTTGAGTGAGTTCCAGCGTGTCGGAACTCCGTCGGCCAGTCCCGCCGGCCAGTGCTCGCGATTTCGCGTATCGGATTTCGTCCCATACGGATCTGCTTCCTCAGATGGACAACAAACGCAACCTCAGTTGAATGGAGCTTCTCCTGCTGTATCTGGACCCGCAAATACCGCATCACCGCGAACAAACCAACCGATTAGGCAACAAACTATTCCCGGTGCTGGGAGTTATTCGGTTTTGCATATGGATATCGAAGCGTCCCCGCCGCAGCAAACCAGCGATATGGTTGCTTCAACGGGTGGGAGGGGAGTGTTACATAAGGTTCCTGCACCAAAGGGGTCTCCTGCTCAATTTCCGAATGTAAGTGATGGGATAGTCTACTCTTCTGCTCATTCTGTGACAGAATCTGACCTGACAAACTAGCCTCAACAAACGTCGAACGGGCAACCAAGATTGATTGTGCCTGCACCAGCCCAGGGACCTGTCCCAGTAGTACCACCGCCGGTGGTCAAGTTCAACCCGGCACAGTACCCAGAAGATGTTCGTTGGGAACTCGCACGAGTTCTTGGCAACATACAAACCAATCCTACCGAATTCACCGGTCTGGTGGTGAACGCGCTTTTGACTACTCCCTCATTTGAAGAAAACAGCCTTCTTCGACATATCGGTGCTCTCTACCCCTTAATACAACCTCCGGCACCTCCTCCGACACCACCACATCCAGAAGCTGACCCAGATAAGCCTACAAAGAGAAAACGTGGCCGACCGTCGACCAAGAAGAATGTGGCACCAGCCCAGATAACCGCTACTGCACAACCACCTAACACAACTATGGGCCCTCCACTAATCACTGTGATACCATCCCGAAAAGACAAAGATGCGATTCAAACTTGCACTCGATGTCTGAAACCCTTCAACCCTTCATGGCGTCCTACACCCGCGTCCGATCCCTCGTCCGAAACAACTTGTGCTGTGCGACATCCGTATCCAGACTTTGCTTCCGGTTTGGTCCTTAGCTTGCAAGCACGGAAACGAAATAACTACAAAACTACTTGGAGATGGAGATGTTGTGGAAGGGAAATCCAAAGTGCGAGTGATGAAATGCTCGAATTGCCAAGGAAGGAGGACGATAAAACCGGCGGTTGGTGCTTTGTAGGAAAGCACACAACTGAACCCGGGGTCCGGGAGAAATTTGGGTTGAAACCAGGTAAAGGAAAAACTATCGATGAGGTTGCAGATATATCAGAGACTGCAGCGGGGAATGCCCGGAAGAGGACGAAACTAGACGACGATAATACCACCGCCAATGGAACTACCAACAATGCGACTGCAACACCGGGACCAGCAACTCGCAGACGTGCTGCACAGACCGTTGAACCACCCCACCACCACCAGCAGCAGCAGCAGCAACAGCAACAGCAACAGCAACAGCAACAGCAACAGCACCAGCAACAGCAACAGCAACAGCAACAGCAACAGCAGCAGCAGTCGTGGTCTTCGGCTGACGCGTACGCCCAGGATCATCATCATACGCAGACCCCACAGCCACCACAGCCAACGCCTTCTACCCAACCGGATCAAACACCGACCGAAGAACCAGTAAAACGCAAGCGCGGTCGACCAAAAGGTTCAAAGTCGAAAAATAAACTCTTAGGCCTTACCCCTACAATATCATCATCTCCTTCACAACAGATATCACCCGGCGCTCAGCTCCTCGCCGATGCTACACAGGCCGAACAAAATAATACTCCTTTACACGCTAGAAACGGTAGCGGGTCTAATTTTTGGTCATACGGGGACCCTGTTTTGCCAGACCTTGCTGATGGTGATGCGGAACATGAAGATGAGGAGCCGACAAACCAGCATGTCGACTCGATGGGGATGAGCTCGGTTCAACTGGGAATGCTGGTCAGTGCGACTGCAGCGATGGGAGGTCGGAGTAATCTTGGTGCGCAAAGCACTGTGGAAACACCGCCTGTCAAGAGAGGAAGAGGCCGGCCAAAGGGTGTTAAGAACGGAGCCGGTAAGGCAGCGATAGAAAAGAAACGACAGGAAGAGGAAGCTGCTCGTCAGCTTCAACAACAGCACCAGCAACAGCAACACGAGGATCCAGAACCGGAACCACACCCTGAACCGGCCGTTGCGAATACGATCCCCGCGGGTGCTGGAGGAGGCTGGTTTCCGGGAGATGATCAGCCGTGGGGTGGGTTTGTTTAGCAAGATGGAATGAAGGAAGGGACTGAGCTTTTTTATTTGCATTAATAGAGTGGTAATTTCGTTGGTTTCGGTGAGCGGATTTGACATGCACAAGTTTGTATGTAGCGGGGTTATAGTGTTTTCTCTTGTTCTATTTCCTTGGGGAAGGGAATCTGGCGTATAGCGTGCTGCTTTCTTATTATTTGGTATTGTGTTTTTTCTTTTCAAGGGAAGGGGAACTTTGCCGTGAATATGGGATAGGGGTTTTCTGCATCGATCTTCTTTCTCTCTCCTTGGTTAAAAAGTTTTTCTTGTATGGATATGTTTCTCGTATCATGGGAGAGGGTAGTTAGTCGTTGGAATTTTATTGCATGGTTGGCTGCTGGTTGAGATATCTGTTGACCCACTGGTACTTCTCCCCGCTAGTTCGCAAGTAAATAGTCTGCAGATCATACATATTACCCCAGTATGTACTGTGATGTGTGTGACTTGCAGGTGTGTTTGTAGTGCAGCGCTTGTGCATGACTCCCGCCTCAGCGTGACCGATTACATGTTTGTACGATTGAATTGTGGTGTTCTCAACCTGAGTAAAGTACTCGATACAGGGGGAAAGTATAGCAATGCAGGTGCCACCGCCCACATCTTTTTTGATAAGTCTAGCAGCAGAGATATTTCAAAAAGTGCATTATGCATTGCTATACTTTCTCCCTGTATTGAGTACAATCCATGAACTCAGGAGCCGGAGTCATGCAATGGACCACTCCATATCACTCGACGAGTCATCAGACGAATACGAAGTTCCTGGCTACCCAGTACTAGAGTAGAGAATGCCGCATCCTAGCGAATCAACCTATTATACATCCCTCTCAACATAACTCCTAATCAGCTCCTCCAGCGTAACATCATACTCCACCAACTTCACCTCGCCGTCCTCACCTAGGAGTGTATTCGCTTGCACAAACTGCTTCCTGGGTAACTTCTTCATCATGACTACCTCTCTGTACTTCGCCATATCCTCTCCCACCGACGTCATCTCATCGTATAGCTTCTTTCCGGCCGCAACGTTGGCGGTGCTCTTGTAGATGTGTAGCTTTTGAAGGTATTTTCCGATCGCGGGGATACCATGAGAGCGGATTTGGTCGCGGTTGAGGGAGATCACAAGGTCGTCGTGGTTAGCCGCGCTAGAGTCGAGGGTTATGAAGGAGGGTCCGGCGGAGAGCATGGTTTTTAGGATTGAAAAGCGCGCTTGCATGTGCCCCTGCCCCCATTTGCCGAATTTAGGGTCCCAGAACCTAGGGAACGTCAGGGTTTCCGGAGAATAGATAGATAGGTAGAGAGGACGATTACTCGAGTGCTAACAATCCGGCACGTGCCATGTTTAGGTATTCAATATAGAGGACTACATGGAGTTAGTATACCGTGATGACAAGGTAGGGGTCGAGGGCATCACCATCATCCGCCTTCTTCTCAGTATCTTCGCCATAGCCGAAAATCTCCAGCAAGTCCTTCTCACCACCCAGATACATGGCGACGCACTCGGCTCTACATTCTTCGTAGCTAGCAGCGATGCTCGCGAACACGCTGCCCCAGGTTTCCCCCGCCTTATACCATGTGGTGATCTTTTCTCCAGTAACAGGGCTGATCGGAGGGTTCTCCTTGTCGAAGTTGAACTTGCCGTTCTCTATGCCTAGAAGCTTTCCAGTTCCGTGGCCGAGAAGTTCGTGAACGCCAACTTGGACTTCGAATGCGGCTCCTCGGAGAGCTTCGAATAATGCTAAATCTTGTTCCTTGATGAATGTGATGGGCTCATTAGGCGCTTTAGCGGAGAGGACGTTTCCGAGTGATACGTTCTTGAAGCCAAAGTTCTGGCGTATACTGTTGCAGAAGTTAGCATTCTTACCCGACCATTACTAGGGAGGAAGCTCGACTCGTCATAGTTGGGTATGTTGATCAAAGGAAAAGGTCAGCTGTTGGTTATTGTATAGAGGGGAGGACGGCAACTAACTCCTGCTGGAATTCCGCTGGTGCAAAAACTCAGCACTTCGAGACTCGTAAAATCCGGTTTCCGGAATTCATCCTTCTCAAACTCCTTGCCCCACGGCAGTCGAGGAATAAATTCCCCCGCCTTCGCAACTAGTTCACCAAATTTCTTGGTTTGTTCGACGTTGACCATAGCCACGAAGCCCTCCCACTCGCCTCGTAAGCCAGCTGGATCACGGTATGTCTAATGTCAAATTAGCCCCTGTGAAGCGTCGTTAGCAGGTAGTTTCCTTCATACCTCAATGAACCCAATGTTACACTCCACTTTGGGGTTTTTGTCCTGTATCCAGATTTTCTGTGCTTCCTTATGTGCTTCCATAGACCCAGTTCTGAACGATTTGGAGTACTGCTTAAACATGTCCTTTTCCTTTTCGTTGAGGCCAGCTTCAGCAGCCTTGTCACATTCTTCAACAATCCGCTTCATCTGGTGGCAATGATCCGCACCCACAGCGGTAATAATGGGACCATCTGGCGGCGGGACCATCGGTGTTGTTGGGCGACCCTGCTCGCCGAAGAAAAATGTTTTCGCAGGGCCAGTTACCTCCGCTGAAGCTATGCTGAGCTTAAAAATAGTCGCCTCTTTCCCTGCCTGGGTCTCAACCGTCTTTATGAGCCGCGTATTTTCGGGCATAAACTCCTTTCCGGTCAACTCGTTGACACGGGCAATTTCTTCCTTAGTGATGGTCGGTGAGTTAGGGTAGTACTCCGATACATGGCCGTCTTCGGGATATCCCAGCAGCGTCTTACTTTCGGGTAAGACGGAGTATATGCCAGTGCTCCATTTGGCATACGCCTTTTGAGTTTCGGGAGAGCAGCTCATGAGTTTTCCTAATTCTGCTTCAGGGATCCGAGGAACGAACTTCTGGTCTCCGAAAGACTGTGCCGACAATTATTATAGGCTCCTATGAGCAATCGGGGAAGAGGGTTTCTAACCTTGAAGTTTCCAAGGTTTCCAAGGAATTGGGCAGCATATTCCTTCCAGTATTGGACATTCTGTTCACTAACGCCCGTTTCCCTCCCGAGTTTCGCCCAGTCGCCGTCGCAGACGCCATAGGTACGGACAATCAAGTCGTAGATTGCCTCGGATTCCGGCGAGATTTGTCGAAGGATAATGCGAGTCCCATGGAAGGAGGCGCGAGAGATATGGTGAGCGTAAAGCTTTTCCTCTTTGGTGAGAGCTTCGAAGTGAGGTTTGATTTCGAGCTTGGAGATTGTGGGAGGCGAATCGGCGAGTACTAGAGTAGACTTAGCTCAGATGTAATGCGGGGCAATGGAGCTGTGGGCTGTAAGCTGTGAGAGTCTTGAGGAGAGCTTACAGTAACTCGGTACTGCCATGTTAGTTTGAGGGAACGATAACAAGCTTAGTTAGCTGATGCAATTGAGTTGGAATTGGGGGGCTAGAGATTTGTGATAGAATTGAACTGAGGTGTGAAGATTCTTGAGGTTGACAAGAACAAGGGAAAGTTCAGTTCCTTTTGCGGGGTAGTCTCTTGAGGCTACAGCCTATCGGTGTCTAAGTGCCGAAACCTCATCTCGCGCCTCACTAAAAAGTTAACATCACAACATCGATAAAATAAATCGACACATCGCTGGGACTGTAGTTAAATAAATAGTAAATGTGATACAGGGATTGAATATAGTGTAGATGGGTGGTCCCAGTGAGGTTCAAGCAAGGGGCCTTGGAGAAACTATGTTTGGTACCTACAACTATGAGAAGTAAGCAAATAGACGGCATGCCTTTGGATTATCACCTTTGGTATCACTCCAAGGCTTTACCGCGCGGTAGAGTGGGTGTATTTAACAAAAATCTAAAATCTATAAAAACGCGTGGCTAACTTCGAATGCCATAATAACTAAGTTGTACCCCCCTTAGCCTTGTCCGCTTCCTCCTCCTCCTTCTCCTTATAGCTGTGATTTGTATATCTTCAGAGTTCTCTCTCATCTTATAACCGTGACCTTTATCTACGCTGCATTAGCACAAACTAACAGAAATAGTGCAGACTGACAAATACTAGTCCGATGCCAGTGGGGGAGGGAAGCTGGAAAAAGAGGACACGATGTGCGTAGTTTGGCACGTTATACTAGTACATACTACAAGGTGTGGTGGCGGCATTGCCGCCGATAAGATGTGAGCTTCGCTGCATACAGGAGTTAATATGAAGATTTAGTTAGCACACTTAAGCGGTGAACAAAGATGTTCACAAATCTCAAGTAAAAAGTAGAAAGGATTGGAGCACGTTTGCTCGTTGCTCGGCCGATCCTATGGCGACTTGCACATGTGTATGTGTCGTGGCTGAAACGTAGTTAGTAGGGTAACTTATAATTACTTATTTAGGGGTAGTGGTGCCACAGAAGCCACATGCCGAACAATTCCCACCAATCATCTTGAGGCACAGCCACACGGAAAAACAATACCGGCCAATGAGAATGCTTCGAGCGATACAAGATGTGTATGTTTACAATTTACAATAGAATCTAGAATCTACATGGTGTGACACCTTAAGATGCCTTTTTGGATGAGAATTTAAACATGTTGTGACGTCTTTTTGGTAGTCTTTCCACCAGAGTTTAAACGTAATGTGACGCCTTAAGACGCCTTTATGACCCTTCTCACAACGCCTTCTCATGATGCCTTCTTATGCTCATGACACCTTTTATAAAGGCGTAACTTGCGTTTTCCTTCCGCCATAGGGTTGTCAGTGGACTTGGATTCGGACCAGAGCATGAATTTGTGAGGGTATATTCCCTCTTTATTTGAATAGTTTACTTGGCCCAGCCGTGGGGAGTGGGGAATTGCAGTAGCCATTCTCCCCCACGTTTCATAGCATGAGGTGCAGCCCACAAAACGAAGCTCTTTACCGACTTCTGTGACCTGTGACCCGTCAGACGCTTCACTAAATAGCTCTATGTTGCGTGCGACTTTTGTGTGGGGGCACCCGTCGACCTGAGCTGGCCGGGAGCAGGCTGGAGACGGCCAACTAGGAGGTGATACCGTTCCATTAGTGTACCTGACGGTGGGTGCACTTGAAGAAGCTAGAGACAATCGCGAGGGTACATAGAGTTGCATACGTTCCGCCAACGCGTACATTTTGAGGCTAACAGCGATGATCTACTCTATGACATATATGTGTAATTCTAGTTCATTTAACCCTGCGTTTAACGGATGCACTGATGAAGTATATGTACCTACGGCAGACAATGGGGCCTTCACCGTTGGGAGGTTTCTGCGAATCGAATCAACATCTTTCAGACTACTTAAGGAGGGATGAATAAAGTGGAGAAAGCTCATACCCTATTTTAGGGATAGTTGGGGCAACCATTAGTAGCAAAGATCCGTAAGTCACTTTAGTGATATGTCGGGCTCCTGGGTTAACGGTTGGATGCATATAGTCTCGGAACCCTGGAGGGCAACTCCGAGACTAGGATGCATATGCTTCCCAGCGTTTAAGACTAGATGCATATGCTTCCCAGCGTTCGAGACTAGATGCATATGCTTTCCAGCGTTCGAGACTAGATGCATATGTTTTCCAGCGTTCGAGACTAGATGCATATTTCCTGTTCTATTCTCAAATTTGTCTGTCCGCTTCATGAATAAGCGTATCGGTCGGAACATATATAGAGTTATACATAAATACAAGAACTTGAGTATGTGAAATTATATGATTTCTAGAATTGTTACTGTAACCGAGAACGGGCGTGGCTCACAGTCGACTGGTGTCAAATTTGACTGTCTGGAGACGCGCAGTTGAGGAAGTTTATAAACCGGGTGAGAATCTGTGCACAGACAATATGACACGTGTAGCGTAGCTCATAGCAAGTAGTTTTTCGGGTGGCTTCCCCTCATGGGATATTTTGCATGAGGGTACTGTGGCCTCCTACGCACTGCATGACAACAATTTGAGGGAGTAGGTGCATATGGAAATGCAGAAGATGCAGGGATTTGCAAAGGCATCACCTGTTGGCCAGTACTGAGCTGCGCTACGAACGATGGAGTGAGGGGACTCTATTGTAAGACAGACTAGCGAGCAACTTCTGCACACTATGTGTACTGGAATGTGATAGAATAGACTTAGGACCGCAGAAGCTTTGGCTCCATGCTTAGGAAGAGAGGCACCTGGGGTTTACTGGCGCCAGATATATCTCCAGTAGGGTTTTACAGTAGGCACATATACTGCTTGCTGCTGGATCTCTTCAAGATTTTGTTGACGAAATCTAAGAGCTGGTAGTAGGTTCGGTTGGATGAACTTTACAGTTAACAGCTATGAAGGATTTGTTTTTGTTTAATCATACTGTATTCATTCTATCTAGAGTATGACAGTACCCGCTTCCCCTCCCTCCGGATGACCGGCAAGGGGGAGATCCCCTCTTCTACCATTCTTCCCCTCTAACACAACTATGAAGGTTCTCTTGGGTAGTGAGAACTTGAAGACAGAGAGAGAAAGTACATTATACAAGAGATACACTTGTCTCGCACCAGCCGGATAAAGCGATCCTTACCGGGATCACGTGTCTATCACTTGTTCCTCGTTTCCCCACTTAAACCCCAGCCGCCTCCCGGGTTTGGAGTAATGAGGTACTAATGGAACCGCATCATGTGAGCGGCTGGTGCGAGAAAAGAGATACACCATCTCTCCAGACGTAGTATTTGTTGTTCCGTAGGAACATAAAAACCATTTGTACAGAGTCGATGAAGCGATATATAGAGTCCTCTGCAGGATGCTGCTTCTCATGAACTTTATCTGCAGCAACCAGAGCTTCCTCAGTCAACATTTTCTAAAAGTTAATAACGGCTCTACATAGATCAGCAACGGTTGCCAGTGCGACCTGCATAGAGGTCCAACGGAAGCACGCTTCCTGCTGCACTCGATTTCATGCTCCTGGAATGCTTCACTTGGCACTCTTAGCTCTCTTCGCAACTGTGGTCGGCGAAGGAAAAGAATTTGAAGAAGTGAGAAAGATCTCGGGATTAATGTTACATTGTTGTATATGGATACCACCACCCACCTTGCAACAAAGTGATATCAAAAGCAGTACTGTCTAGTCTACTAACTACCATTCGAAGTCACCAACGGCCAATGAGAAAATTCCCATATATTGATCAGTAACCAGTGTTCGGTCAGATAAACCGCCCGGTGATCTATAGATCATAGACCGGCCCGGCCAGGCTACGCTTTGACGAAGCCGCCCTTGGCACAGACCAGCTAGATTAACAGCCGGAAAAGCCTGGATATCTATATTGGCATGGATATTTGTAGACATCTATGGATATCTGTGGGTATCTGTGGATATCTATGGATATTTGTGGGTATCTATCCCCTCACGCTCGATTTTTGTAGATTGGTTGCAGAACTCCATTCTGGCAACCGGACTGGTCGATCGTCTGAAGTGACTAACGAAGAGAGCAGTCACAGATCAGCCTCTGAACCAATCAACAATCTGAGTTCTGCAACCAATCCACAAAAACCGAGCGTGTAGGGAATAGATAGCTGGCGGTTAGGAGAAAAGTGATAGATATTCATAAGTATCTACAGGTATCTGTGAAATTGGACTCTAAGCATAAAGTATAAAGTGCGCTTTCTCGCACCATCTTCTCAAGATATCTTCCCTTCTACAGGTCACTTGTACTGTGGAATCTGTAGATATCTATTAACTGGCCGGATAAAGGTCTATAGATCTATAGACCGATCAGATCAAAAAATTAAAGCCACCTTTGGCAAGGTACTCGAGGAAGTTCACGATCACGATGCAGTGCATAAGAACACCGGTCATGCATATTTCAACTAGTTGATATTTTATTGTGTTCTTCAATAAGTACTAAGTGTCAAAACGCAAAACAAGGAGTATATCGGGCTATAGACTGGGCCAACCAACAACGCCCCTCAACTGGCCACTTAACTAGGCCTTGACCAAAGTTCCCCAAGAAGACGGAAAACATGAATACCTCGACTCTCCCTTCATTTTATTCAAATCTATTTCCTTCCACCCTTCGCCATCCTTGAAGCCCATGTATTCAGCATCCACCAAAAGCCTGTCGGTAGGCCGCGAAAGTTCACACCCACCAAAGGGAATGTGCCAGATCCAGTCATAAAGCCTCTGCAGCCTCATGGTTGCCTTATCATGGGACAGGGTGTGTTCAAATATACGGAGCTCTCCGCCAGATTTAAGTCGCCGGTGGAGTGCAGGAAGGACCTTGTCCAGGGTAGGAACAGTGCACAAAACCTATCATATCACAATTAGCTACTAGGTCTCGCTTCTTGGGATCTATCAGAAATACCTACCTGGATGGAAATAACTGTATCAACACCCTCTAGCGGAACCCCCGCCTTCCTTAGCCCTTCATCATCCTCAATTCCGCAAGACACAATTGTGCACCTCCCCTCCCATCCGAACTTTGTAATATTCTTGTGTAAGCCTTCGTGCAGAGCAAGGTTTGGCTCAACCGCGAACACGTGCTTCACCTTCTCCTTGTCGAAGTGCTTAATCGACGGACCGAAGCCTGGGCCAACCTCGATGACGATTCCTTGACACCCGGCTGTAAGTCTTCTCTTCTCCTCGAGCCTCTCAATTTCTGTGAACAAAACCCAGACGCGGCCGAAATAGTCATCTGCCCATCGGCTATAGAAAAAGAGGTCCTTAGGTCGCGTTCGGAGGATGTTCCAGAGAGTAGAAGGGAGCTGGGACAAACTCATGCCGAGAAAGATTAAGGGTGCAATGTACTCTTGCAGGCGGCTTGAAGGGGGCACAACCGTCAATTCAGGTGTGGATTGCCCTGAAGTCATGATGATGACGATGATGACGAAATGAAGCTTGATGTTGTAAACTCAAGGGAATCGGTAAGACAAAGTTTGTTAGGCAATCATTTTATAGTACTAGATGGTATTTTATATATATACCTGAATTATATCCATGGAGTGTTCCGGTATCAGATTCAGTATCCTTTAGCACTGCCCCAGCCCTTACAGTGCTAACTGCATATAGCGAAAGAGAGGTAGAACTTGAAAAAACCTGTCAATATATGTGTTCCGTACGGTGGGTGGGTGACGCGGCATCGATCGTAACCTGAAGGCCTCCGAACCCGCAACCTGGGGCTCATTTTCGTTTGGGAAGCCCAGCTGCAACCCTTTCAGTTCTTCCTGCCTCATCTAGTACTAGCTTTGCTTGGGGAAGAGAGTCCACACAACACATTTTGCGAATTAAATGGAGGATTAGTTAACACTGCGGTATACCCAAGTACCCTCAACAATCTCTCAAGCAATAGATGGAGGATGTGGTACTCGGGTTAATAGTACAGGGAGAAATCCTAATTCGATGTGGGGTATTTAGAGGATACACAGTGGGCTCCGGTAGGGATTAATTTATATGTGGTAGAAATTAACGGTCGTGAATGAGAGCCAGTTTGCAAATTCGAACTGGTTCGTTAACTGGACTGTAAATGTTACGAACCGGTTTCTGCAGTTCGCGAACTGTTAGGGTCGCCGATGGTACGGAACATTATGCGGGTCCAAAAGATTCATTAGCTAATTGGATGGCTAAGGTGCTTATCTGGGTATCCTTAGCCGCAGTTGGAATAACTTTGTCCGTTATACGTAAAAACTAGTGTTCCTAACCGGTCAGATCGACCGCCGGGCAATCTACGGATCTATAGTCCGGTCAGATGTGATTTAAGAAAGCCGCCCTTGTCATAGACCGGCCCGGCCGTGGCCATATCTGACCAAACTGACCAGTTAGGAGTATTGGTAAAAACAGTGTGGATCAGAAGAGGGCAAATGCACAGGACGAATCTTCCTGACCTAGCGCTTTCATAGAGGGCCAAAACTGTTTTGATGATATGATATACCAATATTTGAGGTTTGTCATATGCGACACCATATGTCAAATAAGTTATTTATCTGGGCGTACGTTTACGTACATCAGGTACAAAAAGGTATGTAGTTTGTCCGAAATCGTGCACTGAGCAAAAATGATGGACAGTGCATCCCACAAACGGACTTCGATTCAGATCAGAGGGTGCAAAGGAAGGGGTTGTGGGCGGGTAGGTGGGCGGTCGTGATTATGCGTATACAATGCTTTTGGTAATACCACTGGTAAGTCTGAATCCGGGCCCGGTTTGAGCTGTTACTGCTGGATGCGAGCCAGCCCTAAAGAACACGTGGCGTGAGATTATCGTAAGTTAAACCTCAGGATTGTGCCATACCACGATAATTTCACAACATGTATTCTGGAGTAGTGAGATTTCCGTGAGTTAAACCACTGTAGCGTGAGTTTTACCACAGTATCATGAGTTAAGCCACAGGATTGTGCCATGTCACGATAATGCCACGATATGTAGTGAGATTATCGTGACTCAAACTACACATCGAGTGACGGTTTGTGCAGGACTCCGCACCACTATCAACGAGATTTTGACTTGGTGTTGAGGTTTTCCAAACAGCCGGATTCCTTGCATATTCGAGATACGGCTTCAGGGCATAATTTTTCCACTTACAACCTTGACGGTATTTTTTTAACCTTGTTTCAGCACAATGTGCGTGTACATGTAGTGTGAAGGCGCAGTAACACAGAGTGCACAGTTGTTGATTGGCGGTAATAGTGAGTCGACGGTGATGGTGACGGCGATGATGGTGATACAAGATCGTTGCGAAGTCACTAAAGTCCAGTCTCACCATCATGATGTTGCCAGTGGTCTTGTGATTGCTAGCACTAAGTACTACAATCTACACTATAGCGTTGCGTGACATTGCTACTAGACCTAACGCTCGTATCGTGAGGTCCATTGTAGGAATCTCACGACAATCTCACGACAATCTCACGCAGTTTTCGCTCCTGATCGGCACAACTGCAGTACTGCCGAGTCTGATAATCTCCACTCCCAGCACAACCTTTAGCAATCAATTATCTCACGATAATCACACTACTGTGACGTGCTATTTAAACTACAGCGTTTGTACTCTAGGGCTCGAGGGGTGTAACGTTATAACAATGGTATATGTTTGAGTAGACGTACAGGCATAGGCATGTGCACGGGCGTTCCTTAAGGTACGGTAGCGTCTTGCCGATGTGCACTAGACTAATAAGCTGAATGTTATACGTGCACTCACATATCATATTAAGAAACAAGATTTTGTACTATAAATTTCTGCTGGAGATACGGATAGGATGGTTTGTTTTTGTTGACAAAGATTTGAAAAGTTACTTTTCACACTCTGCTTCATGTAGTTAGCACCCGCTTGAAAGTGGCTGCTAATGGATGTCGCGACTACTCTTGACACAATGTTTGCACCATCAACATATAGAGTAATTAAATCCGTTAGTTAATTATAACGCATCCGTTCAATTTATATACCAAACAGCTCCCGCGCAGACACATTCTCAGCCCAGCACTCGAGGCAGGCTGACAGCAGCCATAACATCGGCTGTTCACCCATGTAGCTTTGACACGGGGTCAAGCCGTAGGTGTGGGAGAGAACTTGTCGTCGCCTTTAGGCCAATGCATAATTTTAGGGCACTGGTTCGTACCTTACAATAATAGAGAACTGTGACTAAAATGGATGGCGAAGTCAACGTGAGGTGAAGTTGCACTGGCCAATGACATCAAGAAACCGAAACCCATTGCTTTTTGTTGGAAATTTTCATTCCATCACTTGTCGATTCGATTCCTAAAGTTGCCACTTGGTACCACCTAGGCAGTTGGCAATGATTTTAACGGTCCGGGTAGGGAACCCTCTGGACTGGAACTGTCTGTGTCTAGTCTAGTCTAGTGTACTAATTTTTGCATTGGGATTGGATTGGTCTAGCATTTTCGTGGACTGAGGCTGCACTGTACTGCACTAGTGCGCACTGGATGTATATGTTCCGTACGATATGCGACCCGTGGCCGGTCGCAAACTGTGGTGTCTAGTTCGTGATCTAGCTGCAAATTGGCATAGGTTCGCAAACAGGACACCATCTGCAACCGCTAATAATCAACCTTCACAGTTCTCACTCTACAAACTTGCACTGGCAGTGTTGTTCCCTGGGGAGAAGCGATCATGGCTAGGGGAGTATGTAGCGAAGTTTAGTAGTGTCTATGGGGTTGAGCATGAGTGTGTGCGCTCAGAGCTCTCAGATATAAACACTGAACTTTTCCCCTCACTGGGCAGAGCGTTGGGGGAATTTGTAATGATAAAATAGGAATGAAATGCGAGACAGATGGCATGCAGGATACTATGATGTTAGGTAGGTGGTAATATGTTTTATAAGGTTTATTTCATCTGCAAGCACGAATTCAGGTCACTGAGTTATGTATATTGGTAGGTATGAAAGCCTGCAGAACTTAGTTGAAATGGGCCATGGGTCACGAACTGGATGCCACCTGTTCGCGAGCGGGCACAGGTCGTATATCGTACGGAACATATAGTTAGGTATATAATATATATTATATAGTCGACTACGGGCTATCTTCGGACTGTAAGCGGGTCGAATATGACGAAAATCAGTCTAATTGGGCTGTTAAAGTGGGCATAAAGTTGCGATTGTGTTGAGTATGAATATACGATGTGGTTTGGACGTTTTGTAATGCAGAAATTTAAACCCCAATCAAAAAATAAGTTACCGAGAGTTGCCGGAGACTTGCGCGTGCAAGTGCAAGACTGCCAGTCTGTAGTGCAGTCTAGTTTGGTCTCTCCGCTGGACTGCACTGCTCTGAGCCCTACCCTAGACTGGAACCGTCCGGACCAGTGAAATCAATGTTGGTTGCAAACTATCGTTCTAGCCGACACCATAACCTCTGCCTTAACCTCCCCTCCCTACCGACGATCCATAATACAAAAACACTGCAAATCAACCATGACTGCTTTGATTATTTGTCGCGCCTGGATGTCGACCCCCACCAATTTTAGTCAGTAGAGGCTAACGAGCCCGAATTCACCGTCACCTTTTCTGATAAGAACTTGCACTATGTTTGACAGGTTGCGCACTACGCCTTCGACACACACCAAACCAATTTGAAACCGTGAGAGAACCAGTCGAGCGTGCTAACATATCGCTATGGAAAACTCAAGCCTTGCAGATAACGGCAGATAATCACAAATATGCACCACTTTCATACAGAGCGCCAGGCAGCTGGAGATATCTACAGATATCCCAGCTTTCGTGAGCATTGATCTAGCTGGTCTATATCAAGGGCGGCTTTCTTAGAGGTGACGGAGCTTGACAGGTCTATCAATTTTTAGATAACTGAGCTTTCGATCTGACCGCTTGGGAACACTGAGTTTGGTTGCCGTCTTGAATATTGCGGCCCATATCGGCCTTAAGCTTTCTGGAAACCCCGCGAATTTCGTAGTTAGAATTAGAGCATTCTCGTCTCTCGTAGTTTGAAGAGCTGCGGTGAAATTTTGTTTGGTGGCAACAATCAGAGCGGAGTACCTGGGTGTGAGGGTATCCAGGTTGAGGGTGTTCCCCATGGAATATAGCCTATTAGTATGAAGCTTCCAAGTTGCAAAAGCTCCGATCAATTATCAGGAAAACATCATCTTCCCAATCAATATGAACCTAGGTGAAAGACACAGATGTCGTGGCAGAGAGCTAAAACTATTTTGCCGGCACACATACAAGGACTTCCTTTCGGCAGAGGAATTTCCAAGCAGTATTGTGGTCACTACATTCGATAGCGAATACGGGGTACTGATAAGAAAACGTAACTTTACAGTGAGCTTGTCCGTGACCAAGCCCCAACCAACCATTCACCAGCTTTCAAATACAGGCGATGGTCGTTAGAAGAGTTGGGTCCAGAATATAACCAGCCACTAGCGCGGACAAAGTTCTGTCTGGTGGCGATTGACATCGCCGAAGGACTGATGTCACTTGCGGCCGAAATGCCCAGGGGTCACGGATGTGAAACTTGCGGTGAGAATTGCAGAGACTGCGTTAGAAGGCGCCCATGTGCTGTATTATAATGTCACATTAGTATAAATCCAAGAACAGATGAAGGAAAGGCAGTTCGGTGGTGAAAGTATCAGTTGGGAAGATTTTCTCAAGATCGAAGGGACAAGGGTCCACCCCGCGTCACCGAGATCAAGTATGTTCCCATCTGAGATATTAACAATGTTCCTTTCCTCATAGTCTTCCTCTTTATTCTCCTCCTTCACTTCCTTCACCTTCCTTTCATTGGTGACATCCATGTCTCTGACAGGGAGGATGCAGAAGTAGTCAGGCCCCCGCGCGTGTAACCGTACCGACTAGCGAGTGCGATAAATGAAGTCATGAAGGATGCGTTTCGATATAAAGAGCGAACTCGCACAACTGCGGGAGATGCGAGTCATTAACGCTGCTGCCGCTGCAGATGAACTCCGGGAGGCTATTGTGGAAGATCGGGAGGCCACAGAAGAGATCCGCTCTCTCCAATTCGATGCTGTGATCAATCAGCACGTCAGGACTAACATTGCTGCTTTCGATGGCTTAGGCAAGGCATTCTCTAGTTTCGCTCATCATTCCTACTGCCCCTTGCTCGACACTGAGGAAAGCGTACTAACAGGCATTGTGGCTGCTCCTCAATTTCTAGACGACTGTCGTCGTTGGGGCTCTCTTTGGAGCCTTTGTATTCTCTGTGGGTAAAGAGAGCTTTAGTAGATGGGTGAGGAAGATGCAGGAGAAGATGAAGGTGGGACGATAACCACGGCTGCTAAACGTCAAGGAAGAGCTCTGCAGTTCTTCGGGACGGAAGACGAGATGTTTTAGACTAGGATAGTTACGGCTATCTTCTTGTACTCTACTTACTGTGCAACCAGGTTGGAATAAAAGCGGTCAATATCGCAAATCGTTTAGTTGCCTACTCTCCTCCATTCTCTAAGCACTAAGCGGTCCCGTTGACTGTTTGGAGGGTACAATTTTTTGGATGGTGAATTTATTGAGTAAATGACGTCATCTAGCTTCGGTCTCGATGTTCGGTTCTGATTTTGAAACCGCATCTGGACGGAGTATGAACAGAATTTCGGTCGATCAATACTAAATTATGTGAGAACAGGGATTTGAGCGTTTCGATTTTTCGTACCATGTTCAAGTACGCTGAAAGCTTTAGGCCAATGACAGTCTGACCTTAGTATACCAGACCGCGTTGTAGCGGATTCTTGCTATACCGGATTCTCTGAGAGCAGAAGTTCCTCCTCCACCAAAACCCACCTATTATACTGGATTCAGGCCTATAACGGACTGGATGGGATTGTTGAAAATATTAACCCTACTCCAATACAAATAGTTTTTACTTATACCGGACGCCAAGTTAGCTTATATCTATACCAGATTGGGCATAACGCACACCATAAGTACCCTAGTCCCGAGCCTACAACTCTCTTTTTATCCGAATATAGCGAGCCACAAGCGGACTTTGGTGTGTCCAAGTGATTTACTTATTATCTTTTAAATATACTGAACCCTTGCTGTAACGGATGAAAAAGGCCGGATTTTGGAGCCTTATACCAAAGTCAGACTGTGGTATGGAATATTTCCCGAGATTAGCTGGTGTTAAACCCGCACTTGAGCCCGCCAGCCGCTAGCGGGCGCCAAAATATGAGCACTACAATGATCAGCGCGAGAGCCACCAGTTGCATATCCGCGTGTAGTGAGCGATCAACATAGCCAAGCATCAACAACATAAAGTCTCTATTTCTGCTTGGTTAAATACGACAAGGGTTTACCTAACCTACTACAATAGTTGGTTTGTATGCCGATTCGCAACTAGAAGGCTTTCGTAACTGGGGGCTTATCACTCAGTGCTGGCTCCCGTCACAGTGAGATCATACCGTTCGTCTTGGCGTATGTCATTGTAACCCAGATCCCAATATCAACACCATTTATTTCCCAGCTTCGAAGTAAGTGATACCCACACGATCAATTTTTGCGTAGTGCCCAAGTTATCCGAAATTTGGTATTGGGATAAAAATCATGTCGAACACTCACCCATACTCCGGCTCCTCACCAATTCCTAAAATCGACGATTTCCTCGAAGAGCAGCGTCAAAAGTTTCCTGGGTCTTCCAAAGATGACGGCGGTAAAGGGGGAAGAACTACAAAAGAGAATGCACACCCTTCTGCGCGCGAGCAGACGAAGGCATTGAAACATGGCCAGGGCGCAAAGGATGGGAATAGGAGGACAGTTAGGGATCCGACAACAGGAAACGAAGTCGAGATTGAGGATGTTAATGCGGACTTTAAGAAGGAGGCGGGAAATCCGGAGTTGGCTGTACCTAAGACGGCGCTGCCTGATCGTTTAGTGAATGAGAGGGATTTTGCAGGACCTACTCAGCCAATTGAAGAGTATTCTGAAAAGCAAGATGTTACTGCCCCACCGGAGCCTGTGAAGCCTGGGACTACTGCAGACGTACCGATCAGAGGAGAGAAGACGAATGTGAGCTCAATTTATTTACATTGCTGCGAAAATGCTGATTGCCGCTCGATTAGATACTGTTTCATGCTACTCCAACGTTGAGTTTGAGTGATACCGTTTTTGCGGGGTTTGAACAAAAAGCTACGGTGCTGTGTACTGGGATCTTTGCAACTATCTTGGTGCTTGGGAAGATGTTGGGTGGGGGTTCGATTTGGGGGCTGATACTCATTGCCGCTGGAGTTTCTGGAGGAGTGTGGTATTGGTGCAGGTGTATTATGGAGGAGGCGAGGTGAGTTTCACGTTTTGATAGGCGGGATTTCGGCTGATGTCAGAGCAGAACTGTGGATTGGGAATCAGAAAAAAAGCGTGGTGAGATAGCGGCTAGCAATCTTATACCTGAATCTGTCGAATGGATGAACTCCCTCGTCAGCCTTGTCTGGTCTCTAGTCAACCCCGACATGTTTACGGCACTTGCGGATACCCTTGAGGATGTGATGCAAGCTTCTTTGCCTGGCTTTATAGAAAACGTTCGTGTGGCAGAGATCTCTCAGGGATCTAACCCCCTCCGCATTCTTTCTCTCAGAGCCCTTCCGGACTCGGAGATCCCAGACTTGAAGCGTTCAGCTACTGCCGCTAAAGATGGGATGGACAAGCAACAGAGAAAGGCGGAGGAGGATGGCGGGGAGGTTTATAACCTTGAAATCGCATTCGCGTATAACGCTGCGCCGACCGATACGAAAAGTATAACTGGGAAGACTAGGAATATGCACATGCAAATTGTATTTTATGCTGGAATACCTGGCCTTGTTGGCGTTCCGCTTCGTACGTGGTCCTGCTTCCCTAACGTGATGTCATTAACTGACATATTGCAGCCATCTGGGTCGAACTCAAAGGGCTTGTTGGAACAGTCCGTCTACGCTTGCAACTTTCGCCGGAGTCGCCGTTTTTGAAAACACTTACTTTTACGTTGATGGGGATTCCACAAGTATCAGTATCTTGCATCCCGATGGTAGAGAAGGGAATCAATGTGTTGAATCTTCCCATGATCTCCAGCTTTGTAAACGCCTCGGTTGCTACGGCCGCCAATGAATATGTGGCACCAAAGAGTATGAGCTTAGAGCTCGGGAAAATGTTGATGGGTGATGATGTGAAGAAGGAGACTGAGGCGCTTGGAATCCTCTGGGTCAACATTGAGAAAGCTATGGGGCTCAGCAAACAAGATAGAAGGGGCAGCAGTGATGCTTATATCACACTGGCATTCTCCAAGTACGGGAAACCAATGTATTCAACCAGAGTAATAGTTGATGACCTCAACCCAATCTGGAACGAGAGCACTGGTATTCTCATCCGCAGCGAGCACATCAAAGCCGGTGAGTCGTTGTCTGTGGAACTTTGGGATAGTGTAAGTTTTTTGACTACCTGAACCGACCTCACCCACTCATGACTGGCGTAGGATCGTTTCACCGCCGATGACTTGGTCGGGAAATGTGAAATCCCAATTCAGGACCTTATGGTGCATTCTGGAAAAACCCAAAACTACGTCTCTAAGCTCAGCGGCCAAGAGTCAGGCTCAGAAATGCCCGGCAAGCTCCACTGGTCTGTTACGTTCTTTGGCAAACCGGATTTCAGACCGGCCCTCAGAACCTCCGGAAAAGACCTAAATCTCCCCGCTCAGCTCAAAGATCATCCAGATTTACAGGATGACAAAGGAAGTCTCGATACCGCCAAGGAAGATGCTGTTGTGCATACACCCCCCGATCCACTTTTCCCATCCGGGATAGTGAGCGTTATTGCTCACCAAATAGTCAACCTGGAGTTACGGGATATGACGGGAACTTATGGAAAACGGAAAAATGGCAAAGAATACTCCCCGGGCATGAAAACAGGAGAGAATATTCAAGAGGAGGGTGGGAAGTTACCCAGCTCCTATTGCACAATCACTTTGAACGATCAGTTGATCTATCGTACGAGAACCAAGGTTTTGAGTAGCAAGCCGATTTTCAATGCTGGTACGGAACGGTTTGTGAGAGATTGGAGGTCAGCTATTGTTACGGTTTCAGTACGGGATCAGCGTCAACGTGAACATGACCCTCTGCTGGGTGTTGTGCCTTTGAAACTCTCGGACATTCTCCAGACTAGTAGCGAGGTAACTCGGTGGTTTCCACTTGACGGTGGTCTTGGCTTCGGACAGATTCGCATATCCCTGCTCTTCAGAAGTGTGGACTTGAAGCTTCCCCCGCAACTCTTGGGATGGGAAGTCGGCACATTCAAGTTTACTAGCGGGAAGATCACCGCCGCTCTCGACAAGCCCGCAAAGCTGAAGTTCCGAACTGGTGGATCCATTGGCAAAATTCCCAGGAAGAATTGCCGCACTTCTGATATGGGCGGCGTAGAATGGAGCACTTCCCTTGGCTCCAAGAATTCGAGGGATCTGAGGCTTCCTGTGAGACACCGATACATGTCGCCTATCTGCATCGACATATTCACGTCATCAAACTCTCGCAAACCAGATGCCCATGCAATGATCTGGCTCGACAAGCTGATTGATAACGAACGCACCACCGTCACAATTCCCATATGGACTACCAACAACTCCAAACGCCTCTCGCAAAACTATATCGAGAAACCTGACGATCACCCTGACCTAGAAGTGAAGGAGATTGGGACTATGAGCTTTGAAGCACGATTCCGGCCGGGTATGGACTACGACCATCGGCGATTCGCCACTGACAACGATTCGAGGGAGACGTTTGAGACTTGGGAGGCCTGTAGAGGTGAAGGCATTCGCGGGGACACAGTTTACACAGAGACTGGCCCAGTTGTTGACGAGCTGCACAAGAAGAGCGTAAGGGAGATGAGGAGTGATCTTGCTCGTACAGATAAAGGATTGCTCGAAGAAGACGACGAGAAGAAGTACACCGACAAATACGGTATGGATTGGAAACAAGTATTTGAAAACGGCCGGGAACAGCTTGGTGATGGACGAGATAAACCTCTACCCCCGCCTCCGGCTGGCGAACATGTGCGCAATCGCCATTTCTACGATAGCGACTCGGACACATCCACCTCTCCTAGTGATGATGAAGATGAACCGGAAGACTCAGATGATTCGTATCACCATGTCACCCAATCGCAGTATTACGAACCAGTGGGAAGACCAGCCACTGCGGAAACGGAGCAGAATAAGCTGTCAAGTTCTAGTGGAGGCAGTAAGGGATCAGGACCGATTGCGAGCTTCAAGAACTACAGAGCAAACCAGAAGAGTATGCACAGGCGACAGAGAGGACTGATGCAGTGGAAGCCCATGAGGACACTGGCGTTTGCAAAGGATGAGGCAAAATTTGGAGCGAGGAAGTTGAGGGACAAAGTCAAGCTTAGTGGGAGGGAGCCGGATGTTGAGACTGAGGTTTAATGAAGGAGAAGGACATGGAAAGTATATGCGAATGATATCAAAAGGTCTGACTTTTTGTTTAATGAGCACATACAGCTGTACTTTAGTCTATTTTTATGACCTATAAGGCTTGATGGCGGCGTTGCCACCGAGGAGGATGTGAACTTCGCTGCGTTCATGAGTTAATATGAAGATTTGGTTAGCACACTTGAGTGGTCAACAAAGAAGCTCACAAATCTCAAGTAAAAAAAGTAGAAAGGAGCACATTTGCTCGTCGCTCTAGTTGCTCGGCCACTCGCACACGTGTTGTGCGGTGTGTGTGGCGGTCTTCTTAGGGCTAGTTGCTAGGGCTAGCAGTAGTCTTTCAGGACCTTCTGGCGGGGTTCAACTTGTACCTTTGCAATTCACACAGTTTTCACCTTTTGCTGTGCGGTCGCGTATCTGCACACACATGAGATTACGTGCATGTGTTGTGGCTGAACCGTAGTTAGTAGGGTAACTGTAATTACTTAGTTGGGAGTAGTGACGCCACAGAAGCTGACTCACTGCCACACGCCGAACAATTCTGACCAATCAGATTGAGGCACAGCCACACGGAAAACAATTCCGGCCAATGAGAATGCTTCGAAGCGACACAAGATGTGTATGTTTACAACAATGTTTACAATACAATGACACCACGTTCTCAGCTTATGTTATCATTCGTGATTCGAGCGATATATATAACTGCGTTACGATCATATCCTGTGCCTCTTCGCTTGTTTTATTCCGACTAATAGCTCTTTTTCTCTACGGAAGAGTAGATGGGGTGAAGCAGGAGACCGGAATGGTGTTAAGTTTGCCCCATTCTTGCGAAGATGGGGAAATTGGCCAATACGTAGAGTATGTAGTAATGGCTTGGATGAGACGGGATGAGATCGATGCTATCTCGTGGAGAAGTGGCCTCTATTGTTACTTAGGACAACAGAATCCCGGTGAGTTCTCAGGGTTCTAATGTCGGCGAGTGTGAGGGTGGGGAAATATTCCAAAGATGTAGAATAGCAATAGAGAAAGGATAATGACCACCTTATGAGAAAAAATTTATCATCTATATAAGTTTCAGCGAGTGATATCGCACGATAACTGACACAATGTCATTACCCCACAAGATATGAACACGCGGAACTAAGTGGAAAAGTAGTGCTGGTGCTGGGGTATCTTGTCCCTTTCGCCTGCAGGTCGTCAGACGGCGGTCCCGCGATGTATCGTGCGAATGATCATTACTATTAATGGGTGATCATGCTGGAATTCTTCTATGGGATACTACTTGCTTCTAGTGTCAGAAGGGTGCGCATGCCGGCCCATTCCAATTGAGTTTCAAAAACGAGGCGGACGAATAGGCAAGCTATCGTGGACAAGTGAGGAAGAGCATCGAAATCACCAGCCCTCCCAAAACAAATAATTTCGTATATGCAATTTGGATACCCAAGTCAGCCTCGTTCTCATTCCCACACAGGTCCAATACAGGGCGGTATTTACTGATCACAAGCCTATTTTGAGCACTTCGTAGGGAGAGGCTATATTGTTATTGTTACACATGATTTTCCAGGTATAACATGATCCCTGCCGATTGTGCGCATCCATGCACAGAAAAATCCTGAGGGAAGATGCGGATTTTAAGGATTCCCTTATTTGATGCGCCTTTGTGTTAAGATCATATGATGAGGTCGGATGAAAAAGCAATTTGTGGAGGAATTATACCTCAGGTTTCCGTGCCGATTGGCAGAGCCTGAAATCAAAGTGTTGGCCTTACACCGAGTACCCATTTGTAGGCAGCAGCATCGCAGGAATTGTTGCTATTGTGGGGAAGAAAAGCAAATTTGACATTCCTTTGCGATCCTCAGGAACAACGGTTGCAGGTGGTTAACCTGAGGCTCTTTGACGTGAATGCACATATGCGCAATTACATAAACCAACCATATATCTAGTCGATAGACAGTAACCTTCAACAAGCGTCTACGAAATCCACCCAACTCGATAATCTACTCTACAGTAATAATATCCATACCAAAGTTCTATCAAAATGTAAGCTGTGTTTTTTCGTACAGTCACTACCTGGGGAGGGGGCGAGATTAAGTATTCGGGCAGGCGGTCGCCCACGACCACAACAACAACAATGGAAACATCTGCAATTCCAACAACACCACAACACAACGAGAAAGGGAGAGAGAGAGATAATTGATTGCATATACCTCTGATACAGATTCCTCCCCTTCTGTCTTTTGACTTTGGAGCGTTACCGTCGCGCAAACGGTCGATACCACAGCCTCCCTGTAGTCTGTCAGACTACCTGCCCGGATACTTAGCGCGCCACACATACTCAGTCATGGCTAACTTCAGTCTGAATCATCGCGTTTCCTCAGGAACAGATCACGAATCCCTGACACATCCCTTTACTCACGGAGGAGATTGGGGTGATGGTCATTTGACTGCAACCCGCCGGCCGTATATCTATTCATTCTCAGAACCGGCGAGGAGTGATTTCCAAGGAACCCCGATCGATCGATATCCTTTGGACGATTGGCAATACTCACCTAACCACCCAGATATGGCCCCCGAGCCGCAGACTGTATTCCACTGCCGTCCGAGTGCTCTCCCCATGAACCACTGACTTGGCCAGCAGGAGCCTCAAAATTCAACAGCAGGTGAAACATACTCCCAGATCGAGCAGACGCCCTCTATAACAGCCGTAGTCTGTCAGAATACACCGGCTGCAGTTACTGGAACAGATATAATCGTCGCTAACGGCCCCTCCACGCCCTTACGTTGTACCTTTCCATCCTGCACAGCCAAAGAAGATGACCGAGTCTTCACTGGTAAAGGCGCTAAAACTCAATTCAAGTAAGGTGATTTCTCACTTCAATCGTCACAAACTGACCACCTCAGGCGGCATATGGATTCACATACGAAGCCATACACCTGCCATTACGTAAACTGCAAACGCAATACTGAGGGCTTCTCGCGACGAGACAACCTTAACATCCACCTAAAATCCCATCGTGGCAGTAACAGGAAGAAACCCCGACGCATAAGGTCCCCTGGAGACGGTGAGGGGAGTCTGAGCGGGGGGGAGTTACGGCGTATTGAGAAGAAGGCGCAAAGGGATAAGTTGAGACTGATGCTGAAGACTACGAAAGCGCTGCTGAGGCAGATGGAGGAGGAGGAGGAGGATGGCTATACTTCTAGCGATGTTACAGATGAGTGCGAGGATGAGGTGGCCGAGAATAGCCGGGACGAAGAGCAATGATAAGTTTTAATGGAGATATATGTAATTTCATCGCAGCTCGTTTTTAAATTATTAATGCTAGATGTAATGGTGTTGATTCAAAAGGGCATTGTATCGACAGATGAGGTTCGGGCGGCCGCCTCAAAATGGCCGATGTTGCATTCGGATAGGGTTAAAATGAAATCCCAGAGTTGGACTGAGGTAGAGTTGTGCTGGTTATGAGCGAGTGATAGTGAGCGCTAAAATAGATGAGGTGGAGCGTCATTGGTCATCCGTGATTTATGCTCATAGCTGAAAAGAGTCATTTCAGGTCGGCTCACAAACAAAATATTCAGTCATTTTACCATTCCAAACTACATACCTTGTGATCGGATTATTAACAATTTCTTGGTTTATCGGGCATAATTTCGACAACCTCGCGGCGTAGTGCACGCGAGGCATATCGCAGCAGGCCATGACTTGGAAGTAATTGTATAGTATTGAAGTACCGGTATAAGTAAATGGAATTCTGAGTAATGTTGTAAATAGATGGTGCGTGATGACAGGGGTCCAGTCAGAGGCCCAAGTTTGTTGGTCAGAGCTGATTTGACAGGACGGAGAATATCTATCATCTTATCCCAGTTTATTCACCAAAACTGACATTTGACCGCGGTTCACACACAAAATATGAGAGAGTGACCCAACTTCATCTGTCGGTACATTATGACTAGATCCACTTTATGATTGATATTAGTCAAGAGTTAGTTGTGGAGGCCGCGGTACAACATAATATGGAGAGATTTTTGGCTGCGAGATTTAAGGAGAGGAGGAGGGGAAAGGTGGTAGCTGAAGGGTGGGCAACTGTAGGGGAGCGGAGTTTGAATCATTGCACCATCAACCATTAGTGAACTCACCAGTTCATGGTCCGAATCTTCCCTTGCGCTTTCTCCGGCTCTGACAAGACGCCTATCAGCAAAAGAAAGGGAGATGGAGCTGGCGGACCTGATCAGTTGTCCTTTGCGATTCTATCTGACGACTGACCAACATTCAAAAACTCCCTCCTCACTATTTTGTTACGAACGGTGCCTGATCAAGCATCAAACCTTCTTTGATTGATACTTATCGGGCCCTTGTTTTTACTCTTCATATCCACATCACCCAGTCTAGTAACTCTTACGGCAATACGTTCCTGGCATTCGGAAAGGCAGATCTCCCACAACAAAAAAAACCCCAGAGGCTTGCGATCTAAGCAGTCCGCTTTAACAAGCGTCTAAAGTGGAGCGCGCTAAACCGAGGTCTAGACACCTATTCTCGTACGACGGACATCGAAATAAGCGATGGCCAACAAAGCTGATTGGAGCGGGTGGCGGTGAGCGAGCACGAATCTGCAAGGTAGATGTCTTAGTTAACAATTAGTATGAATATAAATATTGCCCGCACCGGCTGCCATGGGAAAAAAACATGGCACGATTTCGACATCTCCTCCTCCTCCTCCTTGCCAGCGTGGTGTCCGGCCTCCAAATCGAGGACACCGCTCTCATAAAAGCCGCTGCCGACAGCAACCTCGACAAGCGCAGTTACTACGGCGACTGACGACAGAGTCTGCCCTCCCCCTTCTCCCTCCGTACAATACTAACACCGCACAGTTGACGACTGCGTGCGCGACCTCCGCCACAACCACTTTAAAACTTTCTACTACGACCTCCTAAGGATCTCATGTACAACAACGAAATGGACAACAAAAACAGCTATCAGAACCTCGCCCGTGACCAAGGTGACCACAGCAACAACATTCACAACCACCACCAGCACCGAAGTCAAGACCGAAGACTACTCTACCACGACAACATCGACCACTAAGGGCTGGCCCCGTGGCGCAGTGGTATCGCTCCTGAAAGTATAGGCGGGGTATACGGTCACAATGCTATGGGTTCGAATCCCGGTGCCAGCCCCCCGGTGTGAAGGGGACAAAGGGTAGCGGGTGGGGAACTCCGCCTTTTAACCGGCTTGCCCGGAGGCGGAGGGGATATGGGGCTCTGTCATACTCTAATTAGAGTGCATACAGTATGAATAAAACAAACAAACAAACATCGACCACTACCACGATCACCGCCACTGCCGCCCCTCACATAGCACTCCACCGTATCAACACCCCTAAATACCTGCAGCAGAAGTACAAAGTGTATATTCTTTCCGCCGCCTGCCGCAAGCTTGTCAACCCGCGCCCCAAGACCACCGTCGTCCGCACACGCACGAAAACCTCCACCGGGTACTCCACCAAGTCACAGACGGAAGTAGTGACGTCAGTAGAAGTCACGACGACCAGCACGACCACGTACCTCTCGACTAGCACATAGACTGCCGTCACCACCACCACTACTACGGTGATGTCACATCCATGCAACTACGAACAAAACAAGGCGCGGAGGGTATTGGCCGGGGGGATCACGAGCACCAGCACCAACGCCTGGGTGGTAGACAGGAGCGGCATCGGTGAAAATGAGTGTTGTCGCCGGTGCTGGGATACCTCAGAGTGTAATGGTTGGTTATACTATAGGGATTCCGATTGTCACTCGATTTCGGGGTACCCGGACCCGGATGAAGTTGCCATGTCAAGGTGGTGCCCGAAAGGGTTTCCGACTTTGAAGGTTGTGACGAATTGGCGGGGCCGGGAGGGTGATGTTGGCGGCCAGGGTGCCTCAAGTTGAATTTAGTACTAACTAGTGTTGTAGGTTAGGGGGAATAGAGCTGTTTGGAGGGAAAGGGTAGTGTAGAATATCCATTGTATTTGTTTCCATCTCCACAAGCAAAAAAAAAAATTCAATTCGAAACAATCTACTAGTCCCCAAGTCCCCCAATCTTCCGCTAGTCGGTCGTCCAAGTGAATCGGGCTTATACCCCTCGCCCTCAATCTCCGGTATTTTTTTTACATCGAGTCTATGACGGAAGCCATCCACAACACATGCTCTCAAGATCCCCCTTAACGTTTCGGGATGAAGAACGACGGAAGACTTAACTGCAGGGGGCCTGAGAAGCTATTAGATGCACTCCGCCCAGCTGCCAGAGATGTTTTCGAGTGGTAAACAACTAATACCATGAGACCGTCCTTTGTTTCGAGACCTTTTACAATAAGGGGTACCCTTTGGCGCCGCATTGCTTGTTATTTGAACGTTAGAATCACTTTTTCCGTACATTCTGCAGATGTTCCTCCTTCGACGAGGTGCCTCTCTCCCTCGATCCACTTGATCGTGAGAAGGAGACGCCGCCCGCTGAGATCTTGGATATTTCTTTAACAAGGAACGACTAGGTCTAGTGTTGCACACAAGGTGAGTTGTTTCTCGAGACTAGGTCCCAAGACTGGCAAAACCGGAGGTAGCTACGAGTCAAGTCGTCTCGCGTACCTCTATCAGCCTCGTTCAAGAAGGCTCGAGTCTGAATTAATGATAGTCTATGACCCGACTATTCAAGTAGCCAGCGATCCCATCGGTCCATCGATACATCACCATCTCACCCTCCTCCTTCCCCCCCACTTTGCTTTATGTAATAGTTGCAGGATCTCGAGACCTATCCCTGTCCCGAGACTTCAAGGTCGAGGTAGCCAAACGAGACGGGACGTCTCAAGTCTCTCTGCCGGTCTCGTCCCGATTTGACTCGTGTGCAACACTGTGTCGGGAGGAGCTTTTGGTTTTTCGCGCCTGATGAGTTTAGTACCTTCTTAATGGGGTCGAAAATCTCGGATTGCCGGTCCATTAAGACTAAGAAGCCTTGAACCTCGAAACCGCCTCCAAAGCCGCGGGCGGGCCCGAGAGGGCCCCGGCTACCGTGTGAGGGTCGCCAACATAATGTGCCCAACTGGCGTGTTCCAAAGCGTCCGGTAGCTCACGGAGGCCACAATCTTAGTCGCATTCTATCCGTGTCCGTGCTTTGGATCCACCATTTAGCACTCTTTGTAGAACCGAGGGTGCAATCAGGATACGTTTCGTAGTGTTCCTAAGCATCCCGGGCCGGCTGGGCGGGCTTTATAGATATCTGCAGGCCGGCCTGCACGTTTTTCAGCCTTCAAAGGCCTGCATAAGTGTGCGAAATCTGCAGGGACTCATCCGGACATCCGACATCATAAATAGTTTAAGACCGCTTTATTCGCTGGAATTGTTAGTGCCTAAAAATAGAGGGAGCCTGCAGGTACATCAAAAGGATACATTTTCGGGGTCTCAGAGAGTCGTCTGGTGGCTGCGGCTGCGTGATTTACAAAGTTTGACTTCCAGAGTTATTCACGAAGTAGATTTCTCCGCAGCTCAGTCGGGGGCATGTGTAGGTAGGTATTATCAGGATGAAGACACTGCAAATATCACGCCTTGCCCATCTTGCAACAGCGATGGTCTCGAAGATGTCCATGTACAACCCTAAGCATGTGAAATAAGGTTCATTGCTGCCGCTCCCTAACCCTAAACTCGCAACATCACTTCCTCCTTCAACGGGGACGGCCAATGAGAATAGCCTCGTACTTAAGACGTCTGACTGAAATATCAAAAACAACCCCCCGCACGGTATACAAAAACTACAAAAAAAATACATCCTAGAAAGAGAAAAGGCCAATAAAAGGAAACTATGATACAATCCCCGCTCCGAACTCCATCCATCCCATCCAAAAGACAAGCAAGCAGCCGTACTCCTTCCACTCTCACTACTTTTATCCACCCACCCTCATCTTCGTCCCCACAAACCCCCTCCGATTCCTCCCCGTCCTTCCCCTCGAGAGCCAATTCCACTTCAGTGTGCGGCCAAGTTCATCCACCTTCCCCTGTGCCTCATCTCCCGTCCCCGCCGTGGCAAGAACACTAACACACTGCAGCATTCGCCCAACAACCTCCATCCCCTCCTCCTGATTCCTTGAAAAATCCATCTGCAGCCTCGAAAACAGTACTCTGAGCCTCTCATAAACCGGGAGCACAACACAATCTCTGACCGAAATCATGATGAGGCGCCTCACATCCAGCCCCATCGGCCCGCCTGCCGCAGAGGCCACATCAACGCCGAAAAACTCCCTACTTTCACGCGCGGTTAAGATGGAGCCGGAGCCTTTGAATTCTTGTTGTAGAGGTAAGAAGACGGCTTCGAGGTAGGGCGTGGTGTACCCGAATACTAGCGCCCAGATCTCAACGAGACGGGTGAGCAGCCGCTCATCGGGGAGCTCGGAAAGGTATGGCTCGATGCCGCCCATACCGGCTTCTATGAGTTTTCTGACATCGTTGAGGAGGAGTACGGGGTCTCGGCGCTCTACGCAGCGGCGGATGTGGAGTGCGACTAGCTTGTTTAGGTCTTCGACTGTGTTCCGCAAGGGGTCGCCGTCGAAGAGGGGCATTACACGGGAGCACAGAACTGGCCAGGCATCCTGAATCGGGGCGAGGTCGGGGGTAAGTAGTGATTCTTCATAGTTTGAAGCGCTGAGGGTAGATTTTAAGGTCTTTGAAGTCTTGGAGGAGGAGGACGAGGTGATGTCGATTCCCGAGATTGATTTCTGCAGGTCTTTTGAGGATGCGAAGACGCTGGAGCCCGGGGAAGAAGGGCCGAAGGAGTAGAGTGGGCCTGCTGCATCTGTCACTTCAGAGTTCGAATTAGAGCTCGAGAAAGCGCCGTGACCTTTATCGCGCGGCCGCAAAAAGTACGGTCTGTGAATAGTCTTTTCCTTCTTTCCTTCCTTACCCCCTTCCTTCCCCCCATCTTCTTTCGTCTCTTTGAAGCCGCGCTCAATCAGTGTCGCGGGGGGCGACTCCGTGTATATAAACGACACATCCGAGGAGTTGATTAAAGTAGTGCAGCTATACCCACTCGTCAGACTCGAAAAGCTCGGCCTCCAGGATTCTTCCAGTCCCTTAGCAGGCGCAAGCCGCGGTATCGGTGCCGAAATCTGTCCGAGCTTGTTAGGGCTGGGCGGGGGTCTCTGCGACTTCTCTGTTCCGGGAGTACCTATCCTTCCCGGCTTCGAGAAGATCTTCATCTTCCCCTCCTTCTTAGACGGCATCGCGGGGGCGCTCGTAGACGGCGATGGTAAATTGCGCTCTGTGGATGGTAGCGGAGGAGGGTGCGGTATCGCGTGGGGAATGTTCACGGCCGCTGTTGCGAGGAAAACGGCATTTGCTGCAGCGCCCGCGGCAGAGGGCATGACTGAGCCGGCAAGAGGAGGCGTGGCAGGAGACGGCTCGGTGGCGGACCGTTTTCGCATCGAGGACTGCATCGCGTATGCCGCAGCGACTTGGGATGGCTGTTGTTGTTGCGAGGATGGAGGCGCGGAAGGGTGCGCGAGTGTTGGCTCAAAGTATCCGGGGGCTTGTTGCCGCTGCTGTTGCTGTTGGGCAATGGCGGCTCGGGGGGAGGTGTGCATGGCGCCTGGGGGCGCCGTGGCTGCGGAGGATCTGGATGGGGGGCGCGGAGTGGTGGGAGGGACGAGTTTGATGGTTGAGGTCGAGGAGTTGGAGAAGGTTGTGAATGTTTGCCGCGCGTTTGATTGCGCCGAGGATGTGGAAGACGTGGATGAGTTGGATAGCGAGCGGCCGTGGGAAGACGTAGCACCAGCGAGGATCGGGGGCGGGGGATGGGGGCGGCGAGATTGCATTTTGCAGCCGAGACCACGGCGAAGCGCTTGCGGCAGAGTTCCGATGGGGGTGCGAAGGCTGTTTGTTCGGTGGGTGCGAGCTGGAGCGGTGTTGTTCCTGGAAGCTGGGGGCTGGCTGGTGGACGAGGTTAACTGAGAGCTCTCGCTGCCAAGCGTTGACGAAGATAAAAACACACGTGCGCGAATGAAACGCGTTGTCTTCCGGGTGCGCTGCTCCTCGCGACAGAGCACGCAGAGACGGTTATTTGTACCGCAGGACGAGATCAGACGATGGGATCCCGGCACATCTCGGCTCGATCCTGCCGTCTGGGATTCGGTCCGGGTGTGGACATAGCAACTTCGCCAGTACCCTATTTCATCACTCTGTAAAGTACACAATTTTCTCATCCCAAAACCAAACATACAAAGAAACCGTGCACATAGAGTGTCATTGTGCAACTCCTTCCTAACAACAGCCTCCAGCATCAGAATTTTCATTTCCCCTCCATCACACTCTCCTCAATCACCAACGGCGGCACAAACCTCCATGTATTCGTGCCAGCCGTAATGACAAGCAATCCCCACGCCTCAACAATCTCAGTAGGATCCCTATCCAACTGTGCCCCTAGAAACAAGCCCTTTCCATGAATATCCTTGGTCACTTCAGAGTACTTCTCCCTCAGCGCCTCGAGGTGCTTGACAAAGTTCTTCCCCTTCTCCTCAACACCAGCAAGGAACTCGGGCTTCGGAATCCGCTCAAACACATAGTATCCTACGCGCGACCATGTGTTAGCTCATGAGGGCAACCCTCTGGGAGTCGGCCGGGCGGATTGACACGCTTCTTTTTGTAGTTACTTCGTGGGCAGGCGGGGCGCGGGGGGTGAAGTGTAGGTACTATGAACTCGGCTTTTGCGGCGGGGGAGGTGCTGGTTGATGATGCATTGCAGAGGAGCCGTGAGCTAGTGAAGTGGAGCTTGGAGAAGCCTCTTGGTGGAGAGTCGGATGGCGGCCATTGATGGGTTGCAGCAAAGTTTTGGAACTGAAGCTGGCTGGCGCGATTCAGTTCAATACGCTATTTATTGCAGCAGAGGAGAGAAGGTAGGTCAATTGCTGCGGGAGGAATTTGTGTCAAGCAAGTAGGTAGAATCTTTTTTTGCATATCACGAGGTTGCATCATGCTTGCGAAAAGGTTGGTAGCGGCTATGTATCAGATCGTCTCAGCAACTCCCGCTCCATTGGCACTCACTCGCCCGAGGGCCAAGTTGCAAGTGTTGAAAAATGTACTGATTGCTCTATCTCGAAGAGGGCCTAAGACCGTATATGTACAATCTACCATATGCGTACGCGTATGCACTACCTGACATGAGACGCATCACCCTGGTTCTGATGCATATCCTCATACAGTCACCATCTTCATACAAGTCTTCATTCTCATTAAAGACTTCAGACGATGCTGAGACTTACATGCAACAGCAAGGGCGCGGAAAGTTGAACGTTTAGTGACCTTCAACGAATGGGTTTAGAATGGGTTTAGAATGGGTTTAGGATGTGCGGAGATGTCTTTGGGACCTGCAGTCGTCTGGAGCGTATACGGGTGGAAGGCAAACCTTACGATCTCCATGATCAAACTGCCTGGTGTGAACCTTGACAACTTCTAAGACCGCAACGACTTTTTTTACTATGGACTTGACATGTAACCGCACTAACCACCTTTCCAGCTCCGTGACTATTTACTACTCTATCTGTTTAAGTGCTGTTCTCGTAGGTCATTCAGCGCCAAATCCGAAGCCGCTCACTTCTTTCCACTAGAAGAACTTCCGGTAGAGTGGTAGACCAGCGATACAATAATCAATATGTGAGTTTGGGCAAAAGTTATGTTCATGCTATGTCTTAGCCTCCTTCTGGCAGTCGACTACATGTCAAAGCTCTGGACTTTAGATATCAGTCGCCTGTAATTCGTTGCTCAGCTAGCTAGCACGGAAAGTTAACTTGTTGTAATGCAGGTTTCTCTGCAGTTCAGTCAGAACATTGTATATACACAATGGACAATCCCCCTAAGCTTATAAGCCCTTGCCATCCTACCATATCAAACCCTTCACTTCAACATGCTCTCGGCCTAGACGTCCTCAGACGGTCCTCTTTTCGACTAAACTTGAGGAGCAAGCTTACAAGAACGAACCCCTTGGGAATAAGAGCACTTAATCACCCAAACTCGAGAAAACAAACACAAATATCCACACCCCAAACCCCACAACCCATGTCTACGCATACCCAACAGCCTCCAGATAACTTGGCCTGCTCCCTTCCATCCTCTCCATATCCACAGTCCCCACCCGTCCGGCGTCCGTCCCCTTTCCCGTGCGAGCCTCTTGATAAGTCGGAGGAGGTGGCATCTCGCCATCGTCCGTGGGCACTCGGAACACGGCCATTGCACCCCGCGGATTCCGTAGAGCATATTCATCCACCGGCCTAGGAGGATCCATCGTCGGTACCAGTTCGACCGTGTCCTCAAGCTGCTTCCGCTGGCGCTTGCGCACATGAGAGCATATTACGCACACCCCGGCGGCAAAGAAAAGCGAGATTATCACGCCCATGATTATAAGCGGGTACTTGGGTGGCGAGGAATCGAATTCTTGGCGGCGGTGGAGGAGAGATGTCGGTGCGGATTTTCGGAACAGGATGGAAAGTATTGGAGTCATGGCTTGTAATGATAGATGATGGGTTAAAATCTACCTAGTACTAGGTGGTTGGATATCTATATACTAACGGTCATGCTCAGTGAGAAGAGGTTCATACCATGAACCTAGGTAAAATACGTCTTATATCATGTATAACCAAGTGATGCTGTCATTGTGCCTTGCTTGTGGGGTATAGACAAGTTATTTCTCCGAGTTTATATTAAATTGTTCCATGGGTAGATGCACTATGATGACAACGTGGGGCCCGGGGTACACCTAACCCCATGCCATTAATGGGGTTTACGCCCAACGTCTGACGATCGGTTAACTACCTATGAAAAGGTATTGTCGGCGAGTACGCTCCTCAGTCCTCAAGGTGTGGCTAATTGTCATGTAGCGGTCAAATCTTGATAGTGGCTAGTGCTGGTTGTTTATTATGTTATCATCTCGACATAAGTTGTTACTAACAAACTACCAGAAAACAGTACCCAACCCCAGGTACTCACAAGTACCAGTACTTGGTAGGTAGAAGCGCGGCGTCTGGTGATGTTGGCTGTGGCTAGTTCTGAGACTTATCGCTTGCTTGTAGAGTATACTTGGTAACAATGCAGGCGCCACCGATCAACTATATTCATTACTGCAAAAGATACTTCAAAAGTGCACATACTGTTGACACCCCAAAATCCTGTACCGAGTATGTACATATTCCATGCGTTGGGTCTAATAACAGGCCACGTCAAACATACTATGCAAGCCTCAGCCTCGAGGACGTATTTCTTTAGTATCTCTAATCTTTATCGATCCGCGGAACAAGCTTTTCAATTCAACCCCCATGGCGGATCCACTCTCGATAGCCGCCTCCATCGTCGGTCTCCTCGCACTTTCAAGCAAAATCATCTATACCTTATACTCGTTCACCAAAAGCGCGACCGAGGTTCCACAGTCTGTCAGCCGTGTTAATGCGGAGCTTCAAATAGTCAGTTCCGTTTTCGGGCAGATCCAGAGCCTGGTCAATATCTTGACTAATTTTGTGGTCATCCTTTCCAGTTTGGAAAGATATATCAACGAGATTGGAGGACCGACAATGCCTTGTGGGAGAGGGTAAAATGGGTGAAGAGGGAATCAGAAATTGAGGGTTTGATGGAGGATTTGCAGAGACATAAGTCAAGCTTGAACTTGATGCTTAGCATGATACTATGGTGTTATTCTATTAAGGGATATTCGCTCAGGGCAAGTTATTTACCTTCATTAATCGCATTGCTGAAGAGCGCTGCAGCTAATTCCCGTCCACGCCAGAAAGCAGTTAGATATCTCTCTTCGGCCCGTCAGGTTAGCTTGTGAGTTAAGAGTCGACTGATTCGATAGTTTCTCTAGCAACATCTGCCAAGAAGTGCTCTACTTGAACAGCGCTCTCAGAGTTGAACCTTGGCAAGATACCCTATCATACCTATATATCTGTTTTTGAACTGCCTCTTGGATTGCCAGATGTTTAGAATCCAGAGCATTATCGTAAAGCGATGAAGCCACCCTTACTAGCAGGCCCCAATTAGCTATCCAAGTTTCGGCGGCAGATCACCCGTTTGAAACCTGTCCATTTTCATGGAATTACCATGGAACAAAGCATCGATATCTCGCACTCGGTTAACGGTATAGGAGCAGCTGGTCATGGCTTAGAAATTGGCGGCGTTCCCGCTCATCATCAAAGGGCGAGAATTCTACCGTGATAACTTTTGTATAGCTGGGAATGTTTTAAGTTCGGTGATTGTGAACATCTATATGGCTGACATTTTTTTCAATATCACCTGTTCGTACCTCCTCGCCGGGGTTGTGGTCACGAGGTAGACGTCATAACTGTGTGGAGAGGGTTGGGACGATCCTAACTTTTAGAAAGGACTTGTAAAATGTATGGTACTGAAGAAGACAGGCTGTATGGAAGCCACGGAGACATGGAGCTTGCTCTTACACAAACTGAGATTGGACCTGGAGCTCGATAATTATAATATGAAGGTATGTATGGTGTGATAGAGCCTTCAACTTGTCTAATGGAATGGACTAACTCAGTATATTTTAAAACTTTCTCGATGGAGCTTTCCAGCAAAGACATCGGGAGAATTTCGTGCCCAATATGCTAAAGGAAGGGGTTTTCAGGGATATTAGTACTACTGTACCATTTACTATGGTTGGGACGTCACCGGTCACCGGGGGTGTCCGTACCGTACTTTTGATGGATTTTCCAGTCACCACTACCACCTGGTGTCCGGAAGTCACAATGTATTGCCGACACATAACGTGGATGTATATACAAAGTTAGCTCTGAATTTCTTACATGTGGAAACTGTTCCAAGTCCTCTAAGGCCGGTACAGTATACGTAGGTAAAATTGAGTGAAGCATTAATTCAGTAGCCTGGGCGCTAGCTAGAACTCCTTATCACTCGGTCTTGTGACTCGTCCACTGTTGTAAATATAGAGATGAGAATCGTGTGTGTGTATAGACTATTGTATAGAGAGAAGAGAAGGAGAAAACTCAAGACATACAAAAGACATCAGTCTTGGTTACAGTGAGTTTGTATCAGGTCTGTAACACATCTCAGATCTTATATATGTAACGTCCACTTTTCCAAAACCTGTCACCATTGACCGTCCCATATCATACATGTACATGCTGCCACCGGTCGTTGGCGTCCCAACCAGTGAATGGTACAATATAGCTTTCATAGACTCAATATAGCTGTTTATGGGCTACTCATAACTATATGGAAGTCTGTATGAGAGATTGAAGTCTGATCTGCGAGGAGTAAATAAACGTTCTCACTGAACGATTTGAGATGTAATGGGCTCCGGATGCAACATAACTTGTCGTGGAAGATTCGATAAACATTCCTCAGGTCGTAGCTGAGATACAGTAAGAGGGAAATCATTGGCGCTCAGGGTTGGTCAATCAACTGTGGTTGTCATGAAGAATTTTGTAGGATTGATGCTTCCACCTTGCATATAATAAATCGTTCGTTAGTTCGTTCATACTTCGATAGTTCGTATTGGTATACCTCGATACATCCCTATCCCGACACTTTAACGATCACTGATAATAACCCTGTCAGTCCATACAGTCCTCAGTCCAAAAATGTATACAACGATACTGGATGCTTATCGCTGTTTCCATCTTGACATAACGAATTAATGGGTTATAATATAGAGTATAACCTCTATAACTCTTCTCTATTACATACCAAGCTCCAAAAACTCCAAAAAAAACTGCTGCTACTCTATCATATGCACACATGGGTTTACTTCCGACATCTGACGATCACTATGAAAAGATTCTTGTCAGCTCGTACGCCATCTTCAGCCCTCCTCAGCCCTGGTTATGCAGCCCAAAAGACGCGGTTAAGCTCGATGTCATCTTAACACAACAAATTAATAGCTTCTATAAGGCTAATTCTAAAATATTACCAAACTCCAAAACTCCAGAAAGCAACCGCTGCCCTACCGTATGCACGCCACAGCAAAACACTTTTAACTCCAGCTCAAACGACATCCCAAGCGCAGACCTGCGGTCGCAAATCAGCATCTGCCTCCTTCGCAAGCTCAGTTTTAGGACCGAGCTAGCCGACCGACGAAAACTCTGGGCACGAGAACAGCGCAGACCCTTTAACTCCAAATCCCAAACAATGAAAACCTCCGAACCGACACATCCAGCCCTCAGACACAGCCGCGTTCAAGTTCTCCGTCCATTTCCAATAGCCTCCTGATAACTTGGCCTATTAATATCCATCGTTGCCACCTCCATAGTCGCCACTCTTCCGCCATCTTTTCCAGCCCCGCTACGGGCCTCTTGATACGTTGGCGGCGGCAGCTCGTCCCCAACTGTTGGTACTCGATACACCGCCCTCGCACCCCTTGGATTCTCTCTTCTTCTCGAATAAATACTTGGCGGTGGTTGGATCGTTGTCGTTGTCGTTATCAACACTGCAGGCGCAGTTGGCCCAAAATTATTTTTCTTCCGCGAGTTTCGCGCAATAACTAGCATTCCGACGAGAAGCGCGCAGAAGAAGAGGATAGTGCAAAGGCCTATGAGGCCACTGGCGTTGATTGTGAGGGCGTTATCACCAGAAGAGCGGCGTTGGAGTGGTGCGCCGTGGACGATCGGTAGCAGGAGTAAGAAGATGCATTTGGTGGTGGTCGACATGATATGTTTGATATGGATAGCCAAGGCCAATCTTTATCATTGAGGGAAGAGGAGTTATTTAAGTGTCAGCAATCTCCTAAGTTTATCTTTGAGGCTGCCTTGTCATCGGATTACTGAGGCGCAGTACGAAGTCATCCTCGTCCGCAGTAGTCCAACGGCGCTTTTTTCCACCCTCGTGGCCACGAACCCATAGCGAGCTAGTTGGATGTGTTACTCCAATTCCTCCAATTAATTAAGTTGTACATAGCTCCAGCTGAAGTCCGGGCAAAAGCAACTGCTGTACATTGTTTCACCAAATCCGAGATCATACTTGGCACGGGGGGGGAGATATAGCAATGCATACCCACTTCTGAAGTACCCATTCGCTGCAAGAATCATCAAAAGATACATCGACGGTGGCAACTGCGTTGCTATACTTCGCCCTTGTACTGAGTACATATCCTTTAGTGTAACACCTTACTCTGTATATGACAATGAGTTGGCCACCTCTCAAGTCCATTGTGAAAGACGTACTATACGTAGTTTCCAACGTGCTGAACCCTCAGGTACCTAACCCATCAGTACAGCAACTCCATTCGAAACTTTCAAAATCATAGACTCCACCAAATGAAAAATCCCTAAATCTTCTATAGCTATAAGCGGCCAGTTATATATCCAGAACCAGGGTAACCAGCCAGAAATCCTCGTTACTGCGCCGCTCCAACAGCTTCGTAGTACGTTGGCGGCGGCAGCCTGTACTCCCCCGCATCCCCGCAGTCTCTACCTCCCGTCATCTCCATGTGCTCCCTTCGGGCCTTCTGCTTCATCAAACCATGCCAGACCAACGAAAATACAAAAAGCACAACGGCAAACATTCCTACACCAATTCCTGCAATACCTAAAACCCCAAGCCCATGATCGCTGTTGGAGCTCGTCGAAAAGTTGGTTTCCGTTGGAAACGAGTTTGCGGTCGTCGTATCAGCGGGTAGGATCAGGAGCGAATTGATCTTTTCGGCTCTGTTTGCTGTGGGAGTAGGTCTGGGTATTGTAGTTGTGCCAGCTGTTGTCTTTTTCGTCAGGATCGTTGTCACCGCAGAAATGTAGACGGAAGTTGATATTGCGAGGAGTGCTGCTGCAATGTTAACAGCCGTCAAGAGCATAATGAGTACCGCAGTGTACAGTGATTGCCGCATCTCGAGCATGGTTTGTTTTTCGCGCTTAGGTGGAAGGATAACCTAGCGAGGATATATACCAGAACTGTTTACCAGATCCCATGCGCAAGCGCCGTTATGATCCATCTGGATTGGCGAGCTGGGTCCTGCAATCTTGTATTTCCCAATTGCAGGGCGGAGCCGTGGAAGAAACTCCACCGCTTGGTGGTTGCTCGGTGCCCCCAATGAACAAACACAGTAGAGAGGCAGAGTGATTCAGTACCAATATCGCCAAATACTAACAAGCGATTTTTCAACCATAATGAAGCAGATCTACTATATATACAAAAAAATGGGAAAAGAAGGAAGGGGCATGGCAGAGTTGAGAGGGTTTGGTTTGGGCATCATATGAAGGTATTTCCAAGATTCTGTTTATATGGAAACTAGCGTGCAGCAGATATGCGTATGTGCCTCTTTCTTTCTGCCAGCGCAGTCCCCAATTTTGGCAGCATCCAGAACCCTCAATTTAATCATTCCATACACCGCAGGAATTTTGTACCTTTTATGAAGAGGCTGTGTTGTGGATCGCTGCTCGAAAGCTGACCGAACTAACCTACCACCACATTTGGTTCATTTCCCAACCTAATGCGCTAGCGACAACTTAATTAGGCATTTCAAGCTTGTCAAGCAGTTTTAAAGTACATCTTCGGCTCTTGAATACTTACTAAGTACATAGCAGGGAAGATTGATTGGCCGCAGCGTTAAATGCGCCAGTCAATTTTAGCGCCAGTGATCACAAATGAAAAGCGCTTCCTTCTGAGCGCCCTTTCCAATATTCCAAACATAACCCAGCTACATTCGGTGCTAGTATAAAATATTAGATACTCCATTTCTAAGAAATACTAGTCCTGAGTAGGTTCCTGCTAGGAATGCTGTCCGTTATCCAATCTATATCCCCTCAGTAGCTCGATTGAGCTCACAAAGCTTTGCATTGTATTGGACGAATACAGCACCGGTGAGCTTCTTGCTGGTCATATTCCCAAATATATGAATAGCCATGGATACCGTCGAACACATACATCTTAACTATATATAAGTACTCTATACAGATGCGGAATTGCGCGCCGGCAAGGAGAAGATTCGAATGGGGCGCGGGTGGGAGATGGTACGAACGAACAATGGGCGCGTCATGAAGCTAGCGAAGGATTAGCGAGGGAGACAAAGGTACTCATAGGCTCGGAGAGGTGACGGCTGTGGTAATATAGAGAGCTTATCGATGTTTGTGTAATGTAAGTGTACTATACTTAGACATGCCTCGGCCCCGTGATCACTAAGGATCACTCGAAAGGTGGGCCCTTCTTTCAATTCACGCAGCACCCATAGGCCCATATCATGCCTAGGAGAAAAAAACAACCCAAAACCAACCCGTTCACAGCCAGTATAGTTGAGGGGATGAGTCTGCCTAGCTTGGGATAACTGGCTATGATGGAGGCCAGCTATCAAATTCAGACAGGCTACTTGCAAGCTTAGATGGACGATAGGATATGCGTTAATTATAACTTTTCCCCCAGATTTAATTTTTTCAAACTCCTATGGCTAAGAACTAAGACAGCTTTAAAGTTTGGGGAGCTTCCCCCAACGCAACTATCTGAATCGAGTTTGTTATGGAGTAATCACTGTCCAGCTACTGGGAAATTCTTGGGTACAGACGATAGACTTCCGATATTGTCGAAGTGTCCTGGGGCGACTGCTTACTCATTCGAGCGCTTGAAGTCAGTCTATTGAACCGTTGGGCATGACTGCATAGTGGGACTAGTAATAGGCACAATGGAATTCGCGTCCCCGCCCAGTCGCGAAAGCTTGACATCCTGGGGTTCGTTGCACCGATTTCAACATTGCCGCAGGACATCCGAGTGCGCTGTAGTATAGAAACATTCTTAAATCCCCTACAAAGGCATCTGACTTCTCTACCATACGGCATTAAGAATACTGCCATTGGGGATGTTACGATATGGAAGTTGGGGAGAACCGTGTACGTGTATTCTATGGTACAGAGAAAAGGGAGATGAAGAAAGACTCGAGATATATACAGAAGGCATCAGCCCCTGCAGCAGGACCGTGTATCAGACCTGTAACATCATGTACATCTGTAACAGGGGTGTTGCATGTGTACCTGCATCGTGAGCCTCAGGTCCGTTTGATATGCAGTTGGCGTATGAAGATATGACTCAGGAGTGCGGCTCGTATCAGTGCAGAGCGGCTCATATCAGTGCAAACGGATGAGCAAACGGAGATATATATGGAGACGAATATGGCTGTGAATATGGGAGACAAGTCTGTATATATACGGGCCTTCTGGCCTCGAGAAGATCAGTCAATCAACAAGTCTAAAGAAGCATCCAAAGTAACAAGGGGAAAACTCGGCATTCCGAGTGAGGGGTTGTGAAAATCGAACGAAATTCGTGCCTAACATTACCAGATATATTGCACCGGTCTTTTTAGTTATATTAGTACACTCCCAACCGCTGACATGTAATCTTATAAATAAAGTGTGATTCCGACCTATATTTGTTGAATTGCATTGAGTGACCAGTTTGACATGTATGCAGTAAAAAGAAGGGCCAAGGTAAACGGCTGATTCAGGGTTCTGGTTCGTTGGAATGTTTACACACGCTTCTGGAGCGAGAGGAGCTGGCAGGAGGGTATAGCCTCGGCGGGTCATAGCAGTATCAAAGGGCTCCTAATAAATCAAGTAGTGGGCCCGGCCTCTGACATATATCCTCCTAAGTATACACTGGCCCTGACGTGTCATATTTCAAGTACAGTGTCCGCCAGACGCTTGACAGCTGTATCATACTTATAGGTCCGAACACCCCACCCGACCGCTAATCGCAAAGACCGGTACAATATCCGGGACTGGGACTTCTTCGCCAAACTTACCTTTCTGGCCGCTAGCAAGTTCTTCCATCGTTTAAACCCACTTTACTAACCACAAACATCCCCTTCATCCTTTCCATGTCGGTGCCCGCCTTCCTAATCGCATTACCCGCCTTGGTGCTGGCTTCATTAACATACGTTTTCACACCCCAACCTGGCTCCACTGCCGCTTACCGCCAACTCGAGCCACCCCACCTTTCCGTACAGCTGTAACTGCAGTGACTGGTGCTCGGGAAACGGCGGCTGTTTGAATGTAGCGGACCACCACCACCAAACTACCAGCTGCGGACCCAAGCGCTTCTAAACCTTGGTGCCTTCTTATCCGCACGCGTACTGACCTTCTGAAGCACTATAGCGGGGCTAGACACTATACGATATACGTAGTATTAGTAAGGGTCGGAAGCCAGAACCCTCGCCACAAGCTGCCGAGGCAAGGAGTTACACTACGTTTGTACAGTGTAGATTGCGACTTAATACGTCCCTGAAATACGTATATTGGTTCTTTTGACTCTTTCGAGATCCTAAAGGGTTTTAGCCCAAGAAAGCTGCAGTAGCAACTGTTTCATTGTTGACATCTCAGTCAGAGCATTCCGAAGTAAACTCCGTATTATATCAGTGAATAACATATCACAGATGGCGCCAATTGTGAGATTCTCATGGTATGTCAGCCCTTGTGGGTAATTAGAGAAGAACAAAATCTTCGTAGTTGACTGGCTGGAGTATTGGGAACCGCGATGTATCAAGAATATTCGTACTGCCATCTTCAATCCCGTACTCGGACATGGTGAGCCTGAGACAGATATACATGGAAATTGTCCTAAAAGAAGATAGCGAAGGCTAAGAATGATTTGTAAACAAATAATCTTAAAACAAAGTTGCTCTTTGGAGGATCGGTATCGCGGTCGGGGACGAAGGGAGTCCGGGCATACTAAATAGACCACAGCGAGCTCGCGTTTATTTAAACCGGCTCACTCGGAGGATTTTGTACTATACTTGCTAGGACAGCGAGACAAATAGACAAGGTGAATCATGCAGTAAAGACGAATCAGTGATCATGATCTCAAAACGTGAATGCAGGTGGCACCTAGGAGTCACAATATAGCTGCGGCTTTGGAAAACAGCCAGGTATGTTTGAAGGCATGTTCCTAGCAACTGGGATGATTTCATCCTGTGGGGACTTTAAAGTTCTGCTGCAACGTTTGGGACATGGGTAGGAACGTTATATGCTAGTTAATCTCAAGAATTAGTACTTCCATGACACAATCGGCATGCAGCCCACTTTAAATCGACTTTATAGCTAATACCAGACACAGTACGGATACATAGAGAGTACTCTACTCTACGGCTTCTCATGACTGTAAATAAATACCCTTCGTTGAACAAAAGGGAATCTACTAAACACCATGGCACATGAACAGATGAATGGAAAAATAGGTGCAGAACAGGGGCTTTGACTGCTCTCGTTGGCCAGATTGTCCATGAGTAACTTCAGGCAATGAAACCAATAGGAGAGCTGTAATACCGCCACATAAATCCTTGTATCCATTGCTCAGCAGTAATCACACTGTAGAAGGCAAGATCGGTTGAAGTTTGTATACTAGAAACTCGACAAGATCCCTTGATATGAAGTGACAGGGTTGGGAATTCATGATAGGAGCCCTACAGAGTTTATTTCATAGCGATTCACTAAATAGATGCTTTGGGGTTTCCCTCGACAAACCATTGCACCCCTCCTGCTCGAGATATACCAAAGTGGTGTACCCACTCCCGACTCTCGATAACCTATAGAAAACATAGAATTGTTCGGGTAGCCCTCAGCCAATCTGAGAGATGAGCGAGGTTTTCATGATGCCGATCTAGTGATCATGTATCTTTTGGCGTTGAAGGGGAGCTAGTCCGGCGCTGCGTTTCTTCAAACTACGAACTGCATTGACAAATACTCGCGCAATAAGGATATATGCTTAGTTGCCATAGGGTCTTGTCCCCTGTACCTCACGTCATGGGGTCCTGTCAGTTTACTCCCGGTATTGACTACATACAGCGCTCTGGAACGGTCCGTGCCTCGAGCTTAATTCTTGGTTAATCTTCCCATAGGCACTCACTCAGGTATCAGGGTAAGTGGCCGGACACACCTGTTCTGACAATGAATTTGGCTGGCAAAGTAGGATGTTGACAAGAGGAGAATATTAGTTGAAAGTCAGTGCACATCTATCTTTTCTAGGTCTGTTATTTTCCAGTTGTTTTCTGGGCTTTGTTTACTCAAACTGTGTGCGACCTGATCATGTCTTGCTGATTTTAAACCTGCTAGGACAGGTGCGTCCGATCACTTACCCTAGCACCCGAGTACTCTAGAGTATTTAAGTATACTATAGATCTTGTCTTATTCCCTGCATAAACGTTAATTTCACACAGTCGATATCTGGTCCCACAAATTGCACTCTAAACATCCCTTCAACGGAATTCCTACCGACGAATAATATATCGTGCATATACTAGGTCAAAATGCATGCTCCCGCTACTCTCAATGGAACCTGTTATGTACCATAGAATTGCTGGGGGCAACGGAGAGGTTCCCTTGCACTCTAATCCTTGACATTTGTTTGGCATAGGCATGAAAGGCTCGCGATACTTCTTGAACATCCACAGCGATTCAAGTCCCATTATCCCAACGCCGTCTTTCCTTTGTTATTAGGTTTTTATATTGTACTGGCTGAAAGAGTTCCGTATTAAAAAATAACCACCTTTAACAAATTCCACCCAGAAGCCCCAAACTTTCGATGTAAATCCTAGTATCAGGATCTTACGCATGCAATGAATTATGCAATGGATTCACATCTCCACATCTACATCCTTCCCTTTCTCCACCACCGCTCCCAAAGACACAACTACACGTTCCTTGACAGCCGCATTCAGCACAGGCCTCACCAGCGTTGCCACCTCCTCCGCTTTATCAACTACATTCTCAAACTCTCCTGCCTCTCCCGCCTCGTCCACAACCTCTAGATTTCCCTTCGTCCACACAAGAGCCAACTCATCCCGCCCAGCCATGTAGCCGACCAATACCGCCGCCTTAACATCATACCCATCAAGCGGACTAGGATCTATCACCATCTCCACCCCATGCTCCTTCTCTACCGCTGCAGCGATCCCCGCCGACACAAGATCTATACACTCTATCCCCGCATCCGCAATCGCGGCGGAAGAACACATTACCGTCCCGCAAGTGCCTGCATACACCCTAACCCTTCCCTGCCCTCCTCAATACTCCCCTCGCAATCCAGCACCGTTACAAACACATCGATTCCTGACTTTGGGTACGTGGCGGTCTTTACGGAGCGTGCAAGCGCAATCTGTAGCTGTGTGGATAGGTCGCGTTCGAGTGCATCGCGTACATAGCCCGTCGGCTGCCTTCTATGGAGACAGGCGCGAATTTTATTTAGTACCTTAGAACCGTGACCAGAAAGTTGATTGACCTGTGAAATACCGCTGCCGTGGAACCTCTATCTGAAGATGTTATAAAGGCTCCATCCAAGTCTCCATCCTCTGTCATTCTGTACCTCGAGTCTATCTATCACAGTTTCCTCCAGCACCATAACCACCGGGGCCCACCCGATCTTTTCACAACAGGTATCCGCACCCATTGCCTCCGTCCTAGCCGGACGAGAGGAGGCAGCGTGGGTGAATGGGGGAGAACTTTTCGCCATCAATACCGCTTCACTACCTACATAGGTAGTATCCGACACTGGCCAAACTCGTACTAACGATAAATAATAGTACGTATTTGTACCATCAGAGTATGACAGTACCTACCCTCCGGATGGCCGGCTAGGTGGGGATATCCCCTCTATCTACCCTTTATCCCTTTTTAAACCGTTCTCTTACGAGTGTATCAGAATGTCTCCTAGTCCGTACTGAAGTGCCAGAGTGATGCTAGATTGGGCAGGAAGGAGCCTGGGTATTTTTCACCCACCGGGGAACTGGATATGTCTACTCTATCGGCTTAGAGTATCTGCAGTAGGGATTAGTACCGTTCTGAGTAAGTTTCAGCAACTCTCCATGGTACGGTGTTAAATCCCTACCTCCAATACATAGAAGTACGAGCGCGCGTCTGCATAAGGCAGAGTAAAGGGCTTCTACGTATTAATTTCTATTATCCCTTTGCCGGTAGCGGGCCCTTCGGTGGGCCCACTTTCGGATCCTCGGCGCCTCTTTTGTTATTACACCACAACCACCCACTAAGGCCCCCCCTAGAGTAGCACCAATTGAGAGTTAACTACCTGGTGCTTCAATATGTCAATTCTCAGCCAGTGCTTGGCAATTCTGTGTTGTTGAGTGTCAGGTAAATGTGTTGCATTTGTGCTTTAGTGGGGCTGACCAGGACCAAGATTTATGAAATTAGCCCTTCATTTCCCACAAATAAGTCCCAATGTTATGGGCAACAAGCTATAAGCTATTCAGATGTCTCTGAAGCCAATGAGTATATCAAATATAAAAAATCTCGCTCCAAACTAGCTTCATGAGATATCACTCGACCAATGTGACCGGCAATTACCACACCCCACAAGTCTACCAGGCCACAATGAGCCTTCTAACCTCTGAATATGGTACTTAGACATGTGTGTACCAATTGGGTAGAAATTGGACAACTTGTCCCCACTCAGGAAAGCACAGAAATTATGGGGTTGGTTGAACAGGGGTGAAAAATGGCAGTTTACAGCGCAGCCAAGCAGTGCTCTATACACTTACAATCTTTCTTTTTATATTATCTAGTGTGTGTAGAATTATTTTATTTCTTCTGGTCTCATTTGGTTGTGAAAATGGGATTTTACAAGCAGGCCCATTGGTAGGTCCAAACCCGCTTACCGGCAGAGGGATAGTCATATGTAGGTACTGTAGAGTATTCGCCGTTTTTCACAGAAAATCACATCACCTACAGACTAGATTGGTTCGATTTCAGGCAGGCAGTTACCTCGGGATTCGGCAAGAATCAGCAACTCTCGCTGAATTAGGCCCCTTTCAGACGCATTCCGTTTCGCTGTTGGGTTTGCACTTTGGTGTTCGCCCCCCCCTCTCGTTTTGACAAGGAAGGTACTTTGTAGCAATTCCAGAATATTGGCTGAATTCTCCGTTTCCAGTTCATCTAGCTGTCTGGATTTCAATTCACCACAACAAAAAGTTGGAACAAAACCAGGGAAATGCTTGGATGAAAGGCAAAGAATTGAACCAAGAAGCTGATACATATTTCTGCAAATGCTGTCCTGCAGGGTCAGTCGGCAACAGAATTCTTACCTTGATCCTGCGGATATACCGGATATCACTCGATTCCAAGCTTCTAACTGCAACAAAAAGTATGGCTGGGGATCGTCTACAAACAAACGGCGTTCTATCCAACACGAACAGCCCCACCACGTATTACTTGATCGAAATGGTCAGCCCAGTGCACAAGCGAAATGGCATTCCTTTAGCCCCGCCTTGGAAAATATCGCTCTTGGCTGCAGTTTTTGCCGCCGGTATGCGAGCTTAAAGTTTACTTCGCTCTGCAGGGCTGAAAACACTCATTACAGTACCTGTTCTATTCTTAAAATAATGCTCATGAGGTGTACAGCCGTAACGATGTCAGCGCTACTTCATTTCACCGGTATTCATCTGTCGGGCTGCTACTGGCTAGAAGTTAGAGTTACTATTAGATACAAGTTGATATTTAGCAATGGCGCAGCTAGTGAGCTGGCTGGATAGAGCGGATAATTAGATAGTAGCTAAAGCCCGATAGCATCAGAACGGTGACCGCGTAGTACTTGGTAGATACAGGTAGAAGCCAAAGTCTGTAGGCGTCCTCATTGAAATTTGTGTTAATCGACACCAAGAATTGCCAATAAAATTGGTACCAGTTTTGCCCAAGGGTGCAGCGCTAATCCAGCATTCACCAGTAGCTCGCTGCATCTCGTCCTTCGTAGCATCATTTGCTGGAAATACGTAAGTAGGTACTGTTTATCGATTGTTGACGTCTTGAGACCAGGGATTTATAGTTCCTATCGAGATATACCCCGCAAAGGTGGTCCTTGTGATTGTAGAAATGTAGGTGTGAGTATCCGTCTGCTTCCGTGTGACAAGAAAATGAACTCGTGTGCAAAGATGAGGGAGACGAGCGATTGTAAGATCACATCGCATTGTTTCGCTCTGCGGGTAAGGCTAATCATAATCGAAATTATATCTTACATTGACTTTTGGCGCTCGCCCAAACAGCTTTCAGCTCGACAAGTAGAAAAAGAATATGGAATCATTCATCATCTTCAGCTCATTTATGGAGGATTTCGACAAGTATGTACTAGAGTACAAGTACAGGAAATTTATGCAAAACATCGTGTCGGATCTGGAGTATCCAGGTTGGGAGTGACAGAAATAGACCACCTCACTAGAACTGAAGGGTCAGTGCAGTGCAACAGGTATGATACTTCGCTTCCTAGAAACTATTGAACGCCACAACTCCGAACTTGTTCGACAAGGACTGAAAAGTGCGGAAAAATGGTCAAGTTACTTACTTAACATTGAGTGGTTCGTGATACGCAAGGCACTCTGTTTTTAGATTCCGTGAGATCCGGGGAAAATTCGAAAAAGGCTCATCATGATCAGACTCTCGTAAAAGCATGGGCATCGCAGGACGCCGGCAAGATGGTGAACACAACGCAGGAGAACGATACACAGATAGGTAGAAATTACAACTGGGATTGGGAGTAGAATTAGCTAACACGGATTGGATGGATTGGAGAAGAAGAAAATACATCGCATACGGATTCATCGTGGGGTTAATGTCGCCCTATCACCAGTTGCTTCCACAAAGTGGAAGCCACACTTAGCGCTCACTACCTAAGTAGTTAGTATTCTGACTACCTCGTATCGCATCAGCCTTTTCTATTTCTCCATCATCAGGCTGAACAAAGCCATTTGCGTGTGCCTATGTCTTTCTCGCTGCTACCTCCTAAGGATGCATTAATGTCAATGACGAGTGCACAAGTTGGTTGGTGAGGAATCAATCCCCTTCATAAGCCTGGGCACAGCCTCTCTCGTTCACGTTTCGAAGAGTCAGGGGTAATACGCTTGACTTTACCGCATGAGGCGACTGTTGGGCACTTTCAAAGATTCCACTCTACTGTTTTGAGATAGACAAAGAATGTGCATAATTCAGCCGTTCTGTTGCAGTACGAGCCTTTAGGGAATTTTCGAAAACAATCAATCACGAATTCCAGACAGTTGTCTCTGCTGGTTTCTCATGATAGCCCCTGAAAATGGAAAGCTTAGCATTCGTACCACCTGGGCAATTAAGGCGGCAACCCCCTTGTCTTTGCCTGCACTAGCGGATGACGGACTGGTCCCAGAGCGATTGACGTAGGACTCTTTGGGTGTAGCCGCTCCAAAAGCGAGAGAGGGGGTGAGACGTGAGATGCCGGCGACAAATATAAAAAACCCTCGCTGCTGCCATCCTCGTAGATCAATACCTGGTATCTGTCCACCTGTAATTTTCTCTCGGACATTCTCTCAACTTTTCAACGATATCACACCTGGGTTCACTCGTTTATACCCAGGCTTCCATTCTTTCTTAAGGATTAATTGATCGCATTCTGTCTTTATTTCATCCAATTAGTAACGGCGTCTCCCAATCATGAAGATTTCTTCCTTTGTGGCTTTCGCCACCTCCGCAGCCGTCACGCTGCTCTCTGGCAGTGTTGATGCGCAAAACCCAGTTAATGGGTTCACTCCCGTCACTGGACCTACTTTCGGTAATATTGTTCGCCGTATGCCCGTTCAGGAGCTTGCAAACACGAGACCAGATGTTTATAACATGTTCATTTTGGCCTTGGTGAGAAATCTCGTCCTTGCACTTGTCCAGCAATGTGCAGACTTATTGACGGTGTGTTGGGCAGTATTCGATGCAAACCTCAAAAGCAGAGACAGATTCGCTCTCCTACTACCAGCTTTCGGGTATCCATGGTGTTCCATTCATTCCATGGCAAGAGAGCTCGGTCAGCTCGCAAGACAACAGCCGAGGATACTGCACGCACAACTCCCCTCTCTTCGCTACGTGGCATAGGTAAGGCAGCGATCGATGGCACATTTGGCAGGTGATTGATCAAAACTAATGGTATCGCAGGCCTTATTTGGCGCTCTTTGAACAGCGCTTGGCCAAGCATGCAGAGTTCGAGGCTTCAAAGTTTAGAGGATCTGATGCAGCTAGATATCGTTCCGCAGCCAGGAATGTCCGTTTACCATACTGGGATTGGGCTACAAGCGACCTTCAGGGACGTCAACCTCCTCAGCTCACGGCTTCAACTGTCACTGTTCGACGAGCAGGCACCAACGGTGTTCCCACAACTGTCACCCTCCCCAACCCGCTGCGTGAGTACAGATTTACCAATGCGAACTTGAGGGCCCAGTACTTCCGCAACCAGTTCCAGAGTGCCACCGCTACCCGTCGCCAGCCGCCCAGCTCTCAGTTGACCTCCCACAACATGGCTGCAGTGGATTCCGTTATGAACCAGGGTTACAGCAGCCGTCGATCAGCTGTTTTCGGCTTGTTCACCATCCCAACTTTCAACGAGTTCTCCAACACTCAGCGTTCGCTCAGCGGCACGCCTAATGGCTGGAACAGTGTCGAGTCCATCCATAACACTGTCCACGTCAATGTTGGTGGTCAATGGGGCCACATGACTGCTGTTGCCTACTCTGCCGTATGTACCAGTGCGCTTTATAATGTGGCTGTCCTAACGTTATTAGTTTGATCCTATTTTCTGGCTTCACCACTGCAACATCGATCGTCTGATTGCCATGTACCAAGCTGTCCATCCCGATCGTGAGATGACGCCTCAGCCAGCCACCGGTACTTTCGCTCGCCGAGTCAATGCCAACAGCCGTGATGACCTCAACACACCTCTACCTCCTTTCCGTCATGAAGATGGCAGTTACTTCACCTCCACAGAAGTTTCTTCCGCAGATTCTATCTGGGACCTTGGCTATGCTTACTCTGAGGTTCCCGCTTCTTACAGAGGTGACCCAGAAGGACTGTCGTCGTTCACTACTTCGCGTATCAATGCTCTTTACGGATCCGGCTCCAGCAGCAACGCGAAGAGATCTACGGAGAAGGGCGGACGTCGCGAGTGGATCTGCCACGTGACCTTTGATGCCACTGAAATTGAGGGTTCTGCCGAGGTCCAGGTTTACTTTGACAAGTCTCAGAAGAAGTATGAGGCTACTCCTTCTTACGGTTCTTCCCTCCCCGAGTACACCGAGGCCGCCAAGTACAGCAATGCCACTGGCACTTACGTGAAGGACGCTCATTACGTTGGCGCCTGTTCTTCTTTCCAGGATGAGACCACCAAGATGAACATGCCCATGGATATCACTGGTGTTGTTTACTTGACTGATTCTCTCCTTGAGGCTGGATGCGCATCGTTGGAGCCCAAGGATGTTGTTCCCTTCTTGAAGAGCAATTTGAAGTGGTATGTTAAGAAGGGTGGTCAGGAAGAGATTCCTCTTAGCAAGGTTCCGTCTCTCAAGGTTGGTGTTTCATCCGCCGAAGTCACCTATCCCAAGGAGGACACCAAGTTGCCAGTTTACGGTGAATTCGAGACGCATTACGACGTTACCGAGAAGAAGAAGTGCGGTTTCACAAAGGGTGATGAGAATTTGGTTGATTCCAAGCCTGCGTCGCCTGTCAAGGGTGATAGCAACGACACACCGGTGGATAATTCTCCTGTGGAGTCTTCCTACCCTGACAACACCAAGGAGCCTATGCCAACTACTACCTCTTGCTCGACCGAAGTCAACGGCCATGTCACTACCGTCCATGTTACGCAGTACACCACTGTCTGCCCTTATGCTGCGTGCCCAGTGGGTGGGCCGGTGACAACTGCCTTCACATCTATCTACCCGACCGTGACGCCTTCGTACGCCGTGTACTAAGCACTGCGTCTCATGAATAAAAAGAAAGATAGAAGAGATAGGGAACACTAAGGACTACACCTACTTAATTTCATGGCATTACATTTGGGGTTTCATTTGGGGAGTGTGATATCGGGGAGCGGGTGGGCGGCTGGTGTTTTGTTTCTTTTGGTTTTGTTTTGAAGTATTTACCTTGAATTCTATGTGTCCGTGTTCGGTGTCCCTGCAGTCACAATTTGTAGAAATCATCGATATCGTAGTACTCCTTAATGCAATGTACTGGCTTGCGGTTGCGACTTTGTTCATGTGTATTTTTGTGTAGCATTTTGGAGTATTTGATTTGTGCTTTCCCCTTTTTTTTGTGTATAATGAATGAGCTTGTTTGTTTCGCATGTGTTGGTAGCACTACTTAAGTAATGCAATAAGTTTGACAGAATGAGACCCCCCATCCGAGTCACATTTCCAGCCCAGTAATGTGCCCCTCGCTAGAGGTGCGAAATGGGCGACGTTTTTTTTCTGAGGTTACTTGGTCGAATCTATCCATTGACCAACGAGCATGATGGAAGCGAATGTCTTACTGGCGAACTTATCTTATTGGGGGTGTTTCACTGCCTGGATTTCAGCAACCAACCAAACGGGTGCAGGTGAATCAGGTACAGTGCAGGTGCCAATTCTGCAAGCCACAGTCATCTTATATTGTCGTATTTGGGGGGTGTTACCGCGGACTTTTCCTTTCTTTGCTTCTTTGCTCCTGGTACCTGAGTCTCTTTGTTTTTTTCTCCAGATGTTCCAACACCCGATCCATGCGCCCACTACCTCCCCCTTTGGTAGCGAGCTTTCTCGGCTTGTCTCCGCGTTTGCGCAGATCACCTACTGTCTGGAAACCGCCCACCAAATGTTAGCCGCTAGAAAAGTAAGCTCGTATGAATTTGAAAAGTTGTACTTCTGTAAATTGAGTTGTGACCTCCTGAGGCGCTAGCTATGGGTGTGACTCCTGGACGGCGAAAAGCGTGAAACGCGATGAAACGAATCCTTACTCACTAGAGTACTGGGGTGACAACATAGTGCCATTTTTGAGGTACCCTAATGGCATTTACTGGTAAAGATACTTGACCGGTGGCACCTGCATTGCTACAACGGTGAGTAGATAGAAGGAAAGGAGACTTTGTACTCCGCGGAGTCATGTTTAGGGCGGCGACTTGGTTATGTCGATCCCTCACACCCAATTCACCTCGGGGTGAAAACAACCAATATTCAATTCCAAATTAACCCCGTAGGGCTGAATGCAAGCCTATATATATCATATCATTCTTGCAGCTTTTCTTGCTTCAGAATATTTAAGTTATCAGTCGATACGGTTTGAATCATAGCAGAAGGATATGAAGGGGTTGCTTCTACCAGTATATGACACATGGATAATGTTGCACGTTAGTTCACGCGAGATGTTGCACGTTAGTTCACGCGAGATAACGCACGTGGTCATGGCGAGGTCAACGGCTTCGGCGGTAAAGTAATCGCATAAACTAGACGAACAGCAGCAACGGCTGGTAAGGATGGCGGTTCCTGCGATCTGGTAACAACATGCCAGCAGTTTGACGGCGGAGTGCGACAAAAGGGTTCGACCCTATCGCGGATGGTTTTGGGGATTACTCAAAGACGCAACTAGCGACGGCAACACAATGGTTCTCTTTGACTTCTCTCAACTCTGTTCGAAGCTCCGCTCGCAACCTTCTTCACCTAGACAACTCCCGAGTGAGCAATCACGGCCACCATTTAAGAATGATGTCTGTACAGTCCCCTGGTTTGGAGTTTGCTGCTCTTGTGTCAACGGGATGGAACTTGGCTCTATCCGAATTTCGTCCGTACCTTAGCTTCAACTATATCTCCGAATCCGATATCTCCGGGATGAACGGTATTGTACACGAAACGTGCTATGAGTTGGACTCGTATCATCTGGTCTCGCTATCTCGAAACTTTGCTGTAATTCGGCTAATGCTTTCGAGCTGTCTCGAACCCAAATGCATATAATTTCCCGCTCAACATCCGTTACGGAGTTCGCTGGAGTGGAGTCTGTAGCTGGATTTTCGACCATGAGCTGGATATCGATTCTATACAGGTTTGCAGTTTTTGTTTGTTTTAATTATTCTGCATTCACTCTAACTAGAGTATGGTAGTGCCCAACTTCCCCTGCCCCTTCGGATGACTGGCTAGGTGGGGGAGCTCCCCTCCTTCTACCCTTAGCTAGGTTTGCAGTTTGCTCGGGGGCTCGAGATTGTGTTCTTTCACCGCCAAGGTTGGTCATAATATATCACTCGCGATATCTTGTGACGTCCCGTGAAAACCTCCGGTCCCGGCAGGCTCGAGATATCAGCTGGATGCTATAACATCCTGTGTTCATGCATTGCCGGAAATGGGAACTTTGGTCCGGTTTTCCGGTGTACCACTTCCTGCCGTCTCCGCCTCCTTCCCACGTTTATGCCAACCGCACCTCACTCTATCCATAGGTCAGATCGACCGGGCCGGTCTATGTTAAGGGCGACTTTGTAAATCCTAATCTAACCGGTCTATAAATAATTACAGATGACATAGTGACATGTCCAGATTATCGGTCCAAAAGGAAATCGCTCAACTACCTCCGCATGTAGGTGCTGCGCAAGTGGAAGTCGGAGGAGGCTTCATATTTATGCCATTATTTCTACCGCACCTCACAGATACCTATGCCGAGGTAGATTACTCAGGTACTAGGATAAATGATCAGACCTCATGTTCTAGCAAGTAATATCGCAGAATCAGCAAGACGCGATTGTGCTAGAGGCAGTTTAGCTAAAACACAGTCTAAATAATAAAAGGAATTGGCAAAGACTCAAGTGCACTGACTTTCAACTAACATTGTCCCCTGGTCGACACCCTGCTCTCACAGCCAAATTCATTACCAGAGCGCATTTATCCTCGTACCCGAGTATAGATATTCAAGCTTTGTAAGTAGTTAATAGTGACCAGCTCTACATTCAATACAGCATTATCATTGGCCGGACCGAGTGGTCTGACTGCTTGGAAACACTGATTCCATCTAATCGACACCGCCCTCATTTCAGTTCTGTGCCTTATACCCAGGTATATGCATAGAAGCGCGGTCGTTCACACCAGGTCGGTAACGCCACATTATCCTCAGACCTTGAGCTAGGAAATCATTCAAACTGTACTGTAAACTGGCTTAGACAAAGCCTGGGCCTACCAGACATGGAGAGGGGTGCCAACACCACCACCGAAGACGAATCCTAAGTTACTGGAAAGATTCACCAGGAAGACTACGTTCAAATACCCACGTCTCATCAACTATTTCAACTCCATAAAGCGAAGCCCGCTTCCACCTCATTGCATCACCGTCCTTCGTAGTTGGTGGCTAGGTGCATTTCCCTCTATCATTACTGCCACTAGATTCTACTTGTCTAAGTGACGTGAGTATAACTAATTATCACTTGTGCGGATTGTTGGGAGCTCCGTTTTACATGACCTGGGTCTAGATCTTCCAATAAACAAGAACTGATCCCTAGCTTAGCTGGTGATATAAACGCCAGGTGCTGTAAACACTAAGGCTCGAAATCTGTAATGTTCATTCTTTTGCTCTCTTTGTCCAGCTATATAGCGACGAGTGACGCTACACAACCAGAAGTAAACAAGAGAAAAGAGAAAAATCAAGAGCTCTCGCTCACTGGAAACAAAACTGGTAATAGCCGCGGCCCGCGCTCATTCCTGTGACTAGGTACTATAACCCCGATCCGGATACATAGGTATACAAGTATTCTACCGTACTAGTACAACGGCCCCTGGTTCAAAAATAAGGTCGTTGTCTTCCCGAGTATGGAGTAGAGTACCATGTAATGAATTTCCCTCTGCCCATCTCGGTAGATTAGCCAAGCCGGATATTAGTTCCTCTCTCGCATTAAACTCCGACCGAGTCTGGTACACGGAGCAGGCAATAAAGATTCGCTCCTGTTCGGGCAGCTACCGCACGAATCTGGCAATACTATATGCAGCTTTTGGGTAAAATGTGATTTGCTTTCTACTAGGAACAGCATAGCATGTATGCACTGACTTCTGACTTGGTCCCTGCCCCTGTAAGATCTTTACCCGAAAAGGAGCGTCCGAATATTTATTGCCCCGAGTACTATATACGTTTCATGACAGCGATTTTGGATTCCAGGTGGTGGGGGTGGGTTTCCGGTTATTACCGTCGGCTACATATTTTTCCGGGGTCGGACCGGTTGTCGAATGATTTTCTAGTACGAAATCGCTACCATGGTAGAGTAGGAGATTAGTATCGCGGATTTAAACCTAGATTAATAAAAGTGAGGGTTTCCACACCATTTCAGGTAAGTCAAATTTCTTTCATTTTATAGTACTAATCCCCTGCAACTAGTATACTGCCGAAAAGGGACTTTGGGCCGGGTGTTTGGTCCCATCGAGTTCCCTATGGATGTAAGATGACGACAGTAGTCGAAATGGAAAGAAACGAAGAATGAATTGAGACGGCCCAGATGCAGTGCACCGCATCAGAACTTGTACATCAGCACGACTGTCGTTACTGAAGGAATGAAGATGTGGTATTGAAAAGGTTTACGGGGTTACTTCTTTGAGCATTCGTATTTTTAGTATGCCAGAGCGGCCATCGCCGTAAGGCGATATGTTGGGTGGTGAGTTCCGGGAACGGGAACGGAATAGCTACACCGATTCCAGATATCAACTCAAGCAGTTGGGGATTTTAGCTGGCTGCCAAAATTGGCTTTTATATATGTATCTCATGCCGCCGATCATACAGTGGGAATGGAACATGGGTCCGAAGCCTAGCCTGTCTAGAAGGAGATTAGCCAAAAGAATGTTTGAAAAGTGCTCGCGAAGTCCACGTTTGCAAAGAGTACTTATGGATGCAACTTAAGTAATCGCGATCGTCCTCCGTCCTTGCGGCTCCGCCAACCTCGCCAGAATATCCATATATCCATCGTAACACCAGATCCAATTCGTTTTTCCTATCTGAAATACACCATCCTACGAATCCACAAGACTAATCCAGTGTTCGAAACGGGCCCGGCCGACTCACGGGCTTTCGGGCCGGCTTTGGCAGGCCAGGCCGGGCCGGTAATTTGGAAGCCCGCGCTAAGGGGGGCCGGCCGGGCTTATAGTTTGAAAGCCTCCGGGCCGGGCTGTATATCTGAAACATGAAAATCAGGGGCGAAACACCCTATGGGATATTGTTACCTCCCACTATTGTCCCTAGTTCGAGGAGGATAAACGAAAAAATAACCGCTATTATTAGTATTCAGTAAGTGAATTCGTACCGTCATGGATTCTCAACCGGCCCGAAAGCCCGCAGGCCGGCCCGGCTTTGTCGAAAGCCCGGCGGTCGGGCCTCAACCTATCAAAGCCGGTTTCGAACACTGGACTAATCGGACAAACAAAGCAGAATAATGAGCACTACAGGCTTTGAATCTTGGTGTTTACAGCACCTGGCTGGCGTTTATAGCACCATGAACTACTAGCTAAGCTAGGCATGAGTTCTTGTTCATTGGGAGATTTGGACCTATATGGTTCTGACAATCCTCTACATGTTTACTTGGAAGACAGCAATGAGCGTTCACGCCACGGGGGACAGGACACCCAGGAGAGCTTTACTGAGTGGGAGTCAAGAGGAAATTCCTCCCACATGCTGGTGCTCAAAAGTGGTGCTCAGTACATACAGCGAGTGGAAAAAAAGTACTGAGTAAACGGACCACAACCGGCTATTTAAGGCCACATAGCTCAAAGTAGGTGCAGGTGCTTCGTCCAGCCAGAATTGCAAATAAAGGTTCCGGTTGCTTCGATATTGAAAATCAGACCATTGTTGGCCATTTAGTCTTGCTCTGTTACGAGGATTTCGCTTTGGGGGTGAAGATTTGGAGATAGTAACTCCCCTTGCAGTTATCACTTTAACTTAATAAGAATAGGTGCAAATATAATGAGAATTACTGGGCATATTCGGGGGGTTTTTCTGAGCAATATGACTAAATTTTGTGCCTGGGTGGGCTTTTTCTGCCATTAACACTGTTTGCCGCTTAAAGTGCGTTTACTTAATACGTTTTTCCACTCGGTTTATGCAGCCACAGTCTTAACCATGTACCCGGGTACCACTGGCATACAAACTATAAAATATAGATCACTATGCGGAGGATAACTCGAACCGCTAGCAAAAAGAAAAATAGTAGCAAGTTTCGAACCCGCTCCCGGCGTTTACAGCGCCTGGTGTTTATGCCCCGCTAGCTAAGCTAAATGATGAACTCTTGTTAATTCGGTGGTCCTGCGAGATATCCTGACTCACCGAACTCGGGACTCTGAAATGTTTGGCTACAACTGTGGAAGCACGTAAATACGGCGGTACTGTCGACAGGACACAGAAAAGAAAAAGGTTTGTTGACCACCGCAAGTTTCGAACCCGCGTCTAATGTTAACAGCATCTGGCGTTTATAACGCCTGGTGTTTATTGCACCTTGCTCTACCCGCTAGACTAAAGATGAGCTATTGTTTATTCGATTATTGTGCAGGATCCTGTCTCAATTAATCCCAATACAAGACACCGGAGAAACCCGTTTTAACCACGGCGGGTGCAGATTCAGAGCCCTGGAGCGAGTCGCGGTTACCGAAAAGGAGCTATCTCTGTCAAGAATTCATACGATCCGACGTAACATAGCACAAAAATGATAACTACGTGTTTCGAGCCTGGGAGCTGGGTGTTTATAGCACTGCAAGTTTCGAATCCGCTTTCTGGTGTTTACAGCGCCATGCTCAACTTTCTAAGTCAAGCATCTATTTCATGTTATTTAATACTTTAAGGGGCTTACTTACTCAGTCGACTGTCTCACCGGAGATCTGAGTGCGAGTAAAAAAAAGATACTGTATAAACTGATGGCAGCAGGAAACTAGAGTATGATATAATCAATCACCACTGGGAGACGAGAAGTCGAAGTGATCTTGTTAAAGTTACTTCCTTCTGTGTTAGTCAAATTCTGATATCGGTAATAAGACAGTGATAGCCGCAAGTTTCAAGCCTGGGACCTTGGTGTACCTTTTGATATTTATACTACCAATTGAGTACTACAAGTTTCGAACCTGCTTGGTGGTGCTTCTAATGTCATACTCAGCTTTCTAGGCCAAGCGTTCATTTCATGCTATTCAATAACTCTATGGGTGATTTTCCAACTCAGGGTCTATCAAACGATATCGTATTCCCCGTCTGCAGTGCTCGCAAGATTAGTGCTGTAAATACTAAGATACGCTGGCTCGACGTCCGCAGAGATTACTCTGTACTCTTCCTTTGTGCGTCGCAACCTAACACCCAATTTCGCCGAATACTGTGGACGTTACTCGGATGTAATGTACTAGAAACTTTACCTGTATGACCACGCTTCAAATTCGCGCGTTTACAGCGACTGAGCGCTTAGCTTAGCTGGTTCTAAAACACCAGGCTCTAAATATGCCAACCACAGGTGTGGGTTCGAAACCTATCCCCTGGATCGTAACGGTTCCCGGCCCATACGGGCCGCCCGCGCAACCACCTCACCACACGTCCAAAAATGGTCATCAGAGGCCGTCCTTTTTATCAAGTCTTCTTTAGTAGCAAATAAAA